>Ga0116202_10002683_pt1 | contig 10653 bp, 7 predicted proteins | sample LakKivw325mmetaG_FD_94479 | JGI IMG/M metagenome (GOLD analysis project Ga0116202, IMG submission 94479) | Anoxic lake water microbial communities from Lake Kivu, Rwanda to study Microbial Dark Matter (Phase II) - Lake Kivu water 325m metaG | ecosystem: Environmental > Aquatic > Freshwater >... | reverse complement strand
TGTGCTTTCCAAGATTACCCCTGGCGGCGTTAGAACCGTAATACTCACATTTGCGGCAGGCACCTTCCCTGCCGGTGTTGCTATTGATTCCGGAGGCAACTACATAGTCGCTGAGGCTAGTGCTGCCCCGGTTCTTTCCAAGATTACTCCTAGCGGTGTCAGAACCGTAATATCTACATTCCCGACGCCAAGCGAATTCTTCGGTGTTGTTATAGTACCGACACCTACATCCGTAGTTACCTTTGATACTGTTCCAGCCAATACGGGTACAATAACATTTGACGGTGCAAGCTTCAGTGACGGAAACACTGTATCCAAGACTTCTGGAGCTTACACTGTTACGGCGAATCCTGCTGCTGGTTACGCATTCTCCAAATGGGAGACCAGCGGTGGCGTATCTGTTGCGGACCCTAACTCGGCTACAACCACCTGCACCATCTCAGGAGATGGCACGTTGAGAATGGCGCAGACACGATCTGGCTGTGTTGTTGCCACCGCTGCTTATGGAAGCGAATTGGCCCCTGAAGTAACCTATATGCGACATGTCAGAGACAACATGATAGGTTCAAACCATGTTGGGAGGATGCTTGTGGATGGATGGAACACCTTCTATTACTCATGGTCTCCTCCAATAGCTGAATGGATAACCAACTCAAAGACACTACAAGCTGCATTTAGGATTCTGCTCTTACCACTTATTGCGACAGCCCACTTGACAGCCTTCATTTATACTACCACAGCGATTTTCAACCTAACTTTAGCGTCTGTAATCGCATTCCTCTTTGCAACTATCTCATCAATGGCACTGTATGTTGTTATTCCAGTGATATCATTCCGAGCCATTTACAAGAAGATACATTCCGTGAATTGTCTGCTCTAGTACCTCGTTATTCTCCCGTCTTTGACTTTGTTTTGATAATATGATTACTAGAGTCTCTCTTTCATTTATTCTCTAGATTGAGAAAATTGATATCAGAGTTTAGACTATTGAAGTGTCAATTCTTGGTGAGCGGCGACGACCAGCGGGAGTGCACTCAGCCGCTGTGGAATCCGAGATACCTTGGTGTCTCTGCGCAGTAGCGCTCATATTCCCCGCCGAACGTTCTCCGCAAATGCTCCTCTTCCGTCAGAACCATGATATGCAGAATAGTCCAAAGGAGACCCAGCCAGATGAAACCTGTCCACGAAGGCCAGAGCATTGCGCATCCGATGTAGAAAAGCGAACCCGTCAGAATCTGAGGATTCCTTGTGTAGCGATACAAGCCCGACTTTCTTAGACCAGTGACCCTCAATCCCATCGCTACGCTCATGCCGAGGCCGCCCATCGCAAGCGCCAGAAGAACGAGACCCGCAACCATACACGCAATAGCTGGGATGAATAGCGGACTATCTGTCCGTATGTGACTCAACCTAGGATTCAGGTAAACATATGAGCTTAGAACATGAAGGGAGAAGACCAGCAATTGAAGAAAGCCTGAGAATCGTGTAAGCCGACCCTTCCTCTCGTAGTCACGTCGAACAAAGATGCGAAAAACGACTAGGGCAACGACAATTAGCAGTAGAGCTGTGATCAAGTAGACAGCGAGTATCATCACGAGACCTCTCGCCGGCGACAGGCGACTAAGCCGCGTAGAATGTTCAACTCATGATGTCAACTTAAGCCTTCTAGCGGATGCTGGCATGGGCAATGCTGAAATATCCCGGAGTAGGGGTTGGGTCGTCTCAGAATGTAATGGCGAAGGGACAGGTCCGAACCTAATCTGAGATTGGAGACATCAACAGGTTCACCAGCGGCGACAAACTATGCTCATATGCAGGCCTTGTCCCCTCAACCCACTCCTCAGGAGGAGTAACCCGTCACGGAGGCATCACACGTGAAGGAAGCCGCTGGCTGCGCTGGGTCATGGTTGAAGCAGCCACAACCCACGTGCACAAGTACGACACCAGCATCACCGAGGCGTATCACCGTATCGCTGAGCGCAGAGGTAGACAGGTAGCAACCATAGCAGCAGCAAGAAAGCTACTCATGTGCTGCTGGTCAGTACTCAAGAACAAGAGACCATATCACGATCAGGCAATGGAAACTCCTCGCTGAAGCGCTGTCCCAATGTGGACGTTAGCGCGATTGAGAAGCCTGGATGCGAAGCCATAATGCCCTTATCCAATGGGCGAATAGGCGCATGCCACAATATACTCATCCAGGAGCGTAAGGTAGAAAAGAGACCTTCACATAGGCGCGCTTCACGACGACATATCCATCAAGAAGTCCAACATCATCAGAAGAATGAAACTGTATTGAGGAACAGGCTCACCATCAGCGCACGCTTTCATATGCACTTGCGAGCTCCATATCTGCCTTTAAGGAACAACAATGCCATACCTACTGTGATCGGAACGATACCAAGCCCGAGGCTCTTAGGTAGCTCCGGTATGGCTTGGCTTGCAGGCGGATACAGCCCGTCTGCCCATGTTGAAGTAACATCAAGATCTACATCTTGGGGATTCGTAAAGTACTTGTGATCAACGTAATTGCCTATGACAACAGTAATCTTCTTTGGAAGTTCTTGAGTATCAGACATAGTAGGTTGCACATCTAACTTGAAGACAAGATGTTTATTCTGTGAGTACGGAGAAGCTGCTAAGCCGCAGTTCCACTTGAAGTCTGAAGGCATATCATCCCAATAGTAGTTTTCTCCCTTACCACGTACAACCCAACCACCCTTAACTCCTTTTTCATCCCAGCCAGCCCAAAATCCTAAACGGTCAAAAGAAGTTGCTGAACTCCCAGAATATCTTGTGTCAAACCACAGATTGAGAATATCACCTGCGACAATAGTGGTTTTCGACGGCCAGATTCCAATCGCATACAGCCTGTTGATGTCTGCGTCATACTTGGCCCTGAAATATGCTCGGCCTTGAACAGGACTGTAATTAGGATTTGGCAGCAGAACAGTCTCATACGTATCATCCCACTCAGTGTCGAAACGCCACCCTTCGCTCTCCTTCTGCTTTCCAAGTGAAGTCCTTGGCCTCCCAACCGAAGACAGGTACTCAGCAACAGAGCAATCGGGGCGAATCAAGGCTGGGGCAATAACAATCGATGCAGACTGACCATGCACACTTGGGATTGTCTCGCCTATTTCATAGAGAAATGGTGTTTGCGATAGAGCAAAAATGCCGCCAGCAGTTAGACCCATTCTGAGAAAATCTCTTCTGCTGAAGAGCTCTTTTCGTGATTTGAACTTTCCAGACATTGATGTTACCCCTATCGGCGCGCGCCACCTTGGTTACGGAAAGTGTGATAAGTGAGCGTACTGAGATATAACTCTGGCAATTCTTTTGTCGGTAGGTTCTGAAGTTTAATTCCCTCGCATGCTTTAGGCCTCCACAGCACGCGGTGACTAGGTCCAAACTTGAAGAGCAAGCAAACGCTAAGCTCTGACGCATGACCGGGGAAAAGGCAAGGAGGTGATGGAACTGTTAAACATGACAAAAAGATTAGACTTAACTTTTGAGGAGGCAGTTGAGAAAGTCCAAAATGCCTTGAAGGAGCAGGGCTTCGGGATCATAACAGAGATCGACGTGAAGGAAACATTGAAGAAGAAACTTAACGTTGACTACAAGAAGTATAAAATTCTCGGCGCATGCAACCCTACACTGGCAAAGAGAGCTCTAGACATTGACAAAGAGGTTGGAACACTTCTCCCCTGCAATGTAATAGTATACGAGACCGACAGAGGAACTCAGGTATCAATGCAGAAACCCCTCGAGATGATTAAGATACTGAAGAACGACAACCTTAACGAGGTAGCCGAAGAAGCGGAATCCAAACTACAGAATGCTCTTGCAAGCCTGTGAATTGGGCGGCGCGCTGTGTGAGAAGTTGAGGTCTAAGAGATCTCTTTCGCCAATCTATCATGTATCTTGAGCTTTTCCAGTCCTGCCTCAATTCCCTTCTCGGCCTCCGGCACCTTTCTTTCGTGAAAGAAACTCTCTACTTCATCGACTCTACCTATCCCAATGATGGGGATGACTGACAGGAGAAGTTGTGAAAGTACTCCTGTACCCTGGTAAAGCTGTCTCAGTCTCTGCATGTTGGTCTTTATCCAGGTCCAGGTCACCTCCCTAGCGTCAGGGTTTCCGGCAGCAGCATGGATCATGGTTCTCACATCTTGCCTCTTCACTTCGCCAGTTAGGGCTAATCCGAATGCCGAGGCGATTTGCGATGTTTCCCTGCAGTTTATCATTGCGTATAGCATCCTGATCCTCTCCTCGTCGGTACCCATCTTCCTGTATTTTTCCAAGATCTTCTCAAAGTCGCTGTAGGCTCTGGCGTAGGCGATGGCGACTGCCTCCCTCATATCCGGTTCAACCTCCTCGTAGCTGCGGAATTCTGACCCTAACTCTCTGGAGTAATCCTCGTCAACCATAGCCAGTCTGCCAGCCACTATGCCCCGCAACATTGAACTGTTCTCATCAGCCTTTCCCTCAAGGATCTTCAGTTGCGTCCTGTGGAAGACTCGTGAGGTCTCGGAGACTCTTGAAGGCGCGATCAAGTATAGGAAGGAAAGCTGGTTTGAGGCCTCATACGCAGGCAGATACTCCTCCTCATTGTAGTACCTCTCCAGGATGCTAAAGTATTCGCTGAAGGACATCTTCCCAGATACCAAGAAGGCTAGGGCGTCAGATATTATTCCCCATCTGTCAAGCGCCGATAATTCACTACTCCAAAGTAGGTCGTAGAGCCCCCTGTAGTACACTCTATAGAAGCCTGTCTGGTCAACGTTCAACTTCAATGATCTCAGTTCTTTGACATCAATTACCTCCTCTTCCTTGTTCAAGAGTAGCCTCCTTGATTCACCGTTCAACCTCATGGTTACTGGTATTGGCCAGGTATCTTTCTCAAACCTGCCCGACAGGAGGAACCTTTCTTGCCTCAGCCTCAACTTCCCCTCACTGATCGTAGCGGTCACTACTGGGTATCCTGGTTTCTCTATCCATCGACTCATGATCGTCTCTACCTGTTCTCCAGAGGTCTCTTCCAGCAAGCTCCAGAGATCTTTCCCAGCGGCGTTAGAGAACTTGTGCCGGGCCAGGTACTTCCTGACTCCCTCCCTGAAATCATCAGTTCCCAAGTATGCCTCGATCATTCTGAGTATGCATGCGCCTTTACCGTAGCTTATCTCGTCGAATATCTGCCCTATCTCACTCGGAGAAGTGACTTCAACCTCTATTGGGTGGGTGTTCACCAGGGAGTCTCTGGCCATGGCCCCTGAGGCCTCACTTATCAAGAAGTCCTGCCACATCTTCCACTGCGAACATATGGCGTCCACCAGTTTGTAGCCCATTAACGTGCCGAAGCTCTCATTCAGCCAGAGGTCATTCCACCACTTCATCGTGACGAGGTTCCCGAACCACTGGTGAGCCACCTCATGGGCCACAACATAGGCTACTCTCTTTCTCGTCTTGATGCCGCTGTTCTCGTCAACATAGAGCGCTGTTTCCCTGAAGGCTATTGCGCCCCAGTTCTCCATCGCACCCGCTGCGAACTCTGGTATGGATATCAAGTGAATCTTCGGAAGCATGTAAGGTATCCCGAAGTACGATTGGCAGAGCTCTATCGACTTCTTAGCCACCTCCTTGGCAAAGTCTGCTTTACCTGCCTTGTTAGGGGTTGTAGCCACGACCACATCGATACCTCCCAGTCTATCCCTATGCTCCTCAAACCTGCCCACGCCTATGTAGAGCAGGTAACTCGACATCCTCGGCGTCCTATGAAACGAAACAACTTTCCTGTCGCCCTCTACGCTCACAGATTCGACAGGCATATTCGATATCGCGACCAAGTCTCTGTAGATTCTCAGGGTTAGCTTGAACTCAGCCTTGTATTCCGGGTGGTCCACGCAAGGCAGCATCCTCCTAGCGTTGGCGGCCTCGAACTGAGTAGTAATCAAGTATGTGTCGGCGTATGGGGCCCTGTAGATACCTGTCAAGATATCTGGGATCGATCCAGAGTATTCGACTGTCAGTCTGCCCTTGAAGGAACCGGTCTCGACTACTAGGTTCTCGCCTTCCTGCCTGAACTGGAAAGATTTCCCCCCAGACCCCACATTCAAGATGTTAAGGTCCAGGGAGTTTAGAATTACGTCTCCTTCAGATTCGAGTTCTATGACTACGTTTCCTGAAAACCGGAGGCTCTTGAAGTCTATGTCAAGAAACAAGTCGTAGCTTTTCACGTACACAACGTGTCGTTTACCGTTGAGAAAATAAAAGTGTTTGGCCAAATAGGCTTGCCAAACATTAGACTGGATTCAAACAGCTCCATGCATGGGACCTTGTGAGAGAAGAGAGATTTTTTCTAATAGACCCCTTGCAGACGCTACTCAAGATAATGCTTGACAAAAGGATAAAGTCATTAATATCAATACGCGATCTATTACTACCAAGGATTCTTGACTGTTAAGTCTCATTTCGCAGGAGGTGAGAAGGTGAGCTATTACCCAATCTTTCCGAATTACAGTCCTTGGTACTGGCCAAGCCCCTACTACTCTCAGCCTTACTACTATCCTATGATGCCCTGGCCGACGTATGTCTACGTAAGGAATCCCATGTATCAAAGCTACCAGTCGATGTTCCATCAGTATCCTCATCAGTATTATCAACAGCAAGGACAGAGACTGAGTCTCGGAACCGACGTAGCCGGAGTTCTAGGCTTCGGTGCTTTAAGGTGGCTTGCGCTTAGGGGCTTGATGGGATACTGAGCGGTCTCTAGGTCATGTCTCCACACGCACATCTAACTTCATGCAGCATATCCAATAGGTCACTGAATCCCTCGCCACTCCTTGCTGAGACACAGGGATTTCTCTGAGCGGGCACAACCCTCTGCAGTAGCTCAGAGACTGGCAGATAAATATCGGACAAGACGCCTTTTGTCCTAATCTCTTCCTTCAGGATGGTGGGATTGACGAGATAATCCCTTATCCTTTCTACTTCTCTGTCTTCCAACATGTCTATCTTGTTTATGATGTTGATCGTGTCGATTCCAAGCCTGTATCCAGTTGCGAGAGAGTATAGATAGGCAGCCGGAAGGTCCCTAACACCAATACTCGCATCCAAGATGAAGACCCCGACCAGATTGCTGAACTGATCAACAATCTTAGGACCAGATTTGTGAAAAGCGAAAACCTCCAGTTGACCGGGCGTATCCACCAGGACAAAATCCCCCACATAGTTCGGAATCTTGGCTTCGCTGAGCCTCTCCATCGCCCTAACAATTGCGCCGCTCGGCCCCAACCCTTCTTCTCTCATGATCTCCTCCACAGTGAACTTCTCCCTTATGTCGAAATCACATCGATAAGGCAAGGACAGGCAACCGGAGTCAAGATTGAGAAACTTAACCGAGTAACCTAGCCGCTGTAGATAATCTCCAAATCTTCCTGTCAGAAGACTCTTCCCGCAACCAGCTGGACCCAGAATGATAACATTCATAGTAAGGTCTTGCCCCGTCAGGATGAGCTGTTACGCCCTCAACATTATGGTCTTCCCCTATTTTTGGATAACCGCTTGAAAAAGATACGTGATAGGCAATGGCGTGCACTGCAACTGACTGGTTGCGAATGAAGAATGCCGCCTTTACCGCCGATGTTCCTTCTCAAGCTAAGAAGGCCGCGTTGGCGAATCTCACAGTCGTACGACCGAGAGCACGCAAACCGCATTCGCAAATCCACAAATATCTTAAGGTATAATATAGTGACTATATGGTCCAAGAATTAGACTTTATCAACCCAACCTATGCGAAGGTTCTGCACCATTTTCTCTCCGATCCTATGCAGGAGCATCATGAGAGGGAAGTGAGCGAATGAGCGGTGTAAGCAGCGCGCGCGGGACTAGCGGCCAAACTTCCAAAAGAAGTGCTTAACTCTGAAGTGGCATCCACAGTCATGTCGTTTAGTGTGAAGCTCTCATCTTGATTGGTTCTCGATAACCTTAAGTTTGCCGTTTCTGCCAACGCTCACCTGCAGTTCTCCTCTAAACCTTCTCACTCGTCCATTCTCAATATGAACTGTGTCACCAACAGAGACCATATCTATTTGAGCGTTCCACAGCGGCAACTTGATGGAGCCGGTACTGTCAGAGATTGTTGCGGTTGAAAGAGCTATGGTGTTGCCGAACTTCGAGAGGATCCCCTTCGTGATTGATTTCTCTATAACCCTCGCTTTCAGATTGACCCACTTGATTCCAGATCTTATGTCTTTAATTTGCATATCAAACGCTTTAGACGTCTCGATTTTGCTGACTGAAGTGGATTGAAACCTTGCAAGGTCGACGTCCGGCAGATGCTTCAACAGTGCTTCACTGAGGCTCAGTTGCGCAATGACCTTTTGACCTTGCGTTACGAGAAAAACACCATCACTCTCCGTCTTTTGGCGACATTGGATCAATATATTGTTGTATGATGATCTCTCATGGGCCCACGCCTCTAGAAAACATGCAAGAAATTTGTGTATTTCAAGTCCATATTTTTCCGAAACCCTGACCAAATACCAGAGACGAGCCATTTCAGGTATGGATTGCCATTGTTGTCGAGGCCTCCCCCGCCCATAGGGCAAGACCTCTCTCCGCAGGATTTTCAACTAGATCGTCCTACCTTGGGTTGCCTAGCTCTTTAACCTTTAGCCGCCGGATTCCGTGGGAGCTTGGAAGGTGACCTGTAGATTACCGTCGAACTTGGCGCTATGATCCTCAGTGAAACAATAAATGATTTGCATAGGTTTATATCTGACGGATCTCTACTGATACGCCCAGTATACGTTGATTCTACGCGTAGTACTATCATTCGTATAACTAGCTGCAAAGGAGTGAGAAGCATGGGTTTTGAGAGCCGCAGATTCGGTCCGAGGACTATGCATAAGATAAAATGCTCTGACTGTGGACGAGACGCAGAAGTGCCTTTTGTGCCAAAAGAAGGCAGGCCAGTCTACTGCAGAGAATGCTTCCAAAAGCATAGGACTTATTAGTCATAAGATTTGCGTTTTAGACTAATAGTTCACTTTATTTTCACCTTTTTATTGTTCTTCGTTCTTCTAAACCAAACTAGATATAAAAATACTTTCAACCACCCAACTCACTTAGCGCTCGGCATGATCCGTCAACGAATTATCGCTTAATTTCCTCTTCATTAACTTGGGTTTAAGCCCCATTCACCACGTGGGGATTTCAGAAGTGTTGATTATGTTCCTTCGATTTACCTTAACTATGGTCAAGAATATTTGCACAACGGTTTACTCTTCCCAGCGATCAACGAATACATGTCTATGCCTGAAGTGCAAGAATTGATTATGCTAAGAGCACTATATACATTAGCAAGTATTGTATGGTCTGTTGACAAACAACCGCAGGCTTCGGAGCTTCTACAAAACCTGTGTCGAGCGAAGCGAGCCAATCTCTCTCTGTGTGTGCCACAGCTGGTGAGAGCATCCAGATTTGGACCGTTGGATTAGATTGTTGTGTGGTGGTGGGTGCTCACCAACTAGGGCGACGACAAGAATTGTCAGGTTGAATTATTCCCAAAATCTTAAGTATCACATCTAGGGACAACGTACGGTGAAATGTCTGAAGTTAAGAAGTTCTGTAGGTATTGTGGTGGCGAGCTGTCTGCAGACGCGACCTTCTGTCCAAGTTGTGGAAAATCATTGGGAGCCCCAACACCCCCTCTTCAGAAGAGTAGGACTACAGTCTCGGCCGGAGTCTACATTCTAACAATCATCATTGTCCTCATTGCGGGTGGATGGATTGGTGCAGCATCAAAGGGTCCAACGGTGACGCCTACCGTTACAGTTACCCAGACAATTCCAGGCCCAACAGCTACAGTTACAGCAACAGTTCCCCAGCAACCTGACGAAACACAATACAAAACATCCATGAAATCTATCCTGTTAGAACTCATCGATATAGATACGAAAGTAGGTGACAAAATGACAGCATGGGGAAAGGGAGAAACATCACTAGCAGAAGTTCTTAACACTGTAGAAAAGGCAGAAGATGATAGCGAGAAGCTGGTTGAAAGATCGCTAAGACTTTATCCGCCACCAAAATATGCTGAAGCACATGTCCATATTGTCAAATGCATATATCTGGCTCACTTGGCATTCGATCTCTATAAAGAGGGTTTGACAAAAGACAGTAGCGTATTGCTCGAACAGGGGAATGCGCTGATGAAAGAATCGACAACTGAGATAGGATTGGCTGGCTCTCTCGACTAATAGAGGATAGAGTTATCAAGGCCAAGCCTATCATTTGCAGGACACGGACCGTAACGAACAGTAGCATAGATTCGCTAATTAATGCACATAGAGTATAATTAATTGGCTTCACTTGATCGCTGAATATGTAGAAGTTTTTACAAGAGCGCGCGCTGTACTCATGACATTCTTCACGCTACGTAAGTTGCGGTCTGCTGTTTTGTGGGTAGTGGGGTCCCTTGGTGAGCACACACAAAAGGGCATAGCGCGCGCTATTTCGTCTGCCTATTTATAGCTAATGAGCTCTTTATTCTCAAGTGTCTCCTGAAGTTTGGTTACGGCACGGTGAACTTCTTCTTCGTTCTTCGCTCCGGTGCAGACAAAGTTACCGCTTGCGAAGAGGAGCATAACT
>Ga0116202_10002682_pt1 | contig 10658 bp, 12 predicted proteins | sample LakKivw325mmetaG_FD_94479 | JGI IMG/M metagenome (GOLD analysis project Ga0116202, IMG submission 94479) | Anoxic lake water microbial communities from Lake Kivu, Rwanda to study Microbial Dark Matter (Phase II) - Lake Kivu water 325m metaG | ecosystem: Environmental > Aquatic > Freshwater >... | reverse complement strand
TACACCTATGGAAGGCAACCGCGTAACTCCTGTTAATGAGACTTCCGGAAAAGCTGGAGAAACGTTCAAGTGTGCGCAAGCGAAGTGAAACATGGCCGTTCACTCAGTTCACAACGCTTTCCAGGTCGCCTCGCTGCGGTGGAGAAAAGGTCTAAGAAAGTCATATGGCTTACAAGAAAATCGCTATGGAACATGATAAGAAGATCGCCCTTGTCGCACACGACAATAAAAAACAGGATCTGGTGGAGTGGGCCAAATACAACCGCGATCTCTTGGCGCACCATAAAGTGTATGCTACAGGCACCACGGGCGAGATACTGGAACACGAACTTGGCTTCGAAATCACGAAACTCCAAAGCGGGCCACTGGGCGGTGATCAGCAAATCGGTGCCAAGAGTGTCGATGGCGAGATCGATTTTTTGCTCTTTTTCTGGGATCCGCTAGAGCCAATGCCCCACGATCCCGCGGTCAACGCACTCTTGCGAATGGCGGTGGTGTGGAACATCCCGATTGCCTGCAATCGGGCTTCCGCTGATTTCATGATCTCATCTCCCTTGATGGATGGAGAATACGATCGTCTTGTACCGGACTATGAGGGGTATCGCACCCGGAAGATAGCCAGGGGCGAAGGAGCAGGTCAAAGCGCAAGGGACTCTCCCGGAGGCGTGGAATAGTCAGGTGGAAGGCGCGGGCGCTCATGCCCAGTTGTGGCCTGGCGGCGCGCAACAGGCCCTTGCCGGAGTCGTCCAGCCGGCAGTACTCGCGCGCTTCGGCCGGGCCCATGTCGGCACTGCACAGCAAGGGTCTTATTCCTCCAGCAACTCCTCTAGCTGCTGCGGTGACAATTCCGCATCACGCAGAATCTTGCGCAACAAACCACGTCCGATGTCTTGCCCAGAATGGACTGGCACAGTCACTACTCGACCGTCTGCATGTCTGAGTCGAACATGACTCCCGCGCTGCCGAACAACCTCGAAGCCAAGTTTCTCCAGGATGCGGATCACCTGTCCTGCCTTCAACACTGGAAGGCCCGGCATCAGACCAAAACCCTTTGCACGCCAACAAACTCTGGCCACTCTCCGGCCGGAGGCTGTTCTTCTAGACACAGTTCGATGACTTCGCGGATATTGCGCAGTAGTTCATCCATGCTGCGCCCCTGTGCATAGCATCCGCGCAACCGCGGAACCTCCCCAACAAAGAAACCGTCCTCATCCTGTTCGATCAAGACATAGAATTCCCGTTTCATTACCGCACCTCCGTTCAGAGAAGCCCACGAGCCTGGGTTTGCCCTAGAATTCGTGCGAGGTTAAAGGATTCCCTGCCCTCTGGGACAAATCATACACGCATCGGCCTCGCTCGTCAATTGTGATTTGATAGTTGAGCAATCACGTCTGCCTGCGTGGCCGATACTGAATCGCCTCCGCCAGATGATGCGTCTTGATCTCCGGCACGCCCTCCAGGTCAGCGATGGTGCGCGCCAGCTTGAGGATGCGGTGGAAGGCGCGGGCGCTCATGCCCAGTTGCGCCATGGCTGCACGCAACAGGCTCTTGCCCGCGTCGTCCAGCCGGCAGTGCTCGCGCACTTCGGCCGGGCCCATGTCGGCGTTGCACAAGAGAGACCTATGCCAGTATGCCCGATCTGGAATGGTGGTGGATCCCTATCGAACGATAAGCGGCCTTAGCGGGCTATCCACTGCCGATAGCTCCCCACCCCTCCTATAGTCTGCCTTCCTCATGATGTAGGATTTCGCGGATCTCTCGGTGCAGTACTGGGTCCTTGTTGGTTACAGCATCCCAGACGATGTCGTAATCCACGCCAAAGTATGCATGTATCAGCCGGTCTCGCATCCCAGCCATCGCTTTCCAATCCAGGTGGCTGTGCTCTTGTTTGAAGTCGGCAGGGATCTGTCTTGCTGCCTCGCCAATGATTTCCAGACTGCGTATGAACGCTCTCTTCAGTGTTTCATCTTGCACAAATCTGTCTTGAGTCAATCCCCTGGAACGATTCATCAGGAATTTCGTCTCATCGAGGATGTGGCGCAGATAGTCATGTGGTGAACGTGACATACTCCACCTCTCGCAGGATACGCGGCCCAATGTAGGGGCTGAGTGATTCGGGTGTCACTAGCTCGACAGGCCTCTGAAAAAGTTGTTCCAAGAGAAAGACCAAGCGGATAAAGTTGTCGAACCCTTTTCTGCCTGGAACAAAGTCCACCAAGACATCAACATCACTGTGTTCATCTTGCTCGCCACGTGCAAAAGAACCAAACAGCCCAAGTCTACGCACGCCAAGTGCTCTGATCTGCTCCTGGTTCTTCTGCAGAATGGACAGAATGCTCTCTCTCGTTTCAACAGCCATAATCGTCTCCATCCGTAGTATGCCGACAGGCTGCGTAGACACCCGGCATTTGGATCGCTTCCTTTCCTTACTCGCATTTAGACAAATTGAATTAGCCCGATCAAGATCGGGTTGAGATGTCCGTACCTTTACAACCGAGTTTTAGGCCGTTTTGGCCGCAATTTGCGTCTTTTTGACCACCGGAAAGCGCGGTTTGGGCTGGCGGTGTTTGCCTTTAGGCCATCCAGGGGGTTTTCCGCGCATTTTAGGTGGGCGAGCTGGATTGCCAATCTTGCAGATAATCCTCTGGATTCCTTGTCGTACCCGTTCAGGTGTCAGTTGCGTTTGCGGTTTCTGCCAGGGCAGAGGGTTATCCTCTACCACCGCACGGGCCAGGTACAAGATCCACATCGCCAGGCTGACCAATACACTCCAGCGGTCTCCTGCCTCTGCCATCTGGAACTGTGGCAACGTCCAGCACAAGCTCTGTTTACGGAAGCGGATACTGGGCTCGATGGGCCAGCGCTTTTGATAAGCCCGCCAAATGGCCTCGGCAGTCACTGTGATGCCCTCAGGAAGAATGCTTGGCAACTGCCAGGCCAGCCAGATGGGTTGGGGCGGTTTGGCTTTCTCCAGGTGCACAGACACGCGCAAGACATCGAAAGGCACCTCTGCCGCTCGGCGGTCATGGAGTTTGTTCCAACGTTCAAGCCTGACCTTGCCCCACTGCGCATCTTCCAACTCCTGGGCCTCATCGGGTGTGCCCCAACTGGCAGGTTGCTTGAAGGCTAAACGTGGGCCATGCTTGCGCGGTCGCCCGCGGCCTCGCTCCCGGTCGGGTTGGACTTCACGGTACAGCAGGCGATCCCTGCGCAGGCGGGTCAGCACCGCGCAACGCTCCCCTTGCAAGGGTTGCAAGAAGCCCACGTTGCCATATCTGACATCCGCAGCCACGATGTCCAGGGCGTTCACGCCCTGCTGGCGAGCTGCACAGAAGGCCTTGACTTGTTGGACCCCCACTTCTTGGGCGGTTTGGGTGCTGGGAATGCGCCGCACGTCCAGGGATAGCGCCCAACTGCTCCTGGGCTCAGGCACCCAATCCAGCAAGGAGTAGGCATAGCCGACACACACTGAGCCGCCGTTGACCGCTGCCGTCGGATGGTACACATACTGGCGATCCTGTAGCGTTTGTGCTCTAGGCCGAGGCCAGGCGCTGACATCCAGAGCTAACACCGCCATCCCATCCTGTGGCAATTGCTGGGCCAGGTACTGCCGCAGCCAGGCCTCGTCTAACCGGCCATCTTCCAGAGCCGCGTACAAGCTGTGCCACTTGCGTTGAAATTCAACGCTGCAACTGAGCCAGGCCAAAGATGGCACTGGACCTTGCACCAGCAGAGCGTCCAACAATTCACACAGGGCATCTCGCCGACGGAGAAAGCCGTACTGGTACAGCGCTTGACGAAACTCGGTTAATCTGTTAAAGTTCTCTTTGGTAGAAACATGGTTGTTCATACCCTAAGTTTCTACCAAAGGGCGGTTTGCTCAAAAGGCAGGCCGCCCTACAATTTGTCTAAACTCGAGTCAGGAAGCAAGCTTGACCTATCGCAGCCAACACGTATAATGAAACAAAAATGATTACGATCTTCGCGGCAAAAAGGCATGGTGACCTGGGAAAAGGCCGAATTGCTCACTGGCCGCAGAGGTGGGCAAGCGGCGTGAACTGGCCGATAGGGTACTCAAGCCTCAGGTGACCTGGAAGGCGCTGGTCACCTGCAATCAAACGAGAGAAAGATAATAGAGGTAATCATGGCCACAACAACGACACCACAAACTAAAACATCCCCCTGGCGCAAACTGCACCGCAATATCTGGGCGACCAGCCTGACCAGCTTTTTTATGGACACCTCCAGCGAGATGGTGATTAACATGGTGCCCTTGTTCCTGTCCAATGTGCTGGGCATCAAGACCAACATCATTGGCCTCATCGAAGGCATCGCCGAAGCGACTGCCAGCCTGCTGAAAGTCTTTTCCGGCTGGCTGTCCGACAAACTGCGCCAGCGCAAGTGGTTGGCTGTCGCCGGATATGGCATCTCTGCGCTGGCCAAGCCCTTCTTCTATGTGGCGAATTCCTGGCCGGCTGTCGCGGCGGTGCGCTGGGCTGACCGCCTCGGCAAAGGCATTCGCACTGCCCCACGCGATGCACTGCTCGCTGACTCTGCCAGCGAGGAGCAACGCGGCCTGGCCTTTGGCTTGCAACGTGCGGCGGACACTGGCGGTGCTCTGCTGGGCATCCTGATCGCGCTCTTCACGGTCTGGTTTAATCAGAGAACCAGGCTGAGTCTGGCAGTGGCAACCTTCCGCACCATCGTGCTAATCAGCCTAATCCCGGCCTTTCTGGCTGTGCTGTCGCTGGCAGTGGGCGCGCAAGACGTGCCTGTCACCAGGCAGCGTGCGGCCCCAAAGTTTGCCTTCCGCAGCCTGGGCCAACCTTTCATGATCTTTATGCTCATTGTAGGGTTGTTCGACCTGGGCAACTCCTCCGATGCTTTCCTGGTCTTGCGTGCCCAGGAGCGCGGCCTGAATGTATTGGGCGTGTTAGGCATGCTGGCTATGTTCAACCTGGTCTACACCCTGGTTTCTGCGCCTGCGGGTTCGCTTTCGGACCGTATCGGACGGCGGAGGCTGGTCATCAGTGGGTGGTTTGTTTACGCGTTGATCTACTTCGGTTTCGCTATTGCGGGGCGAGGCTGGCAGGTCTGGGCACTGTATGCGCTGTACGGTGTCTACTACGGACTGAGCTACGGCACGGCCAAGGCCATGATCGCGGATATCGTGCCCGAGGCGCTGCGCGGCACCGCCTACGGCACCTACAACGCCACCCTGGGGTTGCTTGACTTCCCGGCCTCGCTCATCGCGGGGTTGCTGTGGGATGGGCTGCCGGCCTTGGGTTGGAGGGGATTCGGCGCCCCTGCGCCGTTCTTCTTCGGGGCAACAATGGCCTTGCTCGCTACCTGCGCTATGTGGCTATGGAAGCCACAGACGGGGGCGAAAGCAGTGGCGTAGCTCGCGTATCAACAACCCTGGTTTCTAGGGAGAAACCGGGGTTGTGGTTTCCGATCAAGGTTCGAGTTCCTGCAGAAACTCGCCTGGCATTTGAATGACCATCCGGCTCGCCATGCACACCTCTGGTGTCAACAAGTGACGCCGATCCAGGGTAACCAAAACGTCGGCCCGTGCCTTAAGTGCAGCGGCCAGCACGTGCACATCCTTTTCCGCCACCGTCTCTGAGACCCGGGCGATTTCCGCTTCAGTAGGTGCAGCAACGATCCTCAGGGGCACTGTCCCTATGTATTGGTAGAGGCGGAGCAGCGCTTCCGCTGGCAGTTTTTGCCTGGTGTTCCGCACCGCCTCGACAAGCACTCGTTTCGACGTGACCAAGCGCACTCGACCCCGACGGCCCAATTCCAGCACTGCTGCCGAACCGCCCGCGGGAAAAGCTGCCACAGCAATGAAAACGCTGGCATCAATGAACAATCTTGGAGTGGGCATCGGCAATCAGCTAAGCAGCTTCTTGACTTTGACTGCGGTGAGTGGATCCAGCTTGTCATCGGCTATGAACTGCTCGATCTCCTCCACACTGTAATCCCGCAGCGGTCTTTCACCTTCTTCGAGTTGCAGCGGCTTAACTTCGATGCCATCCTCGCGGAGTATGATTTTCAGCAGCGTATCTGGGCCAATCTTCAAGCGGCGGCGGAATTCGACAGGGATGGTGATTTGCCCCGTGCCAAAGGGCCTGATAATCTTTTCGGCCTTCATCGGGCATCTCCATTTGTGAAATTTATAGATTCATAATATCACAAATTCACAATCCCGTCAAAACCGCGGATGGTTCCTATCGCTATTATTGCCTCCCTGTTTCTTCCCGTACCAAGGCTAGCAACTCTGCCCCGTACTTCTTGAACTTGCGCAGGCTCATGCCCTTGACAGCGAGCAATTCGCTCTCAGTACGGGGGCGCATTGCAGCAATGTTGCGCAATAGCGAATTATGGGCGATTACGAAAGCAGACACACCCGCCTGGCGAGCCTTCTCCAGCCGCCAGGCACGCAGCCGCTTGAACAATTCGCTGTCCGCTATGTCGGCTGGAGCCCCTGTGTTTTCACCTGCCGGACTCTGTTTCGGGTGCGCATTCGCTGTTGATTTTGTGCTAGGCCTGGCAACGAGTGCTCGCAATGCGGAGGGATTGTCCACTGCCCGACGACCAGCAGGAGTGAGTTCAATTACGGTGCCACCACCCTTCAGTTGGCGGGTCTGTACAAGCCTAGTTGCGAGCAAGCGCTCCAGCATTTTCTCAATTGCAGCCTCGGAGCGAAAGGCCAGCGACCCAAAACCAGTTTGATTGTGCGCAGCCTCAGGTGCTTCTGGACGCCCGCGTAAGATGAGGGTCAGATTGTGCTTTCCCCAACCATGCGACGCTGCCAGACAATGCAGGATCGTCTGGAGGTGCTCTATTTCGTCCGGTAGATGGCTCTCCGATGGCGTTGGAGCCAGGCCCAGACAATTATCGCAAGACTGGCAGCGGGCAATAGCCCGTCCGCCGAGGTAGGCACTGATGTAACCGTGGCGACAGCGTCGTGTCGTGGCGTAGGCCACGATTTCGGCTACGCGCTGTCCCTGCACCTTGGCATACTGATCCAGCAGTACATTGAGCCGTTCGTGAGCATCTTTTGGCGCTGGCAGCACCTCCAGCAAAGGATCTCGCGCCGATGGTCGGGACTCCAGGAAGCCAGCCTCGGCCCAGGCCAATACCTGCTGCTCCAGGTCTCTCGCATCCTGGCCCGCTTGCTGCCCTATTTCCAGCAGATCACGTGCCACTGGCTGACCCAGTTGCAGGCGAGCCGCACGGCATAGCGCTGCCAGGTCTGGCTCGCCGTTTGGCACGGTACGCTTCAGTCGCAACGTCACGGTTCGTGGCATGTCTTGCCAGCGTCGCAAGAGGCCCACCTGCTCCAGCAAACTGATAGCCACACGCACGGGTATTTCTTCAGCCTGGAGGTCACGTCGCAGGTCGTCCATGGCCACTCGGCCCAAAGCTGCTCCGTGCAGGCTGCGTTTCACTGCCGCATAGACCTGGCGAAGAAAGTCTTCTGTCAGTTCGTCACGTCGGGCACGCCTAGTGAGAACTGCCCGATCGGATGGCGCATACATCAGTACGCAACGGGCCAGCAAACCATCGCGCCCGGCACGCCCTGCCTCCTGATAGTATGCCTCTAGCGAAGGCGGTGGCTCGAAATGAAGAATGAAGCGAATATCCGGCTTGTCAATGCCCATGCCAAAGGCCACCGTGGCCACGACCACCCGCGCGTGGCCGCTCATGAATTCATCCTGCACTTCAGCCCGGTTCTCGATGCCAGCGTGGTAATGGATAGCGGAAACCCCCTGACTGCGCAGTAGCTCGGCCAGTTCCTCGCACCGCACGCGGGTGCCGGCATAAACAATCCCTGCACCAGACTCACTGCGACAGAAGGCCAGCAGGTAACGCAATTTGTCATCGGCGTTACGGGCATGAAAGACTTCCAGGCGCAAGTTGCTGCGCAAAACCTCGCCAGCGATGACACGCATCTCCCCCAGGCGCTGCAAGATGTCCAGGCGTACTCGCGGCGCAGCCGTAGCCGTCATTGCCAACAAAGGCGGGTTGCCCAATGCCTGACGGGCCTCAGCGATGTACAGATAGTCGGGCCGAAAGTCGTGGCCCCACATGCTGACACAATGGACTTCGTCAATCACCAGGCGATTTAAGCCAGCCTGGCGCAAGGCATGCAGAAAGGGCGGCTGGCGCAGGCGTTCCGGAGCGGCATAGACCAGCCGGTAGTGGTCAGCTTGGACCCCGCGCAAGCGGCGAGCCAACTCGTCGCCTTCCAGCAAGCTGTTGATCGTCGTCGCGAGCTGATTTGCCTGGGCTGGTAGTTTGTCCACCTGGTCTTTCATCAGGGCAATCAGAGGAGAAATGACCAGTGTCGTGCCCGATTGGGTCATCAGTGCTGGCAGTTGATAGCACAGGGACTTGCCACCGCCTGTAGGGAGCACCGCTAACACGTCCTCGCCGCGCATAACGCAGGACATGATTTCCGCCTGACCAGGCAAAAGGTCTTGAAAGCCAAAGAGGCGTCGCGCAGCGTTCCTCAGTTCCTCTCGCTCCTGCGGCGGGACTGGAACGGTCTCGAGAGAGTCCAGCGGCCTGGTCAGGCCTGTCCTGTCCTGTGTGGCTGATGCTGCTTCGGACTCAGGTTGTCGCCCTCTCCGTGGCGCTGGGCGGCGCCCCAGCTCAAGCGCCAACGCTTCCCGAAGTTCTGCCATTTCGGCGGCATAGCGAACAGCCAGCTCTGCATCAATGTCTGCAGCACGATTTAGCTCTCGGCTGGCTTCGAAGTACTGACGTAACCGCCGCAGGTAAGTCACTGGCAGGGGGCTTTCCGTAGTCGCGGTTTGCTGCAAGCGCACTGCGTAGGCGCTGGCGGTCACCCAGTCGCCTTGAGCCTGGTAGACAGCCATCATGCCCAGCAGATATGCACGGCTGTCAGGAACGAGATCGTTCACTCGACGATATGCGGCTAGTGCAGCCTGCTCATCGCCAGCAGCCAGCCGCACTTCACCTAGAAAGCTCCAAGCCATACTGCTTTCTTGGGACTCGTTGACGAGTGCTTTCGCCGTCGCCAAGGCAGCCTGGAGGTCATGTTGTGCCAGGCGGATGCGCGCAGCCAGTATACGTGAAGAGATGGAGGCACTGCGTTCATGCCGCTGGCACATAGTTTCCCAAGCCTGCTCCAGCCGGCCTTCCTCCAGCAGCATCTGGGCTTGCACATCCAGCAGCGACAGCAGTGGACGACTTGCCAATAGTTCACTCAGGCAGGCCTCCAACGCCGCATGGTGTCGCCAGCGCAAGAGAAAATGCACCAGCCGGTCGCGCAAACGGGGAGACAGGCGCAGCGTGTCTTCTGATGCCAGTCTCAGTTCGAGCAGGACGTCTGTGGGCATCACGGAACCTCCCTGGTGCGATGTTAAGGGTTGCTGTAGTCTATGGTCACTTCATAATCCGGCACGACGTGCACGCCGACTACCATCAGCCAATATTGATCCTGGTATCCACGGCTCAAGCCCAGTGCCAGGTACATGTCCGTAGCCTGCAGGCGGTCGGCCAATTCAGAGCCATTAAATGTCAGTTCGTGAGCAGAACCACCTAACCAGGTGCGCCCCAGAGCACGCCATTTGATGTCGGTCACGGGGACACCGCGTGGAGCGTTGGCACGCTCATGGCGCAGGTTACCTAACTTGAAGCTCATGCGCGCTTCGTACTTGCCAGAATGAGGGTCCATAGAAAAACGGGCGTGTAACTCATCAGGGCGTATTAAACAGAGAGAGCGGGTTTGGTGGATGATCACGTCTTGTGGAGCGCGATCCAGGTGAGTGGCGAAGAAACGAGCGCGTCGATCCCCTTCCAGGTGACGCAGCAGGCGAGGGCGTTCATAGATGAAATCGGTGAGCCAATCCTCGGTATGCGGCGGGACAGGGCGGGATTTCTTGAGGTTCAACGCCACCACGTCGCTGCACTGCACAACCCGCCCCGTTGGGTCGGTCATGTCGCCCAAGAGCAGGGTGTCGTGTTCCTTGACTGGGCGCACCCAGCGCAGGCCGGTGACCGCATCTGGCTGTGTAGTAAATCCGGCTGTGCAAATGCCACTGCGCATGTAGGACATAGCCAGAATCAGGACTTCTGCGGGCATGGCATGCTCCTTCTTTGATGTGCAAGCGAATTATACGACCAAAGCCGAGCTAGACGAAAAAGCGCAAAACTGTTGCCTCAACCCGTAAGTGTCCCCTTATAAGTGTACGATGGTCAAGCCGGGTATGTAGGTTGCCCACCACTCAGCTACAAGCCGGCGGTGACACTGTTCAGCCGTGGCTTCATGGCAGAGCAGGCAAGGGGCATGGTAACAGGCCAGGACTTCACGCCCCATAGCCTCAGCCCCGCGTTCGGCGAGCAGTGTCGTGAAATGGGCAGCATAGGCTGGCCAGTCATGATCCTTGACATACGCATCCAGAATCTCAGCCGTGGGTGCCAGTTCTGGGTAGTGCTCGTAGGCGATGCCAAACCCTTGGCGCAACAGGAAAGCCAGGTCATCCCGTTTGGTATAGCCAGCCAGTTGCGAGGTGTTACGCAGACGAATGTCAATGACCGCGTCCACTCCTGCCTGCTGCAACAGGCCGATGAACTCGGCCAGGGGACGGCGCTCGTAGCCAATGGTGTACAATGTGGGCATGGAC
>Ga0116202_10002681_pt1 | contig 10658 bp, 8 predicted proteins | sample LakKivw325mmetaG_FD_94479 | JGI IMG/M metagenome (GOLD analysis project Ga0116202, IMG submission 94479) | Anoxic lake water microbial communities from Lake Kivu, Rwanda to study Microbial Dark Matter (Phase II) - Lake Kivu water 325m metaG | ecosystem: Environmental > Aquatic > Freshwater >... | reverse complement strand
TGGGCAAATATAAGATTCCAAAACATGTAGAGTTTGTAGGAGAACTTCCCAAGACCGCAAGCGGAAAGATTCAGAAGTTTGTATTGAAAAAGTGGCACCAAAATAGAAGTACTAGGCTCCAAGCACCAAATAACAAATAAATTCCAATGTCCATTTTTGAAATTACAAACAAGAGATTTAGGCCATTCGATATTGAAATTTGGGGCTTATTTGGAATTTGGAATTTGAGGTTTGGAATTTCCTTTTAGGGGGTTTCTATGACTGAAAAGTTCTACCGGTTAGGTTGCGACATCGGAGGCACCTTTACTGATTTTGTCCTTCTCAATGACCAGACAGGGGAGCTGAAAATCTATAAATGCTTGACCACCCCCAAAGACCCATCCGATGCAGTGGAACATGGGATCAGAGAGATGGAGAGAGTTACCCCGGCCTTTGTGGAAAAGATGGACGAAGTGATCCACGGGACGACTCTGGTCATCAACTCGATCATTGAGAGAAAAGGAGCGAAGACAGGCCTCATCACCACCAGGGGCTTCAGGGATGTCCTGGAAATCGGGAGAGGGATCCGATATGCCCCCTATGATGTCTTCGCTGAATTTCCTAAGCCTTTGATTCCGAGACACCTCCGTTTGGAAGTGAACGAGAGGGTTCGTAGTGACGGGACAATTCTCCAACCATTAGATCCTGAAGAGGCAAGACAGGTGGTCCATACCCTTTTAAAAATGGGAGTGGAATCGATCGCTGTCTGTTTGATCAACTCTTTCGAAAACCCGGTTCATGAATTGATGCTCAGGGAGATTATTGAAAAGGAGGCTCCCGGGATATCCGTTTCTGTTTCATACAGGGTTTTGCCACAGATCAAGGAATATGAACGAACCAGCACAACGGCGACCAATGCCTATGTGAAACCCCTGACCGGAAGGTATCTCTCCAGGCTTGCGGAGAGGCTTCGATCCATCGGCTTCAGGGGAAAGCTCTTCATCATGCTCTCCAGCGGAGGGGTGACCTCTGTTGAAACAGCGGCTGAGTTCCCGGTCAGGATTATTGAATCCGGTCCAACCGCAGCCGTCATTGCGGGTCAATACTATGGGAAACTCTTCAATATCTTAGAAATGTTCTGCTTTGACATGGGAGGGACAACCGCCAAGTCTTGCTTGATTCAAAAAGGGGTAGCCGGGGTCGTCCCCACCTTTGAGGTTGGTCGTGTCCAGAGGTTCATGAAGGGAAGTGGCCTCACCATCCAGGTCCCGGTGGTGGATCTCATGGAGATTGGGGCAGGAGGGGGAAGCATTGCAAAGGTCAGCCGGATGGGAACGCTTCAGGTCGGTCCGGAAAGCTCAGGAGCTGATCCGGGACCGGTCTGTTATGGAAGAGGAGGCTCGGAGCCATGTGTCACGGATGCAGATCTCCTGCTGGGCTACCTCGATGAGAATTACTTTCTCGGGGGAGAGATGAAACTCGACAAGGAGGCAGCCCGGCGTGGCGTCGAGGAGAAGGTGGCCAAGCCTCTCCATGTCTCCTTTATACAGGCGGTATGGGGAATCCATGACCTGATCAACGAAACCATGGCCGCCGCTGCCAAAACCCATATTGCTGAAAAAGGAGGCAATCCTAAAATTGTAACGATCGTCGCCTTTGGAGGAGCCGGCCCGGTCCATGCCTATGGCCTGGCAAAGAAATTAGGCGCCCCCCGCCTCCTCGTCCCACCCAATGCCGGAGTGGGATCAGCTCTGGGCTTCTTTACCGCTCCCCGAGCCTTTGACCTTCTTAGAAGCCATAAGGTTTCTCTAAGTGCCGCTGACTTTAATGAGATAGAGAAGATCTTCAGGCAACTGGAGGATGAGGCAACGGATATCCTGAAGAAGGAGGCCAAGGAAAAAGAGATCCGGTTCGAACGGTCCCTGGACATGCGTTTCGTCGGACAGGGAGCGGAGACCCATGTCCCGCTCAAGGAAAGGGATTTTACAGGGTTAAAGAAGGAGTTTGTCCGCCACCAATTCGATGAAGTCTATGCGAAGCTCTACGGGAGAACCTACCCTGAGTCTGAAGTGGAGTTCATTAATTTTAAGGTGAGGGCCAGTCTCCCGGAGCGATTGATTCAATTTCCAAAGATTGACCCAAAGCGAAAGTCTCTCAAACAGGCGATCAAGGGAATGAGAAACGCCTATTCTCCGATCGCAAGGGATTTTATCCCCTATACGGTTTATGACCGATACCGTCTTTTCCCGAATGCAAAGTTTCAGGGTCCTGCGATTATTGAAGAGAGGGAATCCACGCTCATGGTCGGCGAGGATGCCAGGGTCTCTGTGGATGATTTTGGATTTCTGTGGGTTGATCTTAAATGAGTTGGGGCTGAAGGACCGTCCTGCAAAGCAGGACTTGAGGTCGGAGGCAAAAGATATTGCCTCAAGTGAAACGCTCCACAAGCGAAGCGATCCTCTCACGGGAAAGTCGGCTGGATGCCCCGCCCTGTGGGCGGTTAGCTTTACTTTTGGGCGTTTTTCAGCAGACGGTTAGGAGGCATGAAAATGGGAAAAAAATTCGATCCTATTACCTTGGAAATCCTTTGGCGGAGATTGATCTCCATTGTGGATGAAGCGGACAGTGCGGTTGCTCGAACCGCATTCTCAAGCCTGCTCAGGGATGCCCATGATTATACCTGTATGTTTACGGATCAGAAAGGACGGGAGCTCGCCCAGGGGACGTTTGCCACACCCGGCCAGTCCGGAGCCATGGCCCTCGGGGTGAAAAACCTCGTAAAAATGCTTCCCTTAGAAACGTATAAACCCGGGGATGTCTTCATTACCAATGACCCCTGGGCTCTGGCAGGGCATCTGAACGATGTGTGTGTGATGAGCCCCATCTTCTATAAAAATAAACTGGTCGCCTTTACCGCCTGTGTCTTTCATCACTCAGACATCGGAGGCCGGGTCTCCTCGGATAATCACGATGTTTTTGAAGAAGGTCTCTTCATCCCTCTGGTGAAGCTCTACGACGGAGGGGTTCTCAACCAGTCTCTGATGGATATGATCCGCTGGAACGTCCGGACACCGGATGAGGTGGTGGGGGATATACGCTCCCAGATTGCCGCCAATCATGTCTGTTCAGAAAAGATAGTGCAGATGCTCAGGGAAAATGATCTGGAGAACCTGGATGATCTGGCGGACCAGATCATCAGCCGTACCGAGAAGGGCATGAGAGAAGAAATAGAGAAGATACCGGATGGGGTGTATTGCGCCGAAGGTAAGATAGAACAGATGAAGGATCAACAGGAAGTGGTGATCAAAGCAGCGGTTGAAGTGAAGGGAAGCGATATCACGGTTGATCTCGAGGGGTCCTCCCCCCAGGTCAACTGGGGCGGCAATGTTGTTTTCAACTTTACCTATGCCTATGTCTTTATGGCCATGAAAAGCATGTTCGGTCCCGACATCCCCAACAACGATGGGTGTGCCAGACCCATCCGGCTGAAAGCCCCCGAAGGGAGCGTGGTCCACTGTAAATTTCCTGCGGCGGTAGCCGCACGGCTGGTCATCGGCCATTTTATTACCGAGATCATCTATCGTGCCCTCTCCGGGGTCGTCCAGAATAAGGTCATCGCCGCAAGTGGAGGAACGCCTGCACAGATGAATGTCTTCTATGGAAAAAGAAATGACGGAAGGCCTTGGCATTCTGTCATCATCAGAGGGGGCGGAATGGGGGCAAGCTCCATCAGCGATGGTAACTATGTATATATCTTCCCTGCGAATGGTGCGAATACGCCGGTTGAGATATTCGAAAGCGATACCCCTCTCATCGTGGAAAAAAGGGAGCTCCTCATCAATTCAGCCGGTCCTGGCAGGATGAAAGGAGGTCTTGGCCAGAGGGAAGTTTTTAAGATTCCGGACGATCAGTATGGGCCTCTTCCGCCTGTCAACTTAGGAATACAGGCAGGGAGATACATCCTCCCGCCTGAAGGGCTCTTTGGCGGGAAACCCGGAGCCAGGGCCCAATTCCTGATCAACGAGGTACCTGGAAATCCATTTGGATTGACACAGCTCAAACCCGGTGATCGGGTGACCATTGATGCGGCAGGAGGAGGAGGCTACGGGAATCCGCTGGAGCGTGATCCTGAAATGGTTGAAAGGGATGTGCTCGAAGGATATGTGAGCCTTGAGAGGGCAAAAGAAGATTACGGAGTCGTCATCGACCCGAAAACCCTGAAGCTCGACAAGGAGGCAACCAAAAGACTAAGGGGGTAAACCTGTTGTTTCGGGCCTCTGTCATTCCATTGCTCTCGTCTCTTTCTATTGGGCGATGTCAATCGGCAAGGTTGTCCTGGTCGTCCCGATTACCTGTATCTACCCCCTCTTCACCCTGTTAGGGGCCCATCTTTTGATGAAGGAGGGGAGCTTTACTTCGCATCAATAAATTCAGAAATCTTCTGTCCGATTGATCGTCTCTACAATAAAAATTGGGGCAGCCATGTCGCAAGGGAAGGGAAAATAAAGATCAGAATCAAAGCCACTGCCATTAATATCATAAAGGGCCAGGTTCCGAGAAAGGCTTCGATGAGATTGGCATCAGGGGCAATTCCCTGGATCACATATAGGTTCAGCCCGACGGGAGGAGTAATCAGGGCAAATTCCATATTGATACACATGATGACTCCAAACCATATTAAGTCCACATTGTAATTCAGAAGAATCGGATGCAGTACGGGGAGGGTGATGACCGTGATCGAAACCACTTCTAAAAAATCCCCGAGAAATATAAATAAAATACAGACGAGGATAATGAATAGCATTGGAGAGCTTCCCACTTTTGACATGAAATGGATCACCTGCTGGGGCATCTGTAAAAGGGTCGTCACATGGCCGAACAGGAGAGCCCCGCAAATAATCAGGAAGACCATGGAGGTTGTTTTAAGCGTTTGTAAAAGGCTCTCTCTCAGAATCTGGAGGCTCAAATTGCCGCTGAGAAGAGTGGCTAAAATCACATATACGGCCCCTACGGCAGCCGCCTCCGTAGGAGTGAATATTCCCGTGTAAATACCGCCGATGATGATCACCGGCAGAACCAATATCCAACCCCCTCTCCGGGTGGAGGCCCATCTTTTTCCCCAGGTGGCCCGCTGCCTTTTCCCATAACCCCGTATTTTCGAGAAGAAAATCACATAAATGAAGAAAAACCCAGACATGATAAGCCCCGGAATAATTCCCGCAATGAATAGCTTCCCTACCGAGACGTCCGTCAGAGCCCCATAGAGTATAAAAAACAGGCTCGGCGGGATCAGGATTCCCATCGTTCCTCCGGCCGCGATCATTCCAAAAATAAATTTTCTTTCGTAACCCGCCTTGATCATTTCGGGCAAAGCTAACATGCCCACGGTGGCTGCGGTTGCAACGCTTGACCCGGAGATGGCAGAGAATCCGGTGCAGAAAAGGACAGTGGTAATCCCCAAGCCACCTGTAAAATGTCCTACCCAATCCTGGATCATTTCGTAAAGATCCCGGCTGATTTTTGACTGGGTGAGTAAGTTGGCCATAAAGATATAGATGGGGATAGCAATCAGTGTAAAGCTTTCCAGGCTGTCATAAAAAATGGAGGGAAGCGCCACAAAGGCCTGGCCCCCGGAGAGGAGATAAAGTGCGGAGAATCCAATGATCCCCAGAGAAAAGGCCACATGCATTCCGAGGGCAAGGAAAAGCAAAAGGATGAGGAAAAGAGCAAAACCCACTTTCAAGACCTCCCGGAGTGAATCTTTTGGACCAATTCCCGGAGGATCTCCAGGATCAGCAGACTGGCCCCAAAAGGGATGGATAAGGATGGAATATACAGAGGTGTCCGTGTGTAGGAGAGTGTGATCTCTCTGAAGAGATAGGCCTGAAGGCAGGAGACAAATCCCCTCCAGGCAAGGATTGTGCAAAAGATGAGAATTAGACTGTAGATCACGATCTCTATTGTCATTCTCGTTTTTTTTGGGAATTTCTTTACCAGAATGTCCACATGGATATGAGCCCCCTGCTTCAGAGTAAAGGCGGCCCCGAGAAAAGTTCCCCACATGATCAGATAGATCGAATAATCGATCGACCAGGTGGTAGGGGCATTGAAAACATAGCGCATAATCACCTCATAAAAAGTGATCAGGGTCACCACTAACAGAAGAAAAGCCCCTACCACCCCGGCGATGTTCACCGCTCGATCGATGAATCGGGAGTATACAAAGAAAACCCTGCTCATCTTTCCTGTGCCCATTTCAAAAAGGTCTCTCCATCTTTCCCTGTTCTCTTTACAAATTCCTTTCTCACCGGTTCCAGGGCCCTGTCCCAGACCTTCCTGTCCTCATCGGTCAAGATATAGACCTCCTGTGTTTTCGAAAGAAATTTGATAGCCTCTTCATCCTCCTTGTCGGCAATTTGAATGGTATGATTTTCATAGTCATTTGCCGCCTCCTGGAGAATCTTCTGGACATCCCTGGAAAGCCCATTCCAAACTTTAAGATTGATCATCAATGGCCATACCGAGTAAACCCCGTAGGTGATGGTGGTATATTTGGTCACCTCACACCATTTCCTCTGAACGAAGGTGGTTGGACCGGAAGTCGCTCCGTCTACGGTCCCCCTCTGCAAGGCCATGAATACCTCGGCGGAGGTCATCATCACAGGGGATGCCCCGAGGGCCCTGACACATTCGGCCGCAATCGGCTCATGGGTCCTGATCTTGAGTCCCTTAAAATCACCGGGGCTCTTCAGGGGTCTCTTAATGTTGGCGATGCTGAAACTCTCGCCGTAGGCACCGAATCCCAGCGCCTTTACCCCGTTCTTCTCCATTTCCTCTCTTAATTTTATGCCAATCTTCCCTTCCCAGTCCTTTTGAACCTCTTTGTAATTCTTACGAATAAAGGGTATCACAAAGATATCGACTAACGGGATCGGACCTGTCCAGGTTCCTTCATAGGTCACTCCCATTTCTAAGGCTCCGGAACTCACGGCCTTCCGGAGAGAGTCCGCTCTGTAGAGCTGACCGGCGGGATAAACCTCGATTTTTACTTTACCGCCTGACCTCTCTTCGACCATTTTTGAAAAAGCGAAGTCCGCTTTGGTCAGGTGATGGGTGGCAGGAAGCTGTCCCGCATATCTCAAAACAGTCGGTTGCCCCCAGGACAGGCCTGATAAAAGAATGACCCCGGAAAAAACTCCCAATAGCCCAAAGATTAAGCTCTTCCTTAACATTTTCGTCCTCCTTTCTTTATTATGATTACCCCATGCTTTTCATGATAGGTAGGGGCGACTTCCGTCGCCCAAAATTGGCCCCGATTAAATCGGGACCCTACCCGATGTTTATTTTCATCGTCCGTGCCTGCCTGCGGTAGGCAGAAGTGGCCATACGGCCATGACAATTACGTTATTATTAAGATTGGCCCATCCTTTTTATTACGGGTCAAAGAAAAGGGTTGAGGTTCATTAACCCTGACAGCTCGACAGACTCCCTTATACATAACCGGGCTCCTTTACTGTTTGGCGATCGAGGGTAAAAAGAGAGCAATCTCGGGAAAGATCATGATGATGGCCATCGCCACAATGTCAATGATGACGAAGGGTATACTTGCCTTATAAATTTCGCCCATACTGTACTGGGGAGCAACCGCCTTCATTGTATAGAGAACGAGTCCATCCGGAGGGGAGATCGTCGCCATTTCCATATTGATCAGAAGAACAGAGCAGAAAGGTAAAGGATTGACTCCTAACTGTCGGAGGATGGGCATATAGATGGGTAAGGCCACCATCAGGATCGAGAGAGGCTCCATAAAGGTCCCCAGGAGGACAAGGATGAATTGCATGATGATCAGAATGACAATAGGCGAAAAAGGAAGGTCCACTGCCAATTTGACCAGATTCTGGCTTGCCCCGGTATAAGCCAGAAGTTGCGAAAACGCAGAGGCACCGCTGAGGATCACGAACATCATCACTGTGATCCTGACACTGTTGAGGATCGCCTTCTTTAGAATTTCCCCCCTGAACCCTTTATAGAAAAAAGCGAGGATAAAACAGACCAGGGCCCCCACGGCCGCGGATTCCGTAGGCGTGGCGATCCCAAAGATGATCAGACCGATAACCGAAAAGATGACCAGGCCCAAAGGAAGAAGATACTTCACGCTCAACACAATCTTTTCTGAAAAGGAGACCTTTTGGACCTCATGCCGGGGGGCAATGTCAGGCTGAAACATGCATCGGAGGATAATATAGAGGGCAAACAGGGCAGCCATCAAAAGACCAGGGAAAATAATCGAGAGGAGGAAATCTCCAACAGAGACCTGAGCAAGGCAGGCAAGCAGGACACCGAGGGCACTGGGGGGGATCATTGCGGCAAGGGTTCCGCATCCCATAATGGGACCCAGGGTGATTTGAGCCTTATATCCTTTTTTCTCCATCTCGGGCAGAAGGGTTTGGCCGAGCATGGCACATCCGGCCATCGAGGAACCCGAGAGGGTGGCAAACAATACCCCTCCAACGACTGCAAGGAGACTTAATCTTCCGGGCAATCTACCCATCCACTTCTCGAGGGTTTCCATCATGTTCTGTGCAATCCCGAAGAGAAACATCACCTCCCCCATCAGGAGAAAGAGGGGAACAGGAAGAAGGGAGAAGGAGCTGATGGACCGGAAGATACTCAGGATCAGCTGGGTTAAACCCATCTCTCCCCAGAAGAGGTAACTGAAAAGGATGTTGACAAAGAGAAATGAGAAGGCAACAGGGACTCCCAAGAAGAAGAGAAAGATCAATGAGGAAAGAATGATGATGAATAATGTGACCCAATCCATCTCCCAACTCCAAATGTTAAATCACTCGTCTCAGACCGATTCCAGACCCCTAAATCCAATACTATTCGGTATCTGATCTGGTCGTCACTAATTTCCAACCCTTCACCAAGACCTCTAAAAAGAGGGGAATGCCTCCAATGGGGATGACGATGATAATCAACCAGATGGGCGTCTCCATAATGGTAGGGTTAAATACTCCCCGGTTGAAATGGTCATAAGTGGCCGAAAAACCGTAATAGACAAGAACCGCTGAAACGATTCCTGTTAAAAAATAACTGATCCCATTTAAGGCCTTCTTCTTTCTTCCGGTGACTTTACTCGTGAACACATCGATCACCACATGGCCATCCTCTTTAAACACCCATGCCATTCCGAGAAAGGTGATGTCAAGGAGCATGATCTCCGTGACCTCTGTCCCCCACAGAAGGGGGGAGCTAAAAAAATATCTCAACACCAAGTCAATGCAGACGATGATCATCAGCCCCGCCATCATCACCGAGGCCAGGAAAACCAGAGCCTGGTTGTATCTTGCAATGATCTTCTCCAGAGTTTCGAAAATCCTTTTCCCCATTTCCATCTCCGGATGAAATTGGGGGGATATACGGAATATCCCCCCTTTTGATCTAACGAATCAGTGAGTGCAGGCGGTTATTGCAAAACCCCCTTCCAGATATCCTGCGCTCTCTTTTTTAATATCCCATCAACTTTTTCAGGATCTTTACTTCATCAGGGACTTTTTTCTCAAGATCTTCCCAGAAGGAATTATTGGCGGCATCGATATACTTCTGGGTATCCCCGCTTGAGAATTGGAGGCGCCTCACTCCGAGTTTCTCCATCTCCTTCTTCTCTTTGTCAATCTCCCGATCAAAATAAGCCTTCATCTCCGGCTCATATTTCACTGTAATACTAATGAACTTGTTCTGAGTCGTTTTGGGGAGCTTATTCCATGTCTCGAGGTTCATTACCATTAAGGTATTCTGTCTGGAATAGAAAGGAATGTCGATGACGAACCTGGAATATTCAAGCCATCCCCACTCCCGGGGGCCGATGGTCGGCCATCCAAACCCGTCGACCACCCCCCTTTGCAAAGCCGTGTAGGTTTCGCCGAACTGGACTGTTACGGGGACGATGCCCAATTTCAGCATCATCTTGTCATATTTTGCAGCGGTTCTCATCTTGAGACCTTTCAGGTCCTCAATTCCCTTTACCTCTTTTTTAACATAGAGATAGAAAGGATCATAGAGCCATGTCCCGAGAAGCATCATATTGATCTTTTTATGCCTTTCCACAAAATGATCCCACACTCCCCCTTTCTCCCTTTCCTTTTTAAAATCATACTTGGATAGGGAGATGGCATCCCCTTCCGGAAGGAGCCCTCCATAATAAGCAGCAGGGAGAAACCCGATCTGGAAAATCCCTTTTCTCACCGCTTCAGCCTGTTCAAAGGGAGGCATTACCTCGGGCCCTCCCACCCAGTTAATCTTCAGGACATCCTTCAGCCCGGCATTGACCTGATCAATCCAGACCGGGATCATGGCGCAGAGCCGGTGGTTCTTGGGTAAAAAAGAGACCCCTTTGAGTTCCATGGGTTGAGCGGAAATGACGGAGCTCCCTATGCTGATTATCCATAAAACTACTAAAAGAGAAATGGTGAACTTCTTCATGGATCCTCCTCCTTTCTTTTTTTCAATGAAAAAACGGTCTCTCTTCACGTAACGCAGCACTGAAGCAGGGGCCACTGGGTGGTGCCCCGATTTAATCGGGGACTATTCAGGGCGACTGAAGTCGCCCCTACCCCTTTTAAGTGAGGGGTTACCTCTTCACCTCCTTCCTCCTTGCTTTTTATTGATAATTCGGT
>Ga0116202_10002679_pt1 | contig 10659 bp, 7 predicted proteins | sample LakKivw325mmetaG_FD_94479 | JGI IMG/M metagenome (GOLD analysis project Ga0116202, IMG submission 94479) | Anoxic lake water microbial communities from Lake Kivu, Rwanda to study Microbial Dark Matter (Phase II) - Lake Kivu water 325m metaG | ecosystem: Environmental > Aquatic > Freshwater >... | reverse complement strand
ATGTAATATTAAATACTTACGGAATTTTAAAAAATATTAAAAAAAGATGGTTCTAATAAAAAATAGAACCATCCCTTTTTTCATCAAATCCGACAGGAGGAACTTACTTCATCGCTTTAGCGAGCCAGTCTTGATAGATCATCTCTTTGACGGATTCTTTTACTCCTGGAGAGGTCAAGTATTTGCCCTTGGCGGTCTTCTTTTCGAGGGCATCCTTAAATTTATTGATCAAGAGATTAATCTCAAGAAAATCTTCAAAGGCCTCCAGAGTAATGCCATTCGATTTGAGCCATCGCTCTGTATCACTGGCCTTGTTCAAACCATTGGCTGCACGGAAGGTATCGGCTGCCTTTTGGAGTTCTCCATTGGAAACCTTTATTTTGGATTTTTTGGCAGCCTCTGCAGTAATCTTTCTATGGACCACATCACGAAGCGCTGGTGAAAACCGGCCTGTCATTCTTAAATAATCAACCACCTCTGCTACAGCGATTTCGATTTCGTTCTTTGCCATGACAACTCCCTCCTCTTCTTGCCTCCCTTAAGGCGTAATGGTAATGCCATCTTTTAAAAATTGAGATACCCATTCTACAAAAATCTTTTCCTTAATCGCCTCTTTCATCTCATCATTTAGCTCTGCTCTCATCACCTCCTCCACCAGAATTAATTGAAATAAACCCTCCCGTTCAAATGGACCGAGCACATCACCCGGCTTTGCATTAAAAACCCTGGCTGAGACCTCGGGTGAGAGCATGCTCCGGGAGACATTTCCAATATAGCCACCCTGATATCGGGTGGCCCCGTCAACCGAATGTTTTCTTGCCAGTTGATGAAAATCCTCACCTTCCTCATTGACCTGAATCATGATTTCATCTGCCAGGGTTTTCTCCTTAACTAAAAGGATTGAGGTTCTTGCCTGGTCGAATTGAGATCGGTTATTGATGAAATACTCTTCGATTTTCTTTCCCGTGGCAAGATGGTTCTTGAGAAACATCAGGAGGATCGTTGTTTCGCAAAATGACTCGAAGTCATCTTCCGTAAGGCCATTAATCTTTAAGAATTTGAGCATCTCATCGCTGGAATAAAGGCCTCGGGTCGCCCGGTATTGGTCTGAAAACTCCTGGAGCTCGTCATCGGAAACCGCCAATCCTAACTCTTTAGCCTTTTTCACCACCTCTTTGTATTTGACGATTTCAGACAAGATATTAAAAAAATGGCCAGTTAGGGCAAGAAATTTGATGACTTCTTCTGGCTTGATTTTCCCCTTAACGTAGTTAATCTCCAAGCTTTTCCCTCCTTCAAGTAAAGTATTTAATCCTTCAGTTTTTTAAATAACATCGAAAAGATACTTTTCTTCTCTGTGACGAGTTCAGCCGTTGCGGTCATGCCCACCTTCATCGGATATCTCTTCCCTTTGATTTCAAAATAGGTCTGATCCAGGGATCCCTGAATACGATAGACGAAACCCAGATTCTTATCTTCAACAGCCGAAGGGGAGATTGCCAATACCTTACCCTTTAAAATCCCATAATCGGTATAGGGGAAGGCGTCAAATTTGTATTTGATCTCTGTGTCCTTTTCGATAAATCCGATATCTTTATTGGCGACGGTGATATCCATATAAAGGGGGCTGCCCGATGGAACGATGGTACAGAGCAAATCGGAAACTCTGACATAATCCCCTGTGTTCCTGAAATAAAGCTCCGATATGATACCAGATTTTTCTGCCTGGATCAAATTTCCTTTTTCTTTCTCGTCCCTTTTGCCAATGGAGGAACTATCCTTAATTGATAGCATCTTCTCACTCCGCTCCATCTCGCTCTGCATGGATTGAAGAGTGGAGGCCTTCTCCAATTGTAAATTTCTCACCTCCTTTTCAAAAATCTTCTTCTTATTCAAATAGGAGGATTTTGCTTCCTCAATTTCTTCCTCAAGGATTTTATTCTCTTTAAGGGTGATATTCTTCTGTGAAAAAAGCTTCTCCATTTCTGTGCGGGCACGTTCCACTCGGCTTTTAATACTGTTATATTCCCCGATGGAGGTGAGGCGTTTTTCAAACAAAATTCTTACATCCTCGAACTCCTTGGCAAGGTTTTCCATCTCCCTCTGCCAGTAAACGAGATCCGACTCAATCGAACGGAGGGATAAATAATTCTGGTCGAGTTTTAACCTTTTCACACTGATAGTCTTGCTGTGTTCGTTTTCCAGTTGTCTTAACTCATCCTGGATTGATGCGATTTTCGTATCATAGTATTCTTTTTTAAGAGGGATGGAGGTGCGAAGTTCATCTACTTTTGACCGGTAGGTGAGCGCTTCCTTTGAACGGATGAGAAAAAGGGAGCTGCCTTTGTCCACCTCCTGACCTTCGGAAATAAATATTTTTTCGATATATCCGTCTCTGTCAGAGAGGATATTGATCTTATGAGATAAGGGGCGGACCACAGAGCGTGACTCGACCACAATATCAATTTTACTGACCACGATATAGACAAATGCGACGATGATGATCAGGATCATCAGGTAGAGCAGACCCCTTGAGAAGAGGCTGGGCATCCTCTGGAGATGCTCGGTGACAAGGAAATTTTCTGAGGGGGATTCCACCGGAGAGACCTGAATCATTTCAGGGGATTCAATTTCCTGGCCGTTTTTCTTTTTTTCTTCCATGAGAATTTAACCCTTACAGACCCAGTTGCTGGTGATTGAGATAATGATATAATCCTTTCTTCTCCATCAGTTCTTCGTGAGTCCCCTGTTCAACGATCTCGCCATTATCGATGACCGCGATCCGGTCCGCATTCCTCACCGTGCTGAGCCGGTGGGCAATAATGATGGCTGTCTTATCCTTTAAAATGGTGGAGAGGTTCTTCTGGATCGCCTGCTCGGACTCGGTATCGAGTGAACTCGTTGCCTCATCAAATACGATGATCCTTGGCTTTGAATAGAGCACACGGGCAATGGCTATCCTCTGTTTCTGCCCTCCCGAAAGCTGAAGCCCGCTTTCCCCAACCTTTGTTTCATAACCCAGAGCGAGATTGGTGATGAAGTCATGGGCATTGGCAAGCCTGGCGGCTTCGATCACCTTCTCCATGGTCTCTTCGGGATCGCCCAGGGAGATATTTTCACGTATCGTTCCGTTAAAGATAAAATTTTCCTGAAGGACAAATCCGACCAATCGGCGCAGGTGCGAGAGATTCAAATTCTTGATATCACAGCCATCGATCATGATTTTACCCTCTGTCACATCATAAAAACGCGAGAGCAACCTGACCAGTGTGGTCTTGCCTGACCCGCTTCGTCCGACCACTGCCACGGTTTGGCCGGGATCGATTTTGAGGTTGATATTCGATAGGATATAAGGATCGTCATCCCCTCCATATCTGAAATAGACATTTTCAAATAGAAGTTCCCCCTTCGGTTCCTTAAGAACAATCCCAGTTGCCTCCTCCGTGGACTCAGGAAATTCAGTCTTAGCCGTAAAGACATCATTTAGCCGGTCCACGGAGACAAGGGTCTGCTGGAGCGTGTCCCAGGAGGTAATGATTCGGTTAATGGGAGTAATCACACTTCCCATCAGGGCCATGAAGGCCATCAATTCGCCGACGCTCAGTGCCCCATCCATCACCTTATTGGCCCCATACCAGAGGATGAGGGTAGAACTCAGAGTCCCGACAAAGTCTCCTATCGAATGGAAGTACATCGCTGTATTGAAGAGTTTGAAATCGATGTTTAAAGTCTTGATAAACTTATCCTCCCATTTCCATCGGGTGGGATACTCGATGTTCATGGACTTAATCGTATCGATCGCATTGATCGATTCGATCAGATGCGATTCCGATTCCGCACGGGCGGTGAAGGAATCAATGTTCAACCGCTTCAGGATCGGGGTAAAAAGCAAAGTCATGATGCTAAAAATGGGAATGAAGAGAAGGACCAGGATGGTCATCTGGATATTGTAATAAAACATCAGGGAGAGGTAGACGATGATCAGGATGACATCCAGCACGAGGGTCAAAGCGGTATTGGTCAGGAAGTTTCTTATCTTCATGTTCTCGCCAAAACGGGTGATGAAATCGCCGATCTTTCGCACCTTGAAATAGCCCAGAGGTAAGGCGAGCATGTGCTTGTAGAAGAGGATGAGCATCCTCAGGTCGATCTTCATGCTGGTGTGGATAATGAGATACTGGCGGACGATCATCGTCAGGATCCTGAAGATCAGGACAATGAGCATCCCAATGAGCATGATGTTGAGCATCGAAACATTCCGGTGCATCAGGACTTTGTCGACAATATTCTGGGTGAAGATAGGGGTCGCAAGGCCAAAGATATTCAGAAGGAGCGAGGCAATGAAGATTTCGAAAAGGATCAATTTGTAAGGTTGAATGAATTGAATAAAATTTTTAAGAGACGAACGATCTTCTTCTGCCTTCTCAAATTTAGGCGTGGGTTCGAGGATGAGAGTGATCCCATTCCAATTCTTAGTGAAATAGTCCCTGGTATATTTGCGGAGCCCGAGGGCCGGGTCAGACACCCATACATAATCTTTATTGACACGGTAGACCACAATATAATGGAACCCTTGCCAGTGAATGATACAGGGGAGGGGAATCGACATCAGGGTCTCATAATCCAATTTCATCCCTCGTGTGGAAAAGCCCAGCTGCTCGGCGGCCGAGGCGAGATTTGCCAGAGAGGAACCGCTGAGGTCGACATGAGCGAGTTCCCGGAGCCTGCTTGAAGAAAAAATCTTCCCGTAATATTTCGAAATCATCATGACGCAGGTTGTTCCGCAGGTCGTCTGGTCATGTTGCATGATAAAAGGAAAGGAGATATGTTGGTAGTAGAAGGAAGTGAGCTTCTTAAAGTACCTTTTTTTCTCTTCGGTGGGTTTAATTTCTTCCTCTGGAAGCTTTTCCTCAACCTCGATCTTTTTTAAAGCCGCCAATTCCTGTTTGATCATTTCCTGGTAAGGGATAGGGGGCCTGAGGGTTAAATAGGACTTGATTCTGTCTTCAATAACTTTTTTTATTTTTGGAGACTTAATGATCAATTCGTTGAAAGCCTCTCTGGTCAAGGAGAACAGATGGCAATCCGTGAGACAGACCACATCCGCATAACGTTTTTTCTCTTCGACCAGTGCCTTTTCTCCGAAAAAGTCACCCTCCCGTAGAAAGTTTACGATTTCCTGTTTTTGATCCTCCCAGCGGACTACCTTCACCTTACCGCTTTCGATCAGATAAAATTTATCCGGGTCCGCTCCCTGTCTGAAAACGACCTCTCCCTCTTTATAGAATTCGGAATTCAGATGGCGAACCAGTTCCTTTAAGTCCTGCGGGGGAATGGAGGAGAGATCGGTGCAGGTTTTTAGAAACCCGTGAATAGATGTAAATCGAATAAATTTATCAAAATATTCCCTTAGCTCTGGTTTAGAGAAGACGTATTGGTTAAATGATTCTCTGTCGATGGAGAGGAGAACACTCTCTTCAATGGCACGGGCTGTAGCAATCCGGGGTTGATCCGTGATCAGGGCGGCCTCTCCAAAGTGGTCGCCCCTGATTCGGACTCCCAGATTGATTTCTTTGCCATTGTCTGTTTTTAATATTCGTATTTTTCCACCATAGACCACATAGAACCTGTCACCCGGCTCCCCCTGTTGGAAAACAGTCTCCCCAGCACTAATCGATTCCAGCTTAACCGCCTTCGCCAATTCCACTAACTCTTCATCGGTATAGATCGAGAAGAGGGGCACTTTTCTTAAAAATTCTGAAAGGCTTTTTTCATCCATCAGAATCCAATCCCTCACTTCATTTGACTTCCCTTTAATCCGTTCGTAAAGACTTCCATCTCTCTACGATAAAGATAGGAAGTACCTAAAATAAGCATATAATCTATCTTTGTCGCCAACATGTCAAGTTCTGCATTGGACAGATTGGCCTGATAATCCAGGGTATTCAAAACTGTACTTTTTTCCCGGACCAGTTTCTCTATCTCATTTTCGAGATTCCGTTTCGAAAGGGCCACAATCCTCTCATTTAATTCCCCTTTTTTCCTCACCATTTCGAGGTCATTATATAATTCGTTAACGCTGTTTTCAATCAGGTTTCGGCGGTTGGATATCTGGATATGGGTCTGTTCAATCTGGCCTTTTACCTCCAGCCATTTGCTTTTTGCAGAGGTGTTGATGATTGGAAGGGAAAGGATCCCCTGTAAAATGACCCGGTAATTATCCGGGTTAATGTCACTGATGGACTTCGATCTCCTATTGAAATCATAACCTTCCGCACCTAATTCCATGGATAGAGTCAGATCGGGTTTAAAATCATTTAGTGCCTTTTGCATATCTTTTTCATAGAGTTTCAAATCATTTTTATATTGAAGCAGCTCAAAATCATTATTTTCCGTTTTCATCTTCGTTTCTGAAAGAGGAGGTTCTTTATAATTTCGAATCACCTCATCAGGAGTATTTAATAGAAAAATCTTCTTAATGGAGCCTCCTCTGGCTTCGTTATAGATTGAGAGCAGCAATTGATTCTGCCTTTGCCATCTTTTGAATTCCAGCTCGAGTATCTCTTTGTCTTGTATATGAAGCCAAGCCTCCATTTTATGGAGGTCTGTCATGGAAAGCCGGCGCATCTCCACCTTTTCCTTAACGATGTTGTAGATCTCTTCTGTATTCTTCCTAATCTCCCTGGCTAATCTTAATTCCTCCGTGGCACGATAGAGTAAAAAATAATCCCGGAAGACATTGTACAGAATATTCGATTTCATATCTTCAAATTTCTGGAAGGCCAACTCCTTATTGATCTTGGCCTTATCGATATTCAAATTGGTCATGTTTTGTCCAAAGCCCTTCAGGAGAGGCTGTTCGTATTTTAAAAAGATGCTGGAGGTATATTCCTTTTCGTAGATCCTCGGGATATTGAAAATATAACTATCTCTATCGGTTGAGAAGTTAATAGAGGAAGTACCGCCCAGAGAATTCTTTTGGCTCAATGAGACCTGGTAACTATCGACGATACGCTTATGGTAATTATTAAGGGTTAAGGAATCCCAACCGTACCTTTCGGTTAAGCCCATCAGATTCAGGTTAGGGATATAGATGGCTTTTTCGAAATCCACCCTTCGGTCAGCGATCTCCTTGCCGATATAATAATAGTTGATGATCTTATTCTCCTTTAAGGCTGTGGTGATGGCATCGGTTAGAGACAATGACAGGGTCTCCGAAATGGCAATGGCAGGCAATATCGTAAGAAGAATCGGCCCCAAAATAAAGCAGAGGAGATTGGAAAGCTGATTGCCCATTGATCCTCCTTTCAGATTTAGACCTAATAACGTAAATATTTTTTTACTGTTGAGCATGGCTGACCTCCTGACCGAATTGGACGACATTATTTTTATAAAATGGCCCCCAAAAGTCCAGAAAAATATTGGAATCATACCAATTTTATGTCGGGAAGAAGGAACTTTTGAAAAGGAAGACGGTGGGCGGATCAGTTTTTCAAAATGGGGTTAAATATTCTGGTCATCTGAGGCCTTTGTGGCGGGTGAGGGGAAATGATATCCCCTTTATTAGAGATAACCCTGTCTCTTCAGGTTGACCATGAGGATGGAGATGGCCGCAGGGGTCACCCCGGAGATTCGGGAGGCCTGGCCTAAGGAGACGGGCCTGATTTTTGTGAGTTTCTCCAGCACCTCCGTGGAGAGCCCAATCACCGAACGAAAATCAAAACCTTCGGGGAGGCTTACCTCTTCCAGCCTTTTAAACCGTTCGATCTGCTCTGACTGCCTTTTGATATAACCCTCGTACTTCACCTGAATCTCAACCTGTTCGCGCACTTCCTTCCCCAGGTTTTTAAGGCCCTGTTCCCATTGGAAGAGGTGCCCGAAATGGATTTCAGGCCTTTTCAATATCTCTCTCAGGGAGGACTCCTTCTTCAATGGGGCGCTCCCCCATTGATGGAGGATTTTATTGTTCTCTTCAGCCGGGGTGATTTTCCTTTCAGAAATGGTTAAAAGGGTCTTTTCAATTACTGCTCTCTTCTTAAGAAAGGTTTGGTATTCCGGTTCTCTCACCAGTCCGATCTCATGCCCTTTTTCCCTCAACCTCAAATCCGCGTTGTCCTCCCTCAGATGGAGACGATATTCTGCCCGGGAGTTGAACATACGATAAGGTTCGGAAGTCCCTTTCGTCACCAGATCATCGATCAATACGCCAATATAAGCCTCGGAACGTTTCAGGATAACCGGATCCCTGTGCTGAATATACATGGAGGCATTGATACCAGCGATGAGCCCCTGAGCGGCTGCCTCTTCGTAACCGGAGGTTCCGTTGATCTGTCCGGCGTGGAAGAGCCCACGGATCCTTTTCGTTTCAAGGGAAGGTCGGAGTTCAGTAGGGTCAACAAAATCATATTCCACTGCATACCCCGGCCGGAGGATCTCCACCTGTTCAAGCCCGTCAATGGATCTCAGCATCCGGACCTGGACGTCCAGAGGGAGGCTGGTTGATATTCCATTCGGATAGATCTCGTTTGTGTTTCTGCCATCGGGTTCCAGGAAGATCTGGTGTCTTTTCTTATCTGCAAAACGGACCACCTTATCCTCGATTGAAGGGCAATATCTGGGGCCGATCCCCTTGATGATTCCGCAGTAAAGCGGGGAGCGATCAAGGCCGCTCTTAATAATTTCGTGGGTTACGGGATTCGTGTAGGTGATATAACAGGGCACCTGATCACACTCTATCTTCTCCGTGGAGAATGAGAAAGGAATGGGGGGTTCATCCCCATACTGGGGAGTGAGTTTCTTGAAATCGATCGTTCTGCCATCAAGCCTCGGGGTGGTCCCAGTTTTTAACCTTCCCATTCGAAAACCCAGTTGCTTCAGTGAATTTGATAAACCGATGGAAGGGGGATCGCCCATTCTTCCGGAGGGGAAATGGGTCAGGCCGATATGAATGAGACCGTTCATAAACGTTCCGGGAGCAAGGATGAGGGTTTGGGTTAGGATGGATTGATTTGAATCCGTTCTGACTCCGATGACCCGATCCCCCTCAGTGAGGATCTCTTCAACGGTCCCCTCCTGGACAGTGAGATTTGCCTGGGCACCCACGGTCCTGATCATTCGAAGTCGGTAAGCCTGGCGGTCGGCTTGAGCCCTGGAGGAGCGTACCGCAGGGCCCTTTCCCGTGTTGAGCTGACGGAACTGAATCCCTGTTTCATCCGTCGCCTTTGCCATCTCTCCGCCCATGGCATCCATTTCTTTAACCAGATGCCCCTTTGCCAGGCCGCCGATAGCAGGGTTGCAGGACATATAACCGATCTGTTCGATCTTCTGGGTGATGAGAAGGGTAGGGTGGCCCATCCGGGCGCAGGCCAGGGAGGCCTCAATTCCGGCATGACCTCCACCGACCACGATCGCATCGTAATCTTTTTGAACCTGGATAGAGAATTCGCCCATATGAGCTTTATCTTGCTGTCAGCACACTGGAATATTGGAAGGTTGGAAGATTGGAATAATGGGTTTAGAGCCAAAGGAGGAAGTCATGTTTTAACCTTAACTTATCATCATTCCATTGTTCCACTATTCCATTATTCCAATGGATTATCTCTGCCCTCGACAGGCTTTCACGCAGATGCCACAGATATGATGGCTGAAATGGAGGGTTTTAGAAAAGGTCTTCAACTGTTCGTGACAACGGAGGTGATCGAAATCTTCCTGTCTTTCTGCGATGGCTCCCGCCGGGCAGACCGAAAGGCAGGCCCGACAGGAACCGCAATTCATGGAAGAGGGCGAGTTCTTTTCGAGGGGCAGATTCGTGAGAATGGTGACCAGGCGAATCCTTGAACCGAATTCTTGATTCACAAGGAGATTGTTTCGTCCGATCCAGCCCAACCCGGCAAGCCTGGCCACCTGTTTATGGGAAAGGTGGCCCTTCTGTCTCTTCCAGTCCACAATCTGAGAGGCCGGAATGGGTAAGGCCTGATATCGAAGCTTCTGAATGGCTGAGGTCACCTCCAAACCGATAGTGTCCAGGAGGATATTGGCCCTCTGGTAATGATGGAAGTAAAGAGGGGTGGGTTGGTTTTCAATTTCTTCGAGGACTGCATCCGAGAGATGAAAAGCAATGGAAAGACCAAAGGGAAGTTGGTCGATTAAACGAGAGGGGAGAAGAACCTGGTCTCTCTCCAATTGATGAAGATCGGCCACCCCAAAGAGGGAAGCTCCCCACTGATCACAAAGGGCCTTAACCTTTTCAACATTCTCCTTCGGGTTTTTCATAGAATGAATTGTGACTTCTAATTGGATTTATTGCAAGAGGTCCCCACCCAAGTGGGGAATTTGAAACCCGGGGGAACCCGCTCAGTCCCCCTTTTGCGTGCCTTTGACTGGTAAAAGATTATAATGGGAAGGAATTATTGGGGGAATATTAAATACGTTTGGTCAGTTCTTAAATACGATATCCAGAATTTCTTTGACAAAAGATTTCTTTCAACTATAATTTATAACGGTCCGGCTGAGATTTTTGAAGGTCTTATTGATATATTGAACCGTATCCTCTCATACCTGCGTAGAGTACGAGTCCGATTGGGCCCTTGGCGCTGACTGTGGTATCGATAGTCTGGATCATATCGCCGAAATGGTCCGCCAGTGTAATGCCTATGGTCT
>Ga0116202_10002678_pt1 | contig 10662 bp, 9 predicted proteins | sample LakKivw325mmetaG_FD_94479 | JGI IMG/M metagenome (GOLD analysis project Ga0116202, IMG submission 94479) | Anoxic lake water microbial communities from Lake Kivu, Rwanda to study Microbial Dark Matter (Phase II) - Lake Kivu water 325m metaG | ecosystem: Environmental > Aquatic > Freshwater >... | reverse complement strand
TAGTAGGGGAACACGATCCAGTGCAGCTTGGCGTCCTGCCCCAGGTCCTTCACGAGCAGCGTGAAGCTTGACAGCACCAGCCCCCACCCCAGGTAGGTCGCCACCGACAGCAGGACTAGGTACCGCCCCGCCAGCGATCGCAGCGCCTGGAAGGCATCCGCAAGCCGCGCGGGCGGGAGGGTCTTGGGCTTCACCTTGAGGAACAGAGCCAGCACGTTGCCGATCAGGCTGATGGCCGCGGCCGTGGCCAGGATCACGGTCTGCCCCTGGGCGGGATCGGCGTACCGGCGCAGGATCGTGCCCAGGAGCACAACGCCGAGCATCTGGCCGGAGTAGGTGGCGCTCTGGAAGATCCCCGAGATGCTGCCGTAGCGCGACCGGTGACTGGCGTTGATGACCTGCGTGGGGCCGGTGGCCCAGATCGTCTCGGCCCCGAAGCCCCACAGGATCGCCGCCCCGAGCACGATCGTCGGGTCCGGCGCCACCAACACCACGACCGCAAAGAGCGTGTAGGTGAAGGTCCCGAGCACCAGGCACCAGCGTTCCTTCAGCGCCTGGTACACGTAGCCGTACACAGCCAGGAACACCGGCCCCGCGAAGTACACGCACGCGAAGACCGCTGCCGCCGCCGCATCGCTCACCCCGGCTCGCGTGCCGAGGATGGGTAGCAGGAACTGCTGTAGGGCCCCCGTGCCAACGAAGATGAAGAAGAAGGAGCCGCTCAGCACCAGGAGCTGAGCGATCGACTCCCTGTTCGCGCCCTTGTCCTGCTCCACGGCTTGCCTCCGGCCCTAGGTTGCTCCGCGACGCAGCCGCCCCGGGTCCCCGCGAGTCTAGGCCCGCCGGTACCTGAGCACCCAGGCGTGCTCGCACGGCGCGGGTCGCCGCGGGAACCGTATCCGAGCTCCCGCCTGCGTGCTGTCCCACTCCAGCGGCCCGTCGTGCCCCAGCAGCTCAACCTTCGCGCCCGGCGCCGGCCGCAGCCCCGTCAGCGTCACCTCCGCCGGCGGCTCGTCCTGGCCCTCGTCGGCCTGCACTATCGCGTAGACCGTCTCTCCCCTCGCCGTGTAGCGCACCTGGCCCTCGGCGTAGGGCGCGATCGCGTGCGTGTCGTGGATGGCCTCGCCGTTGACGGCCATCCAGGCGCCGATCTCCCGCAGGCGCCTTACGGCTTCCTCCGGGAGCACACCCTCCGGTGACGGCCCGATGTTCAGCAGCAGGTTCCCGTTCTTCGACACGGTCTCGATGAGCATCCGCAGGAGTGTCCGCGCCGGCTTGTACTCGTCCTCGGGCTTGTAGGCCCAGCCCGTGCCCATGGTCAGGCAGGACTCCCAGGTCTGCTCCAGGGGCTCCTCGGGGATTCTCTGCTCCGGTGTCAGGATGTTCTCGTAAGGCCCGCCCACCGTCCGGTCCGCCACGATCAGCCCGGGCTGGTGCGAACGGGCCATCGCCGCCAGGCGCGCCATCTGGATGTCCTGCCTGGGCGGGCGCACCTGCCCTCCGTCCAGCCACAGCACATCCACCGGCCCGTACTCGGTCATCAGCTCCTCCACCTGCGCGTGTACGAAGGCCACGAACCTGGCCCACCGCTCGGGGTGGGCCTGGGTGTCATAGTTCGGGTTGCGGTCGTGCGCGGGGGCGTCCGGGCTCCAGTAGTAGGGCGAGTGCCAGTCCGATTTCGAGAAGTAGCAGCTTATGCCCATCCCACGCTCGCGGAAGGCCTGGAACACTTCCCTGGCCACGTTGGCCCGCGGGTGCGAGTGGAAGGGGCAGTCGGGGTGCGTGATGCGGTAGTCCGTGGTCCTCGTGTCGAACATGCAGAACCCGTCGTGGTGCTTGGTCGTGAAGGCCACGTACCTCATCCCGGCCTGCTCGGCGGCCTCGGCCCAGGCTTCCGGCTCGAAACGCGTGGGGTCGAAGGTGCGGTTCAGCGCGCAGTAGTCGCGCCGGAAGCGCTCCAGGTCCCGGCCGCGCTCGACCCAGGCCTTGAGGCTATCGGGCCTGGCCCACGTATCCTCCTCGACCAGAGGCCAGGACTCGATGCACCCCCACTGCGAGTAGGGCCCCCAGTGCAGGAAGAGCCCGAACTTCAGGCTCTCGAACCACGCCAGCCGCTCCGCGAGCCACTCCGGCTGCTCCTCCGCCGGGGCCTGCTCGCCGCCGTCGGAGCTGATGATATCGGGCCTGTCGTCGCTCACGGGGCCTCACCTGGCTGCCGCCGGTTTCCTGGTCGCCGGACCTGCCGCCGCGCCCTCGGCAAGTCCGGGCAAGTGTAGGACCGGCCCCGGGGCCGTGTCAAAACCGCGCCGGCCGCGCCTCGCCGGCCCCCGCGTCGGGAAGGCGACCGGTCGCGGGCCGTGGAACCCTCGCCTGCATGGCCCCGGCGCGCTCGTCCTTGCACGCCCAGCCGCCGGAGCCACAGACCGGTAGTAGCTCAGCCCTGCGAGGTGTGCGCTTATGGCCCGACGCTATCTCAACGACCGAACCGGCGCCCATCCCTTCGACCAGGACCCCGACGCCTCGCCCCCCCATATCTTCGTGATCACCGTGGACATGATCCCCCGCGACAGCTACGACCCGGCCGATCCGATGCGCGAGCACCTGCGCACGCCGAACATGGACCGCCTGCTGGCCGAGGGCACGCGCTTCTCCCATGCGGTCAGCGCCTCGCCACTGTGCGGCCCATCGCGAGCCGGGTACCTGACGGGCCGCTACCCCTACCTCACGGTCAACGAGGAGCGGGCCCACGACGGCTGGGAGACGGCCCTGCGCCCGTCGGACGCCATCTTCCCCGAGTACCTGCGCGCCGCGGGCTATGTCACCCGCCACGTGGGCAAGTGCCACGTGGGCACGGCCAAGTTCCTGGACGCCTTTGGGGAGAACGACACACCGTGGGACCGCTGGGCTCCTCCCCTGGAGGACGACGACGGTTACGTGCGCTACCTGCGGGAGCTGGGCGTGCGCCCGCCCGCCTGGCGCGACCCCGTCGTAGGCCTGCGCCCGGACCGCAAGACGCGGGGCAACAGCTACGGCGGCTGGATCGAGCAGGCCGGTGGCGGCGACTTCCCCGAGGAGGCCACCTACAGCCACTACCTCGCCTGGCTCGCGTGCCAGACGCTCGAAGCCGCCCTGGCCCGGTCCTCGCAGGCTTCGGCGCCGCTGTACCTTCAGCTCGACTTCTTCGCGCCCCACCAGCCCTTCCTCGTCCCCGGCGACCTGAAGGAGCGCGCCCGCGAGCTCGAGCCTCACATTCAGTTACCGGCCAGCTACTTCGAGGCGGTGCACGGTCGGGACCGGGGCTGGCCTCGCGTCTACGAGTTCTACCTGCGCAACTGGGGGCTGTACGACGAGGCCGTGGCGCGCCGCTACATGCTGATGAACTTCCTGCAGATCGAGGCCCTGGAAGCCGCGCTGGGCCACTTCCTGGCCGCCCTCGACGCCCGCGGCCTGTACGCCGACGCCCTGGTGATCTTCGCCGGCGACCACGGGGAGATGAACTGCGAGCGCGGCCTGATGGACAAGGGCGTCTACGGCCACCCGAAGGTCGCGCTCGTCCCGCTGTCCGTCAAGCTCCCGCGCGGCGAGGCCGCGGGCCGCACGGTGGACCCTATCGTCTCGCTGCTGGACATCGCGCCCACGATCCTCGAGATGACGGGCCTGACCCCGGCCGACCGCCTCGACGGCGAATCGCTGCTTCCGCTGATCCGCGGCGCCCGGGCCGAGCGCTCGTCGCCGTGCCTGTTCGAGTGTGGGTGGCACGTCTGCCCCAATCCGGCCGTCTCGCTCTTTTCGCAGGTCGGCGAGTCCCAGCTCATGTACACCTACAACCTCACGTCGGAGCACGACGAGCTGTATGACCTGGACGACCGTTCCTACCGCAACCTTGTGGGGGATCCCGCCTGCGCCGGCGCCAGAGCGGAGATGATCCTCCGGCTGGGCGGCGTGCTGGCGGCCGATCCGCGCTGGGCCTGCTACTGGCACACCTTCCGCCTGGACAAGTATGCCGACCTGGACATCGGCGAGGGCGACTTCCAGATGTTCCGGCCTGGGCACTAAGCCCGCGCGCCGCGCCGCGGGCTAGGCAGTCGGAGGAACCTTAGCGCCCTGGGCGAACACCGACGCACCGACAAGGAGGTCTTCGAACATCATGTTCTGTGCCGTTAGAGACGTGATCATATACCACGCGGGCCACGAGACGCTGGCCGAGGGCATAGCCGACTGCGGTGTGGACACCGTCGAGCTGCAATACCCCCTCGACCGCCGGGTCGTTGGCCCTGAGACGCCGGCCGCGGAGACTTCGCTCCTCGCCACGCCCGACGACTGGCAGGCTTTGGCCGACCGCTACGCAGCGGCGGGGATCAAGGTGGGCGGCCTGCTGCTGGCGACCAACTTCAACTCCGACGAGCTCGACGCCCAGATCGAGTGGGTGGTCAGCGCCGTGGGCCTCGCCGAGGTCCTGGGCGCGCGCGCTGTCCGCACCGATTCGGCCATGGCCGGGCAGGGCGACCTGCCTTGGGCGGAGCGGGTGCGCACCTACTCCGACGCCGTCCTGCGCATCCTGGAGGCCACGCCCGACAGCTCCGTGGCCCTGGGCATTGAGAACCACGGCCAGCAGGGCAACGATCCTGCCTGGATGGGCGGCGTCGTCGCGCGCGTCGGGTCGCCGCGGCTGGGCCTGGCCCTGGACACCGGCAACTTCTACTGGGCCGGCCATCCCGTGGACCGCGTCTACCAGATCATCCAGGCCTTCGCGCCCCACGTCGTCCACACGCACTGCAAGAACATCTCCTACCCTGGCTACCTGCGCAACCAGCAGCGCCCGCTGGGGTACGAGTATGGCAAGTACGTCTGCGCGATCCCCGACGGCGACGTGGATCATGGCCGCCTGGTGCAGCTTCTGCGGGCCGGGGGCTACGAGGGAGGGCTGTACGTCGAGGACGAAGGGCTGGGCAAGGCCGAGGACCGCAAGGCCCAGCTCCGGCGTGACTGCGAGCACCTGCGGGACCTCACCGCTTGACGCGCCCCGACTGGGCGCCGTGCCCGAGGGACTCAGAAGGCCGTCCCGGCCCCCTGGACGCGCCGGACCGGCATGTTGCACCGCAGGGCTGGGTATGCTACCATTCCTTGCACCTTCCGACGGCTACCCCGCGGCCGGCTACACGGCCGCGGTTATTTCGAGGTGGCAGAGCATGAAAGACGGAATCCATCCTGAGTACATGGACGCTGTGGCTATCTGCGTCTGCGGCGAGACCTTCAAGACGCGCTCGACCAAGCCTGAGCTGCGCACGGAAGTATGCAGCAAGTGTCACCCCTTCTTCACGGGTCAGCAGAAGATCGTTGACACCGAGGGGCGGGTCGAGCGGTTCATCCGCCGCTACGGTCTGGAGCGACGCTACAAGAGGCAGGCTCGAAAGTCCGAGCAGTCCCAGCAAGAGGAATAGGCCTCCGTCCGGTCTCTTGTCCCCGGGTGGGAGTTCGTGCCCGACCAGAAGGCATTCTATGGCGGCCAGGCAGTCCTGGAAGGCGTGATGATGCGTGCGCCCGACCGCTGGGCTGTGGCCTGTCGTCGCGCCGACTGCTCGATCAGCCTCTACGTCCGCGCCCAACCCGCGCTGGCCACGCTATGGCGGTGGGCGCGTTGGCCTGTCCTGCGTGGGAACGTCGCCCTCTACGAGTCCATCGCCCTGGGCTGGACGTCCCTGCAGACCTCGGCGGCGATGGCTATGGAGGACGCCGCGCCCGACCACGCCAGGCGCCGGTCTTCCGGCTGGATGATGGCTGCCAGCGGCCTGGGGGCCTTCGCCCTCGCCATCGGTCTCTTCGTGCTGCTCCCCACCTGGGCCGTGGACTGGGTCGCGTCCGGTCGCGAGGCCGGGACCGTGCTGCGCAACGTCATCGAGGGCGCGATCAGGCTCGCGGTCATCATCGCCTACATCGCCGGCGTCGGCCTGATGCCCGACATCCGCCGGGTCTTCCAGTACCACGGCGCGGAACACGCCGCGATCAACTGCTTCGAGGCCGGCGACACTGTTACTCCCGACAACGTCCTCAAGCACAGCGTCCTGCACCCCCGGTGCGGCACCAGCTTCCTGCTCACGGTCGTCGCCGTGAAGCTCGTCGTCAACTGCTTCCTCGGGTGGCCCGACCCTCTGCTGCGCGCTCTGCTGAGGATCGCGGTGCTGCCTCTCGTCGCGGCTTTGGCCTACGAGATCATCTACTTCGCGGGCCGCCACCGCGACAGCCTCTTCGCGCGAGCCCTCGCCGTCCCGGGGATGGCGATGGAGGCCCTGACGACCCGCGGCTTCGACCGCGACCAGGCGGAGGTGGCGATCCACGCCCTGGCGGCCGTGGCGCCGGCGGTGAGCCGGCCGGAGGGGATGGAACCCGCGCGTCCCTGGCAACCCTCCGTGCCCGTCGAGGGCGAAGAGCCTGTCGAAGAGCTGGCCGGGGTCGCCGAGGACGCTCCGCCTCCGCCCGGCTCCCCGGGCCCCCTGACCGAGCCCGAGGAAGGCTAGCTACCTCACGTCCATGCTGTCGGGCGCCGGGCCGAGGCGCGGCCGCGCGCTCAGTAAGCGCTCCTGGTGGTGGTTGTCTATGGACCTTTCGCTCATGATGCGACAATTCATCGAGGAGTTCGCCGAGCTGGAGGCCAGGCTGGCGGACCCCGAGGTCCTCGCGGACCCTTCCGCCCTGCGCGAAGTGAGCCAGCGACGCGCGGCGCTGTTGCCTCGCATCGAGCTGTACCGCGAGTACGAGCAGGCCCTGTCGGACGGCGAGGAGGCGCGCGCCATGCTCGCGGAGGTCGAGGACGAGGAGTCGGACGAGTTCCTAAGGGGCGAGCTGACGCAGGCCACGGAGACGGCCGACGCCCTCCGCGACCGCCTGCTCTTGATGCTTCTGCCGGCCGACCCCATGGAGTCCCGTGGGGCCATCATCGAGATCCGGGCCGGCACGGGCGGCGAGGAGGCTGCGCTCTTCGCCGGCGATCTCTTCCAGATGTACTCCTCCTTCGCCGACCGCCGTGGCTGGCCCACCAGCGTCATCGCCGAGAGCCCTTCGGAGATCGGCGGCTACAAGGAGATCATCTTCCAAGTGGACGCTCCCGGCGCCTACGGCGTCCTGCGCCTCGAGAGCGGCGTCCACCGCGTCCAGCGCGTGCCGGTCACCGAGTCCCAGGGCCGCATCCACACCTCCGCCGCCACCGTGGTGGTCCTGCCCGTCGTCGAGGATGTGGATGTGGACCTGAACGCCGCCGACCTGCGCTTCGAGGCCTTCCGCGCCGGCGGGCCGGGGGGCCAGCACATGCAGAAGAACGAGACGGCTGTTCGCGTCACCCACATACCCACCCGCGTCTCGGTCACCTGCTCGGACGCCCGCAGCCAGCACCAGAACCGCGAGAAGGCCCTGAGGCTTCTGCGTGCCCGGATCTACGAGGTCCGCCTGCAGGAGCAGGAGGAAGCCCTTGCGCGGCAGCGCCGCGAGCAGGTGCGCAGCGGCGATCGCTCCGAGAAGATCCGCACCTACAACTTCCCCCAGGACCGGATCACCGACCACCGCGCCGGCGTCACGGTCCACGATCTTCAGTCTCGGCTGGTCGGCGAGATAGACGAGCTGCTCGAGGCCGTGAGCCAGTGGGAGCGCCAGACGCGGCTGCAGGAGTTCATGGAGAGCAGCCAGGAATGACCGTCTTGAGGGATGCGCTGCGCGAGTGGGGCGAGCGTCTTCGCGCCGCGGAGTCCTGTGAGCCCGAAGTCGAGGCCCGGCTCATCGCCTGCCATCTGCTCGATCTCGACCTCGGGCAGTTGCCCGCTCGGCTGGACGCGGCCTTGAGCGACGACGCCCGCGCCCGCGCCGACCGCATCCTGGCCGCACGTGCCGCCCGGGTGCCCCTGCCTTATGTCCTCGGTGAGGCCTATTTCTACGGTCTGCGGCTGCGCTGCGACCGCCGCGCCCTGGTCCCGCGCCCCGAGACCGAGCTGCTCGTGGACGTGGCTTTGGAATGGCTGCGCGGGCGTGGCCCCGCCACCATCGTGGACATCGGCACGGGTTCGGGGTGTGTCGCCCTCGCCCTCGCCGCCCAGCAGCCTGCCGCCCGGATCGTCGCGACAGACGCGAGTTCGCGGGCTCTTGAGCTTGCCCGGGCCAACGCCGAGGCCCTCGGCTATGCCGACCGGATCCGCTTCCTCCGCGGCGACCTGCTCGCCCCCGTCCGCCAGGCGGGCCTGGTGTCGGCGGTGCGGGGCCTGGTCGCCAACCTTCCCTACGTCTCCGAGGCCGAGTACCTGACGGGGCAACCCGAGCTGCAGCACGAGCCGCGGCGCGCTCTAGTCGCCGGCCCGACCGGCCTGGAGGCCGTGGCTCGCCTCATCGAGCAATTGCCCACTCTGGCCAACCTCGAGTTCGTGGGCCTCGAGATAAGCGCGACCCAGGGGTCGGCCCCCGTCCGCATGCTCGAGTTCAGCCTCCCCTGGTGGCGGGCGGAGCTCCGCCAGGACCTGGCCGGCCTCGACCGTGTCGCCGTCGCCTTCCGAGTCCACCGGGAGTCCGACCAGCGATGAGGACCCCTCGCCACCTGACCATCAGCGCTGACGACCGCGAGGCGGCCGCCGACGCTGCCGTCGAGGCCCTGGCCGCCGGCCAGCTCGTCGTCCTTCCCACCGATACGGTCTACGGCCTGGCCGCTCGCGCCGACGACGAAGCCGCCGTCTCGCGTATCTTCCAGGCCAAGCGCCGTCCACCCGACCGCCCTGTGCCCATCCTGCTCGCCAGCTTCGAGCAATTCGAGCGAGTAGCCCCGGAGGCTTCGCCCGCCGCGCGGGTCCTGGCCTGGACCTTCTGGCCGGGGCCGTTGACGCTCGTCGTGCCGCGTCCGCAGTCCGTGCCCTTCTGGGTGAGCGGGGGCGCTGCTACCGTGGGCCTGCGCGTTCCCGACGATGCCACGGCGCTGTTGGTCCTGTCGCGCGCGCCCTTCCTCGTCGCGGCCACCTCCGCCAACCTCTCCGACGAGCCCACCTCCGCCACCGCCGCCGAGTGCGCCGACGCGCTCGCCCTGGCCCCGGCCGTCGTCCTCGAGGATGGCCCTCGCCCGAACCAGGCCTCGACCGTCGTCGCGGTCAGCGACGACGATGTGGAGGTGCTGCGCGCCGGGCCCATCTCGCTCGCCCAGCTCAGGGCGGCGCTCAGGTAGGGCGAAGGACGAGCAGGCCGGTCGCGCGCCACACCAGGGGGAAGCCGATGCCCAGCGTCTACGTGTACAACGGAGCGACCGGCGCCCAGGTCGCCGCCGCCCGCGGCCAGGTCGCCATCGCCGTGGATGCGCTTCGCGCCAGCGGCACGATCACCACGCTCCTCGCGCGCGGCGCCGGCCGTGTCATCGTGCTGGCCGAGCCGCACGAGGCCCTGGCGGTTCGCGACGCCCTCGTCGCCGAGGGCGAAGCGGTGTTGCTCGTGGGGGAGAAGGGAGGGGTGAAGGTCCAGGGCTTCGACCGCGGGAACGAGCCCGTCGTCGCCCCGACGGAGCTGGCCTGGACCTGCGTCTTCACGTCCAGCAACTTCGCTTACTGCTGCCTGGCCGCGCGCGAGGCCCCGGCGCTGCTCGTCGGCACGACCATCAACGCCGCGGCCTGTGCCCGCGCGGCCCTGCGGCTCGCGGTCTCGCTGGGCGCGGACATCGCCCTGGTCATGGCGGGGTTCTCTCAGGACCAGACCCGGCTCAACCTCGAGGACCTGCTGGCCTGCGGGTGCCTGCTGGATCGGCTGGACCTGCGCGCGGCCAACGACGCCGCCAAGGCCGCGCTGTACGTCTTCGGCTACCTCGGCGTCCCCGGCCTGGCCCGCGAGTTCCGCGCCACGGACCACGGCGCCCACTTGGTCAGCCTCGCCCGCGAGGACGACATCAGCTTCCTCAGCCGGCCCGACCAGCTCGAGACCGTCGGCGCCCGCCGCGCGGTGCTGGACCTGGCGGGCGTGCCCTCGGTGGAGCTCACCGTCGGCGAGTGAGAAGGGGATGCCGCGACCGGCCTAGACGGTCCTGGCCGGGGTCGCTCGGTACCTGGCCCACAGCAGCAGCTCGGCCAGGAGGACGCCGGCGAAGACGACCGCTCCGGCCACGAAGATCGCGCGAAGCCCGAAGGCGGTGCCGACGAGCCCGCCCACCAGGGGACCACCGGCCAGGCCTGCTCCTATGATCGCCTCGTGGATACCCGTGCGTCGGCCTCGCAGCCGCTGGGGCGCCTGGAGGCTGTAGAACAAGCTCGCGACGTAGGTGAAGCCGTTGGCGGTGCCCACCCAGGCGAAGGCCAGTCCGAAGGCCAGGGGGCTCTCGGCCCAGACGGAGGCCGCCATGCCCAGGGCCCCGATCAGAAGGCCCAGCATCAGCGGCTTGCGGCGATAGTGCCACCACGTGGCCTGGCGCAGCCCCAGGAAGGCGAGAAGCTGCCCGGCCAGGTTGGCGAAGAGCACCCACCCGATCGTTACCTCGCTGAAGCCCATCTCCGTCCCGACCTTGGGGAAGAGGGTGCGCGCCGCGCCCGCCCCGAACCAGCTCGCGAAGTTCGCCAGCCACGCCAGGGGCAGGTAGAGGTCGGTCCTCGGGTCGAAGCGGGTCGGCGACCTGTTGCCCCCGGAGGCGTCGTCCTCGCCGCTGCCGTCCACTGTCGGAAC
>Ga0116202_10002677_pt1 | contig 10663 bp, 13 predicted proteins | sample LakKivw325mmetaG_FD_94479 | JGI IMG/M metagenome (GOLD analysis project Ga0116202, IMG submission 94479) | Anoxic lake water microbial communities from Lake Kivu, Rwanda to study Microbial Dark Matter (Phase II) - Lake Kivu water 325m metaG | ecosystem: Environmental > Aquatic > Freshwater >... | reverse complement strand
TGCTCTCAATGGAGTGCTCCCCATTGTCCATCTGAGAGGCGGAGAGAGTGTATCTGCCTGACGAGATACCGGACGCACGAGTCCTGGTGACGGTCAAGACCTATCCGCTTCCCTCGAGCAAGTACGCCGAGTTGGTTTGCACTGCGGGACTTCTGGAGGGCGAGAAGTGGATTCGCATCTACCCGGTGTCGGCCAGCCTGCTGCGTGATGACAGGCGCTTGCCCAAGTACTCCTGGGTACGCATGAATCTCCGCAGGAAGACAAGAGACTTCCGCCCGGAGAGCTACTCTCCCGTGCAGGGTATCGATGAGCCGATGGTTGTCGAGAGCCAGCTTGGTCCGGCGGATGCTTGGGCGGCGAGGCGCCGGTACGTCGAGCGCGAGGTCTTCGAGTCCATGAGTGACGTCATCAGCCTGGCGCATCGGAGGCCGCCGGTGTCTCTGGCCACGGTCCGGCCCAGGGAGATCATCGACCTGGTGATTGAACCGACAGAGCCTGATTGGCGCGATGAGTGGCTCGACCAGACAAAGCAGGGCAGCATGTTCGCCGTTGACGGCTCCGGCCGGCTTCAGCAGCGGCGTCTCGTCAGGAAGCTCCCGTACAAGTTCTCCTACCGCTTCATCACCGAAGGTGATTCTCTTCCACGCACCATGCAGATAGAGGACTGGGAGATCGGCGCTCTCTACTGGAACTGCCTTCGCTCCGCAAACGGAGACGCCGAGACTGCGAAGAGACTGGTGCGTCGCAAGTACCTCGACGAAATGCGTGACAAGTGCGACCTGTTGTTCTTCGTGGGCACGACGATGGCGCACCACTGGGCCCCAAATCCCTTCGTCGTAATCGGCGTCTTCTATCCGCCTAGAACATCGCAACTGCGGCTGCTTGAGTTGGATTGAAGCGTCGGAGTTGGAGATGGAGAGCCGTGAACACCAGTAACCTGCAAGGCGCGAGGCCATGCTTGTTCTGCGGAGAGGTTGGCCGGCACTCGACGATGGAGCACATTGTCCCTGCGTCGCTGGGAAACACCGACGATCTCCTTGAAGGTTTCGTGTGCGACACATGCCAGTCGTACCTTGGACTCAAGGTGGAGAAGCCCGCTCTCGAAAGGACCCCCTTCGGATTCTGGAAGTGCGTTCTTGGCATCAGGGGAAGGACCGGCAATCTGCCCTCGTTCACGTTTGAGCCGATAGCTGGCGGGGTGTTGCCCTCGGACGCCGGGATCACGACGAAAGGCATCCGGTTCACTGGCGTAGAGCTTGGCGTTGTCTCCCTTGAGGTATCCTGTGAGGAGACCGTGCGCCGGATCATGAGCGGACGCCAAAGGGGGTGTCGCGTCTGTATGTCGCCATGGCACTTGAGCGTGATAGGACGATTCCTCGGCAAGATGGGTCTCGAGTTCTTGGCGTCATGGAATGCCGCGGCCGCATATGATACGAAGCAAGATGGTATCAGACGCTTTGTCAGGTACGGTTCGCACGACTATCTGTGGCCGATCTACTGGGGTGCGACTTCTGAAGCGTATCAGAGAACCCTTCTTGTCGAGCCACACGCGGAATGGAGGGAGGTCGACTGCTACACCTACTCGTTGGCGTTGACCAAGTGGGGCCACTATGTCTTTGCGTTCAATATGGGTTTGGAGGTGTGGCTGATCGACTTGTCGTCTCCAGCGCCTGGCGTTCTGCCGGAGACCATCGTCCAGGGCATGACTCTGAAGTGTATCTACTACACGGACTGGCTCGCACACGGCATCTGACAGCTCTGTCCGTGGCTGAATGCAGTTGGACTCGACACGGAGCCCCGCTTGGCTCGGCGAGGTGCCCATCGCGCTGACGCACGAGTTTCTGTCGGGACTGCGACGTGGGTTCGGTGGTGTTCCCGACGGTCTGGCCCTCTGCGACGAGTGCAACTTGGGCAGGGCGGTTCGCAGAAGTGCTCGAAGTTGTGCGGGTGTAGGTTGTTCGTGCGCCCAAGGGCCTGTCCCTACGAGTCTCTGACGTAGACTGGTCTTGTGGATGGCTTCAGGCTGGAGGGGCTGAAGTATGCCGGAATGGGTCTCGGGTTCCTGCTCACGAACCGTTCGTAGACTACTTTCCAGCCCGACCAATACGCGGCCTCGAACAGAGCCTCGCTGTTGCCCCTGCCAACTGCTCTGAGGTGTCTCTTCACCTGACGTTCGAATACCTTGGCTTGTGACAACAGACGGTCCCACGTTGCGCCAGCGCGCAAATCGCTCATGAGGGAAGGTATGGCATGCAACAGTCCGTCTTGATACATGGAGGATGCTATGCCTCCAGACGAACTCTGCCTAGCCGATGTCCACTCATGGACGTCGGCGAGCCGCCGTCGCTCCGAAGTGAAGTGGGCGGAGAGGCGCCGAGACGGTATCTTGGCCTCTCGTTCTAACCTTTCGACGATGTCCAGTGCGAAGCCGAAGCTGTTCTGTCTGAGAATAGGGACTCTACGTTCCTTCCACCACTGTTCAGTCTCCGGTGACGGGTTCTGGTCAACCACGTAAGGCGGTCGGTGAAAGTCCCCGAGCCGAACGGTCAATTCGTCATAGATACGCCGCAAGTCAAGGTCGCTCATGCTGTAGCCGACGAAGACGAATGTCTTGGTTGCCATAAGGTCCCGCAGCTTGTCGAAGACGAGCTTGCGCGTTGCGCTCTTGAGACAGTCCTCGTAGTCAGCTGTTGTTGCGACTATCGTGTGAGGTCTCGAGATGCACCCGTGCACCTTGAGGACCTGTCGCCTCCGGTCATCCCAGAAGGCAAGGTCGGTGTTCTCGACGATTGGGAAGAGGATGTCGAAGGTCCGTTCGAGCAGGGGGTCCCAGTTGGTGGTGACGAAGACCCTGAAGAAGGGGACATTGACAAGCGTCTCGTAGAAGACCGTCGCTTCGTAGTGGAGCGAACCGTCAACACAGAACGGGGATAGCCAATCGACGATGTCCCGTATCAAGCGGTTCTTCCTGCCTTGGTCCTTCCGCTGACAGAAGTACTGCATCGTATCCGAGAACTGCAGACGTGCGTGCCGCTTGCCCAGTCCCGATTCATCTCTGATGTGTTGATAGAATGACCTGCGGTGCTGTGGACTGGATTCGGTGGTCACACCTGTCCCGACAAAGAGCACGCAATCCCCACTGCAGATATCCGTCAGAAGCTGGTGCGGAATCCGGGCGAGGCTTCCGTCTTGGATACTGCCTGATGGTGGGCGGGTTGACACTGCGACCAGATTACCTCATTCAAGGTGGCCATGGAAGCCCTCATGTGTAACGACACTCTGACTTCTGGCCCCCTGCGCCGGCGCTAGCACCGTCCAGCCTTGCGCTTGTCCCGCTCGGCGACGATGGTGGCGAAGTCCAGCAACTCCTGCGCCTGGATGCGGCTCATCACGTCGACCATGCGGCCCTCGAATGTGACCGCGCCGAGCCCCTGCTTCTCCACCTCCGCGAACGCGGCGACGAGCGCCCTCGCGTACCGGACATCCTCCTCCGAAGGTGAGAAGACACGGTTGACTATGTCTATCTGCGACGGGTGGATGAGCGCCTTGCCCTTGAAGCCCAGTCGCAGCGCCGCCCTGGCTTCCTTCTCCAGGCCGTCAAGGTCCTTCAGCAGGCCGAAGTAGACCGTGTCGATAGCCTGAATGCCGGCCGCCCGTGCGCAGACAACGATGCGCGAGCGCGTGTAGAGAAGTTCCGACTGGTCAGCAGTCATGAAGGAGGCGTTCAGACTGAGGTCGCGCATGAAGTCGCCTGCGCCGAAGCCGACGGCGACGTTGCGCTTGCTGGCGCCGGCTATCTCGTACGCGTTGACGAGTCCCATAGCAGTCTCGATGAGCGGAATCACCTGTACTGAGCCGGGCGTCATGCCCCGCTCCTGCTCCAGGCGGCTGAGCATCCCATCAAGCAGGGCGACTTCGTCGGGCGTGTCCGCCTTCGGCATGAGCACGCCGTCGAGTTCCGGGCATACGATGGCATCGAGGTCGGCTTCGGTGAGACCCGTGGCCAGTGCGTTGATGCGCACGAACACTGACGAGCCGCCTGCCCTCGTTGGCCTGAGCGCGTCCCTCACGAGCAACCTTGCCGCAGCCTTCTCAGGGTATGCCACCGCGTCCTCGAGGTCGAAGACGGTGGCATCGGCGGGCAACGTTGCTGCCCTGGTGATCATCTTCGGGCTGCTGCCCGGCACGAATATGAGTGACCGAAGGACCATCGCTCTCTCCTTTCTGAATCCGCCTTACCCGCTGGCGATGTGCGCACCCGTTGCCGGACCGCTGGAAGATGTCCTCGCCTCGCTAGGCAGTCCGTCGTCTAGAGGCTCGCCAGGATGAGCAGCACCGCGGCGGCCGTCTGGATGACGGGGCACAGTTTCATCGCCACCACCGGCGTGCGCGAGGCGGTGGCGAGCATGATGATGGCCGAGACGATAAGCATTCCGGCGCATGCCTGGTAGACGAGCCACGCTGTGGCGCCTGCTCCGAAAGTGGGCAAAGTGAAGAGGGCGACCAGCACGCCGATGAAGACGAGCGTGAGACCGCCGCCCACCCACGCCATCGTCAGGATGCGCTCGTTCTCAATCGTAAGCGGCCCGAAACCCGTTACCACAGGCTTCGTGGCCGCGATGTGTGCAATGCCCCAGACCCCGCAGAGCCCCGCCGCGATGTATGCCATGGTTGCCGCTTCCACATTCGCCTCCCCCACCAGCCCGGGTCACGCGAGCCCGGTCACCGGCGAGCACTCAACGACGCTGCGAAGGCTGACACCTTCTGGGCGTGGTCGTTCTTCAGGGCCACCCGGCCCAGTCCCAGCGTGGCTGCCGGCGTAGCGCCGGACGCCTCCGTCATCGCCGCGAACGCCTTCTCGGCGCCCGTGGGATCTTCGCCTCCCGAAGTGCAGAACCAGGCGACCTTCTTCAGGCTCGAGCGGTTCTGCTCCAGGAAGGTGCGCACCGGCGAGCAGACCGTGCTCGCCCACACCGGCGTGCCCACCACCACGGCGTCGTACGCCGCGGGGTCGTGCGCCAGCGGCTGCAGCTCGACCGGCGTCTTCTTCATCGCCTCGCGGCCGGCCATGAGGAAGCCGATGGGGCCGTTGCGACTCTTGCCGTCCTTCAGTTCCTGGACGTCGGCCTTGAGCACCGACGCCAACTCCTCTGCTATCTTCCTGGTATTGCCGCTCCGCGAGTAGTAGACCACCAGTGTCTTCACTTGGACAATCACCCTTTCTGCCTGCCGGCCTCCAGCCGGCGGCTCAATCGTGCAGCGTACTCAGCGACGGCCTCCCGGTGCTTGCCTGCCACGTCCTGCGTTCTCACGCTCAGCGTGGCCAGCGGCGTGAGCCCGGCCGCCTGTGTCATCGCCTGGAACGCCCTCTCGGGATACTTCTCGCCCTCGAGCCCGTAGGTGCAGAACCAGGCGACCTTCTGCTCCGGAGTGACGTAGCGCTCCAGGAAGGTGCGAACCGGCGTTGACACGGTGCTCACCCAGATGGGCGTGCCCACCACCAGAAGGTCGTACGTTGCCGGGTCGTGTACCAGGGGCTGCAGCCTGGCCGGGCTGTGCCTTCTGGCTTCGAGGCCGCTCTTGAGGTAGCCCATGGGGCTGCGCCGGTCCTGCCCGTCCCTGAGCTCTTCGGCATCCGCGCCCAGCGCCGACGCCAGCTCCTGACCTATCTGCCGCGTGTTGCCGGTCCGAGAGTAGTAGACGACGAGCGTCTTCGCCACAGCCTGCTCCTCCCACCTGGAGCATCCGCAGCCATTATACTTCCCTGAGCGAGGAGCCGCCCGATACGTCAACTGCCCGCAGCCTGGGATTCCCGTCATAGTCGAGGTGAGACGCGCCGCTCAACTTGACCCGCAGGTCGCCGTTCGCGAAGACGAAGCCGTTGCTTGCGCCGCTCAGGTTCACCGTCGCGTTCTTCGCCACGAAGCTCTGGAGGTCGACGTGGCTTCCCCCGGAGGCGGTGACGGTGGCGTCCGCGGCTGTGCCCCGCAGTGTGACGGCACTGGCGCCGGAGAGACTGAACGTGATGCTCGTGGTCGCCATCTTGCCGGTCAGGTCGCTGCCGCCGCTGAGGGTCACGCTTGTCCTGGCCGTCTTCGCGTCATCGATGGCAAGCGAGCTGGCGCCGGAGAGCGTCAACGTGAGGGGCAGGGAGCCCCTGAAACCGGTGATGCTGCCGTCGGACGCTCCCGACAGAGCGACCGCCTCGAGCCGCGGCGTGGTAACGACGGCGCTCAGCGTTGCGCCCGTGACCGGCGCGCCGGCCTTCAACCCGAGTTGAAGCGTGCTGCCCTTCCTCCTCACGTCGAGGTACTTGAACACGTTGCTGTCCGCCGTGACCGACACGCTGTGGGCCCTGCCCTCGCGCACCTCGACGTTGAACGCGTCATCGGCCGCCACTCCGCTGAATCCGCTGATGTTGTACTCGCGCGTCTCCAGCTTCCCCGAACCCGCCACGCCGCGGCTGCAGCCGGGGGCAAGGCCCAGAAGCAGAAGCGCTGTCAGCGTGAAGACAAGTGTTGCTCGTTTCATCGGCTCACTCCGCAGTCTGTGTATCCCGGAGAACGAACGGGCGACGGCCGAGGTCAACACTCAGTGTGCGGCGTGCACCGTCTTGCCCATCGGGCCGCGCCCCGCATCGGGTGCCATGCGCCAGTGGCGGACCCGGGCCGGGAGAACCCGGCCCGCTGGCGCCTCACCCTGCCGCCAGACTCGTGTCCCGCGGCAGGGAATCAATCAGAAGCCGCGCTTTTCGCGGTGGCGCTTCTCCGCCACCACGAATGAGCCGAAGCCGAACAGCGCCGTCGCCAGGCCTACGAAGAATCCGACGAACGGAATCAGGCGCAGCAGCGCGATGATGAGCAGGCCGAGCGCCAGCGCGCCGATCATGAAGCCGCGGCCTTCCAGCGGCTTGCGGTAGCCCAGTATCACGTGTCCGATGACGAGGGCCACCGGGAGCTGGCTGAGGTAGAGCAGTACTGTCCACAGAGCCAGCGTGATGAGTCCCAGCGGCAATCCCACGATGGTGATGCACACCACCAGAGCGGCCAGGGGCGTCAGGAAGAAGGCGATGGCGCCCCACCCCGCCACCGGGCCGGTCTCGGTCCGTATGGCATCGGAGTAGCCGGCCATCCGTGCAGGCAGCACGAGAATGAGCACGATGCCCGTGAGCAGCGCCATCGCGTAGGCGAGCAGCTTCCACGTGAGTCCGGCGAAGGCCGCCAGCGGCCCGAGAGCGCCGAGGTCCCCAGGACGGACCCTCTCCTTGACGGCGCGCTCCGTGTAGCGGACACTGCCCTTGACGGCGCCCGCCGGGACGTCCGCCTGTTGCGCACTCGTGTATTCGAGGTTGCCCTGGATGACGGCTCCCGGCCGTATCTCGAGCGTGCCGACCTCGACTTTCACGTTGCCGCCGATGGTGCAGTCGATGACCAGCTTCTCGCTGCCGCCGTAGACGTTCCCGGCGATGTCTCCCTTGAGCATCGCGGTAGCGGCGCCGATGAGGAGGTCTTCCCCGACGGATGCCTCAGGGTTGAGCACGAAGGTGGAGCATCCTACGAGCAGGTCCCGTCCTATGGTGCCGGTGACGTCCACCGTCGAGCCTCCGACGCGTGCGCCTCGCGAAACGCCGCCGCTGACGAGCACCGTCTGGCCGGCGGCCGTCAGCCCGCCGTCGATCTGCCCCCCGATGCTCACTGTCTGGCCGGCGGCGAAGACATCCCCGTCAATGCCGGCTGCGGTCGAGACCGATCTGCCGGCAAGGTACAGGTCGCCTTCGACCTTCTCGCCCGGGCCGACCGACACGGTGTCACCCGCCCGTCCGTCGAATGCCAGCACGGGCGCGGCGTAGAGCACGCCGCACGTCGCGAGCAGCGCGGCGGCTGCCAGGATCCGCACGATTCGTGTGCGCATGGTTCCCTCCGGACGCGACCGCCATTCCCTGGCGACACCCATCGCCTGCGGGAGCGTAGTTCCCCGGAGCTTGTCCGGCGGGGAGCGCTTTCTGCAGGCGGTCCGTCTGAGAACCACGATACATGAGCCCACACCTGCGCGCAATCGTGCGGAAGGAGTAGACCGGATGGTTGTCAGGAGAGGCTGCGGAGGGAGGAGCACGGCGGACGCCATGCCCCTCCCTCGAAGTCTAGGAGTCGACGAAGGCGAGGATGCCGGGGATGATGAGGTTCGCCACGGGCACGAGCATCAGCAGCGAGAGCCAGCCCGGTTTGTTGCGTACTTCGCATATGCGCCACACGACCAGGATCAGGAAGACTACGTTCGCGATGGGGATGAAGAACAGGAACACCACCACCACGGCTTGCCGGCTATCTGGCAGGCGATGACGATGTTCGCAATGGGTATCCAGGCCAGCCAGGGGTTCTCCGTGTTCGTCTTCTTCGCGATGATGTACAGGCAGAGCGATACCCAGATGTATCCGGCGAGCGTGACGAGTCCTCCGAGGCCGGAAGACCACACAGGGAACAGGCGCCAGGGCATCATAAAGTCCCACAGGTCCATGTCCATCAAGAGCGTTCGTCCTTTCTCACTCGATGTTTCTTGCGCTGCGTATGATACACGAATGGCGGCTCCGAAGGAACAGGCCGCCGCCGCAGCCGGGTGTACGGGGCAGGACAGCCGGTTCCGGTTCGGCTCCGCGACAGCGTACAATGGAAGGGCGGCGGTCCGGCGGTGGCTCCCGGGCCGGCTCCGTACTTCTGAACGAGGAGGAAATCGAGAGATGGGTGACCTGTTCAGCCTTGAGGGCAAGGTGTCGCTGGTGACGGGAGGGAACGGAGGCATCGGCAAGGGCCTGGCGGACGGCTTCGCGATGAAGGGCAGCGCCGTGGTCATCGCTGCGCGCGACGCCGACAAGACGGCCGAGGCCGTTGCCGATATCAAGAAGCGTTTCGGCGTCAAGGCTTCCGGCATAGCCATGGATGTGGCCGACCCGGCCAGTATCAAGGCCGGCGTCCAGAAAGCGCTGGATGCGTACGGACGCATCGATGTCCTGGCGAACAACGCCGGCATCAACATCCGCAAGATGCCGCAGGACTACGCCGTCGAAGAGTGGGACAAGATTATTGACATAAATATCCGCGGCGCTTTCCTCTGCAGCCTGGCGGTGTATCCGGCGATGAAGAATCAGGGCAAGGGCAAGATAATCAACACCGGCTCGATGACCTCTCTGATTGGCCTCGGCAAGGCCGTGCCATATGGGGTCAGCAAGATGGGCATTCTCTCCATGACGTACTCCCTGGCGCTCGCCTGGGCGCGCGACCACATCTACGTCAACTGCATCCTTCCGGGCTGGATCGACACGCCCCTGACCAAGGTGGCTCGCCGGGACTTCCCGGGGCTCACCGACTTCGTCGAGGAGCGGACTCCGATGGGGCGCTGGGGTGAGCCCGCCGATTTCATGGGTATCGCCGCGTTCCTGGCGAGCGACGCGTCCGACTTCATCACCGGTGAGTTCATCCGCGTCGACGGCGGCTTCGCCCAGCATGGCAACACGGTGAGCTTCAAGTAGTCCCTCGGATTCTCAGCCCGGCCGGGCATCGGTTCTTGCGGACGCAGCCCGGCCGGCGCTACCCTTCGGGCGGGCCGCCGGCGGCCTGACTGCCGAACGGTGTGCCGAGGATGGAGGAGGTGTGCATATGCTTGAAGATGTCGAGAGGTTGCTGAAGACCAGCGCCGACGAGCTGGAGAAGATGCTGAGCAGCAAGACGGTGATGGGTGAGCCACTCACCATCGGCGAAGTGACGGTCGTGCCGCTGCGCAGCGCCGGCTTCTGGTTCGGCGCCTGTGGCCTGGTGGGAAAGGGTGGCGAGGTGAGCAAAGCCGAGGGTGAGGGGTCCGGTGGGGGCACCGGTGGCGCCGGCGGCGTCAAGCCCGTGGCGGTGCTCATCATCGACAAGAACGGGGTCAGGGTCGAGCCGATGAAAGGCAGCCTGGCGCAGATGGCCGAGCAGGTCAAAGAGGCGCTCCCCAAGGTTGAGGAGGCGATCCGCGGCCGGAAGCCGGCTCCTGCGGCGAAAGAGTAGTACCCCGTGTGGGTTGTCGTTGCGCTTTGCTCCCTCGTCGCGCTGACAGCCCTGGTGTTGTGCATACCGGTGGACGTCGACCTGCGGGTCGACGTCCACGGCCGGGCATCCGCACATGGCAGGGTGGAGTGGCTGTTCGGCCGCGTGGGCACGTCGTTCGGTGCGGGCGAGGGGGATGGGGAACCCTCGGAAAAGAAGCCGAAGAAGCTCACGGCCGGGAAGAAGCCGGGGAAGTGGCGCTTCGGCCTGAGGTCGGGTCGGCTCGTCTGGGACTTGCTTCACGTTCACGGCTTGGCGCGAAGCCTGGTTCGCCTCGTAGTTGATCTGCTCCGTAGCATCAGGGTTCGAACGCTGTGGCTGGACTTCCGGGTGGACCTGGGTGACCCCGCGGATACCGCCATGCTCGTCGGGCCTCTCTCCCAGGCGGCCCTGCTCGCCGGCATCTGGTCGCCGTACTCCTTCCGGCTCATGCCCGGGTTCGATGGCGTGCTGCTCGAAGGAGCGGCGGGAGTCGCGGCGCGGCTTCGCCCGGTCAGCCTGGTGCCCCCGCTACTGGGTTTCGTCTTCAGCCTTTCGACGCTGAAGGCGGTCGTTGTGGTGGTGCGCTCACGATGGAAGAAGAACGG
>Ga0116202_10002675_pt1 | contig 10666 bp, 13 predicted proteins | sample LakKivw325mmetaG_FD_94479 | JGI IMG/M metagenome (GOLD analysis project Ga0116202, IMG submission 94479) | Anoxic lake water microbial communities from Lake Kivu, Rwanda to study Microbial Dark Matter (Phase II) - Lake Kivu water 325m metaG | ecosystem: Environmental > Aquatic > Freshwater >... | reverse complement strand
TATATGTATATAAAGAAATATATTTATATAAGGGCTCAGGTACCGACGGCGGCTCGATATCATCAAGGGAAAGCTCAGGCATCCAGACATATCTTTTACCCTCTCCATTTGCAGAAGGTGGCGCAATGATGTAATTGCCTTGACCACGGATATCAAGCCCCGGCATAACGCCTGCTGTTCCCGATATGGGACTGTCAGAATGAAACCAAAGGTGTTTTCCACCTCTTGGGGTATCCACGGTCGGGATATCTAAGCTGTCGGGAATGTATTCCTGTACTTTTTGATAAGCTTCCGGTGTGTCGCAATCGACGATAAAAAGTTTTGATATTTCACCTGTAACAGTTCCGATCATGGCATTAGGCCATTTATCCCACCATTGCCGCACTTCGTCAGAAGTTGATTGCCTCTTCTGGAATTCCTGCCACTTAATAAATGGCTTTTTGTCTGGTCTTATCGGGATAACAGGATATCCACGATCAAGGTATTTCAGAGCTTCACTAAGATTGTTCATGACTATCCCGCACCATATCCTTTAATATCTCTTTCAACTTTGCCGTTTCCACGTCGGTATTAGTTTTGAAATAAACCGTGGTTATTTCCCAGGTCTCCGGATCGTACTCGATCAAGATTGAAGGTCGGTCGTTCATCGTTCGGCCCTCGCTTCGGGGTCAATGCGGTGCTTCTGCATGAAGGCTTCAACGTCCGCCGGGTCATAGCGAACAGACCGCCCAACCTTGATGTAAGGTATTCCCTTGCTCAAATGCCTGTGATTTCTTAGCGTAGGAAGTTTCAGACTGGTTATTTCGCTGACTTTTTGTTCAGTGATGTAGCTTTTCATTGCCTTTTCCTTTCGATAAGAATTTTTATTTTCTTACCTATGGAAAAGATAAGATAAGCAGGGTGCTTATTTTGCAGATAATCTTAGGTAGGGGCTATTCTTCAAAATTATCGGCTATATATTGATCAGCCACGGCATCAAAATTTTCCAACACCTTTTCCCTTGTGTAGCTCTTGCCAGTCAACTTCAAGTATGCAGCGCATGGATAGAATTCCATCCTATCATCTGCTTCTTCGCGATAACATTTAGAGCTGTCTTTACATTTTGCACACAGTTCAACAGCTGACTCTTTCGCTACTTCTTTTGAAAACTCTTTGTTTTGGATAAGGCGATATGCAAGACGCCAACGTGCTTTTACTGTGGATTTTGGCATCTTCAATTTACTTGCAATTAAATGGAAGCAACGTCTTTGACCGTATCCGGCCCAAGCATCCCATATCTCCATGAGTTCACGAACGATGGAAAGCCATTTGAAACGTTTTCCAGGTGCTTCATGGACACCTAACTTTGTCTTATATTCATCAACAAGCTTCTTTACTTCTTCAATTATCACTTCTTTTGATCTCGTTAAATCTATACCAAGCAATAAATGAACAGCCGGCCTATCATTCATAAGTTCTGTAAATATCTCCCGTGCATCCCGGCAGTGCATGTCAATGACTTTCGTTTTTAGCTCCTTATAGTTCAGTTGTGGTGTCGTCATTATCATTTTCTGTTTAATATCCATGCAATAATCAACCCAGCGCCACACAGGGTTCACGGCATTCGGGGGGATTTTCTTTTTAAGGTATTCCGCCAACTCCTCATCAACCACAGCCTCTTGATATAAAAAATCCCACCTCTCCTTTTGTTCTGGCCTAAATTTCCCCCCAATAGTCGCCAATGCAGTTGTAATCTCGTCACGCTTTTTTTTATTTCGCTCAAGCAATTCCCTTAACCTTTGAGATTCCCCTTCGTTACGAAAAATAAATTCAAGCTTGGCTCTCCGAAGTTCTTCACTCTGATCTTTCTGGATTTTCTTTGTCATCGTTTGCCCTCCATTGCCTCTTTGACGATATCTCCCGCAAGTTCCGAAGCTTTCCTTAATGCCTCATCCCGTAGATGTGCATATCGCTGCGTCATTTTGGGGTCTTTATGAGTTAATAGTTTCTGTAATGTGTAAAGATCAACCTTTCCGGAAGATGCAAGCATTGAAGCATAGACATGCCTAAGCCCATGCAGTGGTCTAAATCCTTCCGGCAAATCCGCTGCCTTTCTGATACGGTTTACCGCCCGGCGAATATCAGGACGTTTTTTCCCCTCTTTCCCAGGGAAGATATAGGGACTTTTTCCTTTTGGAATATTTTTTAATACTTCGCGTACTGCTTCATTCAAGGGAATAGTGGCATTTTGCCCGCCTTTGGGATTCTTTATTGAAATAAAGCCTCTTTCTTCATCGATATCATCCCAGCATAGAGAAAGTATTTCACTTCGGCGCATCCCTGAATATAGAGCAATACTCATGACAGCTGCTACTTCCGGATAAGGATCATTCTCAATGGCCTTCATAAGCTTTTTAACCTGTGCCTGGTTCAAGTCTTCGATCACAATGTTATTTACCTTCGGCATATCAATTTTAAATGTCATAGGCTTACATAATTGCCGCTTAACGCCATAATTTACGATCCGACGAAGCAGGGATAAGGTAAGTTTTACGGTTTGGGGAGATTTACCTTTAAGGTTTTTTCTTTTCAGCCTATCAATGTCAAGAGGGATGATGTCTTTAGGTTCTTTCGATCCGACAGTCGGCGAAAGATATAGGTTATAGCGTGATTCATCCGTTTTTATGCTTTTAAGGGTTTTTTCCTCTTGAAAGCTCTTCCAGAGCTTATCAAGCATCCATCTATTTTCATGTTCCTGTTCTTTCTGTCGGATCGTTTTCCTGGATTCTCTCCGTCCCTCGATCCTATCAGATCGTATCCTTGCAGCGCGGGCAGGAGTCATATCATCGGCATATTGCCGTCCGGCTTTCTCTTCTAAGACTTTGCCATCTTTTTTGAAGACGATATAAAAGACCTTTTCCGTACCTCTACCGCCTATACGATCCGCTTCTCTGTAAAATACTCCCGGATAATCTGTCTTAAATCGCTTCATAATGTCCCCCTTGGTTGTGAACCAATGTCCATTTTTCCAACCCTATTTCCAACCTTCAAGACAAATATACAGGGAAATTGAAGTAAGTCAAGAAAAATATCGTTTATGTAACATATGTATTTATAAGTGATATTTTAAGTAGTTAAGTAATTGACGGTAAAAAGAGGGAAGTTATGTCGTTTGGTCTCCGGAACCAAAGGCCCTGGGTTCGAGTCCCAGATCGCCCGCCAGATATATTGAGAGTTTTGAAAGACTTCCCCTTTGTCATTTCGACCGCAGGGAGAAATCTTATCAGCCATTGATAAATAATAAGATTGTCACGTCGCTTCGCTCCTCACAATGACAATTTGAGTAGATTTTCAAAGCTCTCATATTAAAAGGGGTTGAGCTGTATGCTCAACCCCTTTTAATATATCTGTGACACTTGTAGAAGTCTGACTCAATTTTTTGCGATTCTATCCATCGTCAGCCGTCATATAAAATATATGTCGGCGTCTCTCTGATCGGGGAAATAAACCATCCGGGGATTGCTTTCATCTCATATTCATCAGAAAATATGGCATGAAAATCTTTTTTCTTAGATAACACGAGAGACATGGGTGTACAGGAAAGATCGCATCTCCCCCCCTCCGGCTTTTCAACATGGAAACCCAGCCTTTCGTATATAAAAACAGAACCGGGTAACGAATTGACGGTGACTTCAGACAGTTGAGTGTTAATTTTTTTACAGAGCTCCAGCGCTCCTTGCAGCAATTTTCTGCCGATGCCTCTTTGCCGGTATTTTTTCTCCACACAGAATAAAACTATGTGATTATTCTCTCGAATTTCAATTGTTCCTATAATCTGCTCCTCCATTTCGGCAATCAGCACAAAGTGGTTTATCCCGGAGAAACGCGCGACCCCGTTTGATTGAACACACCGCAGAAACTCCCACACCCCCTCTTCGAGATAATCGTGGGCGATGAAATCATTCATCATGCGGATGACCAGATCAGACGCATCCGTTTTATTAACGGGTTTCATAAATCCAGCCAAAGATGTTTGAAAGGTTTGTATTATTTATCTAAAATGCTTCAAAATGACAAACGACGCATCAATGACAGACGACGTAAGTGAAGAGGCGGAATGGGAATCTCATCAGTCGCATAGCGCAAAATAACCGGATCATAAGGAATGTCGCAATTCACAACGTGAGGAGAATTCATGTGGATGGGGACTTCCTGACAGCCAAAAGAGCTGTCAGGAAGGTTGTATGATGAATTTGATAATCACTTGCCCCCCTAAATCCATAAGGAAGAAAGTTAGTGGCCAAATGACATAATTATAATGAACAGAAGTATTTTATTGTATTTTTAGAGTATAATGAAGTCATTGTCAAGGAATTTTGTAGAGACTGTTTCAGGGTCGGCTCAACGGCTTTTCATATGTGGCGAATAAATCTGGCATATATCCTCAGTGACAGCCATCGGCATAACTTGTGACTCAGTCCAGTTTGATGTATATATAGGCTGCGATCATGATGATACCTCTATCAGGGGGTCAAACATAAGGAAAAATATGACATCACTTTCCGGTACAATTAACCAAATGGAAGCGATGGTAAGGTATAAAGGATGCGCTAAGTGGAAACGATTGCCGAAACTCTCATCGTAAAAGAGATAAAAGAAACGATAGGATTCATTACCCTCAATAATCCTAAAAAGTACAATGCCTTATGCGCCCGATTGCTTACACAACTGATTGCGGTACTTGATGAATTCAAGACTCAAAATATCCCCGTGGTTGTTATCCGGGCACCCGCAGGAGCCAAAGTGTGGTCCGCCGGCCACGACATTTCGGAACTTCCCAAAACACACAGGGATCCGTTGGGATATGAGAACCCTCTCGAAATAGCATTACGGAAAATCGAGGAATATCCGGCGCCCGTTATCGCTATGGTGCAAGGAAGCGTATGGGGGGGCGCATGCGATTTTGCCATTACCTGTGATATGATCATCGGCGATCCCTCATGTTCCTTCGCCATTACGCCGGTCAAAATAGGAATACCGTATAATGCATCCGGCATCATGCATTTCATAAACAGAGTGGGCCTGAACATTGCGAAAGAAATGTTTTTCTCCGCACAGCCGATTGACGCCGAACGTGCAAAAGAGGTCGGCATATTGAACCATCTTATTGCCACCGAATCGCTCGAAACATTTACACTTTATCTCGCGAAGACAATTGCCTCCCAATCCGCACTTTCGATTGCCGTGATAAAAGAACAGTTCAGAATCCTTGCCGGATCTCACCCCATCACCCCATATGCATTCGAAAAAATACAGTCGCTGAGGCGAAAGGTTTATGACAGTCGTGACTACGAAGAAGGCATTGCGGCGTTTCTCGAAAAGCGCAAACCGGAATTCAAAGGCGAGTGAATCCTGTTAAATTGGAAGGCCTCCCTTATACTATGTCAAATATTATATTGACTTTGCCTCACTTCTAAAGATACCTTACATCCACTTTCCGCGGTCTTTTTAAAGTCTTTGCCGCAACGTTGCAGTTGTTTTCTTTGCCAGTGATTTGAGGGAAGATTTTTTCATGTTGTACGGCAAATACACATTCTGAAAAAGTAGCCCCTCCTCTTTTTAACTCTTGATTTATTCCCACGGATATTATAAAAGGCAACTTCATTTAAATTTAAAAGGACTCCTTGTTCGAATGCACTGTTCGGACTTTAGAGCCAAGAGGAGGTAGCACGTTGAGACGGTACGAAATTCTGTTTATCGCCCACGCCGATTTGTCTGAAGACAACCTGAACGAAATCATTGAACGTTACAAAACAATTATTACAGATTCGAAAGGCATCATCGTAAAAATCGACAAATGGGGCATGCGAAAACTGGCTTACGAAATCAGAAAGCAGACGAAAGGCATCTATGTTCTGATCGATTTTGCAGGCACAAGCGCCATTGTTCCCGAACTGGAAAGAAATTTTAAGATTGACGACAAGATCCTGAAATTTCTGACGGTTATGAGGCAGAGTGAGGTTGATCCGCTGGAATTGGAAAAGGAAAAAAAGGCGGAGATTCCGGCTGAGGCAAAAATCACAGCGCCGGAAACAGACAACGCGGAAAATGCCGCAGAAGCTGCAACTAACCTGCCGGTTGATGAAGAAAGCGCAGAGGAAGCGAAGGAAGAAAAGGAATAAACCATGGCGATACCACAAAGACCAAATACCAGACCATCGAGACCTGATTCCAGGCCGCAGAGGAAGTTTTTTCACAGAAGAAAATTTTGCCGATTCTGTACGGACTCGGATCTGAAAATCGAATATAAAGAGCCTCACACTCTTAAAGATTACGTCACCGAGAGAGGCAAGATCATGCCAAGAAGGATTACGGGCAACTGCGCGAAGCATCAGAGGGAAATTACCGTGGCCATCAAAAGAGCCAGAACCATAGCGCTATTGCCTTTTGTCGTATCGGAGTTTTAGTGTTTTCTGAAAGGGGCGACGTTGTCAGGAACTTCTTTATGGGTGTCGCTATATCGGCACTTACTTTTCTGAGTGTGGCGTTTATTCCGTTTTTCGGTTCCTTCATTCTGATTCAGTCCCCCTTGCCCATTTTGTACTATTACTCAAAGAATGGAAGGAAACAGGGGGCATCCGTATTCATTGTGTCGTTGGTCGCGGTTGCGGTTGTTCTGAAATCCTTCGATTTAATGGCGAATCTCCCCATTTTGTTTGTGTCCGGGTGCCTGGGAATCATCCTTTCAGAGGTTTTGAAAAAGAGTTATTCCATTGAATTAACGATTTTATTCCCGGTTGCCGTGCTTCTGATTCTGTGGTCTTCCTTCATTCTCTATGAAAGCGCCGGTTCGGGAATCAACCCGTGGAGTCTGATTCGAAACTACATAGACCGCAATATTCAGGATAATATCCAGTTATATGCCAGGCTGGAAGTTCCGGATGAGACCCTCAACCTGATCAGAGAAAATGCCGGACAGATCGCCGATTTTTTTATGAATATCTTCCCCTCCATTGCTCTCATAAGCGCCACTTTTGCGGTATGGATAAACATCCTGTCCGGGAGGGAGATTTTTAGAAGGAATGCATTATGGTATCCTGATTTTGGCGATCTTTCCTGCTGGAAGTCTCCCGAAAAAATGGTATGGCTTCTGATCGCAAGCGCAGGCATGCTTCTGATTCCCGTCGAATGGATCAGATTTACCGGCCTTAACCTGTTGATCGCATGTCTGTTCATCTACCTGCTCCAGGGACTTGCCATCGTCGGTTTTTTCTTCAAAAGGAAACAAGTCCCCAGACTGCTGAGGATGATGTTTTACTTTTTGATTTTTGCTCAGCAGTATTTCACGATACTGATCGTTGTCGCGGGTCTTTTTGACCTGTGGGTTGATTTCAGAAAATACATCAAGCCGGCGGCTGATTGAGGGCTCGTCAGAATCAGATTGGAATTCATATTTCAAGGAGAGCTTTATGAAAGTGATATTAGTGGAAAATGTAGCATCTCTCGGAAAAGCGGGAGATACTTTAAAAGTGGCCGACGGCTATGCAAGGAACTTTCTGATTCCGCGTGGACTTGCTATTGAAGAAAGCAGCAAGTCGATGAAGGTTCTGGAGCAGGAGAAGAAAAAAATTCTGCAAAAGGTGGAAAAAGAAAAAAAGAAGGCCGAACTTTTGCTTGAAAAGATGAAGGATGTGACCTGCACCATTTCGCGTCGCGTCGGCGAGCAGGAAAAGCTATTTGGATCCGTCACAACGAAAGACATTGAGACGTTCCTTCTGGATCAGGGCATAGAGATAGATCGAAAAACGATCATTCTCGAAGAGCCGATCAAATCCCTCGGCGAGTTCCCTGTTAAAATCCGCCTGCAGCCCGGAATGTATGCAGAAACAAAGGTCATTGTCGTTGCCGGGAGCGAAGAATAAACGATGAAGGATATCGATACATCCTTGCACAGACTCCCCCCGCAGAATATCGAAGCGGAACAATCTGTTCTGGGCGGCATTCTCCTGAACAACCAGGCGCTGAACACCGTTCTGGAAATCCTCGAAGCCGGAGATTTTTACAGCGAGGCCCATCGTAAAATCTTTGCGGCCATCGTGGAACTCTCCGACAGGAATGAACCAAGCGATCTCATCACCTTGAGCAGCATCCTGCGGGACAGGAAGCATCTGGATCAGGCGGGAGGCACGAGCTATCTGGCTTCCCTTGTCGACAACGTCCCATCGGCTGCCAACATTGCCCATTACTCGAAAATCGTTAAGGAAAAATCCATCCTGCGCGGTCTCATTGCCACAGCCACGGACATTCTGAATAAAAGCTACGATGCAAGCAAGGACGTTGAGAGCGTTCTGGACGAGGCGGAACATGCAATCTTCGACATATCTGAAAACAAGATCAGACCGGCATTTTCCCCCTTCAAGGAAATTATTAAAGACAGCGTCAGAACTATTGAAAAACTCTATGAAAGAAAGGAACTTGTCACCGGCGTTCCTACGGGTTATGAAAAGGTCGACGATATGACGTCCGGATTTCAAAAATCAGACCTGATCATTATTGCAGGCAGACCGAGTATGGGGAAAACGGCTTTTGCCCTTAATATTGCCCAGTATGCAGCTCTTGACGCAGCGGTGCCTGTTGCCGTTTTTTCACTGGAAATGTCGAAGGAACAATTGGCCATACGTCTTCTGTCGGCGGAATCCAGGATTGATTCTCAAAGAATCAGGAGAGGATTTCTTGGAGAAACGGACTGGCCGAAGCTTATTGCCGCGGCTTCGAGGCTCTCCGAAGCGCCGATTTATATTGACGATACGCCGGCCATTACTGTTCTCGAAATGAAAGCGAAGGCAAGAAGGTTGAAGGCTGAAGTTAACCTCGGCCTGATTATTCTCGATTATTTGCAACTGATGAGAAGCAGCGGCTACAAAGATTCGCGAGAGCAGGAAATATCGGATATCAGCCGTTCCCTGAAGGCGCTTGCGAAAGAGTTGAGCGTTCCGGTGGTTGCCCTGTCTCAGTTGAACCGGAAAGTTGAAGACAGACAGAACAAGCGTCCGCAGATGGCGGATTTGCGCGATTCCGGAGCGATTGAACAGGATGCGGACGTCATCGCGTTCATCTACAGGGATGAGGTCTACGATAAATCGGAAGAAAACCCGGAAAAGGGCATGGCGGAAATCATTATCGGAAAGCAGAGAAACGGGCCTACAGGCATGGTCAAGCTGGCCTTTCTGGAAAAATACACCCGGTTTGAAAACCTCGCCCGGGATGCCGACATTTCACCGGTGTGATCCCGTAATATCAAGCTGTTTGAAAAGAATCTTTTGCGAAGCGAGGTGAAGATGAAAAGAAGAATGTTTTTCTCTGTCATTACTGTTCTGATGATCTTTGCCTCCGTTGTCGGCGTCAGGTTGGAGGCAAAGGATAAAACCTTTGCCAGTCCCGCCATGGGCGCGCAGTTCATATTGATCGTACCCGGCACTTTTATGAAGGGAGACGTGCAGAGCGTTTCCCGGCGACAGGTAACGATAAGCAAGCCCTTTTATATACAGACAACTGAGGTTACTCAGGGACAATGGAAGAAAGTTATGGGAAACAACCCTTCATCCTTCAAAGAATGCGGGGATGATTGCCCCGTGGAAAATATCTCCTGGATTATGGCTCAGGGTTTCATCAGAAAACTCAATCAAAAAGAGGGTACAAACAAGTACCGCCTCCCCACAGAGGCGGAATGGGAATACGCCTGTCGGGCGGGAACCACGACGAATTTCTCTTTCGGCAATGACGTTGAAGAACTTCCTGATTATGCCTGGTACCATATAAATTCAGCCAACCGGACGCACCCTGTCGCTCAAAAGAAGCCCAATCCCTGGGGGCTCTACGATATGCACGGCAATGTTTGGGAATGGTGTATGGACTGGCAGGACGATTCTCCCACGGGTGCAGCAAAGGACCCTGCGGAACCATCTTCCGGTCATCAACACCGTGTGATGCGGGGCGGATCATGGCCCAACAATCCCGCCACTCTGACATCCGCTTTTCGCGGCCAGGACTACCCCGTCATTCAAAGCTCTGACATCGGTTTTCGCCTTGTCAGGGATTTTTGATTTTGTCAGGCCTCTAACAATGCTTTTTCCTGTCCCAGATACGGGATGGCCAGTCTCAGCTTTTTCAGTGCCTGCTTTTCGATCTGTCTGGCCCGTTCCCTTGTGATATTGTATTTATTCCCGATCTCCTGGAGCGTCTTGGGACTGTCCGTCATGACGCGGTTCTTGATGATATAGGTTTCCTTTTCGTTCAGATTGGCCAGAGCTCCGGCAATGTTTCTCTTGACGAGATCCATTTCCTCCTTCTTGATGAGAGCCATTTCCTGATTTTCCCCGTCATAGGTCAGAAAATCGATATGGGTTGATTCGCCATCCTCATTGATATATGAATCCAGAGAAAGGTCGCGGTTACTCAAGCGAAGATCCATTTCTTCAATTTCCGATTCCCTGACGCCGAGGGATTCTGCAATCTCCCCGAACTCAGGATTCTTCTGTGATAAACCTTCCAGTCTTTTTTTTGCCTGCTTCAGTTTGAAGAACAGTTTTCTTTGCGCCTGGGTGGTTCCGATTTTGACGAGACTCCAAGACTTGATAATATAATTCTGGATATATGCCCTGATCCACCAGACGGCATAAGATATGAG
>Ga0116202_10002674_pt1 | contig 10667 bp, 11 predicted proteins | sample LakKivw325mmetaG_FD_94479 | JGI IMG/M metagenome (GOLD analysis project Ga0116202, IMG submission 94479) | Anoxic lake water microbial communities from Lake Kivu, Rwanda to study Microbial Dark Matter (Phase II) - Lake Kivu water 325m metaG | ecosystem: Environmental > Aquatic > Freshwater >... | reverse complement strand
CTGTGGTGGCTTGACCACTATGAGAAGGAGCCGCGTGGCCTATTGCTGGTGGCCTTTTTCTGGGGAGCCGTGCCTGCAGCGGTGCTCTCGATCATCGCCGAGCACTCGCTTTCACAGCCCCTGGCTGTTTTGGGCGAGTCGGCGGCCGGGTGGGTGTCCAGCACAGTCACGGCCCCCGTTGTTGAGGAGATCACCAAGGGCCTGGCCGTGTTGCTGCTCTTTGTGTTGGCGCGCAACGAGTTTGATGGCGTCCTGGATGGCATCATCTATGGCGCCACCATCGGCTTTGGCTTTGCCATGACGGAGAATGTGATCTACTTTGTGCATAGCTTCGAAAAGGGCGGCGCGGGCATGCTAACGATGGTGATCTTCCTGCGCGCCTTTATCTTTGGCATGAACCATGCCCTTTTCACCTCGGTGTTTGGGGCAGCCCTGGGTCATGCCCGCACGTTGAAGCGCGGCGCCCGCCGCTGGGCGCTTCCCTTGTTGGGCCTGTTGGGCGGCATAGTCCTGCACGGCGTGCACAATCTCTTTGCTGGACTCTCTGGCCGGATGTGCTTCAGCGTATTGCTCAGCGTAGCCAGCGATTGGGGCGGTGTGCTGGTGATCCTGGTGGTGATGTGGCTTGCCTGGCGACAGGAGCAGCGTTGGATTGAGATCAACCTGCGGCCTGAAGTGGAGAGCGGCCTGCTGAGCATGGATGAGTACCTCGTGCTCAGCTCGTATGGCAAGCGCGCGTCAGCCTGGTGGCAGGCGTTCAATCACAATGGGCTGGCGTCAGCACGCCGTCTGACGCGCTTCACCCAGTTGGCCACAGAACTGGCGTTCAAGCTGGAGCAGGGTGATCAGAAGCGAGCCGACAAGCTAAGAGCGGCGATTGTGGAAATGCGGCGGGTTTAGGGAGCCCACGCCAGCCACGGGAGGGCGACGCATGCGAATCGCAGTGCTGAGTGACATCCATGACCATCTCGAGCACCTTCAGAAGGTCCTGACGCAGATTGAGCAGGCCGAAGCCGTGTTGTGCTGTGGCGATTTCTGTGCCCCGTTTACGTTGAAGGCACTGGCGGAGGGCTTCCGGGCGCCTGTGCACGCGGTATTCGGCAACAACGATGGCGATGTGTTTCTGATGCTGATGATTGCGCAGCAGGTAGGCAACGTGCGTTTCTACAAGCCCGTGGCCAACCTCGAGCTGGGCGGTAAGCGCATTGCCGTCGCGCACTATCCGGAAGTGGGCGAGGCGCTTGCACTGTCGGGGAAGTTTGACGCTGTGTTCAGCGGCCACAACCACATCGCGCACGTCAAGACTCTTGGTGCAACGCTGTGGGGCAACCCAGGTGAAGTGATGGGCCGCTTTGGCAAAGCCACCTTCGGGCTGTATGACACAACAGGCAATACTTTCGAGATCCATGAGGCAATGTAGGCTGTTCCAGGCTGTGCCCGGCCTGTCTCGCTTGGATGCAGGAGCGCGCTTCCGGCCGGAAGCGCGCTCCGGTCTGTCAGGATCTTGCAGGCCCATGCAGCGCCGTGTGAGCCGCGACGGGCTCAGTCAAAGGTCACTACCTCTTTGCCCTGCAGTTTGTCCAGAATCTTGGCGGCGATCAACTCCATGTGAGAGTTGTACTTGACAAAGTCCAGGTTGTCTGATGGCACCGTCAGCACTGGACAGAGCGCGAAGCGATCGATCCATTCTTCGTAAAGAACGTTGAGCTGCTCCAAATACTGGGGGGCCACGGATTGCTCGTAGTCTCGCCCGCGCATTCGGATGCGTTTCAGCAGCGTAGGCACAGAAGCCCGCAGGTAGATCACCAGGTCCGGCGGGGGCAGGAACATGGCCATGGCTTCATATAGGCCGCGGTAGGTGCGATAGTCGCGCTCGCTCATGTGCGCCTGGCGGTACAGGTTCTCGGCAAAGATCTCGGCGTCCTCGTAGACGCTGCGGTCCTGCACGACTGTGCCCGGACGGTCCAGGATGGCGTGATGGTGCCGTAGGCGGCGCGAAAGGAAGAACACCTGGGAATGAAAACTCCACTGGCGCATGTCGTGGTAAAAGTCGGCCAAGTAGGGGTTGTCATCCACCGCTTCGAAGAAGGCTTCCCAACCCAGTCTCTCTGTTAGCAGCGATGTCAAGGTGGACTTGCCCACGCCGATGTTGCCTGCGATGGCGATGAACTGCTTCATGCTTGCCCCCTGTTCGAGATCGCGCTCTCTTCCTGGATGCGGGACACAAAGGCCTCCTCCAGGCTAACGCCCAAGTCGTTGGCCAGACGCAACAGGCAGGCCAGCACTTCAGCCAGTTCCTTCTGCAGGGCGACGATGCGTTGCTGTAGAGCGCGCTCCTGTGCTTCGGCACGGTTACCTGCCTGCTCTACCAGATGCTGCTGCACGGACCACACCCGGCCCAGCTCGCCGGCCAGGCCCCCCAGCACCTGTTGCAGCCCGATGAAATCGCGGTACACGTCACCCTCTAGTCCGGTGGCTACGTCGGACGCCCGATTCCACTGCTGCAAGTCGCTCAGCCGCCGCCGGCTGGCTACAATCGCTTGAGCCTGCTCTGGCGCAGGCGTCTCCAGCAACGGACGCTGGTGCGTACCTGTGCCGAGTGCCGACCTGATGCGTTCTCTAACGTAGGCCAGGTCCTTCGGGTTGCGCACGATGTTCAGGTTGGTGGAGTCAATGGTTAGCACCGGCGACTGGTCGTAGCTGGCGAAGAACTGCTCGTATGCCTGCCCCAAGTCGGCCAGGTACTGTCGCGACATAGCCCGCTCGTAGGTGCGGTCGCGCAGAGCGATGCGCTCCATCAGGGCCTCGAGTTCGGCCCTCAAGTACACCACGAGATCCGGGACGGGGATCTTCTCTGCGAGCACCCTGTGCAGCTTGTCGTAGACCGCCAGCTCGTCATTCGATAGGTTCAGCTTGGCAAAAAGCTGGTCTTTGGCGAAGGTGTAGTCACTGATCAAAGATGAATGCTGCAACACACGCTCGATCACGGCATGCTGTTGGCGGTAGCGGCTGAGCAGGAAGAATATCTGGGTCTGAAAGGCATACCTCTGCCGATCGGCATAAAAGTCGCTGAGGAAGGGGTTCTCTTCAAAAACCTCAAGCAGGAGCTCTGCCTCGAACTCCTTCTGCATCAGCCGGGCCAGGGTCGTCTTGCCCACACCGATGGGGCCCTCGATGGCTACGTAGAACCTGTCTGCCACGCGCGCCTCCTGTGCGTCGAGCTACCGATAGCATAGGCGCGCCGGCGCGAATTGTCAAGACGCCAACCCTGACAGTTGGCTGTTGCGCAACCTTGTGTGCTAGAATGCGTATAGGAAGTGACAGGAGAACGGCGCCATGGACCAAGAGAGGCTGTGGGTTGCACAGACTCTGCGCGGCGATCAGAGTGCCTTCGCCCGCTTGGTGGAACTCTACAAGAATCCCATCTACAACCTCTGCTATCGCATGCTCGGCAATGCCACCGAGGCTGAGGATGCTGCACAGGAGACCTTTGTGCGCATCTACATGCATCTGCAGGCGTACGATCCGCAGAAAAAACTCTCGTCCTGGGTGCTTGCGGTGGCTTCGCACTATTGCGTCGATCGCCTGAGGCGACGCCGCTTGACGTGGCTCTCGTTGGACGAAGAGCCTGAGCTAGAGCCACCTGCTGCAAACGTCGTGCACCCCGAGGATGTGGTGCTGCAGAACGAGTCGTCGGCAGAAGTTCAGAGATGGCTAAAGGCCTTGCCTGTTGAGTACCGCCTGGTGATCACGCTGCGCTATTGGCAGGACCTCTCCTATGCAGAGATCGCGCAGGCGACTGGAGCATCTGAGAGCGCAGTGAAATCCAAGCTCCATCGTGCGCGATGCATGCTGGCCCAGCAGGTTATGGCGCAGGGCAAGCGCGAACTGCAGTCGGATTGTAGGGTGTCGGCGGAAAGGACGGTGCTGAATCATGCAGCCCTGTGATTATACGGAGAGAATGTCGCTGAGCCTGGATGGACTTCTCAGCGAGTCCGAGGAGGCCGGGTTGCAGGCTCATCTGGCGGGATGCGAGTCCTGTCGCAGGCAATGGGAAGCGATGTGCTGGGTTTCCTCTGCGCTGCGGGCCGAGCCTGCGGTCAGCCCAGCGCCGGACCTGACTCTGCGCGTGACAGCGCGTATCGCGCAGCGGGAGGCACGTCGCCAGCGTGTACGTGGTAGCGTGCGACTACTGTCCGGGGCGCTCGGCCTGTGGGCTTCGGCGGGCCTGGCTTCGATAGTGGTGCTTTTGCTGCTATGGCAGCCGCCCTGGTATGTGTTGCTGCTCAACGTTCTGCTTCCTGTGACCAGAGTGGTTCTGTCCACGCTGGCCGTCTTGGGAAACGCCCTGCTTTCGGTCCTGAGAGCGTTGTCGAGGGAGCCGCTGATTCCGCTTCTGGCGCTCTACGCAGCAGTCGCGGTAGTCTGTACAAGGTTGTGGATGCGCGTCGTGTCCACCCGCTGGGGCTTGGCGGTCCGGGCGGATGAGTAGGTACAAGGTGTTTGGAGGTGTTTGTATGAGGCTTTTCAGAAACAGCTTGCTAGCGCTGCTGCTGTTTGCCTGCCTCTCCTTGCCGGTACTGGCTGATGATGGGCAGGGTCAGGTGGTCTATCCCGGCGGCAGCCTCGTGGTAGAGTCAGGAGACGTAGTCCGTGACGATGTAGTGGCACTGGGCGGCTCTTTGGATGTGCGCGAAGGAGGCCGCGTCGATGGGGACGTGACCTTGCTGGGCGGCAGTGCCAAAGTGGATGGGCAGGTTGACGGCAACCTGGTAGTGATAGGCGGCAGTCTGGACCTGGGGGCGCATGCCGTGGTGGATGGAGACCTGGTCACCCTGGGAGGGACTACCACCAAATCAGCGCAGGCCACGGTGCGGGGACAGACGACTGAGGGGTTGCGTGGCAGGTTCCCGGACATCGAGATCCGTCGCCTTGTGCCGCCCCCAGCGCAATGGACAGACCCTTGGCGTTGGGGGGAGGGCGGCTCTGCAGGCTGGTTTGGCCGATGGCTGCAGGTTCTTGTCAGTACCATGGGCATGATGGCGCTCGGTCTGCTGCTGGTTTCCGTGTTGCCAAAGCAGACGTCTCTGATCGTGGAGACCGTGGAGCAATCGCCGGTAGTGAGTTTCGGGGTAGGCCTGCTTACGATGATCGTGCTTCCCATGGTGCTGATCCTGCTGGTTGTGATCTGCATTGGCATCCCGATAGCAGTCTTGCTGGCTATGGCAGCAGTGGCGGCTGGGGCATACGGTTGGGTTGCCGTGGGTGTAGCGTCTGGACAACGCCTGCTAGTGGCGCTCAGGTCACCGTCCGGGCCTGCGCTGGGCGCGATCGTAGGCGTGGGCTTGCTTTCGCTATTCTCGGCGGTGCCATGCTTGGGATGGCTGCTCGGACTGATCGCGGCCGCGATGGGGCTGGGCGCCGTTGTGTTGACGCGCTTTGGGACACTGCATTATGCACACGGACGTGAGGGTCTCGCGGTCACGCCAAGCGCGACTGGCCCGACCCTCTCTGATGGGACTGCGCCGAGCTGGGAGCAGGAGGCGGGGCCAAGCGAACCGAATCAGGCAGCGCCTGTGGCATCGGCGGAGGATTCTGCTGCGCCACAGGAGTCGGCGCAGGGGCAACCCTAGCAAACACCGTCCTCATGCCCGCAGCGATTGACTGTGGAGCAAGGGTGCCCCGCCTGGGTAGAGGTGGGGCACTCTTTTTCTGGTCCAGCCAGCGCTGCGCACAACTGCGCACTCCGCAAGGGCCTTGTCTGCCAACATTGCGAAATTGTCATAAAGAGGGGGTCTGGTTTTCATCTTCTTTTCAGCCATCTGAGATAGACTGTCTTTGAGATGTCGCACAAGAGGTCCCGGGTCATCGTCTGGCTGAAGGACTGGCTGTTCGTGGGGGCAATTATCAGCGCAGTTCTGCTATCCGTCTGCGCCCTGAATCCGGGGCATCCTCTGGCAGAGTCAGCACGGCGTGCTGCCCTTTACATTGCAGCGCTGTGCGTGTTCAGCAGAATCGTCCTCTTCTTCATCGCTCGGCGCCCAGCCGACTAGCTGCGCTCGGACGCCGATTGGCGCCAGCTAGGGCAGGGTCAGGACCTCAGGCTCCCCATCGGTTACCGCGATAGTATGTTCAAAGTGGGCGCACAGACTGTGATCCTTGGTGGCAACGGTCCAGCCATCGCGCTTGACGTAGACCGGGTACGCGCCGGCGATTAGCATGGGTTCAATCGCGAAGGTCATGCCTGCGCGCAAGAGCACGCCTGTGCGGCGTTTGCCCCAGTTGGGGATCTGGGGGTCTTCGTGCATGTGGCGGCCCACACCGTGGCCCGTGTACTCGCGTACTACCTCGTAGCCTTGGCTCGAGGCGAATTCCTGGATGGTAGCCGAGACATCGCCCATGCGATTCCCCGCACGGCAGGTGAGAATGGCTCTTGAAAGGGCCTCCTCTGTCGCCCGAATCAATCTTGCAGCTTCGGGCGAGATCTGACCTATGCCCATGGTGAAGGCAGCATCACCGACGAACCCTTTTAGACTGCATCCGCAGTCTATGCTGAGGACGTCGCCTTCTCTCAAGACGCGGCGGCGGTTAGGTATGCCGTGTACCAGCTCATCGTTGATACTCGCGTTGATGGTGGCCGGGTAGGGGAGGTTGTCATAGCTCGGGTTAGGATAGCCCAGGAAGATGGGGACGGCATTGTGTGAGCGGATCCAGTCCTCGGCAATGGCGTCGAGTTCGCCGGTCGTCACGCCGGGGCGCACGGCGCGACGGACGGCCTCCAATGCTTGGGCGTTGACGCGCCCAGCTTCGCGCATGAGCGCGATCTCGTCTTGCGTCTTGATAATGATAGCCATTGAGCGGGCCTCCCTGATGGCGCGGGCTACGGTCGTACCTCGTAAGGCCGTTGTAGTATAGCGCTACTTGTATGCGAGGTCAATCGGTGGCGTGGACGAACACCGGACCGTCTGTGCGCGCCCGTGGCCATGTAGGCCAGATCCGATCGATGGCTTGGCAACCCGGTAGTGCGCTGCCGAGAGGTGCAACTAGCAGGTAACTGATTGACAACTCATCTGCCAGGTGCTATACTAACTGCGCTGCAAGCACGGCGGGCAGCGAGCCTACATCGCGGAGGAATGGCTGCAAATGAAGAACATCTGTGTCATCGGCGTTGGCTACGTCGGATTGGTGACGGGAGCTTGTCTGGCTGATCTGGGCAATCACGTTCGCTGCGTCAACCGCAGCCCAGAGAAGGCTGCCAATCTGAAGAAGGGCATCCTTCCTATCTACGAACCGGGCCTGGAAGAAATCGTGCGCAGAAACTATGAGGCCGGTCGTCTCGATTTCACGACTTCCTATGACGGGGGCCTGGAAGGCGCCGAGTTTGTGTTCGTGGCGGTGGGCACTCCTTCTGGTACAGAGGGCGAGGCCGATCTGTCACACGTGACGGCCGCTGCCGAGGAGATCGCCAAACGTCTGGTCCAGCCGGTGATCATCGTCAATAAGAGCACAGTTCCGATTGGCACCGGCGATTGGGTAGCAGATGTCGTGAACACCCACAAGATCAAGGATGTTGAGTTCTCTGTGGTCTCCAATCCCGAGTTCCTGCGAGAGGGTTCGGCAGTCTACGATTTCATGAACCCAGATCGGATTGTTCTTGGCTCCACCAACCGCCAGGCTGCGGAAAAGGTGGCTGAGCTTTACACGCCCCTGCAAGCCACCACGATTATCACGGACCTGCGCACGGCGGAGATGATCAAGTACGCCTCCAACTGCTTCCTGGCGACCAAGATCTCTTTTGTCAACGAGATGGCCAACATCTGCGAGGCGCTGGGCGCTGATGTGCTGGAAGTGGCGCGTGGCATGGGAAGTGACAAGCGTATCGGCCCGGCCTTCCTTGGGGCAGGGCTGGGATGGGGAGGCTCCTGCTTTCCAAAGGATGTGAAGGCTCTGGCTCACATTGCTGCCACCCATGGCTCTCACCCCCAGATGCTGCGTGCTGTGATGGAGATCAACTATGACCAGCGCAAGCGCGTCCTCCAGAAGCTGCGCGAAATCCTTGGCAACTTCCGCGGCAAGACGGTAGGTTTTCTGGGTCTGTCATTCAAACCCAACACAGACGACATGCGCGATGCACCCTCGATTGAACTTGCGCACATGCTCGAACACGAAGGCGCGCTGGTCAAAGCCTACGATCCGGTGGCGATGAGCAACGCCAAGAAGATCCTTCAGGATGTCGTCTATTGCGACAATCCCTACGCTGTTGCTAAGGATGCGGATGCACTGATCCTGGTGACGGAGTGGAATGAGTTCAAGCAACTGGATATGCAGCGGGTTGCCCGCTCCATGCGACATGCGATCCTTTTCGATGCACGCAACATCTACGACCCCGTGAAGATGAGGGAACTGGGGTTTACCTATCGCGGTATGGGACGAGGCTACGACGCCAACGGCCAGCCGATGTGAGCTCTCAGAATGCTCAGCGTCGGCGTGGACATTGTAGAGATCGAGCGCGTTGGCAGGGCCGTAGAGCGCTGGGGCGCACGATTCCTGGAACGTGTGTATACGCCGGCCGAGCAGCGCCTTTGTCGTGGGGCAGTGCCGGAACTGGCTGCACGCTTTGCGGCCAAGGAAGCGATCTCCAAGGCGCTGGGCACCGGCCTTGTGGGCGTGTCCTGGCGCGAAATGGAGGTGCTGGCGGACAAGCGCGGGAAGCCGCTGGTATGCCTCCACGCACGGGCAGCGGATCGCGCGGCTGCGCTAGGATTGGCGGAACTGGCCATCAGCCTCTCGCATTCACGGGAATACGCGGTGGCGGTGGTGGTCGGAGGTGCGAATGAAGAAGATTGATCGGTCTTTGTTGGCCAGATTGAAAACCCGCCCACAAGACAATGTCCGCCTGATTGTGCGGGTGGCGGGTGACGTGCCGCAGGCGGCTGCCCGCCTGGAAGGCCTAGGCGCAACCACATTGCAGACCTTCAGCCTCACCAAGTCAGTCGCCATCTCGTGCTCGGCGCGGACTGCCCTGACTGTGGCCAAGCAACCTTGGGTACTTGGCATGGAAGAGGATCGCAAGGTATCGATGCAGTGATAGAACCGGAAATAGGCGTCTGGGCCTCGGAAGTGAACGTCGTGCTGGGTGCGGCAGCCGTCGTCTGCGTCTGATGCCGACCCAGTCACACGGAATAGGAGGGTTGTGAGCATGCCAGATATCAAGATTTCAGCAGCCTTGTCCGAAATCATGGCCTCCCCCGGGGCGCCGGAGAAGCACCGCGTGATTGTCAGGTATCGCAGGGACGTGCCAGTCTCGATCCGGCCTCTGGCCGCCAGCGCGGCTGCACCGAAGCATCTTACTCTGATTCCAGCTACGGCCATGCTGGCTTCTGCCGAGGAGGTGCAGGCCCTCGCCGCAGATCCGAACGTGGAGCGAGTCTGGCCGGATCTGAAGGTGCACACGTGCTTGGATTTGTCCGTGCCGCACGTTCAGGCTCCTCTGGTGTGGGCGGCAGGGTTTACGGGGCGCCACATAGCCGTCGCGATCGTGGATACGGGCATTGATCCCAGCCATCCGGATTTCGTGGGTCGCCTGGCGGCTATGCAGGATTTCACAGGCGAAGGCAATCGGGATAACAACGGCCATGGCACTCACGTGGCTGGCATCGCGGCAGGGGCCGGCAACAAGTACAAAGGAGTGGCGCCTGAGGCCTCGTTGTTCATTGCCAAGGTCCTGCACGGCGACGGTTCGGGGTACATGAGCGAAGTCATGGCTGGCATCGAATGGGCCGTGCAGCAGGATGTCAAGGTCATCAACATGTCACTGGGCGGATTGGGGCCATGCGATGGCACGGATGCCCTGTCCGCGACCTGCGACGCTGCGGTTGACGTCGGGGTGATGGTGTGCGTCGCCGCGGGCAACTATGGTCCGGCCGCCTCTTCGGTGGGGCCGCCTGGCTGCGCCCGCAAAGTACTTACGGTGGGCGCCTGCTCCAATCAGGACGCCATTGCTTCCTTCTCGGCGCGCGGGCCAACCAGCGACGGGCGGGTGAAACCAGACGTCTTGTTGCCCGGAGTGGACATCGTTTCCTGTCGAGCGCAGGGCACCAACATGGGGACACCCGTGGATGCGTTGTATGCACGTGCCTCAGGAACGAGCATGGCCACGCCACACGCGACCGGCCTGGCGGCGTTGTTGCTGGAGGCATTTCCGACGCTGACACCCGCCCAGCTCAAGGAGCGTATCATGAACTCGGCCATCGACCTGGGGCTGAATGCCAACGCGCAGGGCAAGGGACGTGCAGATGCCTATCGCGCGTACCTGGGCGAGCAAGGGACACCCACGCCCCCGCAGCCTCCGCCTCAGCCGGGCGGATGTTTGATTTCCATCCTGCAACTGCTCCAACCTGGCCATGGATAGAGGCGGGTTCCGTTGGAGCGTGCGGGCAGACAACAACACAGTTCGTGCTCTGAGGTGATCGTGTGCACCCGCTGATCGGGATTCCTTGCGCCACAACCTTGCGGGCCAAGTACGCTACCCGCTTCTATACCAAGAGGACGTACTGCGACGCCCTCGCAGCCGCGGGTGCAGCGCCTATCCTGATCCCGCTGCTGGACGTGGAGGAGCAACTGCTGGACATCTTCCGCCATCTGGATGGGCTGCTGCTGAGCGGCGG
>Ga0116202_10002673_pt1 | contig 10669 bp, 9 predicted proteins | sample LakKivw325mmetaG_FD_94479 | JGI IMG/M metagenome (GOLD analysis project Ga0116202, IMG submission 94479) | Anoxic lake water microbial communities from Lake Kivu, Rwanda to study Microbial Dark Matter (Phase II) - Lake Kivu water 325m metaG | ecosystem: Environmental > Aquatic > Freshwater >... | reverse complement strand
GGGAGACGGTGGTGTTGTCCTGGTGCTCTTCCATGAATATGTAGTCCACGCGGATGGTGGTGCGGTTGATGTCGTCCCAGAGTTTGCAGTTGTTGACGCGCTTGAGGCAGCGCGTCATCTTCAGGACGTCGTTGTTGAAGTAGTTCGCGGCGAACTTGCGCGCGCGCTGCATCCAGTTGTGCTTGGCGGCGTATTCGTCCATCATCGCGCGGGCGACCTTGGCGCTCGTGCCGGGCGGGATCTCGGGCGCCTGGCTGAAGTCCGCGGTGGCGCGGCCGAGGACGGCGTCGCAGGCGGCCCAGAGGTTGCCGTCGAAGACCTCGATCGCCTCCTCGATGATGCCGGAGGCGTACATCGCGCCGTCGCCGTAGTTTTCGATGATCTCGGCGGAGGTGGGCACGGAGCAGAATGGCGCCTGCGGGTAGTCGAGGTCGCCGCCGTCGGGCAGCAGCGAGATGCCGGCGAAGGCGTCGCGGTTGTCGTAGATGTACTGCTCCACGGCGTCCCACTCGTCGTCGCGCACGTTGATCGTGTTGGAGACGTTGTGGCTGAGCCAGGGCTGGGCGCAGCGCTCGGGCACCTTGCCGGCGTCGATCCAGTTGTTTTTCGTGAGCTTGACGTGTTCGAGGAGCTTGATGGCGTCGACTTCGTTCTTGGTGATGGCCTCGGGGTTGGGCTCGATGCAGAAGATGAGCGAGACGTCGGTGCCGTTGGGGTTCCAGACGGACTTCTCGACGGAGAGCGGGTTCTGCGCGCGGTAGAACTCCACCATCAGCTCGTCCTCGTTGGCCTGGGCGCGGCGGAAGTAGCGGTGCGCGTGGTGCGGGTGGATGCCGGAGCTGGTGCCGAGGATGCAGGAGGTGGAGCCGGCGGGCTTGACGCACGTGGCCCGCGCGCAGGGGTTGAGGCCGATGCGCGGGGCGACGACTTCGTTCGTCTCGAGGATGACCTTCGCCGCCTGGCGCTGGAGATCGGGATCGAAGGCGATGGCGGGGTGCTCCATCATGCCGGTCATGGAGACGCCCAGCAGCGCCTCGCGGCGGGCGATGCGTTCGCTGACCGGGTCGAGGTAGTCGAAGCGCGTGTAGTCGGCCTGGAGCGTGCCGAGGATGGCGGCGAGGCGGGCGGAGCGCATGAATTTCTCGGGCGTGTCCACCTTGCCCATGTTGATCTCGCAGAGGTTGCAGAAGGCGAAACCGCTGACGCCGTCGATCTGCGGGTAGAGTCCGATTTCGCCGCAGGGGTTGAACGTGGCCTCGAGGTTGTCGGTCCAGACGAAGCCCGGCTCGCCAAACTCCTTGACGGACTTCATGAGGCCGGCGAACTGCTCGCGGGTCGTGGCGCTGCGCAACAGCATGGCCGAGTTGTTAGAGCGGGCGCGCTGCGGGTTCTCGATGAACCAGTTCCCGGTCTTCGCCGTGGCCATCAGCTCGTCGTCCGGCGAGAAGAGGCAGATGCAGGCGCTGCGGCGGACGCCTCCGGAGAGCACGGCGTCCGAGGCGTGCATGAGAATGTCGTAGGCGTCGAGGGAGCGCAGTTTCACCGGTTCGGCGCCCTCCGTGAGGGCGTCGAGGAGCTTGCGGATGACTTCGATGCTGCGTTTGAGCGGCTCGGAGCCGGGCGCGCGGCCCATGCCGGAGGAGATCGACGAGCCCTTGGGGCGGACGAGCGAATAGTCGAAGGTCACGAACTTGCCGGCGTACTCGGGGAACGGCTGGCGCTCGACGAAATAGGAGGAAAGCAGCACGCCCAGCGAGTCCGCCCAGCCCTCGATCGTGTCCGGCACCTGGAATACGACCTCCTCGCCGTGCGGGCGCGAGATCATGGGCAGCTTGGCGATGTGGTGCGTCTGCACCGAGAAGCCCACGCCGGAGCCGCAGAGCAGCAGCCAGAGCGACTCCTGGAAGAAGCGCGGGCGGTCGCAGTACGACGTCGTGCAATTGTACATGCGCGCGTTCTTCTTCAAGATCGGATCGCCGCCGAACTGCATGGCGCGCTGGCTCCCGAGCATCAGCCTCTGGAGCATGCCCTCGCGAACCTCGGCGAGCAGGTCCTCGATGTCCAGACCCTTCTCCTGGAAGTGGCGGCGGTGCATGTCGATGACGCGATCCACCGCCTCTTCGTAGGTTTCGCGGCGGTGCTTTTCGGGAACATAGCGGCTGTATTTGGACGTGAAGACATAATCTTGAAGCGCTTCAATGCTCATGGGTCTCCTATCGGCTTCTTGATGGCAAATTGCGTGTTGATGAATGGTTCGTTCGCGTTTGAGCTCCAGTCGCACCGTTTCTGGGACGCTGGAGCCTTGCCGAATCTTGTCCGGGCACCCGGCCCGGGGAAAAGGGTATCGAACGAACAAACCCTATATATAGCGTATTCGTCCGGGCAAGTCCACCATAAATATGTGTTTCAGGGAAGATTTCGCCTAACTCCCGATGGGGCAACGATCTGGATAACTCCGCGATTTGACCGTCCGCCCGTGCCTGCCGTTCAGGCGTCTCGGGGAGGGCTTTCGGAGGGGCGTCGGGGCGAATCGTGTGCGGCAACGCCCTTCAAAGCCGCGCCCCGTTACCCAGCCATCCGCCGCGGATTGCCAAGACGGCTCCGCCACGGATTATAATCTTGAAAAGTCGTGCAAGATTACGGTGATCCGCCGGTCCCATGTTCGTTCTCGCACTTTCGAAAGTGTGAGAGGGGGGGCGCGTGCGGCACGCATCTGCGCGTGGCTGCCCACACGGTCTTTGGAGGGCGCGCCCGGAAATCGCCAGAGCGCTCCATCGCCGACGCCCCTGACCTAGCCTCCGCGCCGCCGTCTGATCATCAGCACGCGATGCGTCGACTCGGGGCAGAGTCGCCACACCGCCACGCCGTAGACCGCCATCGCGGCGGCGATGCCAAGACCGACGACGGCCAGCGCCGCCAGGCGTCCCGGCCCCATCACGGCGTAGACGCCGCTCCGGACGAGCAGAACCGCGATCACCATCGCGCCGGCCGCCGCCGCCATGCGCAACGCCGGCTTCGCCAGCGCGCGCAGGCCCATGCGGCCGTTGCGCCGCGACGCCTCCCTCGCCAGCCAGACGCAGGAGGCCAGCGAGCACGCGACCGTCGAGCTCGCGATGCCGGCGTGCTTCCATCCGTCCGGCAGCGTCAGCACAATCAGGATGTTGAGCGCCAGGTTCGCGCCGACCATCGCGAGCGCGATCTGCATCGGCGTCTTCGTGTCCTTCTGCGCGTGGAACCACGGCGTCAGGACCTTGTTCAGGCTGAAGACGAGAAGGCCCGGCGCGTAGCACATCAGCGCGCGCGAGACGTGGACGGCGTCCTGCGCCGTGAACGCTCCGCCTTGGTAGACCACCGTGACGACGTCGTGCGAGAGCAGCGCGAGCCCAACAGCGGCGGGGAGGGCGAGCAGCAGGACGTCCTCGACCGACTGGACGAGCGTCGCCTTCGCGCCGTCCGGGTCGCGGCGCGCGAAAAATCCCGAGAGCGTCGGCAGCAGCACTGTGGCAAACGCCGTCGCGACAACGCCCAGCGGCAGATACACGAGGCGTTCGGCATACGAAATCGCGGCGGGCGCCCAGGGCGCGGCCCAGAGCGCCAGCGCGTTGTCGATGACGAGGTTGATCTGCACCGCGCCCATGCCGAGCGCTCCGACGCCGGTGTTGCGCCAGACCGTCCGCGCAAGCGCGCTCCCCCAGCCGGCGGCGGTCGGCAGTAGCCGGATCCCGTTGCGCCAGACGGCGTGCAGGAGAAAAGCCAGTTGCAGCGCCCCCGACGCCAGCACCGCCCAGGAGACGATGAAGACGCGCCGGCGCACCGGCACGTCGGGGAAGAAGAACAGCGCGACCAGCGTGGCGATCCACACGAGGTTCAGGATCGCTGGAGCGAAAGACGCGCGCACGAAGCGTCCGCAGGCGTTCTGAAGGCCCATGGCGAAGGCCGCGGTGCAGATGAACACGGCATAGGGCAGCATGATGCGCGTCATCTGCAGCACCGTCGCCGTCCGCCCGCCGGGATCGAACCCCGGCAACGCCATCGTGATTGCCAGGATCGCGGCAAGGCAGATTCCGCCCAGAACCGCCGCCATCGCGCTGGCAACCGCGCGCGCCAACTGCTCCGCCGACTCGCGCCGCCCCTGCTCGACCTCCTCCTTGAACACCGGCACGAAGGCGACGGCGAGAGCGCCTTCGCCGAAGAGCTTGCGAAAGAGATTCGGGATCGTGAAGGCGAAGACGAACGCCGACTGCTCGAGCCCCGCGCCGATGAGCCGCGAGGTGAGCATCTCGCGCACCAGTCCGAGCACGCGACTCAGCCCCGTGAAGCCACCGACTTGCAGCACGTTCCTGTTGATCGACGCCTGTTTCGCCATGGTGGAATTCTCCGATTTCACGGGGTCGCGGGCTTCGCGCCCGCGTCCGCCCCGCACAGCGCGTCCGCCCCGCACAGCGCGTCCGCCGTCGCGCCCAGCGTGCCCAGCACGTCCGCGGCGAGCGGGTCGACGACGACGACGCGGAGCCCGCACTTGCGCGCGAAGGCCGCGACCCGGCGTCGCTCCGCTTCGTTCTGCACGAGCAATGTCTTGACGCCCCGTTCGCGGATCTTCTTCTCGAAATCGGCCAGATGCCGCGCGCCCGGCGACTGGCCGTGCGATTCGACGGCGATCTGCTCCAGCCCGAACGCCTCGGCGAAGTGGCCCCATGCGGGATGATGGACGGCGACCGTCGTCGCGCCGGCCTTGCTGAGACGCTCCGCGATGACGGCCTTGAGCGCGGCGGCCTTCGCCGCGAAGTCCGCCGCGCCGGCGGCGTAGCGCGCGGCGTTCTCCGGATCGAGCGCGGACAGCGCCGCCGCCACGGCGGACGCCTGCCCCGCCAGCAGATCTGGCGACATCCAGACGTGCGGATCGTCCTCGTGGTGGTCGCACGCAGCGCCGTGCTCGTGCTTGCCAGCCTCGGGCTCGGCCTCGGCCATCGCAACGAAGCGCATCGCGGGATTGATTTGCTGCAGCTTGCCGGCGAGCACCTGCTCGAACGGCAATCCGATGGTGAAGTAGAGCGGACGGCCGCGCAACGCCTCGAGCTGCCGCGGAGTCGGCTCGAACACATGCGGATCGCGTCCCGCGCCGACGAGAACCAACACCTCGCAGCTTCCGCCGGAGACGGCGTCGACGACGGCCTTCTGCGGGGGGATCGACACGGCCACCTTTGGCGCCGCTTGCGCACCAAGGCACCACACCAAAGCCACGACAGCCAAAATCCGCGGAAGTTTCCTCATGGCGACGTGCTCCTGAATGCCTCGGCGAAGCTGCGAGCGGCCTCCGCGGGCGATGCGGCGCACGAAAACGCCGACACGATGGCGAGTCCGTCGGCGCCGGCCGCGACGATGCCGCGGGCGCGCTCGGGGGTGATGCCGCCGATGGCCACGGCGGGGAAGTCCGCCAGCATCCCGCGGATCGCGGCGAACCCCGCCAGCCCCATCTCCGGCGCGGCGTCCGCCTTCGTCTTCGTCGCATCGTAAACGGGTCCGATGCCGACGTAGTCCACGCAGGCGCGCGACGCCGTGGCGACATCCGCTTCGCAGGTGATCGAAAGACCGATCGTCATCGACGGGCCTACGAGGCGCCGCACCACCTCGGCGGGCAGGTCGGACTGGCCCAGGTGCACGCCATCGGCGCCCACGGCCATCGCGAGATCGACGTCGTTGTTCATGACGAGCGGAACGCCGCGCGCGCGGAGCATCGCGAGCAGGCGCAGCGCCCGTGCGTATTTGCCGCGGTCGGAGGATTCGGTGTCGCGGTACTGCACGAGCGTGACGCCCCCGGCCACCGCGGCCTCCACGTTTTCGAGGAAGTCCCCACGATAGCGCGAAGGATCGTCCGTGACGAGATAGACGGCGTAGGCCTCGCGGGGGATCATGCGAACGTCTTCCCGCGCGCGCGAAGTGCGGCTTCGTCCACGGCGTCGAGCGCGTCGAGCAGGGCGATCTGGTACGCGCCGGGGCGTTTCGCCGTTTCGTAGGCCATCTCGCCGGCGACGCTCATGACGAGGGCGGCGGCGACGGCCGCGTCGAACGGGGCGTCCGCCACGGCCGCGAACGCGGCGGCGATGGCGCCCTGGGCGCAGCCCACGCCGGTGACGCGCGTCATCATCGCGTGGCCGTTGGCGATGGAGACGGCTTCGCGATCCGGGGCGACGGCGACATCCACCTCGCCCGTCACAAGCACGGCGGCTCCGGTCTGCTCGACGAGCAATTCAGCCGCTTCGCGGGCTTCGGAGACGGCGGCGGTGCTGTCCACGCCGCGCGCCGTCGCCTTGAATCCGGCGAGGGCGATGATCTCGGAGGCGTTCCCGCGGATGATCGCGGGGTCCTTCCGCTTCAACTCGGCCGCCACGGTCGTGCGGAGCGAAAGAACGCCGACGGCGACCGGATCCAGCACCCAGGGGCGGCCGGCCTGGTTCGCGGCCGCGACGGCGGCGCGCATGGCGGCCGCCTGGTCCTGTGTCAGGGTGCCGACATTGACGAGCAGGGCGCCGGCGATCGCGGCGAACTGCGCTGCCTCCTCGGGATCGTGGATCATGGCGGGAGCGGCGCCGAGCGCGAGCAGGGCGTTGGCGGTGTAGCCGGTCACGACCGCGTTGGTCATGCAATGGACGAGAGGCGCCTCGCGTCGCAATTTCGCGAGCAGGGCGCACGTGGAATCGATGGCGTGGATGTCAGGTCTCATTCGGCGGCATGATACCATAGGCCATGCAACCGTGTAAACGGGCAATCGACCGGCTGAAGAAATGGGCCAGCCTCTTTGGGTGCATGAGGTCGCGAAAATGGGGTGCCCACCAACATTCGCGGCCGAATCGTCGGCATCCGCCGGCACCGATTCAAGCCCCTCGCGTCGCCAGTCACGGTGCTACGTTGACTGATTTATTGCTTTACAATGAAAAGTAATCGATGGATAATGATTAGAAAAGGAGAAAAGCATGGCTCAAGTGAATTTCAGAATCGACGACCAGGTGAAGGCGGATGCCGATGCGCTGTTTGCGAGGCTGGGCATGAACATGACAACGGCGATCAGCATTTTCATCCATCAGGCGATTTCCCATCGCGGTCTTCCCTTCGAGGTCAAGGAGGATCCTTTCTACTCCCCCGAAAATCAGGCACACCTCCGCAAAGTGTCGGATGACTACGTCGGCGGGCGGAATTTCTCAAGCCACGAATTGCTCGAAGTCGCGGAAGCCGATGAAAAAACTATGGCATGACAGCGCCTGGCGCGATTACGAGTACTGGCAATCGCAGGACAAGAACACCCTCCGCAGGATCAACCTCCTCATCAAGGAGATCGAACGCAATGGCTACGCCTGCGCCGGAAAGCCCGAGCCGCTCAAAGGAGAGTTGTCCGGGAAGTGGAGTGTCAGAATCGACGGCACGAATCGCCTTGTTTTCATGATCGACAAGGGGGATCTCGTCATTTTCGCCTGCAAAGGGCACTACTAGGCGAACAGCGGCCCTATGTCTGCGTCAACGCGCCGCCGCCGAGGACATGGTCAAGAACCTGGATGCCTTCGAGATGCTGCGCCGCGACTTCGCTGATCCTGCCTCAGTACCGGTAGGCGTCGGATTTGAACGGGCCGTCGGGGCTGACGCCGATGTACGCCGCCTGCTTCTCCGAAAGGCGCGTGAGCTTCGCGCCGAGCTGCCCCAGGTGCAGACGGGCGACTTCCTCGTCGAGCTTCTTGTCGATCACGTACACGCCGGGCTGGCGCCCGCCGCGCCACAGGTCCATCTGGGCGAGCACCTGGTTCGTGAAGGAGCACGACATGACGAAGCTCGGATGCCCCGTGGCGCAGCCTAGGTTCACCAGCCGCCCTTCGGCCAGCAGATAGATGCAGTGACCGTCCGGAAAGACGTACTTGTCGAACTGCGGCTTGATGTTGACGTGGACGACGCCCGGCAGCGCCTTGAGCTTCGCGACCTCGATCTCGTTGTCGAAGTGGCCGATGTTGCAGACGATCGCCTGGTCGCGCATCTTCGCCATGTGCTCGGCGGTGATGACGTCGCAGTTGCCCGTCGTGGTGACGAAGATCTGCGCATGCGGCAGCGCCTCCTCGACCGTCGTCACCTTGTAGCCGGCCATGCAGGCCTGGAGCGCGCAGATCGGGTCGACCTCGGACACCCAGACCTGGGCGCGGTGGTTCTTGAGGATCTCCGCGCTGCCCTTGCCGACGTCCCCGTAGCCGCAGACGAACGCGATCTTGCCTGCGACCATGACGTCCGTCGCGCGCTTGATGCCGTCCACGAGCGATTCGCGGCAGCCGTAGATGTTGTCGAACTTCGACTTGGTGACGGAATCGTTGACGTTGATGGCGGGCACGAGGAGCTGGTTTTTCGCGGCCCGCTGGTAGAGGCGGTGGACGCCGGTGGTCGTCTCTTCGGAGACGCCCTTCCATCCCGCCACGAGCTTGTGGAAGAAGCCGGGGCGGCTCAGGACGCGTTCGCGGACGACGTCGCGCAGAATGCCTTCCTCTTCGCTGCCGGCGGGGCCGTCGAGGATGGCGGGATTGTTCTCTGCCTCGTAGCCGAGGTGGACGAGCAGCGTCGCGTCGCCGCCATCGTCGACGATCAGGTCGGGGCCTGCCGCGTCCGGCCAGGCGAGCGCCTCCATCGTGCAGTCCCAGTACTCGCGCAGCGTCTCGCCCTTCCAGGCGAAGACGGGCGTGCCGGCGGCGGCGATGCCGGCGGCGGCGTGGTCCTGCGTCGAGAAGATGTTGCAGGAGGCCCAGCGCACCCGGGCGCCCAGCGCCTGGAGCGTCTCGATGAGCACGGCCGTCTGGATGGTCATGTGGAGGCTGCCGGTGATGCGGGCGCCGGCGAGCGGCTTGTCGGGACCGTACTTGGCGCGCGTGGCCATGAGCCCCGGCATTTCGTGCTCCGCGATTTCGATTTCCTTCCGGCCCCAGTCGGCCAGCGCGATGTCCTTGATCTTGCAGTCCATGTGTTTCTCCCTGATCTGAGTCGCTAGTCGCGAGTGGCGAGCCGCTAGTGTTGTTTCGACAAAGCTCGCGACGAAGTTTCCTGATTCCCGACCCCTGAACCCTGACCCCTACACCACGGGGTCGAGCACCCAGCGTCGATTGTACCAGAACCACTGTTCGGGCGTTTCGTGGATCGCGGCGTCGACGATCGTCGCGACGGCCTTTGTGATGCGCTCGAGTTCGGCGGCCTTGGGGGCGGTCTTGTCCGGCCAGATCGGCTCGTGGAGCGTCAGGGTGAAATGCCGCCATCCGCGCCGGCGCATGACGATGGGCACGACGGGGACCTCGGCCGCGTAGGCGAAGGAGGCCATGCCGCGCGCAAGGTTGGCGGCGCCGCCGAGGAACGGAACGAGCAGGTCGGGCGTGGGCGAGCGCGTGTCGGGGAGGATGGCGAAGACCTGTCCCGCGCGGATGCGCTCGAGGATCTGGCGCAGTGCGCCGCCACCGCGTTCGAGGATGTCCATGCCGTGGCCGGAGCGCAGCCGGTTGAGCAGGTCGTTCATCATCGGGTTGCGCTGGCGCCCGGCGACGCTGAAGATCGGCAGGCCGGAGAGGTGGCAGCCGGAGCCCGCGAGATCCCAGTTGCCCATGTGCGGGAGCGCCACCACGAGCCCGCGTCCGCCGGTGCGCGCCATCAGTTCGCGCAGCGAGGCCACGGCGGCGGGCAGTTCGGGGATCATCTCCTCCATCTGCGCGAGGGAGAGCTTGCGGATGCGGATCATCTCGACGGCGTTGAACGCCGTGTTGCGGAAGGACGTCCAGCAGATCCACGAGACGTCGACGGGGCGGAGCGATTCGCCGAAGACGAGCCGCACGCGTCGCGCGGCCTCGCGGCGACGGCCTGCGGCCAGTGCGTAGACGACCACCGCGACGCCGCAGGCGACGGCCAGGGCGCAACGGTGCGGGAGCGCGACGAGCAGCGCGCCCAGCCCCCGGACCGCCCTGTATTCCAGACGGTGGCGGAACCTGCGCCGTGCGATCATGCCTTCTTGCGCCACAGCGTCTCGAGATCGTAGTATTCGCGCGCCTCGGGGAGAAAGAGGTGCACGAAGACGTCGAAGAGATCCACGACGATCCAGGCGCTTTCGGGGTCGCCGGACATCCGGACCGACGTCTCGCCCGCCTTCTTCATTTCGCGCACGATCAGGCTGGCGACCGCCTTGAGGTGGGGCGACGAGGTGCATGAGGCCACGACGATCGCGTCCGCGAGGGACGAACGCCCCTTCACGTCGAACGTCACGATGTCCTCGGCCTTGCGGTCCTCGAGGATGGCCACGACTTTTTCCAATGTCTCCGTTGCGTTGATGGGTTCCGCCTTTCTTTTCCCGATGCTGTTGCCGGTCGGGTCGCCGGAGGTTGTTGATCGATGCCGTCGCCGGATTTAGAATCCAAAATAGCGGTCGGCGTTGTGGTAGCAGATGTCCTGGACCATGGCGCCCACGAGCGCGAAGTCGCGCGGCGCGCGACCCGTCTCGATGTCGTCGCCCAGCAGGTTGCAGAGAATGCGCCGGAAGTATTCGTGGCGCGTGTAGCTGAGGAAGGAGCGGCTGTCGGTGAGCATCCCGACGAAGCGGCTCAGCAGCCCCATCTGCGAGAGGGCCTCCATCTGCCGCTCCATGCCGTCCTTCTGGTCGTTGAACCACCAG
>Ga0116202_10002672_pt1 | contig 10675 bp, 7 predicted proteins | sample LakKivw325mmetaG_FD_94479 | JGI IMG/M metagenome (GOLD analysis project Ga0116202, IMG submission 94479) | Anoxic lake water microbial communities from Lake Kivu, Rwanda to study Microbial Dark Matter (Phase II) - Lake Kivu water 325m metaG | ecosystem: Environmental > Aquatic > Freshwater >... | reverse complement strand
CGGTAGGCTGGTCCGGAGAGCCGGTGGTATGATCGGTTTCCTTAAACTGGATGCCGGGCGGAAGCACATGGACGGGCCGTGTATTGCCCAGCCGGTTGAATTGCTCCGCATCGCGGGCAGTGATGGGGACAAGCGCTTCATAGCGGTTCAGGCAGGAGAGTTCAAACCGCTTGATTCGCCGGGCCAGTATTTTCAGGTATAGTTTCTTTAGTCCCGATGAGAGCCCTGCAGTCCGTTCCCATATCTCGTGTTCGATATTGTGAGGCCTTAAGATTACGTGAGTGTTGCAGGAGAACTCTATATCATCGAGATAGAGGCAAGTATAAAGGTTCTCCAGCAAAATAAAATCAAATTTTTCGCTTTCAAGGAGGTGAATCAGTCTGGCGCGGTAGGCTTCTGATATGAAGCGAACGGCATTATATGGAAGGCGTGAGAACAGAAGGTTGGCCAGGGCCTTGTGCCACCGGATGCGGGTATCAACCGGTACAATATGCCACTGTATGTTTTCAATGGTGGGTATGGTATGTAGAGGCGCATTATTATGCGCCTCTACAACATGTACAAAATGTTTGGTGGTATTCATGGCCAGCAGGACCACATCATGCCCGGCATCGGCCAATCCCTGGGCCAGTGCCAGGCTGGCGATCGCTCCGCCGTCCCTGGGAGGGTAGGGAACCTTATTGGTCAGTTGAAGGATCTTCATTCCCGCCGTTACCTTTTCGACGACCCAACCTGAGAATTTTTCGGATCAGTAAAGTATAGGTGTCGCCGATCATGATGGATGAATCGCGCGTTGATTTCACCGTCAGGAAAATGCCCAGCGGGAGGAGCAGGGCCGTGGATCCCCACATGCCCAGCCATACCGGCAGGATTCCCGCCCTGGCATATTTCTCGCCTGCCAGGGAGATGATGTGATAAAAGATGAAGAACAGGGTCGATACCACTACCGGCGTTCCGAGCCCGCCTTTCCGGATAATGGATCCGAGGGGCGCGCCGATGAGGAAAAAGATCAGGCAGGCAATGGACAGGGTCAGTTTCCTGTGCCATTCGATCATATGGCGGTATACCCACCTCAGGTCGCTCCGGGTGATATCATAATTGTTAGAAACAATGCCTTTCGCAGTTTTTGCCAGATTGACGGCATATTCCAGCACGGAGGCTTTCTTTTCATAGGGCAGCGAGTCGATGGCAGCCAGCACATCGACCGGTATCTTCTCCGGCTGTTCGCCCAGGGTATCGTGCGACGGGCTTCCCGGCTTGTCGGCAAGCCTGAAATATTGAGTCTGGAGGAGTTCGTCGGACACCCTTTTCTGCTTGTCATCTATGCACTGGTACAGGATCCGGGATTCCCTGGCGAGGCCTTTCATGGTCTTGACCTGGTAATTGTCCTTGTAAAGCTCCTCATCCGTTCGCTCCAGCTCGTTCCCGGGCAGCCGGAAGAGAAATTGCTGCATCCGGAACCGGTCGCGGCGCAGGGCTTTGTTCGGATCAATCCGCTTGTTGGTATCCAGCACTTCGGTGTATCCGTAACCATGATAGAGGGTCAATAACATGTTTTTCTTGTCCTCGGTGATGACCATATATCCCGAATCAGCCAGGGTGACTGCCGTGTTCCCGTTTTTTGCGGTGTGGTCGTAAACCATCAGGTCATAGAGCATTTTTCCGTTGCGCGACCGCTTCCCGATCTTCAGGCTGTAACCTTCGAGCCCGTTGTAGAACTGGCCCTCCTTGATGTCGAATTCGGGACGCTGCTGGCGGATATCGATCAGCAGGGCAAAGAATTTTTTGTTGGTTTCCGGAATGATGTTATTGGAGATATAAAAAGCGGCCGCGGTCAGGATCAGGACCAGGGTAAACAGGGGCGCCATGATACGGGTAAGGGATATCCCCGATGATTTGAGAGCGCTGAGCTCCGAATGTTCGCCGAGGTTCCCGAAGGTCATGATCGAGGCCAGCAGGATAGCCAGGATCAGGGCCAGCGGGACCAGCCGGGTGGATACATAAAGCAGCAGTTCCGAGATCACCGACCAGGAGAGGCCTTTCCCCACCAGCTCATCGACCCATTTCCAGACGAACTGCAGGATCAGGACGATCATGGCCAGGACGAAGGTCATCACCAGTGGCCCGATGAACGAGCGGATCATGTATCGGTCAAGCCTTTTCATTCGGTCCGATAAGCTTTATCAGGGATGATCAATAGGATTAACGTTCATCCCGGCATAAAGGTATATATTGATTTGAAATCAGGAGCCCAGCTGAGCCTTAAGCTGGGTTATCTGTTTGTCCCATAACCCTTTGGCATCATCCATTTCACTCTCCTCGGCAAAATCGGTTATCAGGAGGGAGACATCACCCGTTATGTCGTCCTGGGTGATGCGGAATTCGAAAAAGGTTTTAGGGTCGGGATCATCCAGCCAGTGGAACCTCACCGAGCGGTTTTCCTTGAGCAATTCCAGGTTGGCTTTCAGGCTCGATTTTTCCCAGAAAAATGTAAACACTCCTCCTTCCAGGTTCACATCGTCGGCGAACCATTCCGACAATCCGCCCGGGGTGCTCAGCCGGGCGAACAGCACCTTGGGAGAGGCGTTGATCACGTATTCCAGCTCGTATTTCCTTTTACTGTGCATGCATAGACCCTGTTGGTCATCGTGCAATATAAGAAAAAATCGATATAAACCAAGAAAAGGATTTTTGTTCTATATTTGCGCACCTGAAAATGGCGAGGTAGCTCAGCTGGTTAGAGCGCATGATTCATAATCATGAGGTCCGGGGTTCAATTCCCCGCCTCGCTACGGTTATAGAGTTGTCAACTTTCAAAAAGTTGACAACTCTTTTTTTTACAACTCTTTTTTTTGTAGGGATAACATCGTACTACTATTTCAATGTAATTTCGATGAACAGGAAACCTAGACCTACGAATTGAACGGTGCCAGTCGATTTGTGGATCGATAACCTACCTAAACTATGAAAAAGACTACCTTGTTGCTTGTGGCTGCAGCTTTAGCTCCTATTGCCCAGAGCTTTGGCCAGGGGATTAAAAGCCAATCCAATCAAATCCTTTCAACGGAAAAGCAGGCATCCGGTCTCGTCGAACAGCCTGTTACGGTTGGTTATGGAACAACAAAAACGGGTCAGGATATTCAGGAAAATACAATCAATCCGGGCGATTCGTCACAGGTTCAATTTACACTGACGGGTAGCCGGTACAACCCGGTAATTCAAGGCCATATTACAGACATTTTTAATACAAACAGGTTCAATTTGCCGGCCGTTAACGGTGTAAACGTTACCCAGCCTGATCTTTCACCCTATCAACCTGATGGCTGGTCCGATAAAATTGTAGTTTCCAAAGTCACAGGGACAAACACAGATGATTCTCCGTGGTTATCAACCGATCAGCTTTATATCGACTGGGCGGTACTGAACAGCGGAACTGCCACCGCCGTACAATTCTTTACCAGTTTATATGTTGACGGAGTCCAGGTGGCCACCTGGTATTCTTCGCCACCTTTGCCGAATAATAGCTATTCATACGTAACGGATTATTCCATCGGTCAACTGGCTGCAGGAAGCCATACCCTTCAGATTATTACTGATGAAACCGGCGTAATTGCTGAATCCAATGAATCGAATAACACCTATTCCAGGACGATCACCATCAATGATCCGTCCAATCAGGACTTGACGCCGTATCAGCCATCCGGCTGGTCCGATAAAATCGTGGTTTCAAAGGTCACCGGAACCAACACCGATGATTCCCCGCTGATACCAACGGATCAGATTTACATCGACTGGGCTGTAATTAACAATGGAGCGGCTACCAGCGTTCAGTTCATGACCCAATTATACCTGGATGGAGTTTTTAAAGCTGACTGGTATTCTGCACCACCATTACCGGCCGGCTACTATTCCTATGTGGTTGATTATTCGCTGGGCCAATTGGCAGCCTGAATCCATACCATTCAGATTATCACTGATGCGACCGGTGTAATCGCTGAATTCGATGAGTCGAATAATGAATATACCCGGACTTTTACCGTAACAAGGGCCGACCTGCCTGACTTGACACCCTACCAGCCGTCTGGATGGTCCGATAAAATTGTCGTTTGCAATTCGACAGGTTCTCAAACGGATGATTCCCCGCTCTATTCCACTGAAGAACTTTTCATTGATTGGGCGGTCATCAATCGTGGAAATCCAACCGAAAGCCAATTTTTCACGCAGTTGTATGTCAATAATGTATTATTGCAGACCTGGTATACGGATCCGCCGTTGCCAACTAACTATTACTGTTTTGTTAAAGACTTTAACCTTGGAAAATATTCAGTTGGTACTTATACTGTCAGGATCGTTACTGATGCAACCGGAGTGATCTCCGAGTCGGATGAGACCAACAATGAATATACGAGAAGTTTTACGGTGATTGCTCCTCCGAACGAACCGATAATTTCCGTTGAGCCTACCTCCCTGACCATTCAGCAACCGGGAGGTGGTTTAATCCCTGTGTATCGACCGGATAATCACGTGCTCAGCGGTCCGTCCACGGACGGTAACGGCCGGAGACTCGGTGGCAGGGTCTCACCCGCCGACCTGGCTTACTGGAACACTCATCAACCGCCAACCTACACACTGAAATCCAGCGCCGCTGTCATCGATTGGAGTTCCAATGACAGCCCAGTCAAGGATCAGGGCAGTTGTGGTTCCTGTTGGGTTTTTGCGGCTGTTGCTTTAATCGAGAACCTGGGTCAGCAGAACGATTTGTCAGAACAAACGGTTCTGAGTTGCTCGTATGGAGGAACCTGTGAGGAAGGTGGCTACCCCCGTATTGCGTTGCAATATATTCAAAGCAACGGTGTACCCCCGGAATCCTGTTATCCCTATTCAGAAACTAACGGAAACTGCTCTGACAAATGTAACAGCCCGGCTTTTTTGGAAAGGATAACGACTGTCCCTTCTGTTTCTTTGTGGGGGGCAGGCACCGTGAATAATATCAAGGCCCAATTGCAGGAAGGGCCGTTGGTAGTCAGGATGTTGATACCTGATGGTTTTTCTGATTTTTTCGACAGTAATCCCACGGGGATCTATGATTACAGCGGAGGTCCTGTTAGCGAAAGCAATGGTCATATTGTCCTTCTGGTTGGATATGACGATGCATTACAGTGCTTTAAGGTGAAAAACAGCTGGGGTACATCGTGGGGAGACAATGGCTATTTCAGGATTGCTTATGATGATGTAACCGATGACATTCATTTTGGCTGGTATGCATATTCGGGCTCAGGAGTCTATACCGACTACCTGACCTCCGGTAATGAGTTTATGATCTCTAATATCGGAATGGGCGATTTATCGATAACTTCCATTACTGCAAACCGGGAATGGTTGTCGGCTCAAAATCCGGACACTCCTTTTTCTATCGGTTCCGGCAACGGTCAGGAGGTCGTCGTCACAGTTGACTGGAGCAAGGTGGGAAGTCAAGAAGATACGGGAACGTTGACTATCGAATCCAATGACAGAACCGTAAACGTTTCTGTGACAGCGATTCCGACAGCTTCGTCAGATGCCACCCTGAGCGATTTAAAAGTCGATGGCACTACTATCGAAAACTTTAGTCCATCCATTTTGGATTATTATATCGAATTGCCATTCGGAACCATAACGGTTCCAACAGTAACGGCAAGGACAACCAACGAAGGTGCAACAAAAACCATCATTCCGACCCTAAACCTGCCCGGTACCACTCTTATTGTTGTAACCGCTGCAAATGGTACTTCGACCAGTACCTACTCAGTTGATTTTACTGTGTCGACCGAGGATCCTTTTAAGCCGCCACAGGATTTAACCGCCTCTCTGGATGATCAGGATGTCATTCTGAACTGGAGTTTGCCGGTGACCACCACTGCAGTTAATGCCGGCTATCGCGTATACAGGAACCAAGTGGCAATCGCTAACGTAAGCGATCCTTCCGCTCTGACCTTTAGAGATGCTGGTCTATCCGTCGGAACTTATTCCTATTACTTGACTACATTATATAGTAATCCGGTCGGTGAATCAACGGGTTCCAATGTGGTCAGCATTGCCGTTTTGAGTAAGCCTGATGTGGTGATTACCGGCATAACCTTGTCACCACCGATAATTTATTGCGGCACACTAGTATTGATGACTACCGATGTAACCAACAACGGGTCAACTGATGCGATTGGGATGATTGTTCAATACTACATTTCAACGGATCAGAATATTAGCGGACGGGATATTAATCTTGGCCGTACGGCTACCCATAGCATGTCGGGCAACTCGAATATCATCCTGCAGAACACTTTCAACATGCCTTATAGGTTGGTTGCTGGGACCTATTATCTGATAGCCGTGATCGATCCTGATAATAGCATTGCCGAATCTGACGAGAACAACAATGTTTTTGTCCACCCGTTTGTTCTGTCTGCAAACTCCGGGATTAATGATTTAGATATCGGTAACACGATTTCCATCTATCCAAATCCTGCTGCGGACGTGATCCATATAGATCTCAGGGAATTTCCAGATGCGGTTGACCGGATTGAAATCAGGAACTACCTGGGACAGATAGTCTATTCAAATTTCAAGGTTTCATCATTGAGTGTTGTACAAGTCTCAACGGCTGGATGGCCTTCCGGTGGTTATTCCGTACAGGTAGCATCAGGGGAGAAGAGGATAAGAAAGATGATATTGGTACTTTAGAGTTGTCAACTTTCAAAAAGTTGACAACTCTTGTCTTTCAAAAAGTTGACAACTCTTGTCTTTGTTGTTACATTACGAAGCCCAGCTTTTCGAGATCACCAACAAATCCCATCTTTTCGGCATCCCAGTCAAAATACCCCATGCGTTCGGCATCCGCAATGATGCCTATCTTCTCGGCATCAAGGGCTTTCAACTGCTCATTGTCGTAGGCCTGCATCTTTTCTTCATCGAAAAAAGTACCTACCCGTTGGATATCCCCTGCGACGACCTGTAAGATCCGGGTTTTTTCATACCAGGCAAGCTCTTTGTAATTAGTCAGTAACTGCTTTTTGTTCAGGATCTTCTGCATGATCTTGTCGTTGCTAAAGCCCGAGGTGGTAAACAGGTCGAGAGACAGGATGTCATGAACTTTGCGGAGTTCCTGGCATTCACCTTTAGCTTGGGAAGCCAGAAACGTTTCACACCGGTCAATAAAAGCCAGGACGATCCGGTTTCGGTAATTTTTCTGGGCAATGACGTTATTCACCTGGTTCAGTGCATGACGGATGGCTGACGGATCGGCTTTGTCCGGGTCGTCAAGGATTCCCAGCGTTGTCAGGAAGCATAACCGGGAGTTGCCCAGGTACTGCCCGTATTTCTTCAATTCCTCCATTTCTTCTGCTCCTACGGCACTCATGCCTTCATCTGCATTGGCTGCTGCAATTGCTTGCTGTATATCGGTGTCCAGCTTGACAGCATCGAGATAATGGAAGGTGATGTAGTTCTTCAACTTCCTCAAGGTAGCCGTATCGCTGACCAGGTCCTTTTTCAATTGGATATCCGCTTCTGAAGCTTTGATGTTCCGGTATTTGTCCACCTTGTTTATGGTTCCGGATACCAGGCTTTCATCTACGCTGGGAAAATTGATGAACAAGCCGGCGACATAACCGATGATCAAGCCTGCGATGATCCCAACGATTAACCAGGGAATGAATCTTTTTTTCATGGTTAAGGTTTTAAATTGAATGATGATCAGTCTATCCTGAGCCTTTTCTCAGAATAATAGGTCGAAGGCAAAAAAAACCTTAGCATTAACCATCTTTTTTAGAAATCCAGGTAACCAGGCAAAGTAGAAGGAAGGAAAAAAGTAAGTTACAAACAATCAATCTGTCACTGACCGACACGTCTGCCCCCGGACTGAAGTCTGGGGTTAGTCATACCAACTTCTTCCTTGTTACTTCTGCCTTCTTACTATTTTTTGCCTTTTGCCTTCTGCACTGAGCCTTTCCTTCCTGCCTTCCTGCCCTCTTGCCCTCCTGCCCTGCAAAGCCTAATCCCGTGTACAATATCATCTCCCGGTTCCCGTTATAAGGTTATAAAACCAACAAACCATGAGCACCAAAAAAATCTTTCTTGTCTTTGGGCTGATGTTGGCCATTGGATTGGCCGGTTATACCCAGAATCTGCGTTTCGGAGTGACTGCCGGATTCGATGTGGCGGAAACTCATGGGACCAACCGGGCTGTGATGGGAGCCGTGAGGACTTATGCTCCCATGATGGCCTTTAATGTGAACGCGTATCTGGGTTACAGGATCTCTGAAAAATTCGGGATTTCACTCGAACCCGGATTTATCCAAAAGGGGAGCACGGTTTACGAACCTTCGGTCGGGAAATTTCAGATGCGGGAGAACTGTTTCCAGATGCCTGTATTGCTTGAATGCTTCCTTTTCGATAAGTTGTTTGTCTCTGTTGGTCCCGAATTGAGCTACCTGATCAACGGGTATGACGTACTGAGAGGCGAGGTATATAACAACACCGACTGGTACAATAACCGCTTGGAGCTTTCAGGGGTAATCGGAGTGAACTACCGAATCAGCGACCATGTTGATATCGGCCTTCGGTACAATCATGGCATTACCTATACAACTCAGATAACATTGACCGATCAGGATGGCAATGTTGTAGGTGCATCGAATGAGTACAATCAGTACGGGCAAATACTAGTGAGATACCGGATGTGACGCGTGTCGCGTGACGAGAAGAATATGCTGATGTGATGATGTTATGGCGTGCTAATGTGATGATGTGATGCGTCTGCCCCCGGACTGAAGTCCGGGGGCAGTCATACCAACTTCTTCCCTGTTACTTCTGCCTTCTTACTAATTTTTGTCTTTTGCCTTGTGCCCTCTGCCTTTAGGGTATCGATAGGGACATGGAGTTTCGGCTGTTCAGTTCGCTGGGTCAAAAACTGAATAGCATTTTTCCTCCGCCATTCACCGGCAATTCTTCCCCTGTTTGCCGACAGGCGGATTCATGGCTTCATGCCTGCCGCTATTTTTGACCGGTGAATTCATCGGAACAATCATTAAACCAATAAAAACTAAAATGGAACTGATAGACAAGGATTTTCAGAATGGCCGCACACGCCATCACGGGCATTTTGACCAGAGAAGTCACGCCAATGCCCGCCGAAGCTGGGGTGTGATCCTGGTGCTACTTGCCATGGTCATTTTTCTCCGGATCTTCGACATCCTGCCTTATGGCATCTGGCATGCCATCATCTCCTGGGAAATGCTGCTGGTTGCCATCGGGCTGCTGTCCCTGATCAACAACCGGAGCGTGGTTCCGGGAATCATACTGATCGCCCTGGGATTATACTTCGGTGCCATGCATTACCTTGACCTGCCCTATTATTTCAAGCAGATCTTCTGGCCCAGCCTGATCCTGCTGGTCGGGGTTTACCTGATAGTGGCGCCACCACGGTACTTCCGCTCCCTCAAACGATCAAACAAGGTTGGGGAAGACCGGGATTTTATAGATGAGGTGTCTGTCTTTGGCGGCGGCGACCGGATCGTCACCTCTCAAAACTTCAAAGGTGGCCGCCTGCTCAGCATCTTCGGAGGCTCGAAGATCAACCTGATGAATGCCAAGCTGGCCGACGGCCCCCAGATCATTGATACATTGAGCGTTTTCGGCGGATCAACCCTCGTGGTTCCGGCCGGCTGGACGGTGAGGGTGGATGTGGTCGCCGTGTTCGGCGGTTTCAACGACAAACGCGAAAGGCTTCACAATATCGTTTATGACCAGCACACCATGCTGGTGGTAAAAGGTTTGGCTATCTTTGGAGGCGGCGAAGTCAAATCATTCGGCCTCTAACCGATGAAGAATCCTTTCTTCGTAAACCGTACATACACAATTACTTATGCAGCAGCATGGATACTGGTCGCCGGTATCCATGTTGCCGTTTTGTACTTTGCCTCTTCCCAGGAGTTGATCAAGGCAATCATTGACAGCCTGGTCTTCAACACCCTGTTTGCAGGCATCGGCCTGAGCCTTTGGTATTCCATCCGGTTCAACGATTTCAGCAGGGGCAATCCGATAGACCGTCTCCTGAACCACCTGCTTATCGCGCTGGTTGTACTGGGTATCTGGCTGGGTTCCGGATACCTGATCCTCAGCGGTTTGTGGGGAGAAAACGAAATCTACCACAACTTCCTGAACGAATCGATCACCCTGCGGGCCATATCGGGTTTCTTCCTCTACAGCCTGATCATACTCATCTATTATCTCTACATCAACTATGAGGACCGGAAAGCCCGGATCGAAAAGGAATCCACGCTGAAAGTCCAGGTCAGGGAAGCCGAGATCGATATGCTGAAGGCCCAGATCAATCCGCATTTCCTCTTCAACAGCCTGAACTCCGTTTCCTCACTGATCACCACGAGTCCCGGTCAGGCCCGGGAAATGATCGTGAAACTGTCGGGCTTCCTGCGCTACTCGCTCGAAAACAGGCAGAACGGCCTGACTACCCTCCGGGTGGAGCTTGAGAATATCAGGCATTATCTGGAGATCGAAAAGGTCAGGTTCGGCGACCGCCTGCAGTTTGAAATCCAGGTCCCGGATCCCTGCCTGGAGATGACCGTGCCTCACATGATCCTCCAGCCGCTGGTCGAGAATTCGATCAAGCACGGGGTGTATG
>Ga0116202_10002670_pt1 | contig 10686 bp, 13 predicted proteins | sample LakKivw325mmetaG_FD_94479 | JGI IMG/M metagenome (GOLD analysis project Ga0116202, IMG submission 94479) | Anoxic lake water microbial communities from Lake Kivu, Rwanda to study Microbial Dark Matter (Phase II) - Lake Kivu water 325m metaG | ecosystem: Environmental > Aquatic > Freshwater >... | reverse complement strand
TTGGTAATCAATTGGAATAGAATCGGAGACAAAGGATTGCCTCGGACTGGAGTGCATTGCGCTCCCCACGCCTGTTTGATATGCCCTCTCTCCGTAACAGATGGGAATCTGCTTCATCCTCCAGCCCACTGTTTATGTTGGTGTAGGCACTTTCGTAGGCTCCGGTGGTGGTTTCGTGGGCGGCGGCTTCGTAGGCTCCGGTGGTGGCTTTGTGGGTTGCGGAGGTGGCTCCACATGGAAAGTCCGCGTCTCGCTGGGCGGGCTGACCTCGCCGAGGCGGGTTTCGCCATCACGGCGCACGACGATCACCCGCCAGTGATAGCTGCCCAGCGGATATGCGTCCTTATCAACTGTCCAAAAGTTATCCCGTATCCAGTGGACACCCTGCGGCTCGGCGTCGCCCTGCCACACCTGCACCTCGTACCAGTCGCGGGAATCCAGGTTCTCGATGGGCTGCCAACTCAGGGTGAACTCGCGTCCCAGATGGACGACGGCCCCGTCGTTGATCTGCACCAGCACCGGAGCCGGGTATAGCACCGGCGGCGCGGTTGGCGTGGGCGTAGGTGTGGGCGTGAAAGTGATCCTGGGTGTAGGGGTGTCTGTCGGCGTTGGCGTAGGAGTATCCGTGGGTGTGACGCCCGGCGGAAGTGTTGGCGTTGTTGTGATGGCCGTCGTCGGAGTGGCGGTGGGCACGACCGTAACCTGCAACTGTTCGTCTGCCCCTACGACGGCCTGCCCCCCCGCGGACAGAGTAGCCTGTTGGTAACGGGAGGTCACTTCCACCTTGCCGGTGTCCACGCTCAGGAAACTGGACTCTTCCTCCAGCCACAGGCGGAACACTGTGCCCGTCTCCAGCGGAGCGACGATCATGCTCAACGTGCGCATGGTGAAGGCCACCGAAATGGTGCGGTCTGTGTCTACCAGGAAAGAGAAGCTCTGAGCGACGACCTCCAACGTGCCCTTCTGCAGGCGGAAAACGGGCCTTTCATCCGCCGACGAAGCCTCGACGATTTGCATTTCGCTCGATGGCATCAGACGCAGGATACTGCGATCTGACAGTTCCAGCTCAGCGGTTTCGTCCCGAGTGCTTATCTTATGGCCAAAGCCAAGTTTGAAATTGCCCTGCTCCTGTACCCAATCCTCACCTTTCACTCTCTGGACCCAGACCGATCCTCCGGTCAGATATACAGTGATAGAACCCTCGGTGACAACTGGTGGGGGCGTGGGTGTATTCCGGCGGCAGGCGGTCAAAGGCGAGAGAATCAGGGTCAACAAGAGGACGGTTTGCGCCAGCAGGGAAGCCCAACCCTTTCCCTCCGGCCGGGGACGAAGGACGATGCGATGCCGGCTAACCGTTGCAGCGGTTCGCCGTGTGCGTTCGTGCTTCAATGCTGACATTGTCGTCGTTCCTTTCGCGCTAGCGCCTCCCCGATGCACTGGCCTGTTTTAAACGGCCCGCTTACTACTGTGGTATGATCGGCTGGCCGCTAATCCAGCGCATGATGTCGTAGTACGAAATCAAAAGCATAAACCCCAAAAGAATGGCCAGTCCAATCAGGTGTACCAATCCCTCCCGTTCGGGGGCGATGCGCCGTCCACCGCGCAGAGCCTCGATCACGAGAAATAACAACCGGCCGCCATCCAGCCCAGGGAAGGGTACCAGATTGAGAATGCACAGGTTAACGCTCAGGAAAGCGATGAGATTCAACAGACTCACCGGCCCGAGAGCCACCGCTTCGCCGGCCGCGCGGGCTATGGTAATGGGACCGCTCACCTCAGGGGCAATGACTCCCTGGATCATCCAGACTATTCCCTGGATCATGGTCAGTATCATGAGCGCCGCCGTCTGGAATCCTAGAGGAATAGCCTGCCAGATGGGATAGCGAACTGGACGGAACCTGGAATAGCTGATTTGCACCCCCATCGCCCCCTCGTTCTGCGGCGGGTGTTCGCGGGGTATCAGGCGGACACTGAATCGCTCCTCACCTCGTTGGAGGTACAGAGTCACTGGCATACCCATCCGTGCTCCGGTCTTGTCCACAAGCTCCGTTGGACTCTCGACCGGCATTCCATCAATACTGAGCACCAGATCGCCTACCCGGAGGCCAGCTTGCTCCGCCGGCGAACCAGGGCTCACGAACCAGATCTGCGCCGGACTGGGGAGTCCTTCGTTCCAGCCGACCAGGTAGATGGCAGAGAATAACACGACGGCCAGCAAGAGGTTCATCAACGAGCCAGCGGCCAACACGCTGAAACGTACCAGCCAGTTCTTGTTGGCCAGGCTGCTGGGTGCTGATGGGTCTTCTTCACCAAGCATTTTCACGTACCCGCCGAAAGGAATGGCATTCAGGGTGTACCGCGTGCCGGCGTCGAATTCCTCGATACAACTGGCTCCTTCTGCGGAGGGGGCGTCGGGGCTGGCCACTTCGATGTGCGTAAGGAAGTGGTGGCCCCTATCGTCGGTCTTGTACTCATACCGGACTAGCGTCCCGGCTTCCAGGTTGTTTGGCAGGCGCACGCGACGGTGGTCAATGAGCAGTTTCCGGCGGTCCACTACCAGGAATCCCCGCCCGCGCCACAGAGTGAGAAAGCGCGGCGGGTAGCCGAAAGCGAACTCCTCCACTGTCACACCGGTGAGCTTGGCGGCGACGAAATGTCCAAGCTCGTGAACCAGGACGAGAACGCCAAAGACGATCACAAATCCCACTAATGTGGTTAAAAAAGAAGAAATCATGAACCATCCCTCGGTCGGTCAGATGTCTGTTGGCCTAAAGACATCTGATCGCGATTCGCCGTATTAAGCCTTTTGTCACACTAATTATACAGCTTTCCAGCGCTCCTGGCAAGACCCTCCCACGCCAACACGCTTTCGAGACCCGCAATGGGTGGGGGAAACTGTAATTTGCTGAAGTAGGCATTACGTGCTATTATTGGCAGTAGCTTCGAACAGTGGGGAGGGACAGATGAGAGCGACGATTACCCTGGTGCCTATCGGGATAGTGGAGGAAGAGCTGTTGTCGCGCGTGGGGGATGCGCTGGCTGAGGTTTTCGGGCGGCACGTGGAAGTGGCCGATCCACTCCCCCACCCGGACTACGCTTACAACGAGCGGCGTCAGCAGTATCTGGCCGGGGCGGTATTGGCCCAGTTACGCAAGCGTAAGCTCGTCGGCGAGTGCGTGCTGGGCATCGTTGGCGTGGACCTGTATGCTCCCAATTTGAACTTCGTTTTCGGCCAGGCGTCGGTGCGAGGCCGGGAAGCCGTCATCGCCCTGCCCCGCCTGCGGCAGAGCTTCTACGGTCTGCCCGAAGAGCCAGACCTGTTTCTGGCCCGCGTCATCAAGGAGGCGGTGCACGAACTGGGGCATACCTACGGCCTGAGCCACTGTCCCGATGCCAGGTGCGTGATGCACTTTTCCAATTGCCTGGAGGATACCGACCTGAAATCCCATTGTTTCTGCGTGGCCTGCCGGGCGCGTATCCCAACAGCGTGCGGTGTGGAGTGAGCCGTGTGCTAAAACAGACCTCATTCAACGGCCTGAACTCACTCGCGCGTCACTGAACCGCGACGACGTCACACTGGTCATTCCTGCCATAGTTGAGAACTTGCTGGCGACAATGATCCAGCCATAATTTTCTTTGCGTACCCATTGCGAATAAGTGAAGTACGAGATGTAGCGGCGGACGGCTCTGTCCGCCATAAGGCCGACACAGCGGTCGGCCGCTATGCTTCACACTAATTATAACGAGGAGGCTCAAAATGGGAGAACTGCCTGATCGCAACCTGGCAATGGAACTGGCGCGGGTCACGGAGGCGGCAGCCCTGGCCGCTGGCCGGTGGATGGGCCGTGGTGACAAGGCCGGGGTGGACAAAGCGGCTGTGGACGCCATGCGCCTGGTCCTGAACACAGTACAGATGGACGGAGTGGTGGTTATTGGGGAAGGGGAAAAAGACGAAGCCCCGATGTTGTACAATGGCGAAGTGCTGGGCACCGGTGTACCGCCCCACGTGGACATCGCCGTGGATCCCATTGACGGTACGCGGCTCACCTCACTTGGGTTGCCGGGGGCGTTATCGGTTGTGGCCCTGGCGGAGCGCGGTTCGATGTACGCCCCGGGGCACATCGTATACATGAACAAAATCGCCGTCGGTCCCGCAGCCAGAGGGGCCATTGACATCAGGTTGTCTGTAGCTGAGAACTTACATCGCATTGCCGAGGCCAAAGATCGGGACGTGAACGACCTGACGGTGGTCATTCTTGATCGGCCACGCCACGAGCAACTCGTCAACAAGGTGCGGGCGGCCGGAGCACGAATCAAGCTCATTCCTGATGGGGACGTCGCCGGTGGACTGATGACCGCTTTCGAGGACACGGGCATGGACGTGCTGATGGGCATCGGCGGTTCTCCTGAGGCAGTGATCACTGCCTGCGGGCTGAAGTGCATCGGCGGCGAAATCCAGTGCAAGTTATGGCCACGCGACGAGGCCGAACGCCACTGGGCTGAAGAAGCGGGCCTGGATCTCGACCTGGTGCTCACTACCAATGATCTGGTGAGCGGGGAGAACGTTTTCTTCGCTGCCACTGGCGTCACCGACGGCGAGCTTCTGGAGGGGGTGAAGTACTTCGGCAGCGGGGCAAAAACCTCCTCGATAGTGATGCGTTCCAAGTCTGGTACCGTGCGTAAAATAGAAGCCACGCACCGTCTGGACAAATTGATGCGGTTCAGTAAGATTGCTTTCGGCTAACCACCGCTGCGGTGAAGAGGGCTAGATGCGACGCGTCCCCAAAGTTCCGGTAAACCTGGGGGAGGGTCAAGAGCTTCGCCAATTTTTAAGGAGGCCATGACGTGGAATACGATGTGGTGATCATCGGCGGCGGTCCCGGCGGTTACGTGGCGGCCATCCGCGCGGCACAACTCGGTGGCCGGGTAGCTCTGGTAGAGAAAGATCGCGTGGGTGGCGTCTGCCTGAATCGCGGCTGCATCCCGACCAAAACCCTAGTACGCAGCATAAACTCGTTGCGGGAAGCCAGAAACGCCGCGCAGTTCGGGGTCATCGTTTCCGAACCGGCTCTCGATTTTGCGGTGATGGTGGCCCGCAAGGATGCAGTCGTCACCCGCCTGGTGAGCGGCGTGGAGGAACTGCTGCAAGCGCATCGCGTTGATCTCCACCCTGGCACGGGCACCATCGTCCGTCCTGGCCTGGTGCAAGTTACCAACTCCGACTCAACGATCACCGAACTGGTCGCGCGCCACGTAATCGTCGCCACCGGCTCGGTCGCCGGTCGCCCGCCCATCGCCGGTCTGGACACTCCCGGCGTGTTGATTGGCGAGGAAATCTTGAATCTGGATCACGTGCCGGCCAGTTTGGTGATCATCGGCGGCGGGGTGGTGGGCCTGGAATTCGCCAGCATCTTTCAGGCTCTGGGTTCGGCGGTGACGGTCATCGAGATGCTGCCCACCTTGCTGCCCCCCGTGGATCAGGAGATTGCGCGGCGTTACGGCGTCTACCTGCACAAAGGCGGAACGCGCGTGTTTCTGAAAGCGCGCGTGGAGGAGTTTCGCCCGACCGAAACGGGACAGGTAAGTGTGCGCTTTTCGATGGATGGTGGTGAGAAGAGCGAAGAAGCAGAAGTAGTACTGGTATCCACGGGACGGGTGCCTTTCAGCGCCGGATTGGGGCTGGAATCGTTGGGCGTGAAGATGGAGAAGGGCGCGGTCGTGGTTAATGGGCGATTGCAGACGAACGTGCCTGGCGTATACGCCGTCGGCGATGTTACCGGGCGGGTGATGCTGGCCCACGTAGCCAGTCGCCAGGGCGAAGTGGCAGTGGAGAATATCCTCGGCCATCCGGCGCAAATTGACTATCACGCCGTGCCCAACTGCGTGTTCACCGACCCCGAGATAGCCGGTGTGGGCCTGACCGAGCAGGGGGCCAAAGAACAGGGCCTGGACTACACGGTGGCCAAGTTCCCGTTCAGCGCCAGCGGCAAGGCGCTGGCCATGGGCGAGACCGATGGTCTGGTGAAGCTCATCTGCGAGCGAGGTTCGGGTCAAGTGTTGGGCATGCACGTCATGGGCCCCCACGCCAGCGACCTCATCGCCGAAGGCACGCTGGCCGTCCAGCTTGGAGCCACGGCCAGAGACATCGCAGATACCATCCATGCCCATCCCACTCTGGCCGAAGCGACCATGGAGGCGGCCAAACTGGCCGCTTACGGCGCAGCGATCCATTACCGGCAGGCGCGAAAATAAGCGAGCATCGGACACATCCGGGAGGACAGAATGCCCGATGGTAAAATGTGGATTCAGCGTGACCGTTTTGGCAATGACATCTATCTGACCTACGAACGCTGGAAGCACATCACCGATCAGGACCAAGAGACAATCAAACTGGGGCGGCGCCGTCAAGACCCATACGATCCACATAGCTACAAGTACTATTGGCCCTTCCCTGATCTACCTGATGACAACACTCACCTCGTTGTATGTGTGCGTTTCCACTGGGAGGTCGAACCGGATGGCATAACACGGGAGGAGAAGTTTGTGACAACAGCTTACTTTCAATGGTTCTGAGAGGTGATCTATGAACGAGACAAGTATCATTATGACCAGGAAGCCGATGTGCTATATGTCTCTTTCGGTAGCAGCGAGCACGTTACCGGGATCGAGTTGGCCGACAATATATTGCTCCGCCTGGATACTGGTAAAGCAAGAGGAACACAACCACGAGCAGTGGGTCTAACCTTCGTCAACTTTACTCGAATGATCGCTCATCACCAGGACAAGCCCCTGACCATCTCGCTCGATGCATTGCGTAATCTGCCGGACGACTTGTGGCAGGCAGTGATAGCTGTAATGACCAGTCCACCAGTCAGTGACTTTCTGGCGGTTGGCCTCTCGGTTGTACCTCAGGTTCCTCCTTTGCCGGAGTTAGCCGCCGTGTGATGAAGCGATGATCAACGTTTCTATCGGCACAGCCGCCGTCCTCGGCCTGGTTGAAATTTAATAGGAACGATACTCGGTGTTCTTACTCGATGATTGTCATGGGAGGAGGTAGATGAACACAGCTACGGGTATGGTAATCGAGCCGTTAGTTAGAAGAGGGATTTTTGCTACGGAAGAGGAAGCAGTTCGGGAACTGCTGAGGGATTATACTCTGCGACAGATCACTGCTTTGCACCAGGAGATTGCCCGCTTTGAGCGCAAATACGGGATGAATTTTACTCAGTTTAGCGAGTATCTCCATGAGCGGTCAACTTTACTGGCCTCGAGCCAGCTATCTCCTGAACAGCGCCAGGTCCTGGGCCAGGCCATTATGCAGGAAGAGGACGACTGGTTGGACTGGAAAGTAGCGCAGGAGACGCTAGAGCAGTGGCTGGGGCTTCGCGAGGAGGTAGCTGCTTGAGTTCTTTGCCCGCTCTTCTGGGAAACTTGATGACTATTCTTCAGACCCATTCCCTGTGTCGGAAGGTCAGGGTAGTAGAGATCAAGGAACTATCTACTGACCAGTTCTATTTCAAAATCAGGGCAGACTTGCCACGAGACAACAAGTTTCAGGTGCGGATATACTATAACCAGGGACACATTGATTACGCTTATCAGCTTTTTACCGATGTACCTCTCCTGCGTTGGGATAACAAAGAGGAGTTTCACCCTTTGCCAACCTATCCTCACCATTACCATGACGAGCAAGGAAACGTAAAACCCTCACTGCTTACGGGGGATCCGTCTAGGGACCTGGAGGCGGTGCTTCAAGAAGTAGTTTCGTTCCTCGCCAGGAGTTGAGTGTCAACATGAGCGCCTATTTCGCACATTCTTGCGGGCGCCGGAACCGTCTTGCCAACTGGCGGTTAGTCTCGATTGTACCTCGAAACCCGCTTTTGCCCGGAGTCGTCTGCCGCGTGACATGAAGCGATGATCAACGTTTCTATCGGCACAGCCGCCGTCCTCGGCCTGGCCGGAGTGCAAATGGAAGCTGCGCCAACCACCGCCTACCTGATGCTGGGTGGGCGCTGTACGTTGGGCTGCCGTTTTTGCGCCCAGGCCCGTTCCAGCCAGGCCAGCGCACTCCAACTTTCGCGCGTCACCTGGCCACAGTTTGATCTGCGGGAAACGGTGATCCGCCTGGCAGCGGCGGTGGAGCGAGGCGACATCAGACGCGCCTGTTTGCAGGTCACGGTCTCGGCGGGGTACTTCCAGCGCACGCTCGAAGTGGTGCGCGCCATCCGCGCAGTGAGCGACGTGCCTGTGGACGCGGCCATCCTGCCGCGTGACGAGAGTCAGGTGGAGCAATTGCTGATGGCCGGAGTGGACCACATCGGCTTCGGGCTGGACGCTGCCTGCGCACGGGTGTTCCAGCAGGTGAAAGGCAGGGATTGGGACGAGGCGCTGGCTTTGATCGAGGCGACGGCGCAGCGATTTCCCAGCCGGCCGGCGGTGCACCTCATCGTCGGTCTGGGGGAGACGGAAGAAGAGATAGTCCGTCTTATTCAACAGATGCACGACTGGAACGTGGTGACCGGGCTGTTCGCCTTTACCCCGGTGCCGGGCACGGCCATGGAAACCTCGTCGCCGCCGCCGTTGGATGTTTACCGCCGTGTGCAGATTGCTCGCCATCTCATCGTCCACGACCTGGCTCGCGCCGAACAGTTCACTTTCGAGAATGGCCGGCTCGTCGCCTTCAACGTGTCTCGCCTGCGCGAGTCCCTGGCCGACGGTGTGGCCTTCCAGACCTCGGGCTGCCCGGATTGCAACCGGCCTTTCTACAACGAGCGCCCCGGCGGCGTCATGTACAATTATCCACGACCGCTCACACCCGCCGAGGCGAAGCTGGCGATTGATGAAATGGGATTGCCGTTATGACTTACCCACGGGCCACCTGGCGTCTGCTGAACACCGGCATCGCCGATGGGACGACGAACATGGCCGTGGACGAGGCGGTTTTGGAGGCGGTAGCTGGAAGGCAGTCGCTTCCCACCCTGCGCTTTTACGCCTGGCAGCCGCCGTGCCTTTCGATAGGATACGCCCAGGCCGTGCAGGATGAGGTGGACCTGGGGGCCTGCCGCGCGCGGGGGATTGATCTGGTACGGCGACCCACCGGCGGGCGGGCCATCCTGCACACCGACGAGCTTACCTACTCCGTCGTTGCCCCCCAGGATGATCCCCGAGTGGCCGGCGAGATCGTTGAGTCGTACCGCCGCCTGTGCCAGGGACTTCTGGCCGGACTGCGGATGCTGGGTCTGGACGCCGTGCAGGCCGGGCGGAAGCCTTCGAAGCCAAAAACCCTCTCCGCTGCCTGCTTCGACGCGCCGTCCGATTACGAGATAACCGTGCAGGGGAAAAAGCTGGTCGGCAGCGCGCAGGCCCGGCGGCGTGGGGTGGTGCTCCAGCACGGGGCGTTGCCCCTGCTGGGGGACGTCACCCGCATCGTGGATGTGCTGAATCTACCGGAGGACGAGCAGGAGGCGTTCCGCGCTGCTTTGCGGGCGCGGGCTACCACGCTGGAGGCCGCTCTGGGCCGGACGGTGTCTTTCGACGAAACGGCGCACGCACTGGCCCAGGGCTTTGCCCGGGCACTGAACCTGGAGCTCGTCCCCGGCGAGCTATCGCCGGACGAGCGCGCCCGCGCCGGGGTGCTGGGCGCGGAGAAGTATGCCGCTGAGGGATGGACGTTTCAGAAGGAAGTGGTCGTTCGTCAGGGTCAAGGGTTTTAGGAGGTCTGCTATGTCTGATATTACATCCATGACCGTACCAGTCGAAATGGCGGAACGGGATTTAAGGCACTTGTTGGATGGTCTCCGTCTAGGGGAGACGATTACCCTGGTCAGTGCTGAGGGCCAGCCTATGGCCGTCGTAGTTTCGCTCAAGTCCGCGTCCGTCGAGGTCGAGCCAGTCTCTGATTGGGAAGCCCGATGGGACGCGCTGGCGCGAGAAGTCAGCCGGGCATGGAAGAGCAACAAGAGCGCCGTCGAGATTTTGATGGAGATGCGGCGATGAACTGCGCTATAGATGCCAGCGTTTTCGTGGCAGCCGTGAGGTTGGAAGAGGAGCATTACACTGCCAGTCGTGAATTTCTACAACGGGCGCGAGCGGAGGCTGTGACTGTGTTCTGTCCTACTCTGGTTTTGCCGGAGTGTGCCGCGGCTATCGCCAGACCCACCGACGACGCAGCGTTGGTCAAGGAACTCATCGCGCTTATCGAGGGTTTTCCTGGCTTGCACTTGGTAGCTCTTGAATTGCCTTTGGCGCGCCGGGCAGCGCAAATTGCTATGGCTTACCGTCTCAGAGGTGCCGATTCTGTCTATGTTGCTGTGGCCGAGACTCTCAACGCTACGCTCATCACCTGGGATGCTGAGATGTTGCAACACGGTCCGACCATTGTCCCAACTCTTACCCCAAGGGAATGGGTAGAGCGGCAGCGAACTGGCAGGTGAAAACCTTGTATGCGTCTATCACCGTGGGGCAAGATGCCATCTTGCCTCTACGGCCCTTCGGGTGAGGACGCTGAACGCTATTTGGGAAAACGTAGCGTAGCACCTGGAGATGGGGCGGAACGTTCTGATCAGGTTGCTTTTGGAAAAGTAGAGATTGATCGAGCTTGTTCCCTGGCGTTGGATCCTATAAACCTTAAGAAAATGATTTAGAAAACTGGGCTTGCAGAAAAGGCGAAACGGGTGTATCCCTCCA
>Ga0116202_10002668_pt1 | contig 10691 bp, 7 predicted proteins | sample LakKivw325mmetaG_FD_94479 | JGI IMG/M metagenome (GOLD analysis project Ga0116202, IMG submission 94479) | Anoxic lake water microbial communities from Lake Kivu, Rwanda to study Microbial Dark Matter (Phase II) - Lake Kivu water 325m metaG | ecosystem: Environmental > Aquatic > Freshwater >... | reverse complement strand
TGCCGTGTACACCCCGTACTGCATGAAGGCCAGATGCTCAACGTCGTGGCTGTCCGTGTTGATGCAGAGCTTCACGCCGCGGTCGCGGACTCGCCGCGCGTCCACATCGCACAGGTCGAGCCGGTTGGGAAAGGCGTTGATCTCCAGTGCCACATCCGCGGCCGCCGCCGCCTCGATGACGTCCTCCAGGTGCAGGCCGTAGGCGTCGCGCTTGAGCAGCACGCGGCCCGTCGGGTGAGCGACGATGTCCGCCAGGCCGCCCTGGATGCCCGCCACGACCCGCGCCGTCATCCTGTCCGGATCGGGCGAGAAGCCCTGGTGGACCGAGGCGACGACGTAGTCGAACATGGGGTAGACCTCCTCGGGCACGTCTATTGTTCCCTCGCCCAGCAGATCGGCCTCGATGCCGTGCAGCACGGTGAAGTCCGTGCCCTGCGCCGCGTAGGCTGCGTTGAGCTTCTCGATCTCCTCATGCTGCCGGCGCATCTCGTCCGGCGTCATCCCGCCGGCCACGTACAGGCTCGGTGAGTGGTCCGTGATGCCGATGTAGGCGTACCCCATCGCGCGCGCCGCCTCCGCCATCTCCCTGACCGAGTGGTGGCCGTCCGAGTAGCGGGTGTGCATCTGGAGGTCGCCCTTGACGTCGCCCAGCTCGATGAGCACGGGCAGCCTGCCCGCGTCGGCGGCCTCGAGCTCGCCGCGGTTCTCGCGCAGCTCCGGCGGCAGCCAGGGCAGGCCCAGGGCGGCGTACACGTCCTCCTCCGTCCGCCCCGCGATCAGCCTGCCCCTGTCCTCCTCGCGCTCGGAGAAAACGCCGTACTCGTTGACCGTCATCCCCCTCTGGTTAGCGCGGTGCCGCACGGAGATGTTGTGCTGCTGCGACCCCGTGAAGTACTGCAGCGCCGCGCCGTAGCTCTCCTCGGGGACGACGCGCAGGTCCACCTGCCTGCCCCCCGCCAGCCGTCCCGAGACCTTGGTCTCGCCCGCGGCGATGATCTCCGTCAGCTCCTCGAAGGCCTGGAAGGCCTGGCAGATGCGGGCGGGCTCGGGCGACGTGGCCAGCAGGTCGAGGTCGCCCACCGTCTCGCGGCGGCGACGCGTGGAGCCCCCCACCTCGGCCTCGACGACCTCCGGCAGGGCCCGCAGCCTGTCCAGCAGCGTCTCGGCGACAGGCAGCAACTCCGCCAGCAGGGCCCGCTTGGTGGACTGGCGGAACAGCTCGATATTGTGCAGGATCCGCTCCTCGCTCTTGGCCCCGAAGCCCGGCAGGTCCCGCAGACGCCCGGACCGCGCGGCCTGCTCGAGCTGATCGGGGTCCTGGATGCCCAGCTCGTGGAACACGCGCGAGGCGCTCCGGGGCCCGAAGCCCGGGATCTCGAGCATCTCGAGGACGCCGTCGGGGTACTTGGCCCGCAGCTCCTCCAGGTAGGCGATGCTGCCCGTCTCGAGGTACTCGGCTATCTTCTCGGCCAGGGACTTGCCGACGCTCGGCACGGTCGTGAGCTTGCCCTGCGAGTGCAGGTTCGCCAGCTCCTCCGGGTAGGAGCGTAGGGTCTCCGTCGCTCGCCGGTAGCTGCGGATGCGGAACTGGTCGGCACCTTCGAGCTCCAGCAGATCGGCGATCTGATCGAGCACGTCGGCGATCTGGGCGTTGGTGACCCTTGGCACGGCGCTCACCCCTTCCCCCCGACTATCCTATTCTATCCCCAAGGCCGCCGACCCAGCACGCGATCACGGGGCCGAGCGCCGTCGCTGGTACGGCGGCACAGGAAGGTACCCGCCTGCAGGGGACTGATCACGTCGCGCGCCGCGCACCCCGCGGGCTTCAGTACACGCCGTACTTCCTGGCGGCATCGAAGTAGGCGCGCACGTTCTCGACCGGCGTGCCCTCGCGGAAGGAGTCCGAGCTGCCGAGGATGAAGCCGCCGCCGGGCTTGCCGATCTCCATGGCCTGCCGCACTGTGTCCTCGATGAGCTGCGGCGTGCCGAGCTTGACCACGTACAGCAGGTCCACGCAGCCCTTGAAGCACAGGTCGCGGCCGAAGTCGCGCTTGGCCGTGGCGAGATCGAAGTCGCCCACGGGGGCCGGCGTGCAGGTGGAGACGATGTCCACGCCGGCCTCGACGAGGAAGCCGAGGATACCGTGCATCTTGCCGTCGTCGTAGATGTGGTACAGGCCGCCCGCCGAGTGGACCAGGTCCACCTGCTCCCGCAGCCGCGGCAGGAACACCTCGCGCCAGATCCGCGGCGACCAGCCGGCGGACAGGGACTCGTAGAACCACGAGCCGAAGACGATCCTCACGCCCCCCTCGAGGGCTGCGCGCGTCTCGGCCATCATCTGCTCGTGGGCCAGGTCGAGCTCCGCGTCGAAGAACGCCCGGTCGTCGTAGTAGTCCACCATGAACTGCGCCATGCCGCGGGCATCGGCGGCGCGCTGATCTAGCGGCCCTAGGACGTACAGCTCGGTGACGCCCCGGTCGCCGATCATCTCCTCGCAGCGATGGTACGCGCTCATGTCCGCCACCACGGGCGGGATCAGGTAGTGCAGGCGGTCCAGGTCCTCGCGCGTCTTGACCAGGTGCTCGACGATGAGGGGATCAGGCGAGATGCCCCAGTGGCTACGGGGCGGCGCCATCCGGGCCCTGTCGGACAGCATGCCGGCGGGTGTGTGGAAGGTGCGCTCGACGACCGTGTAGTCGCCGTCCTGCCACCGCTGCTGCTCCACGCGCACTTCGGGCAGGGCGTACTGCTCCGGCCACTCGCGGATGTAGCTGGGAGTAACGGGCCCCACACACCAGAAGGCGTCCCCGCCGAACTCCTCGTTCATGTGCAGGTAGGCCGGCAGGGAGCTATCGCCGCAGTAGTCCACCATCCAGGCCCACAGCCGGGGCGCCACGGGCACCCGATCGGGCTCCTCGTGCGCGATGGCAGCCAGTATCCGCTCTCGACCGGTCATAGCTGACCCTCCTCTCTCACTCCTTGCGGCGGCGTCCCGAGAGCGCTGAGGGCCGCGGAACGCATTCTACAGGTTCGCCTCGGCGCACTGACGACCTCTCACAGCGTGTCATCACAAGGGTCACTCACACCTGTGTGATCGCCCACCGCGCGGTCTGCGGGGGCGCTAGCCACGGGCAGGCAGCTCAGGCCCGCACCTCAAGATGCCGAGTGCCCCATCTGCCCGTGACGCCCTCAGGGTCGATTCGCGCCAATCCACAACCCGCGAGCGGCGGTCCGCCCCCGCGCCCCGTCGCCTCTGCAAGCCCCGAGGCTCGAGCCGGAGCGCCATCACCATCTTGGCACACTCGCGTCGCCGCTTCGTCAGCTTGTCGGAAAGCCTACCGATTGAGTGGGCGTGACGAGTAGCGCAATGCCCCTTTGCGTGTCACTCCGTGATACTTCCAACGTGCTTGATGATAGAATAAGCATCAGACAATAAAACAGGAGTCTGGACCTTGAAAGCTTGACTTTTACTATCGAACGTAGTATAATTTAACTTGAATGGACGGTAAAGGGAGGACAGTCAGGTTGAGAACACCCATGGTACTCACGATTGGCCTAGCCTGTGCTCTATCCTTGGGTCCTGCGAATCTTGTAGCGGCGGCTGGGACGCGGAGCGCGGTCACTGCCGCGGTGGCTCCAGTGGGATCAGGGGGTGCGGACGAGGCCGCGAGGCCTGCTCAGAAGGCCGCTACCATCGCCGCCTTGCGGGAGATCGCCAAAGAGATGACGGGTCGGGTGTACTCCCAGGAGGAGGCAGAGCAGTGGCTGGAGAAAAGCGACGAATTCGACCTGCGCTGCCGGGTACTCGAAAGGCGCCTGGAGTCCGGGAAGGTGTTCGTGCGGGTCGAGGTGAGTGTTGACGAAGACGCCTTCCGGGCGGTGATAGGACGGCCACCGCGCTACATCGTGGTGGGAGTCGCCGTCTATGAGGAGATCAAGCCCGACCCGGCGGCGGAGACAGCAGTGCGGCAAGCCTTTCTGCTGGACGGCTACGAGGTCCTGGATCAGAGCATAGAGGATACGGTCGTGTTGCGGGACAGACTGCGGGCTGTGCGCCGCGGCGATCCAGATGCGGCCAAGTGGCTCACCGAGCAGTTCGCCGCCGACCTCATCGTGTACGGGGAGGCCTTCGCTGAGTACTCCTTAGCAGGCGGTCGGTATGGCGCCTTTCGATGCACGGCCACCTGCGAACTGCACGTCGTCACAGCGGACACGGCCCGCGAGATCGCTCAAGGCACCGGAACAGCAGTTGCCGAGGCCGAGACCGACATACAGGCGGCTAAGCTCGCGCTGAAGCGGGCGGGAGAGAGCGCGGCGCACATCGTGCTTCCGCTTGCTGACCGGTACTTCCAGACCACTCCCGTCCAGGTCGTCGTGCACAAGGTGGCTTACTTCCGGACGTCCCAAGACATGCTGCAGGCGCTCAGAGAGCGCTTCGGCGCCCAGGCCGTAGTCCGACCCCGCACGGACATGCAGGACAAGACCATGAGCTGCGACGTGCGGGGCGCCGGTTCGGCACAAGCCGTCGCGGCCGTTCTGCAGGAGCTAGCGAACCCTCGTGTCCAGATCATCGAAGCGTCAGGGCTTAGGGTAGTGGCCCAGGTAGTTGACTAACCTGAAGAGCTGAGCTCAAGAGGGAGGGAGGACAGGTGGGCATCCCGTCAACGGCCTCTGTGGGCCTCGCTATGCTGGCAGTTCTCATGTGCTTTGTCCCCGGCGGCTTGGCGGACGAGCCCGAGGTGGTGATCGCGGAACTGACGGGCGAAGGTGCTGCCCTGCCCTTGGATCTCCCCTTGCTGTCCTGCTACGTCCGCGGGGACTGCGACGTAATCCTGACGGGCGACAGGCCCGACAGCAAGCTCAACCCCTACCAGGTCGCGAAGGATCTCCGCGAGGAAATGGCCCGACTGTTTCTCGCGAGCCATGAGTTCAGGCTTCTGGAACGTCAGCTTCAGAGCGTGATAGACCAGGAGGTCGAGGAGAGGATGGAGAGAGGCGACTCCTTGGAGCAAGTGCTCATCGAGGTGGGCAGGAAATACCGCGTCGAGCGCTACGCCGTTGTCACCAGGCTCGTCGCGGAACTGGACTACGATAGCGGGTTCCCTCCCCTCATCCGAGCGCGCACGAAGGGATCGGTGGAGGTGGACGCCTCCTGGCTGAACGTCAGCACCGGCGAGACGCTGAAGAAGCCCGTGGCCAAGTTCAGCGGCAGAGAGGAGTGCCAGCCCCCCGCGTTCTGCTCCAAGGCTCTCCCTAGACTTGCCATGAGTCTGGTTGAGGCCATGATGGGCCACCCGATCCACATCGCAGTGGAGTACGTCGAGCGGGAACAGCAGAGCGTCATCATCAACCAGGGCACTGACCTTGGGCTCAGGGTCAAACAAAGGGTCATGATCCGCGAGCCATCCCGTCCTGGGAGCACCCTTCCGGGGCCTGAGTTGGGCGAGGCGGAGGTAACGGATCGGGTCAGCGCGACGGAGGCCGCGTGCCGAGTGCTCCTCAGCGGTAAGAAGCTCGACGACTTCTTCATCAGGGTCAAGGAGCTGTTGGCGGCACGCACACCACCCGAGGTGACCCTGAAGTAGCGCCGTGCGGGCACCCGGCGTAGGGACGGGCAGCCGCGAAGCCTGAAGGAGCCGTTTCCTCAGAAACAGGTACGGGTCACAGGAGACCTGTGTCAGGTCCACACAAGGGAGGAGAGGCAGCGATGCTCAGGGACGTCAGAACAACCGTGGCAGCAGCTGTTGTGCTGATGGTGACTGCGAGCGGCTGTGGCGGCGGCGGGGAGACGGGTAAAGGGGATCAGAAACCGCCGGGCACGCACTGGAGTAACCGCGCTTTCCTCACCGACGTGCTGGCTCCCCACTGCTCGCCGGATTTCGGGTGCGGCATCGGCGAATGCTCCCTGGTGTGGCGGGGTCAGTCGTGCCCGCACTCGCTGCGTACTTACGACCTGTGGGTGAACCGGCGCGTTGCGGCCATGTGGCTTTTCTCCGAGTTCAGCCCGGCCCTCAACCCCCGACAGACGCTCGACCGACTGGAGTGCAGGCTCGCGGCGTCGGAGGACTCAAGCACGGACTTCAGGGCGCACTTCGACGTCTACGTTGACGGCAACCGACGGGGCTCAGGCTGGGATGTGACCTTGAACCAGAGTCGGAGCGCCCAGGTGAGTCTCACGGGAGCCTACCGGCTTGAGATCAAGGCCACTGGAGTGAGTGGAACGGGACGCGGGCTTGTCCTGGAGCCGGAGCTGTTCGCGACGGACTGATAGGGTCAGCGCCGCAGTCGGCTTGCGGTCCGCAGGGCGCTGGGCTCCCCAGACCTGAGGCTACTCGATGCGCCAGGGCTTGCGGACCCGGAAGGGGCGCTTGAACCGCTTGCGTAGCTTGCCCTGCTCCTCCAGATGGACCATGCACGCGCGCATGCAGCCCCGCGCGCCCTCCAGCGCCCGGCCGTACCAGTAGACGGGACTCGGATCGCCCAGGAAGGGATTATGCTCCGGCGGCGGGCTCTGGAAAGACTCCGTGCACCGGGCGATGTCTATCTTGCCCCACTCCACCTCGCGCCCCGCCACCGTGATTCTGACCGTCTCGTCGGTGCTGATGGCGCCGCCCGTGCAGTCGCGGGCGCACAACATGCAGCGGTCGCACAGCTCGGGGCCCTCGTAGAGCGGATCGGGCTCGAGCGGCGCGTCGGTGATGAGGCAGGCGAGGCGCTGGCGCGGCCCGAACTCCGGCGTCAGCAGCAGCTTGCTGTAGCCTATCTCGCCCAGCCCCGCCGCGAAGGCCGCGATGCGAAGGTGGACGAACACGTCCGGCCCGGGCTTGTCCTCCGACACGGGACGGCTCCAGCCCTCGCGCAGCTCCCCCGTCTGGGTGCTGATGCCGCACCACGGGAAGCAGTTGGGGATCGGCACCGCCTCGTAGCCCTCTTCCTCGAGGAACTGGTTCACCTGCCAGATCACCATCGGCTGCAGGATCCAGTTGATGCCCGCGTAGCCCATGCCGCAGTAGGATACGTAGAAGGTGCCTTCCTCGATGCCGCGCAACGACCCCCGCGGTATCCGGAAGCCCAGGACGATCATGGTCTGGGCGTCCGGGAAGATATAGCGGGGATCGAACTGCTTGGGCGCGCCCTCGAACCGCTCCATCGGCGCTATCCCGACGAGATCCGCCCCGGCCGCCCTGGCGACTTCCTTCACCTTCTCGGAGGTCAACATCCGGCTGCGCTCCTTTGGGGTCGCTGTAGACCATCGGCGCCCCGGGACTGGTCTCGGCCACGGGCCGGCTGCCTCGCGACCCCTGCCGGGTTCGACGGACCAAGCCTGCCACCTCCTGCGGTCTCCCCCCAGCCCGGGCGGTGTACCGCCGCTCGCCGCCGAGGGCGGGGAGACGAGCCCCTTCAGCCATATTTGCCATGTTTGGTTTCGATATTAGGACAAGGGGCTCAGGGAAGCCAGACCGAGTTGCCCAGGCCTGGGCAGGGAACCAGCGGCGCACGACGGCTTGCGTGCCGGGGCTTGAGGCGCAGGCTGTCAGGCCGAAGGCAGGGCTGTCGCGCGGCAGTGGGCCCCCCAGAGGCGGCCTAGGCGGGCCGATTCGGGAGCCTTCGCGGTTGACAGAGGGCGGGTTTTGGGTTAAGGTCCCTCCGCTGGGCGGTCTGACCCACCCGCAGGCAGGAGGAGTCGGCTTTGCGTCAGCGAGGACGTGTAAAGTGGTTCAACCCCGACAAGGGGTACGGCTTCATTGAGGTGCCTGGGGAGCGGGACGTGTTCGTGCACTGGTCCGCGATCCAGATGCAGGGCTTCAAAACGCTGGAAGAGGGCGAAGAGGTTGAGTTTGACCTCGTGCAGAGCGATCGGGGACCGCAAGCGGCCAACGTGACTCGACCTGGTGGCGGGGCGGCGCCGGCTGCGGGCGGCGGTTTTGAAGCGCAGACCTGGTAGACCTCGGCTTAACTCCCTGCCCTACCCAACGGCGGATCGGCCATCTGCCTATCCGTTCTGTGCGATTTGGGGCCTAAGCAGGTTAGAGAGGTGGGGCCTATGCGTATTGATGTCCAAGGCCGCAACGTAGAGATTACGCAAAGATTCCGTGACCACGTCGAACCCCGGCTGGAGACACTGCACAGGCACTTCGACCGCATCCAGTCGGTCAAGGTCGTCATGTCTCAGCAGCGCCAATGGCGGGTCGTCGAGGTCACGGTGGACGCTGATGGTGTCCTCCTAAGGGCCGAGGAGCGCAGTGACGACGAGCTCACCAGCTTCGATCGCGCCCTCGGCGCTGTCGGCAAGCAGGTGGAGCGGTACAAGGACCGTCTGCGGCGCTTTCGGCACCGTCGCGGCCTGCGCGAGGCCGACGCCCCAGCGGCGGAGGACCTCGAGGAAGAGGAAGAGCTGCTGGGCGACGAGGCCGTGCGGATCATCCGCACCAAGTCGGTGCCTCTGAAGCCGATGACCGCCCAGGAGGCTGCCATGCAGATGGAGCTTCTCGGGCACGACTTCTTCATGTTCCACGACGCCGAGACCCAGAAGGTGTGTCTGGTTTACAGGCGGCGTGACGGCGACTACGGAATGCTCGTCCCCGAATAGGCTGGGCGACCGTGCGCGTGCCCTGCGCCGCCTGTCCTCGACGGTCAGCCTGGCCGGACCGCAGCCAAGCGGGTGCCTGGGGCTGACAGGCGCGCGTGCGAGTCCCCGACAAGGAATGTGGTTTGGCCGGGCGAACTCCTGCCGCCGCGGGAGGGCTCAACCGACCCTCCGAGGCTGACTTGCGGGAGGGATGACCTGTGGCAGGACCGGGCGATCACGAGGATGTCACGAGGCAGCCTTTCCCCTCGCGCGAATCCCCCGAGGCGATCCTCCACCGACTGCAGGAGGCCGTGGCTCTGCCCGGCAGCCTGGCAGCGCCCTTCGCGGCGGCCGTGGCCCGGGTAGAGCAGGGCGAGCTGCTCGAAGGCGCCGAGGCCCTGGCCGAGGTGGGGGAGAAGCTCGAGCAGGCCGGTGGCGTGGATCAGGCAGCGCTGGTCAACCGGGCGGCAGGGGACCTGCTGGTGGCGGCCGGCGAGGGCGTTCGGGCAGCGCACGTATACTTCCGCCTCTATCGTCACGCCCGAGCCTCCGCCGACGAGGCGGCGCAGCGCGAGGCGGCCGAGCTGCTGGTGGCGGCCTGCCCGCCTCTGCCGGAGCACGCCCTCGGCATCGAGGAGCGTCCGCCGGCCGACCCGACTGCCGCGGCCCAGCGGTTCGAGGAGGGCAAGGCGGCAGCCGAGAGAGGCGACATGGACGTCGCGCTGAGCGCCTTCCGGCAGGCGGCCTCCCTTAATCCCACGCACCACGCCGCGCTCTTCTGCTTCGCCGTCGCGATGGCGCGCGTCAACGCGACCACGGGCGTGCCCTTCCAGGAAGGCGGCCCGCCCCTGCGCCATGTGGGCGTGCCCACCCTCGCTTTGCTGGCGCTCGATGCCGCCGCGTCGCAGAGAGCCGCGGCCGGGGCGCCCGATCCCGCCGTGCAGGCCTTCTGCCGTCGTCTGGCCCTCGACCCTTCGGACGCCGTGTGGGTGGGCTGCGACGAGCAGTCGGACAAGGACGCTCCCTGGATCGCCCTGGGGCTCATGGCCGAGTACGTGGGCGACGCGGGGGAAGCACAACGCAACCTGGAACGGGCGCATCAGCTTCTCGCCTACGGCGACCGCGCCGCCATGGTGCTGCGCGCGCTCGAGCGCCTGTCGCGCGCGCCGGCGGCCGAGAGCCCGACGCCCCAGATGCCCGGCACCGAGGCACCCGCGACCGGAGGCCCTCTGCCGACAGGCGCCCGCGTCCTGGCCAACTGGGAGGGCTACGGCGTCTACTACCCGGGGCGGGTGACAGGCCATGGCTCCCAGGGATATACCGTCGCCTTCGACGACGGCGACCGCGGCACCCTCCCCGAGACCCAGGTGCGCCGCGAGGACTTGGCGCCGGGGCAGCGGGTCCGCGTTGATCTCGAGGGCAACCAGCGGTACAAGTACGGCACGGTGACGGCGCGGGCCGGCGACGAGCTGCGGGCGCGCATGGACGAGACGGGCCAGGAGGTGCGGGTACCTGTGGCCCGTGTGGGCGTCCCGGGCACGGGCTATCCGCCCATCGAGGCCGGCCCCAGCCGCCGCTTGCTGTACCCGGTCCGCGACCGGGAGGCGGGTCAGAGGCTGTACGAGAGCGCGCTGGACGCAGCCGAGGGCGAGGACCTGCCCGAGGCCGTGCGGCTCCTCGAGCGCGCGGTGGAGGAGTGGCCATCGGCTGGGGTGTTCTACACGCTGGGCTGCTACCTGCAGCAGCTTGGGCGTCTCGAGGAGGCACGCGAGGCCTACCTCGACTGCCTCAGGATGGACCCGGCCTACGCGGACGGCCTGGCGAACCTGGCGCACGTGTGCGTCGAGTTGCGCCATCACGATGACGCCTGCCGGTGCATTCTGGCGGCCATGGACTGCGTCCGAGATGCGGCACTGCCGCACCTGGCGGCGGCGGTGATCCTGGCCTCGGCCGGTCGGTGGCAGGAAGCGTTCGCCCATGCCGACCTAGCCCTGAAGCTGCGCCCCACGCTCCTGCCGGCCTACGCGGTGCGGCAGCAGATCGCCTCCCACCTCCCGGAGGATCAGCGGCAGGCGGAGCAGGTGCCAGCGCCCACGCCGTACGATCTTGGCCGGATCTGCGA
>Ga0116202_10002666_pt1 | contig 10692 bp, 9 predicted proteins | sample LakKivw325mmetaG_FD_94479 | JGI IMG/M metagenome (GOLD analysis project Ga0116202, IMG submission 94479) | Anoxic lake water microbial communities from Lake Kivu, Rwanda to study Microbial Dark Matter (Phase II) - Lake Kivu water 325m metaG | ecosystem: Environmental > Aquatic > Freshwater >... | reverse complement strand
GCAGCCGGGGGTCAGCAGGACGACGATGGCGGGGACCTCCGTGTTGACCGCCTGCATGACCTCCCGGCCGCGGCGGCGACCGCAGCAAGGCCCACTACGGGCTGCTCAAGAACCTGCTGGACGGCATGTTCGAGGCCGCCAGCACCGACACGACGATCGTGGATGCCTACGAGGGCGCCTACCCCTTCCGCCGGCTCGCCCAGTTCCGGGAGGCCTACCGCAGCGTCCGCGAGGGAATGCTGCAGCACACGGCCGTGCCCGAGGCCTATGCCCGCCACGTGCGCGTCGGCTTCGGCGTGTGGATGGACATGAACTGGCGCCGCTATGGGTGGCACACCGACGACTTCGAGCGCAACTACTTCACGCCGGACGAGTTCGAGTACTCCCTGTCCTGCGGCCTGGCCGTCACGGACAAGTACGTGTGGGTCTACACGGAGACCCCGCGATGGTGGACGCGGGACAAGCTGCCCGTGGAGTACCGCCGGGCGCTGCGCCGCGCCAAGCTCCCCCGCGTCCTTGACGACGCTGCCTTCCCGGACCGCAGGATCAAGGGCGACCCGGGATCGCCGCCGCCGCGTGCTGCCGATCAGCCCGGCTACAGCGACGAGGACACCTTCGGCGACCTCCGGGCGAAGTACGACTTCCTGGCCGACCTGCCGGTGGCGTGGCAGTTCCGCACCGACCCGAAGAACGAAGGCGTGAAGGCGGGCTGGTTCGCGCCCGACCTGGACACCGCCGCCTGGCGCGACATAGAGATCGGCAAGTTCTGGGACGAGCAGGGGCTCGAGTACACGGGCTACGCCTGGTACCGCCTGACCTGGGACACTCCGCTGTTCCAGGCGCCGCCCGGCAGCCAGGTGGTGCTGTGGTTCGGCGCGGCCGACGAGGCGGCCACGGTGTGGGTCAACGGCGCCAGGGCCGGCGAGCATGACGTCGGCGCTGATGCCGGCTGGGACAAGCGGTTCCCCATCGTGGTCACCGGCAAGCTGCGTCCGGGCGAGCGGAACGTCATCGCCCTTCGCGTCCACAACAGCACCCTCGCCGGCGGGCTATGGAAGTCCGTGAAGCTGGCGGTGTCGAAGTCCTGAGGCGTGGGTCCCCGGCCCGCGACGCCGGCCGCCGGCGGAAGGGTCGCGGCCACGACCCGCGAAGGAGCGCCACCACGGCAAGGAGTGATGAAAGCCATGGCACGCAGTCTGTGGGAGCCGGACTTCGATCGGATGCTGACGGTCCTGCGGCTCGAGGGCGAGCCCGACCGCCTGCCCTTCTTCGAGCTGTTCCATGACCTGCAGATCATGGAGCGCGTGTTCGGGCGTCCCGTCCCCCAGGACCCTCACGAGTGGCGCTGCTACCGCATCGAGTTCATGAGCCAGCTCGGCTACGACTACGTTGTGGGGTACCACACCTTCCACTTCCCAGGCGGCGAGGCCCTCACCGCAGACGACACGGCGCTTTACAGCAAGGGCCGGCGCGGCTGGCAGAACGAGCACCATGGAGCCATCGAGAGCTGGGAGGACTTCGAGAAGTACCAGTGGCCCCGGGTCGAGGACGCCGGCTTCGAGGACCTGGAGAAGCTCGCGCCGATGCTCCCCGGCAACATGAAGGTGACGGCCACGCTTCCCGGCGGGGTGCTCGAGAACCTGTCCAGCATCATGGGCTACGAGCCGCTGTGCTTCGCCCTGATGGACGACCCTGATCTGGTGCAGGCCGTGGTGGACAAGATCGGCGAGGGCGAGCTGGCGGTCTACCGCGTGCTGTGCGAGATGGAGCACGTGGGGGCGTTGTGGCTGAACGACGATCTGGGCTTCAAGACGCAGACGATGATCGCGCCCGACGACCTGCGGCGGTTCGTGTTCCCGTGGCACAAGCGGCTGGTGGACTACGCCCACGAGCACGGCAAGCTGGTCATGCTGCATTGCTGCGGGAACGTCTCGGAGGTGATGGACGACCTTATTGACGACGTCGGCATAGACGCTAAGCATTCCTTCGAGGACGTAATCCAGCCGGTCACGGACTTCAAGCGCCGGTACGGCCACAGGGTCGCGACGCTGGGGGGCATTGACGTGGACATACTCGCCCGCGGCACGGAGGACCAGGTACGACGGTACACACGCCGCGTGATCGAGGACTGCGCGCCTGGTGGCGGCTGGGCGCTGGGCTCGGGCAACAGCGTGGCGAATTACATCCCGGTGGCGAGCTTCCTGGCGATGCTCGACGAAGGCCGCAACCTCGGCGCCTACGGCGGCTAGGTCCACACGAGGTGGGGCCGTGGCCGCACGAGCGATGACCGCCCTTGCTGGCGCGACGGTCCTCCTTCTGTTGCAGGCCGCCGCGCAGGGAGCTGATCCCCCAATGCGCACGCCCGAGTCCCTCGGCGTCGCCATCAAGGCCGTCGTCTTCGGCAACAGCCACGGCGTCCTCTGCCGCAGCCCCCAGGGCCGCGAGGGCATGTTCTACATCCCCTACTACTCCACCACCGGCAGCGCCCTCGTCGGCTACCATGCCGCCGGCGGCGAGCTGGTCGAGGCCAAGCTGGGCTCCTCCGGCGGCTACGGCTGCTGCGTGGGCAGCGATGGCGCTCTCTACATCGGCGGCATCAGCCCCGGCGACCTCTACCGCTACGACCCCGCCACCGGCGCCGTCCAGAGCCTCGGCGGCTCCCAGTTCGGCGTCGAGTACATCTGGGCCACGGCCGCCTCGCCCGACGGCAAGGTCTACGCCGCGTGCTACCCCACCTGCAGCGTGCTGCAGTACGACATCAACTCCGGCGCGCTCCGCGACCTGGGGAAGATGACCGACACGGAGCAGTACTGCCGCTCGATCTGTGTGGACCATCGCGGGAAGGTATGGGTCGGCGTCGGCACCCACGCCCACCTGATCGTCCTCGACCCCGCGACCGGCGAGCGCCACGACGTTCTGCCCGAGCAGTACCGCGGCAGTTCGAGCTGCTACGACCTCCAGGCCACGGGCAGGTATGTGGTCGCGAGCGTCCTCCTCGACGGCGTGGTGCTCGTCTTCGATGCGGACACGGAGCAGGTAACCCGGGTCATCCCTCGGCCCGAGGGCGCGGTGTGGTGGATGAACGCCCAGGGCGCGCCGCCCGGCGAAGCATACCTCTACAGCGCCCCCGACGGCGACCTGTACCACTACGACATCGCGCAGGACCGGCTGGCGCTTGTGGCCGCCGGTCTGGGGCAGTGCGAACGGATCGTCGAGGGGCGCTACGTCCACGGCATCAACGACCAGGACTACTTCCTGCACGATCTGCGGCAGCGCGGGTACCTTGCCCGCCGGCGTCTCACCGAGGCCGGCGAGGGCATGGCGATCCAGACGCTCACCGGCGGGCCGGACGGCCGGGTCTACGGCAGCACCTACATCAACCAGCACGCCTTCCGCTACGACCCCGCGACGGGGGAGATCACGGACCTGGGCAAGGTCATCCGCGTCGGCGGCCAGGTGGACAGCATCCACACGGGGCGCGACGGCAGGATCTACCTGGGCGCCTACGTACTGGCCACCCTCGCCGTCTACGACCCCGCCGGTCCCTGGCGCCCCGGCCGCGATCCCGACAGCAACCCGCGCGAGCTGGGCTCGGTCGGCCACGGCCAGTACCGCACGCGGGCGATCGTCCTCGGGCCGGACGACAGCATCTGGGTGGGCAGCATCCCCAGCTACAACTCCGCTCCCACCGGCGCGCTCAGCCGCTGGAACCCGGCCACGGGCGAGCACAAGAGCTGGCTGGACCTGGTGCCCGGCGGCGCCGTCCACCGCATCGCGACCGATGACAGGTACCTCTATTGCGCCGGGGGCGGGCGATTCTTCGTCTGGGACCCCTTCGCCCAGGGGAAGGTCCACGAGGAGGAGCGCGAGGTGTTCTCGCTGGTGGTGACGGGCGATGGGAGCGTGCTGGCCAACAGCGGCGAGGAGATGCTGGTCTTCGATCCGGGGACGATGGCCGTGGCGCGCACCTTCGCCTCGCCCATCGGGCGGATGGACTACATGGTCGTGGCGCCCAACGGACGCGCTTACGGCATCAACGGCTCGGGGGTCTGCGAGATCGAGCCGGGCACGTGGGCGGCCCGCAAGATCGCCGTGGAAGGCGGGAACCTGCTGGCCGCCGATGGGGACAGCAACCTCTACTTCGCCCGGGGATCCGTGCTCTACCGTCTGAGGTAGCCCGCCTTCCCCAGGCCCTCTATCCCTTGCCCGCCACGCGCCGGTACTGCTCGAGCAGGTCGTCGGCAGGGCCGAAGGGCAGGTCTACTATCCGCCGCTCGACGGTGCTCATGTACTGGCCCAGCAGCACCAGCCACTCGTCCAGCGAGACCGCCAGGTTGTTCGGGTGCACCCTCGTCTCGTCCTCAAGCCAGTCGAACATCGCCATCGTCAGGCCCGCCTGCCCCAGCACGTCCTCGGCCCGGTAGTCGTGCTCCCCGGCCTCGACGGTGCCGTCGGCAAGGCCGCGCTCCCATCCGTTCATGCGCCAGTGCACGAAGCCGTTGGTGCCGTAGACGGCGATGCGCTTGTTCATGTAGTTGGGCCCATCACCGATCACGGGCGCGCCCTCCCCCGACTGGATCACCGCCCGCGCCCCGTTCGCGAAGGTCACCAGCGTCTCGGAGCTGCGCGGGCTGGGATGGGTCCCGCTCAGGTCGTTCCATCCGTAGGCAGCGCCGAGAACGCTCACCGCGGGCGCGTAGCCGTTGAAGGCGAAGACCAGGTCCAGCGCGTGCACCCCCTGCCCGGCCATCGGCAGCACGCAGGACGCGTCCAGGAAACGCACCTCCCCGATCCGCCCGGCCTCCACGTCGCCAAGGAACTCCAGGATGCGGGGATGGTGCCGGAGCTGATGGTTCACCGCGAACTTCGTGGCTGACCGGGCCTCCAGGGCGCGCAGGGCCTTGTAGTCGTCGCCCCCGAGGCAGATCGGCTTCTCGACGATTGCGCCCGGCACGCCCGCCTCGGCCACCTGGGTCATGAGCGGCACGCGCAGCGTCGGCTGGGTGACGATGTGCACCACGTCCGGCCGCTCCTGGCGCAGCATCTCGTCCAGGTCGGTGTAACGCGCCGCGATCCCGTAGTCCTCGCCGAAGGCCTTCAGCCGCGCCTCGTCCATGTCGCAGATCGCCACCAGCTCGCCGCCGTGGACGTGGGCGTAGGCCTGGGCGTGACCCTTGGCCCTTCCGCCGCAGCCCAGCAGTGCGCATCGGAAACCCATCGGCCTCTCTCCTCTGGCGGGGATGCACCCCGGCGCCGGGTGTTCGCCCGCGCGCCCGGCTCTCCTACCTCTCGCGGCGCCGCGCAGTGTTCGACTGATGCCCGCCGCGCGGGGCACCCTCGGGGAAGGGCCGCGGCCCGCAGAGCCGAAGGTCCACGGCGCCCGCAGTCCGATCCCTGGGGGAGCCCGATCCGCGCCCGTGACCCACAAGACGATGGCCGATTTCCACAGGGGCATCGAGGTCAAGCGCACCATGCAGGTGCGGCGCGAGGAGTACCTGGACTACCTGACCTTCCGCCAGAATCGCCGGCCCCTGTTCACCGAGATCTTCGGGCCCCTGCCCCAGCTCAAGGAGGAATGGCGTGCGCAGGGGGCCACGCCCGAGGAGCTGGACTTCTCCGCCTTCCGCTACCGCCAGGCGATCCCCGCGCACCTGCCGGTTGCCACGGGCTGGATCGGCGGCCCCCGGCCCGTGCTGCTCGAGGAAACCGACGACTTCGCCGTCGGCCTTGACCACTACGGTCGGCGGGTCAAGCTGTCAAAGCGCGCGGCCACTCTCCCGCTGCCCCTCGACTATCCCGTGCGGACCATGGACGACTGGCTCAGGGTCAGGCACCACTACGAGTTCTCGCAGGGGCGCCTGGCGGGCGACTGGGAGCAGGCGGCCCGGGAGCACCGCGAGGCCGGGTGCGTGGTCTGCGTGGGGATCCCGGGCGGCTTCGACGAGCCGCGCCAGCTCATGGGCGAGGAGGCGCTGTGCATCGCCTACTACGAGCAGCCCGAGCTCGTCCACGACATCCTGGGCACGATCCGCGATACGGCCCTGCGCGTCCTGGACGTGGTCTCGCGCACCGTGCCCGTGGACATGCTGATGCTGCACGAGGACATGGCGGGGAAGAGCGGGCCGCTGGCGGGGCCGAGGCAGGTGCGGGAGTTCATCGCGCCCTACTACCGCGCCGTGTGGGAGATGCTGCAGGACCGGGGCGCGCGGCTGTTCGGCCAGGACTCCGACGGCGACATCACACCCGTCATCCCGGCCTTCCTGGACGCGGGGGTCAACTTCATGTACCCCATGGAGCCGGCGGCGGGGGTGGACATCGTGAAGCTGCGGGAGGAGTACGGCACGCGGCTGGCCTTCATGGGCGGAATAGACAAGTTCGCGCTGAGGGGCGGCAGGGAGCGGATCGTGGCGGAGCTGGAGTACAAGATCCCGCCGATGGTAGCGACCGGGGGTTGCGTACTGGGGCTGGACCACCGCATCCCCAACGGGGTGCCGCTGGAGAGCTACCGCTTCTACATCGCGAAGGCCTGGCAGATCATGGACCGCGAATCGCCGCCCGCCCTGTAGTCGCGGGTCGGGCGAAGCCCACGCCCGCCCGGCTCGCGCCTGCTGTGCTCCCGTCCCTTCCTCCCCTTACCTCAGCCCTTCGCCGTCACTCCCCGCCTCGGGCAGAGATCAGCCACGACGCACTCCTCGCAGTTCGGCTTGCGCGCCATGCAGACGTACCGCCCGTGCAGCACCAGGCAGCTACTCACCTCGATCCACTGCTCCTGCGGCCACAGCTCCATCAGCAGCTTCTCGACCTTCTCCGGCGCCTTCAGCTTCAGGGGCGCCAAGCCCAGCCGCTGGGCGACGCGGTGCACGTGGGTGTCAACGACCACCCCGCTGGCCACGCCGAAGGCGATCCCCAGCACGACGTTCGCGGTCTTGCGGTTCACCCCCGGCAGCTTGAGCATGTCCTCCATGTTGTCCGGGACCTGCCCGCCGAACTCGTCCCGGATCATCCGCGCCGACCCGATGACGGACTTGGTCTTGTTGCGAAAGAAGCCCGTGGAGCGGATCTCCTCCTCGAGCTCGGCGGGGTCGGCCTTGGCGTAGTCGTCGAGGGTGCGGTACTTGCGCGTCAGCTCCTGCATGACCTGATTGACGCGCACGTCGGTACACTGGGCGGAGAGGATGGTGGCGACGAGGAGTTCGAGGGGATTGGACCATCGAAGCTCCGTGGTAGCGCCGGGGAACTGCTGAGCGAGGCGGCGATGGATCTCCGCCGCCCTCTCGCGCATCGAAGCCTTACTCTCGCGTGGCACGGCTGTCATCCCCCCAGGCTTACGCTCGCGCGCCCCACCTGAGCGTGCCGTGCTGGCAGCCCTGGCGAACCGGCCAGCCCATCAGGGCTGGACCCTTCGCCTTCCCCACGCCGCTCCCGTCGCGCGCCAGCAGGGCCGGTACCCCCGCCCGGCCGCTCAGCAGCCCAGGGGCGAGGCGCCCCTACTTCCCCATCTCCCGCAGGTTCTCCAGGCAGATCTTCACGCACTCCAGCGGCGGGTACGCGTAGCTCTCCTGCTCCACGATGTACCACTGCGTCCCGCCCGTGCTCTCGCACAGCTCGAACACGTCGTCCCACGGGCAGTCGCCCTCGCCGACGACCGCCTTGTCGTTCGTCTCCGAGTACTCCTTCAGGTGCACGGTCAGCGCCCGGCCCGGATACTTCCGCAGGTAGTGCACCGGGTCCGCGCCGCCGTGCATCATGTTCCCCGTGTCAACCTGCATGACCACCTCGGCCACCGTGTTGCCGAAGAGCACGTCCCACGGCACCTCCCCGCCGACGGCCTGGAACTCCGTGTGGTGGTTGTGGTAGCCCGTATACATCCCGGCCGCCCGCAACTTCCCGGAGATCTCGTTGAACACGTCCGCCGTCCGCCGCCAGGCCTCGATGCTCTCGGTGTACTGCCCGGGCAGCCCCGGCACGATGAGGAACTGGTTGCCGATGGTCCTGTGGAACTCGATGGTCCGCTCCAGCTCGTCGCCCAGCAGGGTCTGGATGGCCGTGTGGGTCCCGGCGACCTTCAGCCCGCAGTCGTCGAGCAGCTTGCGCAGATCCTCGGCGGACCAGTCGTAGTAGCCCGCGAAGTCCACTCCGTCGTACCCCATCGCGGCCACGGCCCTGACCGTGCCCTCGAAGTCCCTCGCGCAGTCCTCGCGCACCGAGTAAAGCTGCAGAGCGATTGGTATGCGTGCCATTGTCACTGGCTCCTTTCAGGAATGGACGCCCGTCGGCGTCCTCACTGGCTTCGCCTTCGCCGGAGTACCTCACGGGACCCCGGCCGGCGGCTTATTCGCCAGCGGCTCGCCTGCTCCCTGCGTGCCCGGGCAACCGCGCGTCACCGCGCCCGCCCACAAGCGGCGCCCACGGCGCCCTCGCCGATCACAGGTAGATGAAGCTGGGGTCGGTGGGCACGTGCCGGGCGTCGAGGCCGAGCTTCTCGCGCAGGAACTCGGCCATGGTCGCCATGCCGGGCTCCTCGGACTCCGCGTGCCCCAGCAGCATCATCCCGAACCCGTGGTCCTCGCAGAAGCGCACGACCTGCCACTCGGAGCACTCGCCGCCGATCAGGCAGTGGGCGCCCTGCTCCATCGCCGTCTGCACGACCTTCAGTCCGCCGAAGGCGCCCACGGTCAGCGCTACGTCCGTGACGTCCTGGCTCAGGTCGCCCACGACCCGCACCGCCGCCAGCCGCGCCTTTATCTTGACGTACCGCGCCACCTCGCCCAGCGACACGGCCTGCACGCGCCACACCGGAATCTGTCCCGCCTCGCTCACCCGGTTGCGCCAGTTGAGCAGCCGCGCCAGCCCGGCCGTGATCCCATAGTCGGGGTAGCCGTCCCACAGGTCATGGATCCGCATCACGGCTATCCCATGCTCATCCAGCAGCGTCTGCTTGGCCTCGACGGGCGTGCCGTGCTCGGCGGCCAGCTCGTATTCCGCCTTGTCGGTGCCCGCGTCGTCCCAGTGGAACGTCGGCTCGTGGGTGACGATGACGTTGCAGCCGCCCTGAGCCGCCCGCCGGATGACGGACATCGTTGCCATCCACGTGGTCGCGACGGCATTGACCTCCGCCTGCGGGTCGCCCCATTTCATCCCGTCTCGTCCCTCGGGCCTGCGCTTGCCCGGGTCCAACTGCGCGAAGAACTCATCCAACTCGCGTACAGTCATGCTCCGGCCTCCTGCCCCGTCCGTGGGGCTACTGGCTGACTACCTCCGTATACCAGTCCAGGAAGGCGTCCGCGTCAGCCCCCACTGCCGCCATCACGTTCGCCTCGCCCGGTTCCACTAGCGTCCGCCCCTCCGCGTCCACCTCGATCCGCATCGGCTCGAACTCGCAGAAGCCCTCGGCCACGCACGACAGCGCCAGCGGGTCGTGCAGCGTGGGCACGCCATGGCCCCAGGCCGCCGTCAGCTCCACCAGCGCCCGCGTCCAGGGCTTGCCCGCCGCCTGCAGCCGTGTCATCCACGGCTCCTCCAGCCGCGCCTGCAGCGTCACGTCCAGCCCCACCATCACCAGCTCCGCGCTCGACCGGAAGACCTTGCGCGCAGCCGCCGGGTCGCAGTGGATGTTCCACTCCGCCGTCGAGCGGTCGGGCCTGCGCGACGGGTCCACGAAGCCGCCCATCAGCACGATGCGCTTGAGCTTGCGCCCCAGCTCCGGGTCCAGGTCCAGCGCCTTGCCCACGTTCGTCAGCGGCCCGATGGGCACCAGCGTCAGCTCGCCCGGCCGCTCCTTCGCCAGCCGCACGATCGCCTCGGCCGCCGTCTCCGCCGGGGCCTCGTAGGCATGGTCGGCCGCCCAGTTGAGCTGCCCGTTCTCGCCAAGCTGGTCGTCCGCGGCGAAGACCGCCACCTCGCCACGCCCCAGCACCCCCAGCAGCTTGCTCGCCATCCGCGCCCGCGCCAGCGTGGGCCCAAAGGCGCACGTCACCGCCACCAGGTCCACGGCCTCCCACCGCGCCGCCAGCACCAGCGCGTAGGCGTCGTCCACATCGTCGCCCAGGTCCGTGTCGAGAACTATCGGGATCCGCTCCATCGGGCTGCTACCCCCTGGGGCGCGTTGGGCCCGGCCGGGTCGCGCCCGCCGGGCTTGTGGGTGCGATTATAGGCGCTACCCACGAGCCCGCGTAGTAGGAGACCCCCGCCTCCCTGGTGTAGACTACCCCTCGTCGGTCACAGCGTCAGCGCGCCCGCTGCCCGGTCGCGCCAGCGTCTGCGCTGTCCTGTGCCATCAACGTCACTGGGGGTCGCCGGGTCGCCCGGCCCGCGGCCGCAACAGGAGGAATATCCCAGGTGCTCGTGCGAGTTCTCGGTTCGTCAGCAGCGGAAGGCTTCCCCGGGCTGTTCTGCGTCTGCCCGGTCTGCCGGGAAGCCCGCGCCAGAGGCGGTAAGGATATCCGTCGCCGCACCAGCTACCTGGTAGGCGACACCGTGATGGTTGACTGGGGCCCCGACGCCTACCACAGCATGACCGCCCTCGGCGTGGACTACGCCCCCCTGCGCCACCTCCTCATCAGCCACAGCCATCAGGACCACTGGCAGCCCGAGGACCTGGCCTTCCGGCGCCGGGGCTTCGCCGTCGTGCCCGAGGGCAGTCTGCTGACGATCCACGGCAACGAGGCGGTGGGCCGGCGACTGGGCCCGATG
>Ga0116202_10002665_pt1 | contig 10694 bp, 16 predicted proteins | sample LakKivw325mmetaG_FD_94479 | JGI IMG/M metagenome (GOLD analysis project Ga0116202, IMG submission 94479) | Anoxic lake water microbial communities from Lake Kivu, Rwanda to study Microbial Dark Matter (Phase II) - Lake Kivu water 325m metaG | ecosystem: Environmental > Aquatic > Freshwater >... | reverse complement strand
GTGCTCTCGCGAATCCCTAACCCCACCAAACTCGGCATAACCTGGTTCATGTTGCCTCGCTTGTGGAGAAGATGTGATCCCTATAAATTCCTTTCGGAAGTCGGGCTGTTCGGAAGTACTGTATTCTCAGTGAGGGTCCATTAGATTTGAGTAGCGCTTCCTTTACAAATTTCTATACGCTGCCCAGTTAATATGATCTGTTTCACGCCCCCGTCCACACCTTGACCTTATCGCACTCGTCAGCGCACTTACCCCTGTCGCTGCATTGAACCTAAAAATGTGAAAGAGGCAATAAGACATCTTTCATTTTTTGGTTAGATCAATGGCAGCCTGCAGACGTCAAATCTGAAATAAAATAACCGATATATTTAAATAGCAAGGACGTATTTCGTGAAACTATGGCAGAATATAAGTGCAAATATTGTGGCGAGAAATTCGCAAAGCCCCTTGACCTGGCACGGCATGTCAGGATGCAACACAAGCGAGCGAAGAAGCGCGCGAAGAAAGCAGCTGCGATGCCTGAACCGGCACCACTGAGCAAGGCTCTTGAAGCCATGGGTGTACTGAAGGGATTGCAGGCCTCTCCGAATCTGAGTGACGAGGAGAAGAAGCTCCTGGGCGACGTTGCGAAGACTGTTGAGGCGATACTACCCAAGTAAAGGCACGTTCAATTTGCGGATCCTGAACTCAGCTCTTCCCGTTAGATTACTGTGTATCCCGCTTCTCCAGTTCCTCTACCTTCTTCCGCAGCTCTTCGATCTCTCTTTCCAGTTCCACCAGGATCGACATGACGACCGATTCCATCGGGTCGAGCCGCGGGTCGTACCCCGCAGCACTGGCAAGCCCGCGTGCCTTATCCATCAGGCGATCAAACGCGGCCTGGTCTTCTTTGCGCAGCGCCTTCCGGAAGCCCTGCCAGTCGCCAATCAGCGTTTCGAGCACGGTCCGGTAGGTCAGGACGGTTCTGCCCATTTGGATTGAACCATCTATGGTAGTCTGTTCTGCAAGATTTAAAGCTCTTTCTCGAGCCCCTTCTTCAGCTTCGCTTTCACTTCCGCAACCTTATCCGTCGCCGTATGCACCCGCAGCGCATGGCCCGTCGATTTCATATCTTCTGAGGTAGATTGCCCGGACATGGGCTTTTAGCTCAGTGGCTATGGTGAGACTACGCACGCAGATTCTCATTTTGCGGTTGCAGCGATACAACTTCAATAGTGTGAAAAGGGTTGCCGAAAATGTCCTTTTTCTGCCCTAAATATCCACTAATCCTCACTAGGTCACCCGGCTCCGGTGTATATCCACCCCAGGACCGATTCTCGGAAAACCAACGATTGTCAATGGTGATGTAGTAGTATTTGGTATTCGCCAGAACGGCGTAGGCCATGCTAGGCAAACATGGGTCTGTGGTACAAGGATTCCCGATATATGAATAGCGCCCTATGATTGTATTGAGGCAGTTTTTTGTCTTTGCGATTGGTAGGAAAATTGTGCAACGCAATGCCGATGAATACAGATCAACCAATGTTACTCCAGCAACCATGCCAGGTCCAAAAGTAATCAAATTATTCCAAAGGTCCAATAAAACTGATGCCTGTGGAACTGGGGTCGGTCTTCTCCAAAAAACATAATCCGTTCTACTACACCGCATACCTTACGGCACTCCTCATTTTACTCTATCAAAAGGACAAGGAGAATGGATAACCCAAAAGATAGCAAGGGGTCACCTCTCCGGTGGCCCCTCGACGCGCGTCCGTCCGGTTACACCGTGTAGGTAAAGTAGCGCCAGTCGCTCCACGGACAAACCCTGCTGCCAACTTTGGCACGCACGCGCCACCGGCCGCGTTGGGCGCCGACGAAAAGGTATTCGTAGTTGTAGTCGGTAAGCGAACCCGATACGAACCCAGTAAGACCCATTTCTGCAGCCCACTTACCCGCGACGCGCGCGCCAAAGGCGTCGATCTCGATGTTGTAAGTGACGCCGCTCAAGCAGATCGGGTCCCATCGGAAGTTCGTTCGGCGCGGATAGTGGTCGAACGTGTCGCCTTCGGGCGGATCGCGTAGAGTGGGCACGACGCCGCTCCACCAGTTGAGAGTTGGGTCGCCTAGAAGTGCCAGTCCGTAATACCACTGTCGCATACCAAGATCATGCGTACTGCCTAAAGCCTTCCACCAGTCAACGAAAGCCTCGCCGATGGTCTTCCCTGCTCCCATCGGACCGTAAAAGTTCTCGAATAACAGCATCGAGCCTGTCTTTGTGCTGCCGACAGCGGCGAGCCCATTGCACAACGAACCGCCACTCTTATCGAAGATATACCATCCCGCCATGTAATCCGCCTGCGTAAAGCGAGCATTGCTACATGCAAAGAGGTTATAGAAATAGGCGTTCGGCGGATTGACGTCACGTAAGTACGTGTTGGGAACCCATTCGGGGTTACCGCTTGGGATCTTAAACGAGTGGCCGCCGGGAGAGGAGTGTGCGCAGATCTGTGCCCAGGCGCGGTGCTGGTTAATCTCGGCCTTGTAGCGATCGCCGTCGGTTGTTGCGGGATCCGTTATAGTCTCGATGTTAGCTGCTGGGAACATCAGGTCGAACGCGCAATCGTCGAAACCCTTCCAGTCGTCATCCACATACGCGAGCGCGCGATAGGAATAGCCGAATAGTCCTTTGCGGAACTTGTGGTTACGGTTGAAATAGTCATTGAGCAGGGCTGCATCGTTGCCACTTCCGGTAGGCGTCCACAGGCGGCCAACCCAGATCTCCGGCTCGACACCGGATGGATGCTGGCTGAACTTGCCGTCGTTGTCTGGGTCGTTCCACGTGCCACTGAGGTCCATGTAGTAGAGGTCGCAGGGGAACTCCGTACGCGCGTTACCGAAATCGTCGTCCATCTCGAACCACGCCACAGGCAGGCTGCCAGCCATCAGAAAACCGGCGAGGGGCAACTTCCCCTTGATGAAGTTGCGGAACTCCACGGGTGTGCCGTTTTTCACCCGAAAGGCCGTCGCAAAATAGCCTTCGTAGGCCACATCCTGAATGTACTGATTGACGGATGGTTTGATCGAAGGATAGAGGTCGTAATTGACCAGGATTAGCATCTTCCCTTTAGGGAACAGCGGTGCTGAATAGTTCTGCAGCTACCGAAGATCTCCGGGAATTGCCGGCCGCGCCTGCTCCTCAGTCACGATACTCGCGAGAGGAAAAAGGTGTTGGTACTGCGTAAAAGTCTGAGGCAGCCGGTTTTCCTTGTCGATATACTCCAGATTGCGCACCCGGCTATAGTCGATCTTAAACCGGCGCAACTGCCGGACTTTGGCAAGATCAAGGCTTGAGAATTGATTAGGCATGGTACTCCTCCCGTTTAAAGTCATCCGTCCCCGGAATATCTAACCGAACCGTTCTATCTCCAATACCTCCATAAACCCTACCATTCGCGCCTACTCGAACATCAATCTTCTCGATATGAGCCATTTTTTTTGGGCCTCCCGTTCTTTTGGCGCCCCTCCTCGGCGCCCTATACTAGTTACGATTATAGCGCTTATATAGTTATCTAGTGGCAAAGTTTTTCCTTAAAAGAAGTGTTGTTACACCCTTATTAGCGAACGTTTGTCAAAGTCATCGAGAAATTTTCCGATATCCTCTTCCCAACTTCTTGATGGCTCTTTTTGGGGTGTCAAAGCTGCTTTTTGAGCTCGGAAAGCACCCTCGCTACCTTATCGATCGCCGTGTACATCCTCAGCGCCTTTCCCTTCAACTTTGGCTGTTCTGATAGCTCATACTTGCTCGTCACGAACCCGCGCTCTTCCAATTTGATGAGATGGTACGTGACGAGTCGCCGCTCTTCACTCATTGCCCTGCTCAGCTCGCTGATGTGCATCGGCTTCTCCGCGTGGCTTAATTACTAACAAGTGCATATTGCCTTCTCTGCCACTTTTAACAATTTGACAATCTGCCGCTCATTAATATCTTCTACTGAATATATTTTTATGTGTCGCATCGTCTTGCCTTTTCCTTCAAATAGGTCTAATTCCTTTTCTAACAAACCTTTGATAGCAAATCCCAGATTGACATGATCCTTGAGGGCGACAATATAATATCTCCATTCATACCATGGCACACCTACCCACATCTTTTCTTCGATATTAGGAAATGTTTTTAGTATGATTTCACGCAGTTTCTGGCAAATCTCTTTTTACGGTGACTTTTGCTTTTTTATATATTCATTAACTTCTTTATTCATATCTAAATTTCAATAAAAGCAACTACATAATTTTTTCCCAAAATACTTGGCGCATTTGGGGCAGGTGGTATAGAAAAAATAGATTTTTTTCATGGTCTTGCCTTTTGATTTGCGCAAAAAACTTTTTGTATCTGCCGTAACAAACAATTTGTTGTCAAAAACAAAAGTTTGCTCGTCCCATGGTTCAGGATTAAATCTAGGACAACATCCTGTTTCTGATCTATCCATATTTACTTTTGGGGTTTCATTGATTCTCATACTTTATATTCCTCTTTCGCATCCTATAAAACTTCCGGTGCTCGCTCTACATCTTTACCTTCGCCGTCGCTTCTGCCATTCCATCGCCATCTGAAGGCAGGGTAGGGCACGGGAATGGGCGTTATAATGTTCGAGCGAGCAGAAGCATGAAATGAGCCCCATGAACCACTTTCTTCCGAGTGTTACCGCTTCCTTCTATCTTCATACCGTCAGCCTCTTTGGAAGGTTCTGGCGATCACGTGCACGGAGTTCGTGGACTCCATTCGATGGTCCAGCGACCTGCACTGTCACCGGCATCCAAAGACTGGCTGGCATTTTTGGTATAGTACGGAAGATATAGTTCATTAGTATTCTGCTGGTCAGCCGGGGCGGTCCCTGTAAAATCCGCCGGCCTTTTATGGATAAAAAACAACTGCACTGCCACAGCTCATCATGTCGCACGCAGTATCAGCAGGAGAGGACGGGGCCGAAGTATCCATGGCCGACAAGCAGCGGACCGTCCTCATCAGCCTGATTGTCGACTTCATCCTCTGGATCCCGGATGTCGTGGCCGCGGTCCTGTCCATGTCCATCGTGCTCTTTGCCGATGCGGTGAAGTGCGCAAACGAGATCCTTGCCACCTTCTTTGCCTACCTCACCATCCGGAAGATGGCAAAGGGCGGGGCGGGCACCTACGATTACGGCATGGGCAAGTTCGAGACCGTGACCTCCGTCATCACGGGCGGTGCCATGTTCATCTCGCTGGCACTGGTCTTCTTTGTCGCCATCTACCGCATCGCCGTCCCGGAATCGATCGTTCATGAAGGGGCATACCTGGGAATCCTCCTGATGTGTCATCGGCGTCTCCATGAACACGCACCTCTGGCAGAAGAACTACCGGCTCTATGTAAAGGAACCATCGCCGATCATGGACTCCCAGTGGCGGCTTTTCCGCACCAAGGCCTTTTCGGACTTCTCGGTCCTCCTCTCGCTCATCTTCTCGCTCGCCTTCTCCCGCTATGCATGGTCGTACTATATCGACCCCGTTGCATCCTTCTTCATTGCCGGTGTCCTCTTCTTCTCCGGCGCCCGGGTGATCCGGTCGTCGCTGCCGGACCTGCTTGACCGGACCCTTGACGAGGAACTCCAGATGGTGATCGTCCAGCACCTTGCACAGTTCTTCAACGATCATACAGCACTGCACGGTGTCCGCTCCCGCCGCTCGGGGAGCAACATGTACATCGAGATCTTTTTGGAGTTCGATGGCGAGAAGAGGATGTGCGAGGTGCAGGAGACCATCGACAGGATCAAGGCGTCCCTCGAGGCCCATATCCCGAAGAGCGCGGTCAGCATCGTGCCGACGAGCACCAGCACCTGCAAAAAGTCGCCGCCACCGGAACAATAATCCTGCGTGATAGCACCCCTCTTGCGCCACCAGTCCCAAAGGGGCCCACCCTCATCTTCGGGCTCGCGCACGGCATGAACTTCCCGATTGTTCAGACGCTTTTGGCACGTAGGGCGCCCCTCGAGTACCGTGCCGCCTTCATGTCGCTGAACGGGATGGTGCTGCGGTTGGGCCAGACCTTAGGCCCGCTCATCATGGGTCTGGTGTACCTCATAGGCGGCTTCGAGACGATCTTCTTCCTGAGTGCTGGGCTCGCGGCAGCGATGATCCCGGTAGCCTCGGATCGTAAGATGAGTGCAGCCATCACTGCTTGCCTGCTGCTGGCGGCTCAAGCTTTTCCCTCATCCTCGGGCTTCTCGCTCCCGGAGAAGGAAGAACAGCGCGGGTTACCCAGCTCGCCTAGCTAGCGGTAGAGGAAGATCAGATAGCCCATGAGGAGCATGCTCATGACGGCCAGTATGATGTAGATCCAGTAAATGATGGTTCTGATCCTGAATCGAGTCAAGCTGAAGCTGCGTTGCTTCACATACTCCCCAGCCGAGGCGAAGCGATCGCAGAGGAGATCATCGATCCCGAAGGTCTTGAGATCGCGTTTGCTCAGCTGCGCATGAAGGTTGAGCCTGTTCCGGATAACGGAGATGGCGTAGGTCGCCTGCAGGAAATACCTGCTCCCGCGGTAAAGCACGATGATGCCGAAGATGCTGAAGAGCAGCGCGAGCAGAGGGAAGGTGATCACGAGGATTCGCGGCGCCTGCGATCCGATGAGCACGACACTCAGGCCCAGTAACGCCGTGATCAAGGCTGAGAAGAAATGAACGCTCCGCCAGATCGAGGTATGGTACTCATTCGCCAGCGCTCGCTGCTCCGCGAGCAGTGCACGGCAATCCGCATTCCCTTCTTCCTGCATCTGCGCGCTCACCCCGGGGGTTCGTACGTCCCGGGCGATCCTTCGGGTTTGAACTTATGTATGTATGTATCCGGTCCTTTGCTCAGCCCGAGATTCAGGTATGAATCTCGTCGAGTTTCCTCGAGTTCCCCCTTACCTCTTCCGTGCACCTGCGCTTCCGCCGCGCACTTTTCGTTACGAGAGCGTGGATTCGCGGCGAGCCAGCTCTTCTCTCCCTTCTTGCAGCAGCCGCCGGAGCACGTGACCGTCAAGCTGGAGCAGCGGGTCAGCCTCCTCTTCCCGTCTCAGCAGCTCGTCCTCACGGTTCAAATACGCCGAGAGGGGCGCGACCGCGCGCTGGTCCAGCAGCACACCCAGGAGGTAAAGGATCCAGCCACGCGCCTCCCGATCAGCAGACTCAAAGGCGTCAAGCAGTGGCTCGATCGCTGCTTCACCGAGCTGCAGGAGAAGTTCGATGGCGCGCGACTTCATCGGATGTATCAGTTCATGCGCTCGATCCTGGAGGCTCAGGGCCTGAATTAACCGTTCTACCTCCTCTCGGCGCGGTGATTCATCTGCGGATCCAGCCATTTTGACACGTCCATTTGGGTGATCGCAGAAGGCCATGAACCTCATCCCCCTCGCTCAGCGGTCGCCGGCTCGGTGCACGTGGAAGGTGCATCACCCACGTCGAGATGTAACGGGTGGTGCCGATAAATAGTATGCGAGGAGCAATGTTGCTCGGGCTGAGCAGTACCGGAACGGGGCACCGAGTGCCCGTAAAAAAGGCGTTTGAGCCGCACGCATGCCCAGACTGACCCAGCACAACGCATGAGCTAATACAACGTACTGCGGGTGCCGGGACCGTAGATCCACCGGCAAACTCAGAAGCTGTAGACAAGGTGCACACGCGCGGTAACCTCGACCTCGGAGGGCGTGATCGGGGTGCTATAGGCCGCGCCGCCCGCTTCAGCGGCATATTTCACCACGGGGATCGGATAGTAGTAATAGTCCTCTATCGAGATCCTCACCGGCTGGATCGTTGCGATCCCCATCGACGCTGCTACCACGTCAGCCTTGCTCCGGGCGCTCGCGATAGCCTTGCGTAACGCTTCATGGTACGCGGTATCCTGAGAAGGCTCGGAGAGCTGGAATGAGATCGAGTCGATCCGGTTCGCACCGCCGTTGACCGCGGCGTCAATTGCCGTGCCCGTCTCGTCCGGCTTGCAGACAACCTCGATCAGGTTCGTGGCACGGTAGCCGACGATCACCGTCTTCTGCTCTTTGCCGCTGAGCGTCTCCTCTTCCACCCATTTGTAAATAGGCTCGATCGAGTACTGCCGCGTCTTCACGTCAGCGATGCCCGCGGCCTTAAGTGCCGCGAAGATGCCCGTCATGTTCCGGGCATTCATCGCCGCGGCGTCCTGCGCGGTCAGCGTCTCGCTCACCACCGCGACCATGACGTGCGCCTCATCCGGCGTCACCTTCACCAGGCCAGTACCGCTCACCTCGATCGTCTTGTTGAACGCTTGCTCTTCGGACACAGAAGGCGAAAGGAGCAGTGCGAACGCCACGATAAGCACCACGCCGGCCAGCAGGCCCGCCACAAAGCCAAGCTTCCTGTTCATACGCTCTACGTAACCCAAAGCGCATTCGAGTTTATATAGCTTGCACTCTCCTCTTTGCGGATCGCGGAGGCACCGTCGAGGTGGTATTTTTCCTGAGACGTTTCCGGCAGCTGGTGTGCCTGCCGCTGAGCAGGGATCGGAGCGTGCCAAAACCTTCGAAGAAGTACCACTAAACTATAGATGATGGGATTGTTATAGGGTATGTGGGTTGATGGTATGAAATGGCGATGGTGTGTGACATGAAATGGCGATGGTGTGTGACATGAAATGGCAACGGTGGTAACGATCGATCACAAAGGGAGAACGGTCATTCCAAAGTGCCTGCGGGAAAAAGCGAACATCCAAGTCCCGGGGAAGTTAGTGATGGTCCCGAAGGAAGAAGGTTGCATCGAGATCGTTCAGGTAGAAGAAGACTTGGAACAAGCAAAACGGATTGCCGCTCAAAAACTAAAAGGCTGGCGAGAAGAGGCACATCACGGTGAACACCTGCTGCTGCGCGAGATGGTCCGCTAGATGAAACTGCTAGACACCGTCGTCTGAGTTATTTTGACGCAATCATCGTCGGTATGACCAAAGAGCAAAGAAGAAAAGGCTAGAAGTTCTTGGTTCAACTTCTTCTTTAAACGTCTCGTGCCTACGAAAGTGCCTCTATTCGCTTAAGCTCGGTTACTCGGTCGAAGTCTGTATCGAAGCTCGCTAGCGTATCGATCGTGTTGACTACTGCCTGAGCTGCTATCTGCGCATCGCCATAAACTCCTTCCTGAGTTCTTTGAACTCCGTATCCAGCTTGACGCTGCCAATATGCTGCTCGAGCAGTTCGTCGAACTTCCGTAATCTGACCGCATGCTCCTCCAGCTCAAAGAGCAGAAGATCGTTCTCCTGTATCTCTAACACCTCACGTACCTTCTTCGGGATGACCAGCTGATATTTCCTGCTCACTTTCGCCGTCTCCATGCTCAGCTCACCTTACTTACATATTTGTAAGACATATTTAAATGCTTTATTTCCCGGGTACGTAGGACGACGATGCGCTGCGTCGCCTCGCTCGGTGACCAGTTCGCTTTACTCGTGCCTTATCTGCACCTCCGACCTCAGAGCCCGATCAGGAGCACCCGCATCAGCACACCCACCGAGAACGAGACGGTGATCATGAGCCCGGTAGCCTTGAGCATTCCCCGTGTCCCTAATTCACGCAGCATCACCACGAAGGTCGCGACGCAGGGGAAATAGGTGGCCAGAATAATGCACGCGACCGTCAATTGCTGCGGGCTCATGCCCAGCGGCAGGAGCATGCCGATCGCGATGTCTTTCCGCAAAATACCGAGTAGCAGTGCGATAATCGCCCCCTCCGGCAGGCCCAGCACGGTCGTGAGCACCGGTCCGAAGACACGGGAGAGCAGTTCGACACCGCCGGTGAGGTAAAGCAGATTCACCACGAGGATGCCGAGGATAAAAAAGGGTGTGGCCTCGACAAGGAAGCCGGAGGACCGCGACCATGTCTTCTTGAGCAGCGTGGCGAGATGCGGTTTACGATATGGCGGTACCTCCAGGAGCAATTCCGGGCTCTCGCCCTTCACGAGCCGTGTGAGCACCAGACCCAGTCCGATGTAGAGGAGGAAGAGTGTCGCATAGACGATAAGGATCCACCGCAGCCCGTAGCGGCCCAGAATGGCGAAGATCATGGCGGACTTCGCCATACAGGGGACCGCAATCGCCATGAGCGTCACCGCGATGAACCGCTGCTTATCCGATTCCAGTATCCGGGTCGCCAAAGCGCCTGGAACATTACAGCCGCAGCCCAAAATGGTAGGCACGATCGCGGAGCCGTGCAGCCCGAGCTTGTGCAGCCCGGTATCAACCAATACGGCAAGTCGGGGCAAATAGCCCAGATCTTCAAGGATGCTGAGCATGAGATAAAACGTAAGAATAAAGGGCAAAACCAGCCCGAACTCCACGTACAAGCCGGTCGTTAAAAGACCAAGCGATTGCTCGAGATCCAGGTTCACCAGGGTTGAAGACCCGATGAGAAGCTCGTGAACCAGCCCGCTCGGCGCGAACGAATTCACCGCATTGACGATCCAGGGGCCGTAATAGCCGTAGAAGAAGGGGTCCATTACGTACGCGATAATCGCATTCCCCAGCTTAATGATGAAGAGAAAGATGAAGAGCAGCGCCAGAATCGCGATCGGTATGCCCGTCGCGGGCTTTACCGTGAGGTCCGCTAGCCGATCGAAGATCGTATGATGGCGGTGGTGCACTACCTGCACGTCACGAATGATCTCGCCCACTTTCAACCACCG
>Ga0116202_10002662_pt1 | contig 10700 bp, 11 predicted proteins | sample LakKivw325mmetaG_FD_94479 | JGI IMG/M metagenome (GOLD analysis project Ga0116202, IMG submission 94479) | Anoxic lake water microbial communities from Lake Kivu, Rwanda to study Microbial Dark Matter (Phase II) - Lake Kivu water 325m metaG | ecosystem: Environmental > Aquatic > Freshwater >... | reverse complement strand
TGCCCACATGCTTGCGCCTCTCACCAGGTATATCCACCAGCCCCCATCGTCGGCCCAGGCGCGCGGCGACAGGGGTGATAAACAAAGCTAATCCAAAAGCACTGGCAAAGACCAGCCCGAAAAACATGCTATATTCCACTTCCTGGCAAGAGAAGCACCGCCGAGTGCACTGAGAGTGCTGAGTTTCCGTGAGTTTCTTTGCCGCTTCGCATCTTTGTCCTTCACTTACAGTCAACTGAGCAAGCGATTATCGTTGCTAGCCAGTGCCAAACTGCCGATCGCCGGCATCTCCGAGTCCAGGCACGATATAGCCGGCAGGCGGATCACCTGACTGGCTTGGTTCTGGAGTCAGATGGTCATCTATGGCAGCAAGATGGATGTCCACGTCCGGGTGAGCTTTGCTGAGACGCTCTACTCCCTCTGGTGCGCCGATGATGCCGACGAATTTGATGCGCTTGGCCCCCCAGCGTTTCAGGATGTCAGCAGTGGCTACCGCTGAACCTCCTGTGGCCAGCATGGGATCCAGGATGAGACAAACCTGCACTGTAGGATGCACAGGCAACTTATTGTAGTACTGAACAGGTTCCAAGGTCCGATGATCCCGGTATAGGCCAATGTGCCAGACCTCAGCGGCTGGCATCATCTCCCAGATACCTTCCACCATGCCCAAGCCAGCACGCAGGATGGGCACCAATCCGACCTTGTCCGTAAGCTCATGCCCCGTGGTAACTGCAAGTGGTGTCTGGACTGTCATCTCTCTTACTCCCAGGTCCGCCGTGGCCTCATAGGCCAATAGTATGGCAACTTCGCGGATCAACTCGCGAAACTTCTTCGGTTCTGTATCCACGTTGCGCAACAGCGTCACCTTATGTCGAATTAAAGGATGGTTGGAAACGAAAATCCGTGCCATAGTCATTACCCTCCTCGACAAGCTCAGACCCCATTAAAACGGAGTATCGCAAAACCAGGGAATCCATCTTCATGGATTCCCTGGTTCGTGCCTAAGCCTCACATCTCTTCAAGAGGCCAGCCCACTCCTCATCCACCTTGGCCTGTATCTCCTCAATCACGTGCTTGAACTGTGGCTGGAAGAGATGCTGGAAACGGCCTTGCATCTTGAGCCACTCCTCAACGGGCTTCTTCTCGCGAGGTTTGTAATTCAGCTTCCAGACGTCGTTCTCGACCTCGAACAATGGCCAATAACAGGTCTCCACGGCAAGTCTCATGACCTCAATCGTAGTCTCCGTACTGTGGCGCCAACCACGGTTACAATCAGAGAGCACGTTGATAAAGGAGGGACCATCCACAGCGGCTGCTTTCCTGGCTTTCTCCATCAGATCACGCCAGTGGCTGGGTGACGCCTGAGCAACGTACGGAATATGATGGGCAGCAATGATCTCCGTCAGCGGCTTGCGCCATTGTACTTTGCCAGGAATGACCGTACCCGCAGGTGAAGTGGTCGTGTGTGCACCCATCGGCGTGGCTGAACTGCGCTGGATGCCCGTGTTCATATAGGCTTCGTTGTTGAGGCAGACGTAGATGAAACGGTGCCCGCGCTCCAAAGCACCGGACAGGAATTGCAGGCCGATGTCATAGGTCGCACCATCGCCACCAATGGCGACGAAGCGGATGTTCCGCTCCGGCATCTTGCCTTGGCGTACCAACGAGCGATACATGGCCTCGGCACCGGAAATCGTAGTCGCTACGTTCTCAAAAGCGTTGTGTATCCAGGGTACATTCCAGGCAGTATAGGGATACACGGATGTAGCAATCTCCGCGCATCCGGTCGCCGTGCCAACGACCACAGGTTCATCTATAGCGTTCAAAATCTGGCGAATAACGATCGGCTCCCCACAGCCGGCACAAAAGCGATGCCCAGGGGCAAGCCGTTCGGGCTTGGCCGCCTGTTCCTTCAACTTGATAGCCATGCGCTCACTCCCTCAATCCAAGATAATTGACCAGTGACCTGACCTTGCCAGTGTCCGCAATCTCGCGCAAGTCACTAGCCACCTGTTCGATATAAACGGGGAGGACATCGCGTCCACCCAAGCCATAGATATAGTTGACCACTTTCGGTGCAGCACCGGCAGCGAAGAGCGCGGCGCAAAGTTCCAAAAATATTGGTCCTGCACCTTCTATAGCACCAAAACTAATCGAGCGATCCAAGACCGCCACGGCTTTGACATCTTTGAGCGCTGCCACGAGTTCTTGTGCTGGGAATGGCCGGAAGACGCGCAGTTTCAGCAGGCCGATCTTAAGTCCCTCTTGGCGTAGCTTTTTCACCATTGTGCGCACTGTGCCAGCAGTCGAACTGAGCACGATGATTGCCAATTCGGCATCATCCATGGCATATTCGTCAAGGACGCCGTAGCTGCGGCCAAAGGTCTGACCGAATTCCTTTCCCACATCAACGATGACTTCCATTGCCCGGCTCAAGGCATCGGTTTGCTGACGTTTATGCTCGAAATAGTAGTCCCAAAGGTCCCACGCGCCAAAGGTAACAGGGTGGTCAATATCCAATAAGGAATACTTTGACTTGTAGGTACCAATAAAATCCTTCACCGCTTTATCCTCAGCAACCTCTACCAGTTCTACGGCATGCCCGGTGATAAAGCCATCCTGCATGATCATCACCGGCAAGAGCAGGTCCGGGTGCTCGGCGATGCGTACTGCCTGGATAGTATTGTCATAAGCTTCCTGGCCCGTCTCGGAAAAGAGATGAATCCACCCTGCGTCTCGAGCACCCATCGAGTCGGAGTGATCGCAGTGGATGTTGAGCGGAGCCGAAAGCGCACGGTTGACTACAGACATGACAATGGGCAGCCGCAGCGAAGCTGCGATATAGAGTTCCTCCCACATGAAAGCCAAGCCGTTGGCAGCCGTGGCTGTCATCACCCGTCCACCTGCTGCTGCTGCGCCAACGCAGGCACTCATAGCGGCATGCTCGCTCTCCGCCGCAATAAACTCCGTGTCCACCTCACCATCAGCCACATACTGCGAAAAAATCTGCACGATGGCCGTTTGAGGCGTGATGGGATAGGCAGCCACAACATCGGGGTTGATTTGCCGCATGGCCTGTGCGGAAGCATGAGCTCCTTCCAGAGCCATTTTTGTGGATACGACCATTCTGCTGTGTCCTCCTCTGGTGAGTATCAAGTAATGGGTAGTGGGTCATAAGTACGTACTACTCGTGACTCGCTACCCACCACTTTCTTCTATGACCATCTGAATAACCTTACCTTCTTGGCCAGTGTGCTCATGCGCTTCGACCTTAACCGGACACACATTGGCACAAATGCCACAACCCTTGCAGTGATAATAGTCAAATGCAGCCCAGCGGCCATCCTTGACCATGATGGCTGAATCGGGGCAATAAACCCAGCAAATAAGACAGTGCGTGCACTTGCTCATGTCATGCACTGGACGCTGAACGCGCCAAGTGCCGGTGTTGTATTCGGCGGTGCATCCCGGCTCGAAAACCAGGCCAGCGATGTTCGCCTCCTTCCACGTAGCATTTTCCTTTGGCATTATTCCTCATCCCTCTTTTACTTCTTCGTAAGCCCGACGCAAGGCCTTGAGGTTGTTTTCTACTACTTCGTCCCTCAGCTTGGCCCCCAGCTTTTCTTTGACCAGATGTAATGTGTTGTCCAGGTTCACCAAGCCGGTGGCACGGACAATAGCGCCCAACATCAATGTGGCAGGGATGTCGCGCTTGATGGTTTCCAGTGCGATCTGCGTGGCATCCACAGTGAAGACCTTCACCTTATTGTTCTTGATGCCCAAACGAGCACGGATCTGCGCTGGCATTTCCGGTGTGTTGACGATCACAGTACCATCTTCCGCCAGCCCTTCCAGGACATCTACCACGCCAAGCAGATTGGGGTTGACAACAACGACTACCTCCGGGTTGAGGATCTGATAATGTACTTCAATAGGCTCGTCGCTGATCCGTGTATAGGCTTTGATGGGTGCCCCCATGCGCTCTGGGCCATATTCAGGAAAAGCTTGAAAGTACTTGCCGTCCTTCAGCGCAGCTTCGGCCAGTAACTCACTAGCCGTGACTATTCCTTGTCCAGCCCGTCCATGCCAACGAATCTCTGTTAGCTTTCCCAATTCTAACCTCCTCAGTGTAGTTGTAGCAAGATGAAGTAGTGACAGAATGCTGCCTTAATCTGTTCCTACTCTTCGTCCAGCGGGAAAATGGTTCGTGGTCTGCGGCGCTGCGACCGTTCCAATTTTTCCTGGCACTTGATACAGGTTGTCGTATAAGGCATGACTGCCAACCTGGCAGGGTCAATCGGCTCGCCGCAGACTTCACAAATACCATAGCCACCTTTTTCGGCCGCGCGCAAAGCGCGTTCGATGGAGACCAGTTTCCTCTCCAGGGTCTGAATAATGGCCAGTGTCTTTTCCCGTTCGTAGATATCAGAAGCAGCGTCAACCGAGTCCTCGCCTCCATCAATAACATGCTCTACCTCGGTCTCTAAATAGCTGCGGAGGCGCTTCAGTTCTGCCAGTGTCCATTCACGCTCTGCCTGCAATCTTTCTCTTCCATCTACTATCATTTCTCACTACCTGGACCCAGAAACGTTAGAACTTGATCAGCGAGAAGACTTCATAGCCTTTAAGCTTGTCCATGCCATGCAAATACGTAATATCTACGAGAAAAACGATACTAACTACCTTCCCACCTAACTTCTCGATCAGCTCAGCAGCCGCTTGGGCTGACCCACCTGTGGCCAGAACATCATCTACAAGCAGTACCCGCTGGCCTGGTTGAATAGCATCTTTGTGCATCTCAAGGGTGTTGATGCCATATTCCAAGGTGTAACTGGCACTGATCTTCTCGGCAGGCAACTTGCCTGGTTTGCGAATAGGCACAAAACCTGCTGCCAATTCGTAGGCTAGTGGAGCTCCAAAGATAAACCCCCGCGCCTCAATCGCAGCCACGATATCAATATTCGTATCAATGTAATGATCAACCAGAGCATCAATGGCTTCCTGAAAGGCATCAGGATCCTTGATCAAGGTAGTGATGTCTTTGAACAAGACACCTTTCACCGGAAAATCTGGTACATCGCGGATCATCTTTGCCAGGTCCATAAGCCCTCCCCAATTCAGTGCTATATGCCCCCTTGAAACCGGGCACGATTGTATCAGAAAACGGCAAAATAAGCAAGTTTTTGGAAAAAGGGGAGAATTGCCCGTTCAACATATTAATGCTATAATTGGGCGCCAAAAACAAACGAGGGGCCAACGGGAGAAAGATAATGAACAGAATCCAACTCTCTATCGTTTTGTTGCTAACGGTGTGTTTAGCCCTTACACTGATTAACCCAGGCGTGGCTCAACAGGGCAACCTGCTGGCTGGGCTTATCCTCAACGGGGACTTTGAGGGTCAATTCTATCCATACGGCTCTGGACAGGTCGCCCAGTATTGGGTGCCCTATGACTATAACCTGGGCCCTTCCCCACCACAGTACTTGCGCTCAACGCTCTATAAACATGATGGGGCAGCCAGCCAACAGATCTGGTCAGACAGTGTACCTTGGTCTGCTGGCATCATGCAGACCACCGTGCTGACTTCGGGACAGAGTGGGGTACGTGTACAGGCTGGCAAACGCTATACCGTGCACGCGTGGGTCTACAGTATTTATGGTGGACCTGGCAGCCCCGTGCAAAACGACAAGCTAAACAAGCGCGTCGGCATCCACCCGTCAGGAGGGACCAACCCCAAGGCAGCGGATATTGTTTGGACGCCATGGCACGGTGCAGATAAGGTCTGGATACAGATCAACTGCGCCGCACAGGCCAGTGGCAATCGGCTCACGATCTTTATTGAGGCCGATGACCCTAAATCAGGCGGGCAGGACCAAGTCTACATAGATCAAGTCTGGCTCGAAGAAGAAGGGGCTCCTACACCAACGCGTACGCCAACCAAGACACGTACCCCAACGGCCATGCCCACACCCACCGCCACACCAGCAATTGCCGTGCTGCGTTCTATTAATGTTGGCGACCACCCACAGGGAATTGGGGTCATGCTCAGCATGAACCGCTTCTTTGTGGCCAACAATGGCGAGAATACAGTATCCAGCTTAGAGGGCTTCTTTGACTGGCAACACACTAAGCTGCCGAGCGGCGGGCAACGCCCCAGCAATGTAGCTGTAGACTCAGGCCAGTGTCGCATGTACGTGGCAAATACTGGGACAAACAACACAGCTGTATTCAATATATGTGCGAATAGCCAGATTGGCTCTGTCCCCCTTGGCAGTGGTTGTTCACCAGACGGTATCGCTGTACTGACTACGACTAACACCATTTATGTTGCGAACGCAACTGCAAACTCGGTATCAGTTATCAATGGGGATACCCTCACGGTCTCCAAGACCATTCCAGTAGGCACACTACCAGGGCAGATAGCTGTCAATCCGCACACGAACAAAGTCTACGTGACCAATCGTGGCTACCCATCAGGTAATGCAGGTGGGGTAACAGTGATCAATGCCAACACACAAAGCGTGCACAAGACCATAGACCTCTCTGCCAGCGCGGCAGTGCCGGCACCAGAACCTTATGGAGTAGCAGTCAACTCACTTACTAACCGTGTATATGTGGCCTCAGCCAGTGGCAAATTGGTGATTATAGATGGCGAACGCGATGAAGTTGTCCGCGCTGTATCCCCGCCCGTAGCTAGTAGGCTCAACATCGTAGCAGTGAACCCTGCCAGCAACAATGTGTTTGTCAGCAGCACCTCGGGCAACATGGTGTTTGTTTACGATGCGGACATGGAAATCTGGAGTTATACAGTGACGGTTGGAACTAGCCCGTCGTATGGCCTAGCGGTCAACCCGCTGACCTACCAGGTCCTGGTTTCCAACCCCAATGATAACAGAGTGAGCCTGATTCGTGACTTTGGTATATACCAACCCATTAAGCTCTGGCTGCCCATCGTCCTGAGATAAGCAAGAGGTAAACATTATGCCGGATGACATTCGGCAACGCATCGAAAGTTTGCGTCAACTGATTCGGCATCATGCCTACCTGTATTACGTCCTGGATGCGCCGGAGATCAGCGATGCCGAGTATGACGCGCTGATGAACAGACTGCGCGAACTGGAGGGTGCACATCCAGAACTTGTCACGCCGGATTCTCCCACGCAACGCGTCGGGGGGCAAGTGCAAGCGCAGTTTGCCAAGGTGCGCCATCCCGCCCCCATCCTCAGCCTGGGCGATGCCTCCAGCAGCGACGAGGTGCGAGCCTGGCACGAGCGTCTGCTCCGTCTGCTGCCGGCTGGCACGCCGTTGCAATTCGTCGTCGAACCCAAGATTGATGGCCTCACAGTTGTCCTGCACTATGAAGATGGCCTCTTTGTGCTGGGAGCTACCCGTGGTGACGGTGACGTAGGCGAAGACATCACCTTAAACCTGCGTACTGTTCATTCCGTACCCTTGCGTATCCCAGTCCATGCCAATGGCCCGCCTGCTCCACGGCGGCTGGTCGTGCGCGGTGAAGCCTACATGCGCATTAGCGACTTTGAGATATTCAACCGTAGCCAGGAGGAAAAAGGCGAGAAAACCTTCGCCAATCCGCGCAACGCCGCAGCCGGTAGTATGCGCCAGCTCGATCCCTCCATCACTGCATCCCGTCCCTTGCGCCTGTTTACTTACGCTATCGTGTCCAGTGAAGGTGTACAGCTACGTACGCAGTGGGACGTATTGCAGTACCTGAAGGTCATGGGTTTCCCAGTCAATCCAGACATAGCGCATTTCACTGACCTGGAGCAAGCCATTGCCTACAGCGAACAGTGGATGCAGAAACGCAACACGCTCAACTATGAGGCCGACGGCGTAGTGATCAAGGTGAACGACCTGGGTATACAAAGCAGCCTGGGTGCAGTGGGCAAAGACCCGCGCGGCATGATCGCATTCAAATTCCCGGCCCGAGAGGCCACGACGCGTCTGAGAGAACTGGGGATTAACGTAGGCCGCACTGGCACACTGAATCCGTTCGCTATACTGGAACCGGTACAACTTGGTGGTGTAACCATTGAACGGGCTACATTGCACAATTTTGAGGACATCGCCCGCAAAGACATCCGCATCGGTGATACTGTGCTGATCAAGCGTGCCGGCGATGTCATCCCCCAGGTGGAGAAGCCCGTCCCTGAGCTGCGTAGCGGGGAAGAAAAAGTGATTACCATCCCCGAACGCTGCCCCGCCTGTGGCTCGCCTACGCTCAAGCCCGAGGGCGAGGTTGCAGTCTACTGTGTCAATCCCTCCTGCCCAGCACAAGTCGTGCAGCGCATCATCCATTGGGCCAGCACGATGGACATCGAAGGCTTTGGCGAACGTCTGGCACAACTCTTCGTTGACCGTGGCCTGCTGCACGACTTTGCCGATCTCTACTACCTCAAACGTGAGGACATTCTAAAGCTCCCCGGTTTTGCGGACAAGAGCACGGACAATCTGCTGGCCGCTATTGAGGCTAGCAAGGATCGGCCACTGCATCGCGTGATTGCGGCATTGGGCATACGCGGCATCGGCAGTATAGTCGCCGAGACACTGGCTCAGCACTTTGATTCTGTGGAAGCACTAATGCGGGCTTCTCCTGATGATTTGCAGACCATTTCTGGTTTGGGGCCCGTGAACGCGTCCAATATTGCCGCCTTTTTCAGCAGTGCACAAACTCGCCGTCTGATAGAGAAACTGAAGCGCGTCGGGGTCAAGATGGAGCAGAAAGCAGCACCGAAAGCAGCGGCTGGGCCGCTGGCCGGCAGGACATTCGTTATTACTGGCACGCTCCCCACCCTGACCCGCGAACAGGCTATTGCCTTGATCGAAGCGAACGGCGGCAGGGTTGTGGACTCTGTAAGCAGGAAAACAGATTACCTGCTGGTGGGCGAGAACCCAGGCAGTAAATACACCAAGGCCAGCGAGCTTGGCATAACCAGGATTGACGAAGAGCAACTCAAACGCATGGTTGCTGGCAACACAGGAGTAGAAAGAGCAACGCAACTGGGCTTTGTTCCGTAGACAGGCGCACACGGTTTAGCAATGACCACCCACCTCCCCCTCAATGTAATCGGCTTGGGTTATTGTTCCTGGGACTACCTGGGCATTGTGCCTCATATCCCTGCTTTTGACGCACCCACCATGAGCATAGTTGACTTTGCGATCTCTGGCGGAGGGCCAGTGTCCACTGCCCTCGTCGCTTTGGCCAGGCTCGGAGCACGAGCTGGCTACGTGGGCGTTATTGGGGACGATGAAATCGGTGCCAACATTAAGCGCGCCTTTGAGCAAGAGGACGTGGATGTCAGCCATTTGCGCGTACAGCCAGGGACACGATCACCCGTTTGCATTGTCCTGGTCCAGGCCCAAACCGGTCAGCGCAGCATTTCCTGTTACCGGGGCACAGTTGGGGAAGTGGAACTCCAGCAAGCCGATCACTCTTACATCACTTCGGCACGATTCCTGCACCTGGATGGGCACTACATGGACGGGGCCATTACCGCAGCCCGGTGGATGCGGGAGGCTGGCGGTACGGTCGTGCTGGATGCTAACAAGCCGCGCCCTCGCTTGGACGAACTCCTGCCCTGCGTGGATGTGTTGATCACCAATGCCAGCTTCCCCTCAGCCTACACAGGTCAGCAGGGTATTGAAAAAGCAGCCAAAGAACTGATACGCACGGGAACCAGACTGGTAGTCACCACATTGGGAGAAAAAGGATGTCTTTGCTGCACGGCAGACGAGGACCTGTATGTTCCAGGCCTTACGGTTAAAGTAGTGGACACGACTGGAGCCGGTGATGCATTCCACGGTGCTTTCATCTATGGCTTGTTGCATGGCTGGACTCTGTTGCGGACGGCTACTTTTGCCAATGCAGTGGCCGCCTTGAACTGCACCGCACTGGGTGGCCGAACTGGCTTACCCCGCCTGCAAGAGGTGGAGGCATTCTTACACCGTAGCGGGCGGTGGAAAAAGTAGTTGTGTGCAACTCACTTGGAAAGTGTGTCACACATGCCCGTGAGCGCCTCATCATCCTGTTTCGTATCTAGGGAAAAGCACCTCTCCCGGACGGACCCGTGTGCCGGCAGGATACACTCCAACCGCAGTGAGTTCCTTCCAACTCGTTCCCGGCGCCGATTCCAAGCCTAGCTGAAGGAGCAACTCTTTAGATTTACGCGGCATCACCGCAGCAAGATAGCAACCTAGAAGCCGCAGCACATCCACCAGATTGTACAGCACAGTAGCCAGCCGCTCACCTGCCCGTACAGAACCCGCTTGGCGCGCCTTGGCTAGCTCCCAAGGCGTGGTCTGCTGCACATACCTGTTAGCTTCTTCTACCAGATTCCAAATGAGCATTAACACTTCCTGCAGAGCGATGCGTTGCAGGGCATCCTCCACCCGCTCACGCAAGCTTACTGCTAGAGCCAACAGGCTCCGATCCACATCCTCAAGCTCACCAGCCACATGCGGTACGACTCCGTCAAAGTAGCGCACCACCATTTGTAGCGTGCGGTTCAGCAGGTTGCCAAAATTATTGGCCAGGTCAGCATTGTAGCGGCGGATGAAAGCACTATCAGTATAGTCCCAATCGACACCGAAAGTACCCTCGCGCAAGAAGAAATACCGCACTGCATCTGACCCGAATCTTTGCACCAAATCAACGGGATCAATGATGTTGCCAGTAGTCTTGC
>Ga0116202_10002661_pt1 | contig 10700 bp, 7 predicted proteins | sample LakKivw325mmetaG_FD_94479 | JGI IMG/M metagenome (GOLD analysis project Ga0116202, IMG submission 94479) | Anoxic lake water microbial communities from Lake Kivu, Rwanda to study Microbial Dark Matter (Phase II) - Lake Kivu water 325m metaG | ecosystem: Environmental > Aquatic > Freshwater >... | reverse complement strand
GGATATGACACAAAGAGAGCTGGCAAAGATGGTAGGCACCAGTATGGAAAACGTCACCTCCATCGAGAACGGGCGCAATCGTCATCCGTCAGCCGAAATCACCAGGGGCCTGGCCAGGATCCTTGATCTCTCCATAGAGGATATCTATGCAGCCATGGCTGGCACCCTCAATCATTTTCCCTGGGACAGGGTAGGCGACCTCGACCTCAAAGACCCGGAGCTGGAGCTTATGTTCAGACAGGTGGATGACATGCTTGACGGAGAGGCCAGAGAGCGGGTAAAGTCCTTTATTCGATTCAGCTTAAACGAAGAGAGAAAAAGACGAAGACAGGGGATTGGAGAGCGAGAAAAGAAAGCTGATTGAGTGTATCAGCGCTGGGAGGTTGTCATGAGCAGGGTCACAGTGGACAAAGCAAGAGGTATTCATAAGCGTCATCCGGGGCTGACTTTTCCACTGGATATGGAGCGGCTAGCCTACGCTGAGGGCTGCGAGTGCCTGAGTTGGCCGTTCATAGAGCCGGTGCGGGAGATGAAACAGGGCCGTTGGATAGGCATCGCCCAGGGGCTGGAAGAAAGTGAACGCCGCCATCTTATTGCCCATGCCTTGGCGCATCACCTGCTGCACCGGGGCAACCAGTTGTCTTTTCACGGCTGGCAGAAGGCCTGTCTGTCCAAGCAGGAGAGGGAAGCTGAGGAGTGCGCTGCTCATATCCTGATGCCGGAAGCGGAGTTGGAAAAAGTGATAGACATGCCAACCTGGGAGCTTGCCGAGCACTTCGGTGTGCCTGAACAGTTGGTCAGGCAGCGAGTGACGGAGTTTGCTACTGGCGAGGAGATGAGCCGGTGGCAATCGGCAGGCTACGACCAATCTGTAGGTCAAGACGGGTACCGGGGGGAACTATGATGCAGAAAGAGACCGATAACAGACAGCTGAGATGCTGTATTTATGCCAGGGTGTCTACCGATGAGCAGGCGGAAAGGGATCTCTCCATCCCGTTTCAGCTGGAGAGGTGCCGCTACCATGCTCAGGGCAAGGGCTGGGAGATAGTTAAAGAATTTGTAGATGCCGGTGAGAGCGCCAGGACGGACAAGCGGCCTGAATTTCAGAAGATGATAGCCGCTGCCAGAAATAAGGAATTCGACGTCATACTGGTGCACAAGTTTGATCGCTTCGCCAGGAACGACTATGACTTCATTATCTATGAGAAGGAGCTTGAGGATCTGGGGATATTTGTGGAGAGCGTCAGTGAGCCTGGCGATGCCTCAACGCCAGCAGGATATATCAGCCGCAGGATGATGCAGGTCATCAGTACTTGGTACTCCAAGAACCTGGCCATTGAGGTTAAGAAGGGGATGCAGAAGAAGGTTGAGACTGGGGGTTGGCCAAAGCAGTCTCCCTTTGGCTATATAAACAGGCATGACAAGAACTCAGCATGGATTGAGGTTGATCCCAGGAATGGCCTGTTTGTTGCTGAAGCCTTTAAGGAGATGGCCACAGGGAAGTGGACGCTAGAAGAGTGGGCTAACCACGCCTACTCTCAAGGCATTAGAAGCAAACGAGGGGGTCGCATACCGAAAACAGTCTGGAGCAAGATATTTCATCACCGTTTCTATCTCGGTGAGACCTGGCTCAAGAAGGATGACGTTTCCATTAAAGGAAACCATCAGCCGCTAGTTGACGAGGCCACCTTTGCCCAAGTGCAGGAGGTGCTGAGGCAGCACGATAAGAACAAGCAGCGCACCCAGCGCCACAGGTACCTGCTTCGTGGACTTCTCTACTCTGCAGATGCCGATAGCTCATGCTGGTCGGAGACACACCCGCGGAAAAGGATAAGCTACTATCGGAGCCGGGCAAAGGTAAACGGAAGCCATGTGTTCTACAATACCAGGCATATTGAGGAACAGCTGCCCGACATCTTCAAGGAGATAACCATAACCGAGGATGCCAGGCAACAGCTAAGAGAGCAGTTGACGAGGTGGTTTGAAACCGAAACTGATGACAATGAGGAGCTGAAGCATGCTGAGACAAGGCTGGCCAAGCTGGGGAAAATGGAGAGGAATCTGCAGCAATTGGTCATTGAGGAGGAGATATCCTTTGCCGATTTCAAAGAGCATCGGTCTCGCATTGAAGCAGAGAGGGCAAGATTAAAGAACACTGTGGACTCAATCAAACAGCGTCAGCACCTGGTGAAAGCTGATTTTGAAATTGCCCTTCAGCTTGCTACGGAGATGGATTTCCTCTTTGATAAAGGAACCTTTGACGAGAGGCGTCTGCTATGTGAGACAGTATTCAAGCGACTGCGTGTGGAAAACGGGAGAATAATAAGAACTGAGCTTAACTCGCCCTTCGCCCTGATAGCCAGTAGGGCAAAGGGTTCGGAATCTGTTTCGAATGGTGGGGGAAAATCCCCAATCTCAACCTTTCCCGGTCTCCTCGTCCACTAGCTTCAAGTGAAGCTCATTTAGCTGCGTCTGAGAGACCTCTGAAGGCGAATCGCTCATAACATCGATCGCGCTCTGGTTCTTGGGAAAAGCTATGACCTCTCTAATATTATCGGCCCCGGCCAGCAGCATCACTAGGCGGTCTATCCCAGGGGCAATACCGCCGTGTGGAGGAGCACCGTAGTCAAAGGCCTCCAGCATGTGTCCGAAGCGCGCTTCGATCTCCTCGTCGCTGTAACCCAAGAGACGGAATATCTTCTGCTGTAACTCTCGCGTATGAATTCTGATGCTGCCGCTGGATAGCTCATAGCCATTGCAGACGATATCGTAGTGACGGGCCCTGACCTTGCCCGGGTCTTTATCAAGTAACGGTATGTCCTCTTCACGCGGTGAGGTAAATGGATGGTGCATGGGCTCCCAAAGTTTGGTCTCCGCGTTCCAGTCAAGCAGCGGAAAATCAACGACAAAAAAGAAGACCAGCAGGTTCGGGTCGATCATACCGAGTCGCCGTCCCATCTCCCGGCGCAGCTCATCCAGCACCTTGTCTACCATTTTAGATTCACCGGCCACTATAAGTATCAGGTCGCTCGCTTTAGCCTCGAATTTACCCACAATCTGCTTGAGCTGTTCAGCGCTAAGATACTTGGCTGCCACCGATTTTACTTTATCAGGACTCAGTTGCTCGGGGCTGTTAAAACTACCAGGTGGTAAGGCCAGTGTTATCAATCCTTTGGCGCCAGAAGCCTTCGCCAGTTCAGTTAATTCTTCGGTCTGCTTGTGGGAATAATCGGCGCAGCCTGGCAGGCAAATGCCCCTGACCTTGCCACCACCCTGTATCGCCGAGCGGAAAACGGCGAACTCGGATTCGGCAACAATCTGGGACAGGTCTCTCAGTTCCAGCCCGAAGCGTATATCGGGCTTGTCGGTCCCGTACTTCTCCATGGTTTCAGTAAAGGAAAGACGGGGAAAAGGTTTTAACAGTCTCATTTCTGGCTTTATCGTTTCAACCAGGGAGGTGAACATCTCTTCCAGCAAGCTAAGTATGTCCTCCTCGTCGATAAAGCTCATTTCCATATCGAGCTGGGTGAATTCAGGCTGCCTGTCGGCACGCAGGTCTTCATCTCTAAAACAGCGGGCAATCTGGTAATACTTCTCCATTCCGGCTACCATCAGCAATTGCTTTAACTGCTGCGGCGACTGAGGCAGCGCGTAGAACTTTCCCGGATGCATACGGCTGGGCACCAGATAGTCGCGGGCGCCTTCAGGCGTGCTCTTGAATAATATAGGCGTCTCGACTTCTACAAAGCCCTCGGCATCCAGGAAATCGCGCATAAACTTCTCCACTTTATGGCGGAGTACCATGTTTTCCTTCATCCTGGGGCGCCTGAGGTAGAGGTAGCGGTATTTAAGTGCCAGGTTCTCATCAACCTCCAAATCCTCATTAATATAAAAGGGTGGACTCTTGGCGGTGTTAAGGATCTGGATATCGCTGGCGATAACTTCTATTTTGCCGGTGGGCAGCTTTAGATTTTCAGTACCCTGCGGACGTTTTTCCACCTTGCCGCTGATTCTGGCAACAAATTCATTGCGGAGCTCATTAGCTGTCTTGTGCGCCTTCTTTGAGGTTTCGGGGTTGAATACCACCTGGGCAATGCCTTCTTTATCTCTGAGGTCGATGAATATCAGCCCGCCGTGGTCGCGCCGACGATGCACCCAGCCAGCCAGCGTGACCTCTTTTCCAATGTGCTTTTCACTAAGTTCTCCGCAGCTGTGGTTTTTGAGCAAGCAGACCTCCTGGCGTGTCTGAGCATTATATCTTAAGGTAGCCCCATGTTCAATTTAAGATGAGCGAATTCATGATAAAACAAGGCGAGGTGCTCTTCTGGAACACCTCGCCAAATTACCTTACAACCAACCAAGACAGCACTAGAAACTGATTATTTGGTCAGCCTCTATTGTCCGCGGTTGGTCTTGATGGTATTCATGAAGAAGTCACAACTCTGTGAATCGGTAATTGTCTTTACCTGTGCGGTGTCTCCGAGTTCAAGGTACTGTCCGGTGCTGGCACTATAGGCAGGCCACGACGTCAGTCCTTCGGCGTTGGGGTCGCCTTTAGCTGCAAAGTTAGTCCAGTAACTGATAACAGTTTGGGAAACTGCTTTGTCAGTATCATTATAGTAGACCTCTGGTTTTAGAGGTGGATACAGTGGTATAAAAGTGCCGAAGACATACTGTATTTCCATGGTGTGAAAACCACCAAAAGGCTTGGCTCCAGGCGGCACACGGGTGAACTGGTAAAGATAGGCGGGCTGATTAACCCTGGACATAGCGCTGGCATAGGTCCTGGCGGGACAGGTAAAAGTTATTGCCGTTAGCACTTGCTTGTCGGATTTCAAAAGCTCTTTATCACTGTTCCCAGGAGGATACGTAGTCAGAACCTGCTGCGCCTTATCCCCAAAGGTATTGTTTACGTAAGTTGTATAAGACTCAACTGTGGGCTTGGCGAGCAACTGGAATAGAGCCCATTCGTCAGCCGTAGAACCTATCAGCAACGGGACAGGCTGTTGCTTACCGGCTTCAAATATATTAAGCGGCAGGTCGGTAATTACCCAGCCATCCACACAAGGGTCGTATCTGTAGCCAGCAGCAAGAATATCAGTCGGTGGTTTCCCCGCATCCATAACTTCCTGCGCGCTCTTGGCACGCAGGCAGGCTATGGGGTCAGCTGCAGTGTCACAGCCAAGGGCTTTGACTATTTGTTCGCCCATATTTTCCTTGGGCTCGTTACCATATTTGCTTTCCTTCGCATCTGCAAATAGCAAACCTTCGTAAGGGCTTTCCGCTATGGCACGCTGAAACAGCCCTGTGGTCAGTGGTGATGACATTAGCCAGAGGACGCTGGTGGCCCCAGCTGACTGTCCGAACAGCATTACCCGGCTTGGATCACCGCCAAAGGCGGCGATGTTTCGCTGAACCCATTGTAGCGCTGCGATCTGGTCTTGTAGTCCATAGTTGCCAGAGGAATTATGAGGATCTTCCTTATCAAGCAGCGGATGTGCTAGAAATCCAAGAGGTCCCAGCCTGTAGTTAAAAGTTACTAGCACAACACCATTCTGTGCAAGGTTTGTACCATCATATCCAGGATTTGAACCTTCACCGAATCGAAAGGCACCGCCATATATCCACACCATAACTGGCAGCTTATCACTGGCCGTTTTAGCCGGAGTCCAGACGTTCAAGTACAGGCAGTCCTCACTCAGCGGCTGAGCAGATGTAAAGGTCTTGCTGTAATAGCCCATTGGTGCGCTACCGAACTTGGTGCAATCCTTAACTCCCTGCCACGCGGCTGCCGGCTGCGGCGGTTTCCAGCGTAAATCTCCAACCGGTGGTGCGGCAAAGGGAATGCCCTTATAAATATGTATGTCCTGGTTTTCACCAACGACTGCTCCGGATATCAGCCCGGTGTCGATTTTTATAGGGTCTTTAAGCGGGATGGATGCCGGAGCACAGGATACCGATGCAGCAATCGTTGATAGGAGAACCAATGCGACCACTAAAAAGCTGGTGAACCTCTTCATAAAAATACCTCCTTACCGTGTAAATTCTCAAGCATTGCGCATAATTTATCGCTTAACGACCTACTTGTCAACCTATTTTTTACTATTATCATGAAAATACCGGGGAATAATCCTGAAATTATTGTACTTCTATATGAGGTCTACGGCGGGGTGTGCTCAACCACTTTTGTTTTTGCGTTAACCTCACCTCCTCATTAGTGACCTGATATTTATGGAGAAAGTCCTTTTTGAAATCGGCAAAGATACCGAGCCGAACAGCCTCCGCTATTTGCTGCATCAATCTGGTAATAAAACGGAGATTGTGAATGGTGGCCAGCCTGTAAGCCAACAGTTCCTCACATTTAAACAGATTCTGAAGATAGGCTGCGGAATAATTTCGGCAGGTATAGCAGTCACAATTGGCGTCAATCGGTCCCCTCTTTGTTTTATAAATGGTTTTTCTGACGTTCTGTCTGCCCTCCATGGTGAAGAGTGCGCCGTTCCGCGCAACCCTAGTCGGCAGCGCGCTATCGAACAGGTCAATACCCCGGCTGACACCTTCTATGATATCTTCAGGTGAGCCGATGCCCATGAGGTAACGAGGCTTGTCTGAAGGCAAAAACGGTATCGTCTCATCCACCGTTGACCAGGTCCTTTCTTTAGCTTCGCCCAGGCTGAGTCCACCGACGGCATAGCCGTCAAAATGCATGCCGGTGATGGCTTTAGCCGACAGTTTCCTGAGCTGTGCCGATGTACCTCCCTGGACAATGCCGAACAGCAGCTGGTCAGGATTTGTGCGACGCTTCAGACATCGTTCCGCCCAGAGCGAAGTCCTGTCCACAGCCCCACGTAACCTGGATGGTTCGGCGTTGCTGGGCAAGCACTCATCGAGCGTCATCATGATATCGACTCCCAGATTCTGCTGAAATTCGATAACCGATTCCGGGGTAATATGATGCTCGCTGCCGTCAATATGCGAGCGAAAGGCCAGACCATCATCAGATACTTTGCACAGTCGAGCCAGGCTGAATACCTGATAACCCCCGCTGTCGGTTAGTATCGGCCCATCCCACGCCATAAACCGGTGCAGTCCACCCAGTTTATCAATAACATCGATTCCCGGCCTGAGATAAAGGTGGTAAGTGTTGCCAAGTACTATAGTTACACCTATCGTTTTGAGGTCTTCCGGAGTTAGAGCTTTTACCGTACCCTGGCTGGCTACAGGCATAAAAGCCGGTGTAGGTACTGTGCCGTGCTTAGTAATAAGTTCACCAAGTCGTGCATGTGTCTCCGTGCAGGTTTTTACTATGCTAAAAGGTTTGTCGATGGGTCAGGCTCCTTGTCTTTTGGTGCTATAAGCATGTAATGAAATCAGCGTCCTGTTCGCCAGTAGTCTACAAACTTGCGAACCGCCCTGGCTGCTTCAGCAACCGAAGAATAGGTCGGAATGCCGGCACCGGCATACCTGGCACGCTGTTCTGCGAGTATCTTCCAGCGCTGGTGCGACGGCAGGTCAGCAGTGGCCGCCTCGCTGTGAATTACCGCTATCATGGGTTTTAATTTTTTATTATACAGATTAATGAACATTTCAGTCTGACCGGCAGCCAGCCCCTTCCACAGCTCGGTTAAAAAGGGGTTATCATCGCTGTATTCACCGATGAGAAAATCGAACTGCGGGCTTTCGGCCATTAATCTGGGCAGCACCTGGAGTATCTCGGCAAAACCGACGGAAACAGCACTCATTATAGATATGTCTATGGGGTTTCCTATCCAATCCCATATCTCCGGAGCTTTTACTTTTAAAGCATCCCGAATTTCATCAGGCATTAGTGGCACGGTGAGGCCAGCCTCTTCGCAAGTATCTGCAGCCATCACTGATAGTCCACCTCCCGCACTCATTATACCCACGTTATATCCCGTTAGCTCAGGCAGAAATGAGAAGGCAACCAGAAGGTCAATCAGTTCACGCAAATCACCTGCCTGTACCACCCCAGCTTTCTTAAAAACTGTACCCCAGATGGGCATCGAGCCGGCGATGGCGGCCGTATGCGAAGTTACTGCTCTGGAGCCTGCCGAACCTCGACCGCCCTTGATGGCAATAACCGGTTTTAGGCGTGCTGCATTTGTCAAAGAATTAATAAACTTCTTTCCGTTTTTTATGCCCTCAAAGTAAGCGGCAATTATCTCGGTCTCTTCGTCCTGGGCCAGATAGTCCAAAAAATCGCTCTCATCGATATCCAGAGCATTGCCGTAACTTATCACTTTACTGAATCGTAGACCGCGCAGCTCTCCGTATCTGGCAAGCATGGTCGACGAGCCCCCACTCTGAAACACTGCACCGATATTCCCGGGCTCTTTTGGCAAATTGTAACCATTGGCAATCCTGCCCCGAGGATAGTAAATGCCCATACAGTTTGGGCCTATAAGGCGTATGCCCAGCTTCCTGGCTACCTTAAGCATTTCAGCCTCGAGCTTTATGCCTTCGTCACGGCCAGTCTCACTAAGCCGAGCCGTTACCAGATGAACAATTTTCACGCCTTTGGCCGGGCACTGCGCCAGCATGTCCAGTACCAGATTTGCCGGCAAGCAGCAGATAACGTAGTCGACTTTACCCGGAATGCTGGCCAGATTTGGATACGCTTTGTGACCGATGATGGTTTCTTTATTCGGATTCACCGGATAGATTCTTCCGGCATATTCGTAGTCAAGCAGATGTCGGAAGAACTGGTGGCCAAAAGATAGCGGGTCCTCCGATGCTCCGGCAACGGCAATAGATTCAGGGTGAAAAGCGATTTCCAGTATTTCTTTTAGGCTTGCGTCCATATTCAGATCAACCAGACGTCGAGCGCCATAGTCAGAAAAATGATACCAAGATAGGGAAAAGCTGATAGCTTATATACGCGCCAGGCGGCAGTCGACGACATAGAAAACAGCAGCCTTACATTGGCATAAATCATCAAGGCACCGAGCAAGCTGGCCATAATTAAATACAGTAGATGAAATCCACCAAACAGGTAAATTATCACAGAAACCATATATAGTAGCACGGACAGCACTAAAAGCAGTTTAACTACGTTTCTAACAGGCCAGCTCAGCGGGAAGTAGTTCAAACCGGCCTTAAAATAATCCTCATGGTTCGCGAGCATTAATGTCCAGACATGAATCGGCGTCCAGAAAGCTACCAGTACGCACAGTAAAACCAGCCTTATATCGAAAGCAGGACTTATGGCCAGCCACCCGATTAGCACAGGACTGCAGCCGGCTATTATACCCAGAAACGTGCACGATATGGTCTTACGCCATACCGAAGAAGCCACGACACCAATCAGCCCGACAGCAAAGCATAGTGGATTTAGCACCCAGGCCAAGGCTAATCCAACAACTATAAGAGATATGATAAGCGGCAACGCTTTCTGCGCCGGATAAATCCGCTCTGAAGGCAGGGCACGGCGGCATGTCCTGGCCATCCTGGCGTCGACATTACGGTCAAGGTAGTTGGTCAGGCCGTTGGAGCCGGCACTGCCCGAAAGCAAAGCAAGTATAATCAGGAGGAAAATCTTGACCGGCGGATAGCCAGCAGCCGCCACAATTGCCGAAAAAACACCGATAAGCGTAAGCAGGCTGGTCTCAGCGGGCTTAAGTACGCTGATATAGTCCAGAAACGTAGCGCTTTTTCTAACTGCTATGGTCAAGGCTTTATCACCTCTTCCAGCGCGTTAATAACATCTGCCCGTGGCACGTCATTGCGAATGATTGCCTGTCCAATATCTTTAAGCAAAACCCATTTTATAGCTCGGTCGCGAACCTTCTTATCAAGCTCCATGGCCACCGATACCTTATCCAAAGCCACACCCCGGCAGTCTAAAGGCAAGCCGAATGCACTAAGAATCGATTTATGGCGCTCGACGCCCTCGCCCGACAATAGCTCCAGTCGATGGCTGAGCCTGGCTGCAGCCATCATACCGATGGCTACCGCTTCGCCGTGCAGAAAACGCCCGTAGGCGGTGGCAGCCTCAAGTCCATGGGCGACCGTATGGCCGTAATTAAGTATAGTGCGAATGCCGGTCTCTTTCTCATCTTCAGATACGATGCGGCATTTGATGGCTGCGCTTCGGGCAATGACTTTAACCGTAATGTCGCGCTCAAGCCTCACCAGGGCTTTGACGTTGCGCTCAAGCAGCCTGAGTAACTCGGCATCGAGAATCATCCCGTGTTTTATGACCTCAGCCCAGCCGGAGGTAAGCTCTCGCTGCGGCAACGTGGTTAACGTTTTGACATCGGCAAAAACGAGGCACGGCTGACAGAAAGCACCTATCAAGTTTTTGCCCTCAGCGTGGTCTACGGCCACCTTGCCACCTATGCTGGCATCGGTCATAGCTATTAAAGTCGTGGGCACCTGCAGCCAGGGCAATCCCCTTAAAAAAGTTGCGGCCACAAATCCGGCCAGGTCGCCAACCATGCCGCCGCCCAAAGCCACTATAGCGTCATTTCTCTCGACACGGCGTTGAATGAGATAATCATAGATTTTCATAGCTTGAGACATATTCTTGGAAGACTCGCCCGGTGGCACCGCGAAAGAGTTAACGGCGAAGCCGGCTTTTTCCAGCGATTTCTTGACCCTGGCGCCATAAATAGAAAATACAGTTTCATCGCTGATAATATTGGCCTTTCCAGATAGACCGGCTTGTTTCATCCTGTCGC
>Ga0116202_10002660_pt1 | contig 10702 bp, 2 predicted proteins | sample LakKivw325mmetaG_FD_94479 | JGI IMG/M metagenome (GOLD analysis project Ga0116202, IMG submission 94479) | Anoxic lake water microbial communities from Lake Kivu, Rwanda to study Microbial Dark Matter (Phase II) - Lake Kivu water 325m metaG | ecosystem: Environmental > Aquatic > Freshwater >... | reverse complement strand
GCCAGGCACGCGGCTGCACGAAGCGGACCTCGCCGACCAACTCGGCATCAGCACCACGCCGGTGAGAGAGGCGCTCGGACGGCTCGTCGCCGACGGTCTTGCCACCAGCAGCGGCAGGACCGGCGTCTATGTGACCCGGCTTTCGCACGAAGAGATAGCCGACCTCTACGAGGCCCGGGAGATACTCGAGCCGCCGCTGGCGCGGCTCGCGGCGGAGCGTGCGAACGAGAGCGAGATAGCGGCGCTGCAGCAGAGCCTCCAGGAGTTCGAGGCCGCACTGAAGGTTGACGACGTCGATTCCCTCATGGAGCTGGACAGCCAGTTCCACGAGATGCTCGCGTCCATCGCCGGCAACCGCTCCCTGGCGGAGGCCCGGGAGAGGCTGGACAACTACATCGCCATCGCCAGGGTGGCGTCCGTCCTGAGAGCGCACCGCAGGACGTCGCCACTCGCGCTGAAGGAGCACACCCAGATATGCAGCGCGGTGGCCGCCCACGACGGCCGGAAGGCAGAGCGCCGCATGGCGGAGCACATCCGCAGGCGGCGTGACGGTCTCATCGGCAAGGTGGACAGGGTCGGAGGGGAAGGAAGCGATGGCGCCCAGGCGCAGGCAATGACGGCGCCCGCCGGAGGAGGCACTCAGCAATGGCAAGTCAAATGAAGCAACTGTGCAGCGCACCCGCAGGGACGACCGAGGTGCTGCAGGGCAACATCGCCTTCGCGGTGGGCTGCGTCCGGGGCGGCATCCACGCCGCCGACGGCTACCCGGGCACGCCGAGCACGGAGGTCATCGACCGCGGCCTCTCGGAGGTTCAAGACCTCATCAACGTGGGCTGGTCGGTCAACGAGGCCATCGCCTCCGCCGTGGCGCAGGGCCATTCGATGGCCGGACGTGACTGCGTCGTCACCATGAAGATACCGGGCCTCTTCCAGGCGGCGGACGCATTCACCACCGGCGCACTGTATGGCATGCAGCGCGGAGCGGTCGTGTACTACATAGCCAGCGACTTCATACCGAGCGCAACGCAGCACACCATCGACCCCCGCTACCTCTTTCGAAGCTGCTTCGTGCCGGTGCTCGAGCCGCGAAACCACCAGGAGATGCTCGAGTCTGCCTCCATCGCGGTCGAGATAGCGCGAGCCTTCAACACGCAGGTCGTCGTGATGCCGAGCGGAGTGCTCTGCCACAGCGAGGGCCTCGTACACCTGACGGAACCGCAGTCGCGAGCCCCCGTGGACGTCACCACCTGCTTCAGACAGTTCAACGCACTGCCAAACATGGCCCGCGCCAACTACGACCGCGCGGTGAAGGAGCGCATTCCGGCACTGACCGAGATGGTAGAACACAGCCCGCTCAACCGCTGGACGAAGGGCTCCGGGAAGATAGGGGTCATCACGTACGGCATCTGCGACCTGTACGTCCGGCAGGTGAGGGACTCGTCGCGGCCCGACCTCGACATCCTCTCCCTGGCGTTCTCCAATCCGCTGCCGATGGAGCTCATCCGCCGCTTCCACGAGTCCATCCGCGGCCCGGTGTTCGTCATCGAGGACGGCTACCGCTTCGTGCAGGAGAGCCTGGAGCGGGCCGGGTTGAAGGTGCAGGGCAAGACGGCTGAGGACCCGCTGACCGAATGGTCGCCGACCCTTGTGGCGCAGCGGCTCGGATTCGAGCTACAGCGTTCGCGCCTCGCCGCGTCTCCCGTGCCGCGCCCGCCGGCCATCTGCGCCGGCTGCCCCTACCGGCTCTTCGGGCTCGAGGTGGCCGCCATGCGAAAAAAGGGGCTGATAGACGTCATCTTCGGCGACATCGGTTGCTACGCGCTGCTCTACTACCTCAACGCAGTCGACACCGCCCTCTGCATGGGCGCCGGCGAGGCGATGCGGCAGGGCTTCGTGCTATCCCGCCCGGAGGAGATGTCGCGCTGCCTGGCGGTGGTCGGCGACAGCACCGAATGCCACACCGGCATGGCCGCGACGCGCAACGCCGTGTACCGGAACATCGCGGGCGTGAAGGTCATCCTGGACAACTCCTGGACCGCCATGACCGGCGGCCAGCCTTCGCCTACCTCGCCGGCGAACCTTGCAGGGCAGCCCATGCGCTTCGACCTGCCGGCTGCGCTTGCCGCGACCGGAGCAAAGGTCGCCGTGGTCCGCGCCTACGACCGCTCGGAGATACACGAGGCGCTGAAGTCCGCCCTGGCGGAAGCCGCCGAAGGTGTCTTCTCCACCATCATCCTCCGCGACGGGCAGTGCCTGAGACAGAGTGACGCGAGCACGCAGCGCGTGAAGGCGAACCCCGAGGTGTGCAAGCAGTGCGGGCTCTGCCTCGTCTGCCCCGGCATCGAGAAGGGTCCTGACGGCATGCCGGTGGCGACGCAGTTCTGCTCCGGCTGCGGAGGGCATACGCCTGCATGCATGCAGATGTGCCCCTTCGGCGCGCTGAGCGCCGTGGGTCCAGACGACTCTGCCGCCGCGGCCGGACCGCGCTTCCCGGAGCCCCCTGCAAGCATCGCGCTGCCCGAGATGTCACAGGCGCGCCTGCCGGAGCGGCTCGCGCTGGCCATCCGCGGCGTGGGCGGACAGGGCAACCTGTTCTTCGGTCGAGTGCTGACCCGGCTTGCCTTCCTCGCCGGCTACGGTGAGAAGAACATCGTCAAGGGCGAAACGCACGGCATGGCTCAGATGGGCGGACCGGTCATCAGCACCTTCGCCTGCGGCGATGTCGTCAGCCCGGTGTTCCTCCCCGGCACGGCAGATGTGCTCATCGCGCTGGAGAAGAGCGAGGTGCTCCGGCCCGGCTTCCTCGACATGCTGAACCCGGCCGGCACCGCGTTGCTGGCCACTACGCGGATCGTGCCGCTCGGCCTGACGGCGGACAAGTACCCGTCCGATGCGCAACTCGACGAAGCACTGCGCGGCTACTACGTGCGCAAGGTGGATGTGCTGGGTCGCGCGCTCAGTCTGGGCGACCCGACCGGGCGCATGGCAAACGTCGTGATGCTCGGCCTGCTCAGCACGCTGAAGCCGTTCGACGTCTTCGCGCTGGAGCTGTGGCTGGAGGCGCTGCGCAGCGTCAACCCGTCCCCGGCGGTCTGGGCAGCCAACTACGCCGCGTTCAACGCCGGGCGTACAATGTAGTGTCAGCCTGACGCCGGCGCAAGCGGCCGACGTCACTTCCCCGAAGGAGAGGAGGCCCCGGGAGAGAATGGCAGCTCTCCCCGGGGCAGGGAGTCACTGTCATGGCAGTAAGAGCAACGCTCCGAACTCTGCTGGAGCCGGCGAGCATCGCGGTTGTCGGCGCAAGCGACGACCTCTCCAAGCCCGGCGGCAAGCTCGTGCGCAATATCCAGCTTCGCGGCTACGCAGGCGAGCTCCTGCTCGTGAATCCCAAGAGCACCGAGGTGCAAGGCGTCCATGCATATCCATCAGTCGCGGACCTGCCCGTCGCCCCGGAGTTGGCGTTCATCGCGATACCCGCACGTTCCGCCCGGCAGGCAGTCGAGGAGCTTGCCAGCAAGGGCGCGAGTGCGGTGGTCGTGCTGAGCGCGGGCTTCGGAGAGGTGAGCGAGGAGGGGCGCGCGGAAGAGCGGCGGATGGTGGACATCGCGAACGCCCACGGGATGATGCTCATCGGACCCAACTGCTCCGGCATCGTCTCGCACGCGCACGCCGGCAAGTTCAGCGGCGTGCCGCCAGTGAGCCGCAAGGGAGGCATCGACTTCCTCAGCGGCTCGGGGGCGACGGTTGATTTCGTCTACGAGCTGGCCACCCGCCGGGGTCTGCCCTTCGACTCGCTGCTCAACGTCGGCAACTCGGCACAGACCGGCGTGACCGACCTTCTCCGACTCTACGACGAGGCCCAGGACGGAGACAGCTCACTCATCAAGCTGCTTTACATCGAGGTGCTCACGCGGCCGCAGGAGTTCTTGAGGCACGCCCGCAGCCTGGCGTACAAGGGCTGCACGGTTGCCGGCATCAAGTCCGGCGCCACCGAGGCCGGGAGCCGCGCCGCGGCGAGCCACACCGGCGCCATGGCGACGAGCGACACGGCGGTGCAGGCGCTGTTCGACAAGGCGGGCATCATCCGGGTCCAGTCGAGGCAGGAGCTTGTGGACGTAGCCACGGCACTCGTTTGCGCCCGCGGCCGGCTGGATGGACGTCGCATTGCGGTCGTCAGCGACGCCGGAGGGCCGGGCGTCATGCTGGCCGACGAGCTGAACCGGCAGGGATTCACCGTCCCGCCGTTCGCTTCGCACACGAAGGAGCGCATCGCCGGTGCGCTGCCGCCTGGGGCGGCGGCGGGGAATCCGGTCGACTGCCTGCCAACGCGCAACGGTGAGAGCATCGGCAACGTGCTCCGCATCATCGCGGAAGAAGAGAAGGAGAACGTCGACTACATCCTGTTCATCGACGGCGATTCCGGGCTGGCTGAGAACTGGGAGATATGCAAATCGCTCATGCGCGCCCAGGACGAGGGCGGCATACCGATACTACCTGCCTTTCTCTCGCCCGTCTCTGCGCAGGACGCGCTGACCAGGCTCAAGGAGGCCGGCCGCTGCTGGTTCGAAGACGAGGTGGCCATGGCCCGCGCACTGGGTCGCGTGGTGAACCGCCCTCGCATCACGGAGCCCACCCGCGAGGCGACCGGATACGACCGCGAGCGCATCGCCGCGGCCCTGGACGGCCAGAGGGGGACGCTGCAGCCGCACGTCATTCGTCAGGTGCTCGAGGCGGCGGGCATCCGCGTCCCAGCTCAGGCGCAGGTGGCGCAGAAGGCGGACCTCCCCTCTGCCGGCATTCCCTTCCCCTGGGCCATGAAGGTGATCGGGCCGCTGCACAAGAGCGACGTGGGCGGCGTGAAGCTGGGCATCAGGGACATGGACGAGGCGCGCGTCGCATGGGACGTGCTGATGCACATCGAGGGCGCGACCGGCTGCCTGGTGCAGCAGATGGTGCCCGGCACGGAGGTCATCATCGGCGCCAACCGTGAGGAAGGCTACGGCCACCTCGTGGCATTCGGCCTCGGCGGCATCTACACCGAGGCACTCAAGGACGTCCAGTTCCGCCTGGCGCCGCTCTCGACGCAGGAGGCGGAGGGAATGATACGGGCGGTGCGCGCCTTCCCGCTCATCAAAGGCGTGCGTGGGCAGCCGGGCATGGATACGGCGCTGCTCGCCGACATGCTCATCCGGGCGGGCCTGCTCGTATCCGACTTCCCGCAGATACGGGAGATGGACCTGAACCCGGTCAAGGGAGTCAGCGCAGACCTGTACGCCGTGGATGCGCGCATCATCGTGGATTGAGGCGACTCGATCCGGGGCAGTGCAGGGGCATCCGGCAGGGGCGAGGCATGCCTCGCCCCTGCCGGATGCCCCTGCACTGCCCCGGATCGAGTCGCCTCAATCCACGATGATGCGCGCATCCACGGCGTACAGGTCTGCGCTGACTCCCTTGACCGGGTTCAGGTCCATCTCCCGTATCTGCGGGAAGTCGGATACGAGCAGGCCCGCCCGGATGAGCATGTCGGCGAGCAGCGCCGTATCCATGCCCGGCTGCCCACGCACGCCTTTGATGAGCGGGAAGGCGCGCACCGCCCGTATCATTCCCTCCGCCTCCTGCGTCGAGAGCGGCGCCAGGCGGAACTGGACGTCCTTGAGTGCCTCGGTGTAGATGCCGCCGAGGCCGAATGCCACGAGGTGGCCGTAGCCTTCCTCACGGTTGGCGCCGATGATGACCTCCGTGCCGGGCACCATCTGCTGCACCAGGCAGCCGGTCGCGCCCTCGATGTGCATCAGCACGTCCCATGCGACGCGCGCCTCGTCCATGTCCCTGATGCCCAGCTTCACGCCGCCCACGTCGCTCTTGTGCAGCGGCCCGATCACCTTCATGGCCCAGGGGAAGGGAATGCCGGCAGAGGGGAGGTCCGCCTTCTGCGCCACCTGCGCCTGAGCTGGGACGCGGATGCCCGCCGCCTCGAGCACCTGACGAATGACGTGCGGCTGCAGCGTCCCCCTCTGGCCGTCCAGGGCCGCGGCGATGCGCTCGCGGTCGTATCCGGTCGCCTCGCGGGTGGGCTCCGTGATGCGAGGGCGGTTCACCACGCGACCCAGTGCGCGGGCCATGGCCACCTCGTCTTCGAACCAGCAGCGGCCGGCCTCCTTGAGCCTGGTCAGCGCGTCCTGCGCAGAGACGGGCGAGAGAAAGGCAGGTAGTATCGGTATGCCGCCCTCGTCCTGGGCGCGCATGAGCGATTTGCATATCTCCCAGTTCTCAGCCAGCCCGGAATCGCCGTCGATGAACAGGATGTAGTCGACGTTCTCCTTCTCTTCTTCCGCGATGATGCGGAGCACGTTGCCGATGCTCTCACCGTTGCGCGTTGGCAGGCAGTCGACCGGATTCCCCGCCGCCGCCCCAGGCGGCAGCGCACCGGCGATGCGCTCCTTCGTGTGCGAAGCGAACGGCGGGACGGTGAATCCCTGCCGGTTCAGCTCGTCGGCCAGCATGACGCCCGGCCCTCCGGCGTCGCTGACGACCGCAATGCGACGTCCATCCAGCCGGCCGCGGGCGCAAACGAGTGCCGTGGCTACGTCCACAAGCTCCTGCCTCGACTGGACCCGGATGATGCCCGCCTTGTCGAACAGCGCCTGCACCGCCGTGTCGCTCGTCGCCATGGCGCCGGTGTGGCTCGCCGCGGCGCGGCTCCCGGCCTCGGTGGCGCCGGACTTGATGCCGGCAACCGTGCAGCCCTTGTACGCCAGGCTGCGGGCGTGCCTCAAGAACTCCTGCGGCCGCGTGAGCACCTCGATGTAAAGCAGCTTGATGAGTGAGCTGTCTCCGTCCTGGGCCTCGTCGTAGAGTCGGAGAAGGTCGGTCACGCCGGTCTGTGCCGAGTTGCCGACGTTGAGCAGCGAGTCGAAGGGCAGACCCCGGCGGGTGGCCAGCTCGTAGACGAAATCAACCGTCGCCCCCGAGCCGCTGAGGAAGTCGATGCCTCCCTTGCGGCTCACTGGCGGCACGCCGCTGAACTTGCCGGCGTGCGCGTGCGAGACGATGCCGGAGCAGTTGGGTCCGATGAGCATCATCCCGTGGGCGTTCGCGATGTCCACCATCCGCCGCTCTTCCGCGCGCCCCTCCTCGCTCACCTCTCCGAAGCCCGCGCTCAGCACGACCACCGCACTCGCGCCCTTGCTGGCAAGCTCCTCGACTGCCTGCCGGGCGGAACGTGCGGGTATCGCGATGAACGCCAACTCCGGGGCGACGGGCAGGTCCGCGACTGATGGATATGCATGGACGCCTTGCACCTCGGTGCTCTTGGGATTCACGAGCAGGAGCTCGCCTGCGTAGCCGCGAAGCTGGATATTGCGCACGAGCTTGCCGCCGGGCTTGGAGAGGTCGTCGCTTGCGCCGACAACCGCGATGCTCGCCGGCTCCAGCAGAGTTCGGAGCGTTGCTCTTACTGCCATGACAGTGACTCCCTGCCCCGGGGAGAGCTGCCATTCTCTCCCGGGGCCTCCTCTCCTTCGGGGAAGTGACGTCGGCCGCTTGCGCCGGCGTCAGGCTGACACTACATTGTACGCCCGGCGTTGAACGCGGCGTAGTTGGCTGCCCAGACCGCCGGGGACGGGTTGACGCTGCGCAGCGCCTCCAGCCACAGCTCCAGCGCGAAGACGTCGAACGGCTTCAGCGTGCTGAGCAGGCCGAGCATCACGACGTTTGCCATGCGCCCGGTCGGGTCGCCCAGACTGAGCGCGCGACCCAGCACATCCACCTTGCGCACGTAGTAGCCGCGCAGTGCTTCGTCGAGTTGCGCATCGGACGGGTACTTGTCCGCCGTCAGGCCGAGCGGCACGATCCGCGTAGTGGCCAGCAACGCGGTGCCGGCCGGGTTCAGCATGTCGAGGAAGCCGGGCCGGAGCACCTCGCTCTTCTCCAGCGCGATGAGCACATCTGCCGTGCCGGGGAGGAACACCGGGCTGACGACATCGCCGCAGGCGAAGGTGCTGATGACCGGTCCGCCCATCTGAGCCATGCCGTGCGTTTCGCCCTTGACGATGTTCTTCTCACCGTAGCCGGCGAGGAAGGCAAGCCGGGTCAGCACTCGACCGAAGAACAGGTTGCCCTGTCCGCCCACGCCGCGGATGGCCAGCGCGAGCCGCTCCGGCAGGCGCGCCTGTGACATCTCGGGCAGCGCGATGCTTGCAGGGGGCTCCGGGAAGCGCGGTCCGGCCGCGGCGGCAGAGTCGTCTGGACCCACGGCGCTCAGCGCGCCGAAGGGGCACATCTGCATGCATGCAGGCGTATGCCCTCCGCAGCCGGAGCAGAACTGCGTCGCCACCGGCATGCCGTCAGGACCCTTCTCGATGCCGGGGCAGACGAGGCAGAGCCCGCACTGCTTGCACACCTCGGGGTTCGCCTTCACGCGCTGCGTGCTCGCGTCACTCTGTCTCAGGCACTGCCCGTCGCGGAGGATGATGGTGGAGAAGACACCTTCGGCGGCTTCCGCCAGGGCGGACTTCAGCGCCTCGTGTATCTCCGAGCGGTCGTAGGCGCGGACCACGGCGACCTTTGCTCCGGTCGCGGCAAGCGCAGCCGGCAGGTCGAAGCGCATGGGCTGCCCTGCAAGGTTCGCCGGCGAGGTAGGCGAAGGCTGGCCGCCGGTCATGGCGGTCCAGGAGTTGTCCAGGATGACCTTCACGCCCGCGATGTTCCGGTACACGGCGTTGCGCGTCGCGGCCATGCCGGTGTGGCATTCGGTGCTGTCGCCGACCACCGCCAGGCAGCGCGACATCTCCTCCGGGCGGGATAGCACGAAGCCCTGCCGCATCGCCTCGCCGGCGCCCATGCAGAGGGCGGTGTCGACTGCGTTGAGGTAGTAGAGCAGCGCGTAGCAACCGATGTCGCCGAAGATGACGTCTATCAGCCCCTTTTTTCGCATGGCGGCCACCTCGAGCCCGAAGAGCCGGTAGGGGCAGCCGGCGCAGATGGCCGGCGGGCGCGGCACGGGAGACGCGGCGAGGCGCGAACGCTGTAGCTCGAATCCGAGCCGCTGCGCCACAAGGGTCGGCGACCATTCGGTCAGCGGGTCCTCAGCCGTCTTGCCCTGCACCTTCAACCCGGCCCGCTCCAGGCTCTCCTGCACGAAGCGGTAGCCGTCCTCGATGACGAACACCGGGCCGCGGATGGACTCGTGGAAGCGGCGGATGAGCTCCATCGGCAGCGGATTGGAGAACGCCAGGGAGAGGATGTCGAGGTCGGGCCGCGACGAGTCCCTCACCTGCCGGACGTACAGGTCGCAGATGCCGTACGTGATGACCCCTATCTTCCCGGAGCCCTTCGTCCAGCGGTTGAGCGGGCTGTGTTCTACCATCTCGGTCAGTGCCGGAATGCGCTCCTTCACCGCGCGGTCGTAGTTGGCGCGGGCCATGTTTGGCAGTGCGTTGAACTGTCTGAAGCAGGTGGTGACGTCCACGGGGGCTCGCGACTGCGGTTCCGTCAGGTGTACGAGGCCCTCGCTGTGGCAGAGCACTCCGCTCGGCATCACGACGACCTGCGTGTTGAAGGCTCGCGCTATCTCGACCGCGATGGAGGCAGACTCGAGCATCTCCTGGTGGTTTCGCGGCTCGAGCACCGGCACGAAGCAGCTTCGAAAGAGGTAGCGGGGGTCGATGGTGTGCTGCGTTGCGCTCGGTATGAAGTCGCTGGCTATGTAGTACACGACCGCTCCGCGCTGCATGCCATACAGTGCGCCGGTGGTGAATGCGTCCGCCGCCTGGAAGAGGCCCGGTATCTTCATGGTGACGACGCAGTCACGTCCGGCCATCGAATGGCCCTGCGCCACGGCGGAGGCGATGGCCTCGTTGACCGACCAGCCCACGTTGATGAGGTCTTGAACCTCCGAGAGGCCGCGGTCGATGACCTCCGTGCTCGGCGTGCCCGGGTAGCCGTCGGCGGCGTGGATGCCGCCCCGGACGCAGCCCACCGCGAAGGCGATGTTGCCCTGCAGCACCTCGGTCGTCCCTGCGGGTGCGCTGCACAGTTGCTTCATTTGACTTGCCATTGCTGAGTGCCTCCTCCGGCGGGCGCCGTCATTGCCTGCGCCTGGGCGCCATCGCTTCCTTCCCCTCCGACCCTGTCCACCTTGCCGATGAGACCGTCACGCCGCCTGCGGATGTGCTCCGCCATGCGGCGCTCTGCCTTCCGGCCGTCGTGGGCGGCCACCGCGCTGCATATCTGGGTGTGCTCCTTCAGCGCGAGTGGCGACGTCCTGCGGTGCGCTCTCAGGACGGACGCCACCCTGGCGATGGCGATGTAGTTGTCCAGCCTCTCCCGGGCCTCCGCCAGGGAGCGGTTGCCGGCGATGGACGCGAGCATCTCGTGGAACTGGCTGTCCAGCTCCATGAGGGAATCGACGTCGTCAACCTTCAGTGCGGCCTCGAACTCCTGGAGGCTCTGCTGCAGCGCCGCTATCTCGCTCTCGTTCGCACGCTCCGCCGCGAGCCGCGCCAGCGGCGGCTCGAGTATCTCCCGGGCCTCGTAGAGGTCGGCTATCTCTTCGTGCGAAAGCCGGGTCACATAGACGCCGGTCCTGCCGCTGCTGGTGGCAAGACCGTCGGCGACGAGCCGTCCGAGCGCCTCTCTCACCGGCGTGGTGCTGATGCCGAGTTGGTCGGCGAGGTCCGCTTCGTGCAGCCGCGTGCCTGGC
>Ga0116202_10002659_pt1 | contig 10702 bp, 5 predicted proteins | sample LakKivw325mmetaG_FD_94479 | JGI IMG/M metagenome (GOLD analysis project Ga0116202, IMG submission 94479) | Anoxic lake water microbial communities from Lake Kivu, Rwanda to study Microbial Dark Matter (Phase II) - Lake Kivu water 325m metaG | ecosystem: Environmental > Aquatic > Freshwater >... | reverse complement strand
CACCAGCATCGCCGGATTCGCCGGCGGCATTGCCGGCCTGGGCGTGGACCTGCTCGCCGATGTGAGGGACGACGACGCCGCCATCCTGATCCCCACGCTCGGCGCCACGGCGGGCCTGGCTGCCGGGGCAGCGATGACGCGGATGGTCGGGGGAGCAGGCCGGGAGCGGGCCCAGGCTACGGCGCCGCCCGACCTCGCGCTGGTCAACGTGGGCGACGGGGTGCGCCTGGGGCTGCCCTGGCCGCAGCTCGCGGCGGTCGCCGCTGCCGGTCGCCACGGCCGGACGCGCGGCCAGCCGGGGCTGCGCCTGGCGTTGCTCGAGGCCCGGTTCTAGGCCGGACACTCCTTTCCAGCGGCGCCGGCCAGCCGACCTTCGTGCCGGTTCACTCCTGTGCGTCGCGCTGACCGGCAAGGAAAAGCTCCAGTACCTCGAACTCGTCCAGCGCCCGGCTGTAGAGCCGGACAGCATGCAGAGTGCCCAGCCAGGGCCGGTCACCCGTGGCTTCGTTGGCCAGCATCAGCCGGTACTCCCCGTCCCAGTTGCCGAAGTCGCCTGCGGCGAACCCGGTCGCCTGCTCGGCCCCGTTGACATACAGGTGGGTCTGGCCCGAAGGCTCGCGCACGAAGACGACGTGTGCGGGTCGAGTCACCGGCCGCGCAGGTGGCGAGACAAGTTCCGGCAGACCATTGGTGGAAGTGGACGTTGTGCGCAGGCGAGCCGCGTAGCTTTTCCCTGACTGGCCCAGTGTGAAGTTGCGCGCGCCGGTATCCCGGGACAGCGACACGATCCGCGCCGGTCCCGTCTGCTCTTCCGAAGCGGGGGTGATCCAGGCCTCCACGGTCAGGGAGTTCGACTGCCGGCAGGCGTCCACAATGCCGCTGGCCGGAGCGTCGGAGTCCAGCAGAACCGGTTTCGCGATGCGCAGGCCCTCGGCGGTCCACTCGACGCAGGTCAGATCGCGGATGCGCAGGTCGAGGCCCACGGGGCTGCCCGAAGAATCGCCCACCGTGTCTCCTTCGCCCTCGGCGAACAGGTACTGCGCCAGCATGCCGGCGCTGCCCGATGCGCCGGGGCGTCTTGCCTGGAACGCCGCTACGGTCCCCGGCTCGGCAGCGTTCCCGGCGCGGTCCCGCACGTTCGCCACGCGAAGCTCATAGCCGGCGGCCGCGACAAGCCCCGCCGCATCCAGCCGCACGGTCCGCCGGTCAGTGCTGAGTTCGGGGTGTGCCAGTGCCACCGGCTCTCCGGTCCCCGCGGCAGTGACCGTGTAGTTTCCCGGCTGTGTGGCGCTGGCTTCGTCGAGGGGTTCCGAGAAAATCACCGCCACCCGGCCTGGTTGCGCGACAGCCACTACGCGCTCCACTGCGGGCGGGGTCTCATCAGGGCCAGAGCTCTCCAGGATCAGCACGTAGTCGGGGTCCGGAGCACCCACCGGCGGCACGAAGGTCAGTGGCCCGGAGTTGGGGTGCTCGCCTGCCGGAATGAGGGTCGCGGTCCGCGGGTCGAACCACGAGGCGCGCACGCCCGCGCCGGTCACCAGCCGCGCGTCCACCGTCACCGCGCGGTATTCAGGCAAGTACGCCAGCGCAACCTGCCCATCCTGGGAGACGGCCGCGGGCACGTAGGCTCCCTCCCGCCCCTGACCGACAGGGATCAGCGAGGGCTCCGGCACCAGTGCGTGCCAGGGGAGCGACAGCATGAGGGCCTTGAGGTACCCCATGTGTAGCGCGCCCTGGAAGTGAATGGCCTCCTGCCAAGGGGTATCCGCTCCCCAGACGGACTCCGGATCGCCCGGCTGCCAGAACCGGTAGACTTCGCTGCACCCGTAGGTGTGCCCCAGCGCGCCGGACAGCACCGCGTTGTAAGCGGCCTTCCGCACCTGGTGAGCGGAGATGCGACGCGTTGCCGGGTCGCGGCTCAGGCCGTCGGTGATGTGCTCGTACCGCGGTTCAGCATCCAGTGTGGGCTTCGCGGGACTCAGGGCGTAGTCTGCCAGGATCATCGCGTAGTTCGGCGCATCCCACGAGTGCCCGGACTGGATCATGTTGAAGTCCAGCCAGTCCGCGTTGTGCCAGAACTGCGACGAGCGCTGCCATCCGTGGGGGTGGTAGGTCATCAGGTGCCGGCCGCCATCGCCCTCGGCAAGCCCCGCCGCCAGTTCCTGGTACACGTCTTCGACCCCGGTTGGCGGCTGGTCGCCACCCAGCACCCACACCAGGTTCGGCGTATCTCGGTACCGCTCACCCAGCCAGCGCCCGTAGGCCCGCGCATTGCCCTGCGTGACTGTCCTCCTGTCGACGACGAGCTCTCCCCAGGCAGGCAGCAGGGCCAGCACGATGCCCTTGCGGCGGGCGATCTCGAAGGCCGCGTCCACGTGGGCGAAATACTTCTCGTTGGGGATGGCCGGATTGCCGTTCAGGAAGGGCAACTCCCCGGCGCGGTTGCGTTGCAGATCCGCATTCCAGAGCGCCAGAATACACTGCACCACATTGAAGCCCTTCGCGCGCCGGTCTTCGAGGTACGCCTCGGTCTCGTCCTCGGTGAGCGAGACCAGCATCTTCCAGCCGGTATCGCCCAGCCAGAAGAAGGGTCTGCCCCGGCGATCGATCAGGTGCCGCTGGTTGTCGCTGACCCGGAGCCGGAAGTCGCCCTCGATCGGCTCCGGCGGCGCAAGCTCCAGGTGACGGACTTCCCGGGTCTCGGCCCGCTTCACCAGCAACACTGCGTCATCGGCGAAGGGAGCGGCCACCGGACGAATGCCACCGCCCTCCAGAGGAGCCCCGGTGGCCGTTGTCCCGGTCGCCGGGTCCAGCCACTGCGTTGCGAATGTGCCCTCGGCGCCGGACAGGTCCAGCGTGGCCTGGGCGCCCCCGGGCAGGTACGCCAGGTATTCCTGCCCGGGATTCGCCAGGCAGTACGCCGTGGAGCAGCCCTGGTTCCAGGGGCGCAGATCAGTCAGGCGCACCTGTCTGGACAGCCGCAGGGCGTAGCCCATGTTGCGTCGCACCGGGTCGTGGCGCGGGTCGAAAGCACTGCCGAGCACCTTGCCGTCGTAGGGGTCCATGAAGATGGGGTTCAGCCCCCGGCAGACGCTCTTCCACACCCACTCCTTGTTCCCGCCGATGCCCCACAGGTGGTCGGTGTCGGTGATGATCACTTTCGAGCCGTCCGCCGCTGGGGGGTCACTGCTGTAGCCGCCATCGGGATTGGGCGAGATCCAGTTCGCCGGGCTGTCGAAGAGCGTCTGGTTCCTGCCGCCCTGGTACTGGAAAGTCATGCCCACCGGGTGTTGCTTCGGCTTTCCCCGTTCATACTCGTGGATCAGGTCGATCATGTGGTACTGCCACTGCGTCGAAGGCGGGTGGTTCTCATTGGAGATCTCGTACAGCACGTTGTCCAGATCGTTCACGGTATCGATGACCTTGCGGACATACGCTTCTTGCAGCGCGGTCACCGCCGGGTCGAGCAGCTCATGAACCCCTATCCCCGGGGGCTTCCCGCCGGACAGGGACCCGCCGACCCCGTTCACGTTGTTTTCCGGGTGGAAGGGATGTGCTTCCCAGGCTCGCGGCACGCACTGGAGTCCCCAGCCCTCGAAGAGCATGATGGAGACATAGATCCCCTTGTCGCCGGCGGACCGTACCCGCTCCCGCAGGCGAGCGAAGTAGCCCTCGTCGAACCTGCTCAGGTCGAATCTCGGCTTGCCGTCCAGTGCTTCGCCGGGGCCCGTGCGCAGCCACGGATGCGGGCTGCAGAGGTGGTGGCGGGGCTGCTGCTCATGGTTCGCACGGGTATCCCACTCCACCAGCTCCCAGCGCCACAGCCGGATGAAGTTGTGGTTCAGCGCCGCCATCCAGTCGACGTAGGCGTCCCAGTCGAAGGGAGCAGGCGGATCCGTGGGCCCGATATCCTGCAGGTTGTTCCACACATGCGAGCCAACCAGGAGCACCGCTTCACCGGACGGATCCGCGAAATACCGCGGGTTGTCAGGACAGACTCGCAGCGGCCCCGAGGCTGGCGTTGCGTCGGCGGGAAGCCCGTTCATGATGCATACCCCCAGCAAGAATGCGAGCGTCGGTCTCGTCATGGCGCACCTTCCTGCGATGGACCGGCCCAGCGGCGAAGCCTCTCGACGATCTGCCCTCGACGCGGACGGAACCTGACGATGAGCGTTGCCCGCGGCGCGCGTTCGCACCTTTGCCCCCGCCGTTGGAGCGCGCGGCATCGTTCCAGCGTCTCCAGGGACACCGTGACCGCGTATTCGCCAGCCGGCGCGCTGCGACCCCGGCCCCGCGCCACCTCCTTGACCGAGACCTCTGGAATGCCTATGCGCCGATGTACTGCCTCAGCTTGATACGTGGCCACCTGAGAACCCTTCACCGGCTTCTGGCAGACCCTGTCCCGGCAGCAGTTCCCTTCACACCCGTCTGGCCTATAAGAAGGGGGCCTCGACATGATCCACAAGCTAACCGTCAGCCGCGACGATACGATCTACGAGGCGTGGCCCGATGTCACGCTGACCCCATCCGGGAAGCTCGTGTGCGTGTTCTCCGAGTGCACGCACCATGGCGACCGCTCCTACACGCGCATCGTGCTGACCGACTCCACCGACCGGGGCCGCACATGGACGCCGAAGCGCCCGCTCACCGAGCCAACGCATGGCCTGCCGGTGTTCTGGAACTGCGCCCGGCTCACGTGTCTGCACGACGGGCGGCTGGTGGTGGTCGTGGACAAGCTGTTCAGCCCTGAGGGCAGCGCCGCGCCGGAGGACTGCCGGAACTACCTGTTCTTCAGCGAAGACGAGGGCGCGACGGGACCGGGATACCGATCTACTGCGTGCGGGACTTCGTCATCGTGGCCACCGACTACCCGCGGTAGGGCCGGCCGCTCGGGCCCACGCCGGAGCCGGTGTTCATTCGCCGCCGGGGAGAGCACGGCAAGACCGATCCTGTTCCTCTTGGGCCTGGCGCCTTGGGCCTGGCGCCGCCGACCTTGCCCCGAGCGGCGGGGCGACAACCGGCACCAGCGAGCGTGCGACTGCCCTCCGGCTGTGCCCGGGTCGATCTCTGCCCGGGTCGACGCGACTGCCTGTCGCCGCGGCAGGTTCGGCCGTGCGGACATGCGCGCCGCGGCAGCCGGCAAGCCGGGTCTGGTCGGCCCCGCCGTGGGTCGGGATGGCCGCTGCCAGCCGGAGAAGGCGGGGGTTCCCTCTGTCCGAGGACGGGTTGGGTAGTCCGCAGCGTATCGCCCTGCTGGGTGACGCGTTCACGCCTTGGTACCCCACAGACTGCGATATCGGGGAGACGAGAGAATGAGACTGGGCGGTCCGCTATTCGCCGAGACAGATACCCCGGAGTCCTGGGCAGCGGCTGTCGCAGCCGCAGGCTACAGAGCCGCCTACTGCCCGGTGGGGCCGGAGGCGGACGACGCCACCGTCCGCGCATACGCGGCGGCGGCCCGCAGGGCTGACCTCGTCATCGCCGAAGTGGGGGCATGGAGCAACCCGCTGAGTCCCGATCCGGCGACCGCGACGGCCGCCCTGGACAAGTGCAAGGCGGCCCTGTCGCTGGCCGATCGAATCGGCGCCCGCTGCTGCGTGAACATCGCGGGTTCGTGCGGCAGCAAGTGGGACGGCCCGGATGCTGCCGACCTTACGGACGCCACTCTGGAGAGGATCGTCTCGGTCGTGCGCGACATCATCGATGCGGTCGAGCCCACCCGCTCCTTTTACACGCTGGAGACCATGCCCTGGATGTACCCCGATTCGCCGGACTCCTATCTCCTGCTGATCGAGGCCATCGACCGAGAGGCGTTCGCCGTCCATCTGGACCCGGTGAATCTGGTGTGCAGCCCGCAGCGGTACTTCGCCACCGGGCATCTCATCGAGGAGTGCTTCGCCAAGCTGAGAGGGCGCATTCGCTCCTGCCACGCCAAGGACATCCTCCTTCACGACAGGCTCACCGTGCATCTGGACGAGGTCCGGCCCGGACAGGGCAACCTCGACTACGCGACGTTCCTGTCCTGCCTGAGCCGGCTGGATGCGGATGTGCCGCTCATGCTCGAGCATCTTCCGAACGAGGAAGAGTACCGTCTGGCAGCGGCGCACATCCGCGGGGTCGCGAGGGCCGCGGGAATCCAGCTGTAACGCCTGTCCCCGGACGGTGTAGGTACGCCCTTGGTCGAGAGCGGCGGGCGATTCACAGCACCACCCGCAGCTCCACCGGCCCGGGGAGCGCCCCGACCACCAGCTCGCGGCGCTCGGCGTCGAAGTGCCACTGGTCGCCGCCCAGGGCAGCGCCGTTGGCGCGCACGGCCCGCGGCGGCGCCGGCAGGGCCACGCGGAAGGCCCAGGTGCGGCGGGCGACCTGCCCGGCGTACGTGCCGCGCGTGGGCTCGACAACGACCCGGGCCCCGCTGGCGACCCGCCGCGCCGTGACCCGCGTGGCGGCCCAGCGTCCCTCGGCATATTCCAGCGAGACGCCGTCGTCCTCGTACAGCTCGAACGTGCTGGCGGCCGCCCCGGGGAACACGTACCACTCCATGCTGTCCACTGGCCGTTCGCCGCGGTACGCCAGCACCGGCCCGAGCGGCACGATGCCGCCTTCCCGCACGAACAGGCCGCCCCCGCGGTCGGCCGGCCAGGTCACGCTGCAGGTGCGGCCGCCCTCGTACACGCGCCCGGTCCAGTAGTCCTTCCAGCTCCCTGCCGGCAGGTATACCTCCTGCTTGTAGATAGTGACCAGCAGGTCGCGGCCGAGCAGGAACTCGTGGAGGATGGCGCGGCAATGCGGGTCCGCCGCGAACTCGAGAGGCAGGGGCACCATGAGTGGGTACCCGGTCCGGGTCGCGTGACGCGCCCACGAGTACAGGTACGGGAGCAGGCGGGAGCGGAGCCGGGCGTAATCGCGGTGCATGTCGGCCAGCACGCGGCCCTGGACCCAGGGCATGCGGAAGTAGTTCCAGCTGTTGATCTGGCTCCACGGCAGCAGATAACCGAAGTGGATGCCCTCCGGCTGCGCCACCTCCATGTCGTTGGTGGCCCAGCTGTGGCCGACCATGGCGGTGTTGAGCATGGCCCCGAGGGTCTCCAGTCGCCCGCCCGTGTCGCCGGTCCAGGTGCCGGCCCAGGCCTGGAACCCGGTCCAGCCCGCCGGCGTGAACACCACCGGCCGCCGGCCCGTGTACGCGGCGAAGCCCTCGTACATCTGGCGCGCGTACAGCAGCGGGTACAGGTTGTGCATCTCGGCGTCGGTCATGCCGTTGCCCCAGCGCCGGTCCGGATGGTCGAGGACCTGGTACGCGCCGTCCTGCTTGAAGAAGTCGGCGCCCTGGTCCACGAACTTCTTCAGGTGCTCGAACCAGGGCTGGTCGGGCCGGGTCACCCGGTCGCTGTGCCTCGCCTCGCTGAAGTGCGCGTCGGCCTCGGCGCCCGGATGGAAGAAGGGCTCGGCGCCGGCGCGCTGCTGGCCCTGATCCCGGTCAGGCTCCTGGCCCGGCGCCTGGCCCTGCCCGCCCGCGGCGCCGGCCGCGCCGGCGGCCCACCGCTCGGCCTCGTAGGACAGGTCGTAGTCGCAGCACAGCCACAGCTCCATGTGGTAGCCCAGGCGGTGGAGGGCGTTGAAGAAGTTGTGCGGCCCGGTGGGGCAGTAGGGCGGTATGGGAAAGCGCTGCCGGCTCCAGTCCTTGTCCAGCGTCTCGTCGTAGTTGCGCTCCATCCAGCCCGGCTCCAGGCCGATGACGTCGCAGGGAATGCCCTCCCGCCGGAAGTTGAGCGCGTCGTTGACCACCTCGTAGTCGTTGGCCTGCGTGCGGCAGATGTACCACAGGCCGAACGCCCACGCGGGCGGCAGCTTGGGCCGGCCGGTGAGCCAGGTGTAGGCCTCGAGCTGGGCGCGCAGGGAGTCCCCCAGCAGAACGTAGTAGTCGACCACGCCGCGCCCGTCGCGCCATTCCACGTGGTGCGGATCGGCGCAGCACAGATCGAAGGTGATCCGGTGGGTGGTGTTGACCAGGACGGCCACGCCGCGCGTGGACATGTAGAACGGCACCGGGATGTAGGAGCGCACGTTGCGCACGTGGCAGTCGGCCGTGTGGCCGCGGTGGAACAGGCGCGTGCGGGTCTGGTCGCCGAACCCGACCCAGTCCTCGTCGGCAGCGGCGCGAAAGCGCACCGCCACGCCGGCCCGGTGGTACGCCACGCCGGTCTGCCGCAGGCGCACGCGGCCCCGGGCGTCGCTGACCGCGATGCGCGCGCCGTCCGCGGCCCAGGCGATGCGCAGGTCGCGGCTGGCCACGTAGGGACGGCCCTGCGCGGTCCCTGTCCGGAGGCGGAAGCCGGCGGCCAGCGGCGGCGGGGCGAGGAAGCCGTAGCGGTTCAGGCCCGTGTCCGCGAACTCACCGGTGCGCGACAGCTGGATGCGGGCGATGCGGGGCGAGAGAAACGTGATCCGCAGGGCTCGGCCCCCGGCCAGGGTGCGCTCGATGCCCCGCGGGCGTGCGCCTGCGCGCGGTGTCGGCATGCTGCCCTCGATTCAGTCTGGTGTGGTGCCCGCGCCGGGTGCGGCGCCCGGGCAGGCTCGCTGGCGCCCGGGCGACCCGAGCGGCCCGGCCTGCGCCTGCAGCGCGCGGTACAGCCTGTCGGTGTGGCCGGCGATCCGGCGCCACGGCGAGGCGGCGGAGAAGTAGGCGCGGCGCGGTTCGCCCTCGTCGCCCGTGTACTCCACCCGGACCCACCTGCCGACACGCCAGCTCGCCGCCACGAGGAGCGCGCCGAGGGCGGCCAGGATCGGCACGGCCAGCAGCACGGCGCGGCCGTGCCCGGGACCGGCGCAGCGCCTGACCACCGCGAGCAGCAAGGACAGCACCAGCCCCAGGACGGACCAGACGCCCCACTCGACGCGTTGCCGCACCAGCGACAGCCCGCGGATCGCGGTCATGGGCACGCGATGCGAGCGGCCCTGGAAAAAGATCCCTGCCGGCGTGCGGCGCAGCTGGCCCACGTCGTCACAGGCCCACAGCCGCCAGATGCTGCGCACCCGCTCCTCGGTGGCGAACCATACGCGCCCCATGTCCCCGCCGTTCACTGGCGCACCTCCCACCGGTCAGCGCGGCACCGCTCGGCGCGTCCAGCCGGGCCAGCCGCCGAGTCGCCGCACCCGGCGGGCGGCCGGACGGGTGCGCGGGCGGCCAGGTCCGCAGGCCAGACCAACCTGCCGCGCTCCTGATTGGCAATCTACACTCGGCTTCGTATGTTGGCACCGCTCGCGCCAGAGCGTGCATGCGCGCCTTCCCCACCTTCGACCCTTCTCGCCCGGGGGCAGCCTCCATGGCAGACCTTTCTCGGGTTGAGCGGCGGCGTCCGTCCGCGCATGCGCCAGAGACCCGCCCACGCGATGACCGACATCAGCACCGACAAGACCCTGGTCTCCTGGGTCTACTTGGCCAGTACCACCCAGCGAGGCGGCAGCGCGCTGACCCTCCAGCGTGACGGCCGCTTCGACGGCATCGTCTTCGGGGAAGTGCTTCCCGGCCGGTGGATGGCCGGCAGCGACGGCCACCGGCGCACCCCGGCGGATCAGCGCGCCAGCCCCCTGGAACAGGCTGACGACAAGACGCTCATCCAGATGGCGATCGTCTATCGCGGCGACCGGATCTCCATCTACCGCAACGGCGAGCTCTACGCCTGCCATGCTGCCGAGAACGTGCCGCTGCTCGGCGGCAACGACAGCGTGGCGGTGTTCGGCCTGCGCCACCAGGACACTGCGGGCGGCTCCTTGCAGGGCGCGATCGAGGACGCGCGCATCTACGACCGGGCGCTGACGGCCGCGGAGATTCGCGCGCTGCGTCCGGACCGACCCGGAGATATCGAACCGTACGCGTGGTGGACCTTCGCGCCGGGGCAGGAAACGGACCGGATGGGGCGTTTCCGCTACAACCATCTGTATCACGGCGCCAGGATCGCCGGCGGTCGCCTGGTGCTCGCCACGGAGGAAGCGACGCTGGTCGCCTGCGCCCGGCCCCAGCCGGCCTATCACCTCTTTCACGACGGCACCTCGGGCGGGCCGTTCGATCCGAACGCCGCCTTCTACTGGAACGGCCGCTATCACCTGCACTACATCGTCTGGGAGCGCGGCGGGCTCTCCTACGCGCACGTCTCGAGCCCTGACATGGTCCACTGGCGCCGACACCCCCTGACCCTGACGCACCGGCGGATGGGCAGATGGCTGGCCAGCGGCACGGGCATCGTCAACAAGGCGGGCGTGCCGACGATCATCTACCACGGCTGCGATCCGGCGATCTGCCGCCACGAGGAGGGTGTGGGGCAGAACTGCCTGGGCTACGCCCGGGATGCCGACCTGGAAGAATGGGAGCCCGGCGCTCGCCCCGTGGAGCCCGGACTCGCGCCCGGTCAGGACCCGGGTCCGATCGCGCGCTGGGATCCGGATCTCTGGCTCGAGGGCGACACGTACTATGCGCTGTTCGGCGTCCATCCCGGCGCCGAGCGACACGGGAAGCGGCCGACGCTGATGAGGTCGTCGGATCTGGAGACCTGGGAATACGTCGGGGAGTTCTTCGGCGCCGAGATGGCCGACGTGGCCCGGGACGAGGATCTGTCCTGCCCGAACTTCTTCGCGCTGGGCAACCAGCACATGCTCCTGTGCCTCAGCCACAACCGCGGCTGCCGGTACTATCTCGGCACCT
>Ga0116202_10002658_pt1 | contig 10706 bp, 9 predicted proteins | sample LakKivw325mmetaG_FD_94479 | JGI IMG/M metagenome (GOLD analysis project Ga0116202, IMG submission 94479) | Anoxic lake water microbial communities from Lake Kivu, Rwanda to study Microbial Dark Matter (Phase II) - Lake Kivu water 325m metaG | ecosystem: Environmental > Aquatic > Freshwater >... | reverse complement strand
GACACGCTCCACAGCTGGCCGGAGTTCAGGAAAACGCTCGGAACCTTCACGCTGAGGGCTAGGGCAGGAGAGATCCATCGGGGCGAAGTGGTCGGCATTGTGGGCGCCAACGGCACCGGCAAGACAACCTTTGTAAAGGTCATTGCAGGCATCACAGAGCCTACTGAAGGCAGGCTCACCGAGACGGGCATGAAGGTCAGCTACAAGCCCCAGTACGTCGTTCCCAACACCGATAGGAGCCTGAAGGAGATCCTCAACTCCATCAACCCCTCCCTCATCTCCGACCAGTTTCTCAATGACGAGGTATATTCTCCACTAGATGTGGCGCCTTTGATGGAAAGGGCTGCCTGCTCCCTCAGCGGCGGCGAGCTCCAGAGGATCGCTGTGGCCATATGCCTATCCCGGGAGGCCAAGGTCTATCTCCTCGACGAACCAACAGCCCACCTGGACGTGGAGCACCGTCTGGCAGTCTCGAAGTGCATAAGGAAAGTTGTGGAGAAGACGGGGACTGCCGCCTTCGTCGTGGAGCACGACATAGTTGCCAACGACCTTCTTGCCGACAGCGTCATGGTTTTTTCGGGTGTCCCTGGCGCATCTGGCATCGCGCACCCCCCCACCGACCTGAGGAAGGGGATGAACCTCTTCCTGAAGGGCCTTGGGATCACCTTCCGGAGGGACCCCGATACAGGTAGGCCTCGGGTCAACAAGAAGGACTCTTGGTTGGACCGGTACCAGAAAGAGATAAACGAGTTTTACTACACCGAAGCCGCCCCGGCAGAGGAATAGGAATGTTGAGAACAAAATTTTTAAGCCATATGGTTTTTATCTGAGAAGGGGTCAGCCATGCTACGACTTGGCGCTATGATGATCTTGCTTACAGGGATATTTGTAATCCTTGGCTACGTTGTAGGTCTCCTTTTTGGTTCCCCTGAGCTCTTTACGCTGGGAGCGCTGGTGCTGGCCATTATTTTCAATGTCATCTCCTTCTTTGCCAGCGACAAGATTGTCATATCGACTACAAAGGCAAAAATTGTCAGCGAGGCTGAGCAGCCGACTCTCCACCGGATCGTCTCTTCACTTTCCTTGGCTGCCGGTCTACCCAAGCCAAAGGTGGCTATTGTTGAATCGCCTGTCCCCAATGCCTTCGCCACGGGGAGGGGACCGAGCAACTCGGTGGTTGCCGTGACCAGCGGGTTGATGAGGGCCGTAACTGAGGACGAGCTGGAGGGGGTCCTCAGCCACGAGATCTCCCACATCAAGCATAGGGATGTGCTTGTGGCCACCGTCGCCGCAACCATTGCAGGCGCGATATCATACCTCGCCCTTGTCGGGAGGTTCGGGGCCTACACGAGCGATTCGAGAAACAGCAACGCCGCTGGCCTTGCCCTCATACTCAGTTTCCTCGCCCCTCTGGCGGCTTTCTTGGTACAGACAGCGGTGTCGAGGGGGAGGGAGTACGAGGCAGACAGCGAAGGAGCCGCCCTGAGCAAGAAACCACTCTCGCTTGCCAGCGCACTGGAGAAGATCGAAAGGGTTGCAAGGAGTGGAGCCCAGATAAGGGCCAACCCGTTCACAAGCCCCCTCTGGATCATAAACCCCTTCCGGGCCGATGAAGTGGTCGCCCTCTTCTCGACCCACCCCCCAACAGTGAAGAGGATCGAGCGGCTGAAGGAGATTGCTGGAAAGATGGGGAGCCTGAAGTAGGGAGCGGATGACCAGATGTCCCAAGAGGAGCGCACCAAGAAAGTCCACATATATCCTCACAGGCACTGCCTCTATTGCGGCCGCATGATAGAGGTGAAGGGGAGGGACTACTGCCTGAAATGCAAACCCGAATACCAGAAGGAGCAGTCCAAGGTAGGCAGATCCAAAACCTTTAGGAAAATGATGCTTGTCTATGTTGCCATACTGGCTATCGTGATAGTCGCCATTTTCCTCTACAGCATGCTCTGATGAAGGCAAGGTTAATATTCGGTGGCCCTTCGATATCCAATTGCGGGTCCGTGGCCTAGTCTGGATCAGGGCGTCGGCCTCCGGTGAATCCTCGGAGAAAGCCGATGGTCGAGGGTTCGAATCCCTCCGGACCCGCCACGCGCCACCGGCGTCAAAGGCTGATAACCAGATCCACAGATTTTTCCACTTTCTCAAGGAGCGCCTTCTCTCTTTGCGCTATCCCGCTGCCTCTGTCCCTCGAAAGGAATTCCCCCCTGTAGGCGGTTCCGATGAATGTTTCTGCCCTTCTGATTGCATCAACCAGCAGGTCCACATCGCCTGCATGTAAAAACATGGTGAGGTCGTTGATGAAGAGGATGCTTCTTCCTCCCACCGAGATGGACCGAACCACCTTCCCAAGCTCCAGGGCGTTTGCCTTCGCCATCTCCTGGATTTCCGCCCTATTTTTCCCCTCCAGCCTGGGGGCGAAGACATGGGTTGCGGAATGATGAGCTAGCCGGGATGATGCCTTTCCAGGCATTTTCAGCTGACCGCCCACGAAGCGCCTGCCTACTCGTCTTCTCCGCGGCGCCATGTCAACCACAATGATCTCGCCGGTGCCAGCCATTTCAAGGGCCTGGGCGATAAGGCGGTGTATATACGCCGTCTTCCCTGAGCCGACATCTCCCTCAACCAGCACTTTCTTACCGATCAGAGTCTCTATTTTTGGCAGCATAGGCACTTGGGATAATTAAGGACACGGTGCCTATTAATGCGGCGCCAGCCCCGCATCCCCCTCATTGGCGGCCAATGCACCGAGGCACCGCGCCGGTCGGCCCCATCTCTGTAGGAGGCATCAGGATTTCTTCCCTACAATCAGATAGTGCCCCTTCCCACAGTCAGTTGTCTTTATTGCCCTGAAGCCCACTACGGACATGAGCCTCTCCACTTCCTTCTCAGGGAGCCTCTTCCACAAGGGCGGTCCGTGGGTGGTGTTTGTCTTCTTCCAGTCCAAGTCCACCGTCTCCCCGCCCTGCTTGAGCATCCTCATCGAGTTGGCCAAGACCCTCTCCTTGTCCTCGAAGTCGTGGAACGCATTGGCAAAGAAGACGATGTCCGCCCTGGAATCGAAGAGGATGGCCTCCTCCGCGCTGGCTGCCTTGAGCACAACATTCTTGAGCCCCAACGCCGAGGCCCTCTTTTCGACCTCTTCTAGGAACGCCGGATTGACATCGACGGCGTAAACCTTCCCCCCTTCCCCGACCATCTCTGCCGCAGGGATTGAGAAGAAGCCCGCTCCGCAGCCAATGTCCACAAAGACCATCCCCTTGGCCACTCCTATCCCCCTCAATAGCTTGTGGGGGTCCTGCGACCTCCTCCGAACATTTTCGTCTTGACGGAAGTGGCCGTGGCTCATGGTTCAGCCTCCTACATGCGCGAAGGCGCCTCTATGCCAAGCAATGCCAGGGCATTGGAAAGCACAACCTTGAAGGCCTCTACGAGCCTGAGCCTTGCCTCCCTAACTCCCCCCTCCTTTGACTTGAGCACAGGGACATTGTCATAGAATAGGTTGAACTTGGCAGCCAGGCCGTTGGCATATTCTGCCAGCATCTCTGGACGGAGAGTTCTTGAGGCCTCTGCCACAGTCTCAGGGAAGGCGCCCAGCATGGTGATCAGGTCCTGCTCCTGGGTCGTAGCCAGAGAGCTGTAATCAGACTCCTGGCCGGGTCCACTCACCCTGCCAGCCTTGACCAGTATGTTGCTGGCCCTTGCATGGGCGTACTGGATGAAGGGGGCGCTGTTCTGCTCAAAGTTCAGCACCCTCTCCCATGTGAACGTGATCGGCTTATTGGACGCCACAGAGATTAGGGCATACCTGACTGCCCCCACCCCCACGAATTCGGAAATCCTCCTCCTCTCCTCCTCAGCCAGGTGGGGCGACTTCTTCGATACCTCGCTGTAGGCCCTCTCCGCCGCCTCATCGAGAACATCATCAAAGGCGATAAATCTCCCCCTCCGCCCTGACATCCTGTAGCCTGGGAGGTGTACCAGCTCATAGCTGAAGTGCACCAGCCTCTCTGCGAGTTCACCCTTGCCGAGGGCGTAGAGGGCTATCTTGAGCTGCAGCTGCGGCAGTTTCTGCTCTATGGATATTACGTTGATGACATCGTCCGCCCTTTGGAACTTCCAGAGCGTGTAGGCGATGTCCCTGGTGGTGTAGAGCGTGGTGCCGTCGGACCTCTTCAGAGTTAGCGGTGGTGTCTCATTTCTTATGGCATACTTCTCCTTCAGCCCGTACCTCTTGGCAGTCAGCTCGGCATCGAGTGTATAGGTGCCATCCTCCACCCTCACAAAATCGGTCTCTGCCAGCTCCGACACCACCTTCTCTGCGGCACCGCTCCAGGAGGCAATTTCGCTTTCCCAGTCCCAGCTGTCGAACCCTATGCCCACTCTCCCCAGAGTCTCCCTGAATCCACCCAATGCCATATCCGAGAGCCCCCTTATCAGCCTGACAGCCTCCCGGTCCTTCCCCTCGTACCTCTTGAGGAGGTTGTTCACATCGGCGCTGGGATCCTGCGAGCTCAGCACAGCTGCGGTGATCTCATCAAAGAGTCTGCTGTCCTTCTCCCTGAGATCCTCGGCGGCCGCGACCCAGTCGTCGAGCTCCGTGATCCTCTCCCTAGCCTCTCCGTCTTTCCCCTCCCGCCTGAGGGCATCGATCTCCCCCTTGAGCCGCTTGATGTTCATCGCGCAACTCGTCCCGGCGTATATTCTGCCGATGAAGTGGTCGCCCTTCAGCCCCGCCCTCCTCTCGGATACCTTGCCGAAGCCGTAACTGGCCTGGGCGACCTGGAGGCCGACGTCATCGATGTAGAAGTGCCTCCTGACCTCGTCGCCCGAGGCGCTAAGGAGCCTGGCAAGGCAGTCGCCTATTACAGCGTTCCTTGCGCCACCTATGTGTATGGGGTGTATTGGGTTGACGCTGGTGTGCTCCACTATCACCTTCCTTCCCTTGGAGCCAGATCTGCCATAGGCGGCGCCGTGGGTGGACACGGCTCCAATCACAATCTTGGAGAAGGCTGCGAAATCGATGAAGTAGTTCACATATCCCCCGCCGGCGCACTCTACCTTGGACACAAGCTTGCGCTTGGCCGCCTCGCCCCTGGCGGCGATGCCCTTGGCCAGCTCCCTGGGGTCCCTGCCTGTTTTTTTGGCAACCGCAAATGTCGAGAATGATAGGTTGCCGTTTCCCCTTTCCTGGGGCACGGTGAGCCTCAGCTCGCCCTCCTGAACCTCAACCCCCTCCCCCAGGAGGGAATCCCTGGTCAATCTTGCGCACTCGGTCCTGAAGGCAGCAAAGGGATTGTTCACCATGCCGACCCACCGAATTCTCTAAATCAGAACTTCTCTTAACCTTATCGCCCTGCCTGCCCCTCCGCTCGGTCGCCCCGCTTCCCGCCCCACAATAAACCCTATATCCTCAGAGTCGGAACTGAGATTGGTGAGATCATTGCTCGGAAGCAAGATTCTGAAAGTCTCGCCCTCCAGATCACCCACCAAGGAAGGTGCCCAGGGCGCACCAAAGGAAGTAGGAGGCATCGGTCTCAGCCTCCCCATTGTCCTGGTGATAGTCCTAATCGCCGTTGCCGGAATAATCGGGGTGCTGTATTTTACCCAGACATCCGCCCTCCAGGCCCAAAACCAGGTCCTCACCAATGAGAGGAATGCCCTCGCCACAAACTACTCTCAACTCTCTGACCAGTATAGCGTCCTGATGGGCCAAAATCAGAACCTCCAGCAGATCTATGACAGCTTCTCCTCAGACCACTCCCTGCTTCAGGGGCAGTATCAGACCCTACTCGATATCCTGTCACTGGAGAACAGCACAACGCTGGCAGAGAACGTGATGGAAGTCATCCCCCAGGGCGGCTCAATGTCTCTGGAATATTCCTTCGAGTATGTGGGGTACATCGAAATCCAGTTTTCCTCGCCCAGCCCTCTTCACTTTACAATGACTTACAGCGACTACGGTACCGAGTGCAGAGTCCCAGCAGATGGCACGCCCACTGGAGGTCAAATCCGACTCCCGGCGCTTCTCGGCTCGAATGTCCTTAAGATCTTTAATGATGACGCCGCCCCGGCGCTTGTCACCTACACCATAAGCTATGTCAGCTGAGCCCTCAAGCACGTTTTTTAGCGAAGAGTGTTAATTGGGTGGTGGGTCCGCTGGGATTCGAACCCAGGACTTCAGGCTCCGCAGGCATACGCTCCCGGCCCATGGGGCAGGGAACTGCGTCCTAATCCAGGCTAGACGACGGACCCTCAGCGATTGATATCCCAAAGCTAAATTTAAAGCTTAATGGCACAGAGAGTAGCCAAGGGGAAACATCCATGGGCAAAGTGAAGAAGGGCGAAGCCTGTTCTGTCAAGGGCTGCGGAAATCCAGCCGTCCGGTCGCTCTCCCCATCCCTCGTCTCAGTGGCAAAAAAGACGGGGCTTGATGTGGAGGAATCCGGGAGGCTCTACCTCTGCGAGAACCACTACAAGCAATTTAAGAAAAAGTGGGCTGGGGAAGAGAGGCTGGAGCGCTGGCGCTATTCCGGTTAGGTATTCAGCCATTGCCAGTCCGCCGTCACTTCACAGTAGCTGGTGGCTCGCCAATTGGTAGGTCTGGAGAAATTCATGGGGGAGAAGGGGACCCAGGCAGCGGACGCTGGGGCTAAGAGGCAGCCTTCCGCGGCAGCGGACAATGAGGAGCAGGAACCTGCCGAAGAGACTGAGGAAGAGGCGCTGGGCGAGGAAGATGAGGAACCCGTCCCTGAAGGCTCATTCGAGCGGGAGCGCCCAGAGCGCGAGGAGGTTGCGGAGAGGACCATCTTCGAGGCCGCAACCCCGTCAGAGAGCGGCACCTGCACACTCCTTTCGGTTAGCTACAACGGCTCCAAGGCAAAGGCCCTCCTGAAACTGTACGAACACGATACGGGGAAGACCCTCTTCTGGTACGACAACACAGGCCACCAGCCCTACTGCCTGACAGACCTGTCCCTGAAGACCGTGCTTGCCGACCGGCAGATCTTGAGCCATCCCGGCTTCGACCGGAGGGGCTGCAGGGAGGTCAAAAAGCACGACCTGCTCCACGACAGGGAGATCCGCATGACCAAGGTTGCCGCTAAGGACCCACTCTCCATAGGGGGGCAGGGGCTTAGCCTCAGGGACATCCTCGAGAATTCCTGGGAGGACAACATCCGATACCACGACTGCTACATCTACGACCAGCAGCTCATTCCCGGATCCACCTATCGTATCCATGGGGGAAATGTGGAGAGGGTCCAGATTGAGGCATCAATGGACGAGGTAAGGGGCGTCTTTAAAAAGTCCACTCCAGAATTCCTCAAGGTGCTGGAGTCCTGGCTTCCCCTTTTTGTCAGCCCAGTCCCCGACTACCGGCGCATGGCCATGGACATTGAAGTGGCAACGGAGGCACTGGACCGAATACCTGACCCCAGGGAGGCCAGGAACCAGGTGATCTGCGCGTCCCTGGCAGGTTCGGACGGGATGAAGAAGGTTGTGGTACTGAAGAGGCCCGGCGTGGAGGAGGGGGCAAAGACCAAAGAGTTCCCGGGGGATGTACAGGTCCAGTCCTTTGACGACGAGCTGGCTCTCCTTAAGGAAATATTCAAGCATATGGTGGACTACCCCATCGTCCTCACATTCAACGGCGACAATTTCGACCTCCATTACCTGTGGAGGCGGGCCCAGGTGCTTGGCCTACGGAAGGAGGAGATACCCATACTTATGGGGAGGGAGATCGCCCTCCTCCCAATTGGCATCCATTTAGACCTCTACAAGTTCTTCCACAACCACGCCATCCAGATCTATGCCTTCGGGAACGCCTACAGGGAGGTGTCCCTGGATATCATAGCCTCTGCCCTGATAAACATGCGGAAGATCCCTATCGAGAGGACTGTGTCGGAGCTCAGCTACAACGAGCTTATGGCCTACTGCTTCAGGGACTCTGAGATCACACTGGCGCTGACCACCTTCAGTGGCAATCTGGTGATGAGCCTGGTCACCATGATAATGAGGGTATCCCGCCTCTCCATGGAGGACGTCACGCGGCAGGGCGTATCCCGCTGGATCAGGAGCCTCTTCTTCTCGGAACACCGGGCAAAGGACTGCCTAATCCCGCGCCAGGTGGATATAGAATCGATGAAGGGCGAAGCTTCCACTACTGCCATCATCAAGGGGAAGAAGTACCAGGGCGCATTGGTGATCAAGCCCGAGTCAAAGGTCTACTTTGACGTGGTGGTGATGGATTTTGCCAGCCTTTACCCCAGCATCATATCGCGGTGGAACCTCAGCTACGAGACTGTAAGATGCCCACATCCTGAGTGCAGGAGCAACCTGGTCCCTGACACAACCCACTGGGTCTGCACGAAGCGGGTTGGTATGATGGGCCTCATTATCGGCCTGCTCAGGGACGTAAGAGTCAAATGGTTCAAGCAGAAGTCGAAGGACCCGTCGGTTTCCAAGGGTGAGCGCAACTGGTACAAGGTGGTTCAGCAGGCACTGAAGGTGTTCCTTAACGCAAGCTATGGCGTCTTCGGGGCGACCATATTCCCTCTCTACTGCCTTCCTCTTGCCGATAGCACAACTGCCGTAGGGCGCCATATTATCATGGAAACAATCACAAAGGCAAGCCAGATTGACATGAAAGTCGTCTATTCGGACACCGATTCTTTATTCCTGTACAAACCGACAAAGGAGCATATCGAGTCTCTCTCGAGTTGGGCAGAGACTACATTCGGCATCGACTTGGAAGTGGACAAACGCTACGTTTTCGTAACATTTTCAGGCCGCAAGAAAAACTACCTAGGTGTTTTGGACAGCGGTGTAGTGGACATCAAGGGGCTGATGGGGAAGAAGCGGAACACTCCCCTGTTCATAAAGTCCGCCTTCGGGGAGATGACCCAAGTGCTGAAGGAGGTCAAAAATGAGAAGGACTTCGCCAAGGCCAAGAGCAGGATAAAGGACATCGTCCAGGAGTGCTACACCGGCTTGAAGGGCAGGAAGTTCTCGCTGGACGAGCTAACCTTCAGGGTCATGCTCTCCCGGCCGATAAGCGGCTACAGGAAAACTACCCCCCAGCACGTGAAGGCTGCAAAACAGCTCGCCGAGAAGGGGAAGGATGTCAAGCCGGGCGACATTATCTCCTACGTCAAGGTGCAGGGGAACCTGGGGGTCAAGCCGGTTCAGCTCGCCCGCATCGACGAAGTGGACGTGGACAAGTACGTGGGGCACATCGAGTCCACCTTTGGCCAGGTGCTGGAGGCCCTTGGCATAGAGTTTGACGAAATCATTGGGATAAAGAAGCTGGACTTCTTCTCGCGCTAGCTGGCGATCCCAGCCCTCTTGTGCCTCAGGAGGGCAAAGAATTTGATCGTCTGGAGGGTCTCCTTGTTCTCAGCCCTGAACTCATGCTTCATCCTAAGCATCTCTTCCCTCGTGGCGGTGTATTTCCTGCAACCCTCCATAGCAGACCACAACACCACTCCCGCCCGCCTCCTAAAAAACTTATCCGGGCTCCGTGCGCCATGTTTTTTTAGCATTCCCACGGCCCTGAGGTCAGGGCATATCCATTTATATAGAAACCAGGCGATTCTTTACCCATTCAGCGGTGACGCAGATGCGCTTGCTAATGATCCATTCGGACTATATCGAATTTGCTGCCCTCGAGCCTGCGGTGAAGGACCCCGAAAAGATCGAGGGTGTAGGGAAGCCAAAGCGGGTTGAGGAATGCCTCGCCACTTTCTGCTCGGTGGAAAAATGCGACGAGGAGTCCCCCCAGAAGATCGCAGAGAAGGCCGTAAAGGTCATCTTGGAGCAGGCTAACATGGTTAAGGCAGCGAGGATAGCCCTTTACCCCTACTCCCACCTCTCCTCAGATCTCTCCTCTCCCATGGTTGCCATTAAGGTCCTCAATCTCATGGAGGCAGGGCTCCGCGCAGAGACCGAGGTCGTGAGGGCGCCCTTTGGCTGGTACAAGACCTTCGAACTGAAGTGCAAAGGGCATCCCCTCGGGGAGCTGGCCAGGAGCGTCACCCTGGAGGCCGAAGAGGCAGAGGCAAAGGAGGAGACCAAGGAGCCCCAGAAGCCCAGCACATTCCTCGTCCTGACCCCCGACGGCACCGAACACCCGATCGACCTGTCCTCGCCCAAGACCTACTCGCCGTTGAAGATCGAAGCCCCGCTGCTCCAGCTCATTAAGAACGAGGCTGGGGCCAAGGGGGAGCGGGAGGCGCCTGCCCACATCAGGCTGATGAAGAAGCTGGAGCTGGTGGACTACGAGCCCGCCTCGGACATCGGCCATTTCAGGTTCTATCCGAAGGGGATGGTGATGAAGGACTCTCTGGAGGAGTTAGCCTACGACATCGCGGTGAAGGACCTGAAGGCAAGCAAGATCGAGACGCCATACCTCTACAGGACCGACGAGCCTGACATAGCCGAGCAGGCCTCAAAGTTCAGGGAGAAGGACTACCGCCTCACAGTGGAGAAGAAAGAGTTCACCCTCCGCTTTGCGGGCGACTTCGGCCTTTTTAGGATGATGAAGGGGGCAACCATGAGCTACAGGCAGCTGCCGGTGAGGGTGTACGAGCTCTCACCTTCCTTCCGCCTGGAGCAGAGCGGGGAATGCGTTGGCCTGAAGAGGCTCAGAAACTTTACCATGCCGGACCTCCACTGCTTCTGCAGGAACTTGGACCATGGAACCCAGG
>Ga0116202_10002653_pt1 | contig 10726 bp, 12 predicted proteins | sample LakKivw325mmetaG_FD_94479 | JGI IMG/M metagenome (GOLD analysis project Ga0116202, IMG submission 94479) | Anoxic lake water microbial communities from Lake Kivu, Rwanda to study Microbial Dark Matter (Phase II) - Lake Kivu water 325m metaG | ecosystem: Environmental > Aquatic > Freshwater >... | reverse complement strand
TTTTATCGTTCTGTACTAAATCCACTAAAGGAGGTTCAAAGACAAATGAAGAAGTGGATCTTTCAGGTGGTGGTAGCCATCGTCGCTCTGATGCCGTTGCCATCGGCAATGGTCAGCGCCCAGAATGGAGCTGGCCTGAGCATCAGCGAGACCGCCGCACCGACGGTGGCAGCTGTAGGCGAAACAGTCACTTTCAGCTACAGCATCACCAATGCCGACAACGTAACCATCAGCGGCATCACACTGCAGGATAGTCTGCTTGGGAATATCGACCTCGGCGGTCAAACAAGTCTGGATGCAGGCGAAAACATCACGGCTACGGCAACACATATCGTGGTCGAAGCTGACCTGCCGGGCCCGCTGGTAACCACAGCTACTGTCACGGGCACCGACCCAAACGGCAATGTGCTCACAGCCAGCGCCACAGCCACCGTAGCACTGACGGGCACGGCTTCACTGCAGGTGACTAAAAGTGCCGATAGGTCATCGGCTACACCGCACCAGACCATTAACTATAGTTACACCGTCAGCAACAACGGAGATGTCACCATCAACAATCTTTCGCTGAACGACGATAAACTGGGCGCTATTCCTTTAAGTTCCAATACGCTGTCTCCCGGCCAAAGCGCTACTGCGACGGCCAGTTATACCGTGACTATAGCCGATTTACCCGGGCCAATTGCAAATACGGCCACCGTATCCGGCACCGACACCACCGGCCAATCGATATCGGCCAGTAGCGGCCAGGTATCGGTCACCGTTTACGCTAATTTTTGGGAGATATTCAAATCGGAAATACTCAAATTAAGGGGCGTTCCCGGCAAAGGCATCGAGTATGCACCCGGCCTTCAGAAACCTTTTAATCCCAGGTCCCACGCCGCCGAACATGCCGGCCCAAAATGCAGCGATAACCGATCTGAAAGCGAAGAACCTGAACAGATGCACGGGGATGATAAAGAAAATGGAGAACAGCTGGAAAACAGGGAACAGGAGCACAACCAGGGCACGGAACACCAGCTCCAGATAAGGGAAGAGGTTCAAAACCAGGCCGGTGGCGAGCAGTCAATGCAAGATGACGACGCAGCCAACCACGGAAAAGTACAGCTAAACAAGAACGGCAACACGGACAACCGGACGGGAGGACATGGAGCTGCCAGCAATGGCCACGAGTCCAATAAGGACAAGAAGAACAACTCTAAATCAGGCAAGTAACATCAGCCGGAAATAACTCTGGTAAAAGCCGAGGGCGACCCAAAAGGTCGCCCTCGATTTTTATCTGCAATCTTTAACCTTTTATTTCCGGTTTCTCTCGTCTAAATATTCCTTATATTCGACCATCTTTATCAGCACCCTGGCGGCGTGCCGGCCGGAGGGATAGGCATAGTGCGTGCCCTCGAGGCGGGGCTGGTCCGAGGTGAAAAAGGTGGTGGTCAGCACCGGCTTCTTATAGCTGGCCACCCACTGCTCGGCCAGCGCCACCAGAAAATGGGCTGAGGACTGGTCAGCCGTCGGCGGTTCCTTTATGCCCATTTCCGCCAGAGCCGCGGAACCGGGCGGCAGAAAAGCGCTGATCAGAAACGGGATTCTAAGCCGGCCCGAGACGATGGCGGCGGCGATTATCTCAGTCAGCTCAGACACGTCCTCCTCCTGGAAAATACCCAGCCTCGATGCCATGACCGATACTATGGGGCGTACCGTATTACCGATTTTGACCGTGTCTTTAGCGGCCAGAGCCGCGGTGAACTCCTGGGCTATTTCACGGAAGGCTTCGCGATTGGACAGCCAGGGAGCTTCACCCTGTTGCCCGGATCCCCTGGATATAAATAGAGAGGTGTAAATCGAAAAGCCGCTGAATCCCATAAAAATGAGGGAGTCAACCTCATCCACTTTTAGCAGCTTGCCCGGAGCGGTCAGATATGTGAGCAGGTTCCTATCACCCGCCGGGTCCACGGGATTGCCGTGGCTCCATCGTGGCGGAAACACCCTGTCCAGCGCCTCGATAACCCTATCCGGCAACTTTACCACGTTCAGGCCCTCGGTAGCGCAGGCCTCTGCGCACAAAATGCCGTAGCTGCCGCCGGGGGTCAGTATGGCCACGTTTCTGCCTTTTGGCAGCGGCTGTGTCAGAAAGCCGATGGCTACGTCCAGCAGTTCCTCCGGGCTTTCCACACGCGTGGCACCGATTTCCTTGAACGCTGCTTCGTAGGCCTCGTCCAAGCCCGCCAGAGCTCCCGAGTGGGAGGTTATGGCCCTGGCTGCGGCGTCTGTTTTGCCCGGCTTGAGCACGATGACTGGCTTTGTCGCCGTCACCTTCTCCACCTTTTCCATGAAACGCCTGCCGTCAACCAGGCCTTCGATGTAGGCCAGTATGACCTTGACCTCCGGATCCTGGCCGAAATATTCGATATAGTCCTCGATTTGTATGTCTGCGGCGCAACCGCAGCTTACGTAGCGATGGAAGCCGACCCCGCGTAAAAAACCGGAGGTTACCACGGCACCGCCGACGTTTCCTCCCTGCGATACAAGGGCCAGCGGCCCGTCCTTGACCGGCAGCGGAAACATAAAACCTCTAAGGTCGGAAGAGGCGCTCCAGTAGCCCATGCAGTTAGGCCCGATGAAGCGAATATTGCCTTTCCTTGCGATACTCAAGACCTCGTCCTGCAGCTTTTTGCCCTCTTTCCCGATTTCGGCAAAGCCGGCTGAAATTATCACACCTGCTTTCACACCCTTGGCCACGCAGTCCTCCATCACCGAAGCCACAGCGGTCGATGGCACCACCACGATGACCAGGTCGACCGGGCCGGGTATATCGGTGACCCGAGCGAAGGCTTTATGGCCCAGCACGTCGCCCTCTTTGTTGTTTACCGGATAAACAGGACCTTTAAAGCCGTTAAGCGCGCTGGTGAATGTAGAATATCCCCATTTATTCCAGTTGCTGGTGGCCCCGACCACGGCAACCGACTTTGGATTAAATAACGGCTCCAGGTCTTGAACTATAGAATGAATCATAGACGTCCTCTCTGATATACTATTGATCGGCTTGCTGGCATTCGAATATTATATCAGATTCGTATTGGAACGTGTCTGTGTAATACTTTTGCCCGATATACGTATATTTCACCGGATACGGATTAGAGGAGGTTAAAATGAAGAAGCTACTCAAAATACTGGTACCGTCGCTGGTGATACTGGCGCTGCTGCTGGCGGCCGGTTGTGCCACCAAGGAATCACCACCGACGCCACCCTACTATGGCGGCGGAGGTATGCCGGCGCCGGCACCCGCCGAGGCGCCACCCGGCTTCTGGTCCGGCGCATCCACATCTCAGGGAGCGTTCAGAGACAACGCCTATGAGGCCGCGGTGCCCAGTGCTCCGGACGTTAGCACCGGTTCGGATATCGAGCGTAAAATCGTCCGCAACGGCTACATGGTTCTCGAGGTCAATGACATAACTGAGGCCATGAACGGTGTGACAAATATTGCCAAGGACATGGACGGCTATGTTGTTTCCTCGAATAAGTCCGGCGACCAGGACATAACCTACGGTCAGATTTCGATTCGGATTCCGTCCGACAGATTCGACGAGGCCTTTGACAGGCTGCGCCAGCTGGCGGTCCGCGTTCCCAATGAGAGCACCAACAGCCAGGACGTGACCGAGGAGTACACCGACCTTCAGGCCCAGCTTCGAAACCGGGAGGCCGAGGAGGCCCAGTATTTGGAGCTGCTTAAGAAGGCGGAAAAGGTGGAGGATATACTGGCCATACAGCGCGAGCTGTCCAACGTCCGCGGCGAAATCGAGCAGCTCAAGGGGCGTATTCAGTACATCGACCGCACCTCAGATATGGCGCTTATCGATGTAAACCTGCAGAAAGTGAAGCCCATCGGCGGGACGGCCTGGAGCGCACTGGAGACATTGAAGTCGGCGGCCCGCGGCATGGTTTCCTTCGGCAAGGGTCTGGCCGACGTGCTTATCTGGCTGGTGATATTCAGCCCGGTGTGGATTATAATACTGGTCGTGGTCCTGTACTTCACCCGATGGCGCAAGGCAAAGGCCAGATCGTCAAGGAAATAAGATAAAGCTCAGGGGCGGGCGTTGTTGTCCGCCCATTCTAAAATACTTAAACATGTAGCCCTGAGGCTTCAGCCTCAGGCCCCGACCCTGAAGGGTCGGGGCCACGTTTTGGAGGAATCAGACGGAGGAGGGAACTATGGACAAAATAATTGCCTACTGCGGTCTCGTCTGCACAGAATGTCCGGCGTACATTGCCACACAGGAAAACGACGATGCCAAAAGAAAAAACGTAGCCGACATGTGGTCGAAGCAGTACAAAATGCAGGTAAAGACCGAGGATATTAACTGTGACGGCTGCAATGTCGCCGGTAAAAGGCTGCTCGGCTATTGTTCTGTATGCGAGATAAGAAAATGCGGCCAGAACCACGGCGTAGCGAATTGCGCCTATTGCGTTGAGTACGGCTGCGAAAAGCTAAACAAGTTCTTCGCCATGGCTCCGCACGCCAAAGCATCGCTGGAAGAAATCAGAAAAAATAAATAGTTTAAAATCACCCTCACCCTAACCCTCTCCCGTCAAGGGAAAGGGAGTTAGCCCGGTTCATGCTGAGACTTCCCTTCGAGGGAGAGGGAATTGCAGATACAGTTTCTCCGCTTCAATTTAGAAATTTGAATTTTGATATTATTTGGGATTTAGTGCTTAGGATTTGGTGATTCCGTCATGTCACATGACCGAAAGTCCGCCGTCGACGCACAACGTCTGCCCGGTTATATAAGAAGCTTCAGCCGAAGCCAGAAACAGCACCGCGTAAGCAATCTCCTCGGCCTTGCCGTGCCGCCGCAGTGGCACCCGCGCCTGGATGCCCTGCTCCCGTTTCTCGTTCATAATCGGCTGCACCATTGGCGTGGCGATGAAACCCGGCGCCACACAGTTGACCCTGATGTTGTCCTTGGCCAGTCCCACTGCCAGCGACCTGGTCAGTGCTATAACTCCAGCCTTTGAAGCGGCATAGGCGTACAGCCGGTGACCGTAAAATGCCGCCATGGAGGCATTATTGACGATGGCCCCGCCGCCCGCCTTCTTCATCTCCGGCACCGCGTACCTGCACATGAACAGTATGGACTTCAGGTTGGTATTCATCACGGCGTCCCATTCTTCCTCGGTCACCTTGAGCCCGCCGCCGCCCAGACCGATGCCCACGTTGTTGAACAAAATATCCAGCCTGACGTACCTAGCCACCGTGGCATCGACAACTTTTTTCGCCTCCGATTCTTTGGTGACATCAGCCTGCACCGCCATGGCCCGGCCGCCATCTGCGGTAATTAATTTTACGGTTTCCTCGGCCGCCTCCAGATTTTTATCGACGGCCACCACGCGGCCGCCCTCGCGGGCAAACAACATAGCCGTGGCCTTGCCGTTGCCCATTCCCGGCCTGGATGAGCCGGCGCCGGAAACGATAGCAACCTTATCTTTTAACCTCAACATGCGGGGACCTCCTGACTTAGAATACGGGTGCGAAAGCCTTCTCACCCGGCTCCAGCTCGATCTGCAGGGCCACCAGTATCCGTGACACCATGCCGTAATAGCCGATGGTGGCCGTAAGCTTAACGATTTGCGCTTCATCGAAGAATTTCTTCAAAGGGGCAAAGGTGGCATCGCTGACCTTAACATTAAGTGTTACCTCATCGGTATACTGCAGCACGGTGCGCTCGATTTCGGTGAATTTATTTGAGGACTTCCAGTTGGGAAGGTCATTAATCTGCTCCAAGGTGACGCCGGTCGACTCACCGATGACCACGTGTTTGGTGAACTCGTATTCCGACTGCAGCAGGTTGCCCACACGGAGTATAGCCAGTTCCCGCAGCTTCGGGTCGAGTATTTCCGGATTGAGTATGGCGTTGCCCAGCCTGATGAAATTGCGTCCGACTTTGGGGCTATGGCCCACTGCCCGGTACAGATTGATGATGGGGGCCTTATTATCTTCCAGTTTCTGGAACAGCTCTTTAATTATCGGGTCAGCCTGTTCTTTATCGAGTAATTCAACACGTGCCATTTTCCCTCCTTAAGCCTTCCGATAATACCCCCGCATTATACGGCTGTCAAACCAGAAATGGAGGTAATGGACATCGCCGTCAATTAAAACTATACTGGCACGGATAATGGCGAAGGCGAGTATCTGGGACAGATGGGCTCACGGTATAAACAGGGTGGTTACCGGCAACAAGAAGCGCCGAGCTATCCTGACGCCGATAGCCACCGTCTTATTACTCGGCACTATCACGCTTCTGGTGATGGCATCTTTCTGGGTTGATCGGTGGCTCAAATTGCCTCACCTGCCGGATACCTGGTGGAGGTTCACCATCGCTACCATAATTTTCATGGTTGGCCTTTTCCTGGTCCTGTCCACAATAATAACCTTCCGTCGCTACAAAGGCACACCGTTGACCGTCAGTCCACCTCCGCAGATCATAACCACGGGCCTTTTTGCTTATGTCCGAAACCCGATGGCTATCGGCGACCTGTTCATACTGGAGGGACTGGGCTTCTACTTCGGGTCGCTGTCGCTAATCATCTTCTTCGCCCCGCTGCCCGTGGTGCTATACGTACTGTATATAAGAGCCGTGGAGGAGCCGGAGCTGGAGCTCAGGTTCGGTCAAGAATATATGGAATACAAGAAAAAGGTGCCGATGTTCATTCCCAGGCTAAGGAGGCAGAAATAGGTATCTGGAATAGCTGGGCAGAGTCCATCCGCGCCGTCGCCGCCGGTGACAGGCGAGGCAGTAACCGGGTAAAAGCTGTGCTGCCGCTCATCCTCTATGTCATTATCGCTCTATTCATTATCGGTTCCTTCTGGCTGGATAAATGGCTGGGTTTCCCCGTTTTTCGATTCACCTGGTGGGGCATCGGGCTGGCGGTGATCCTCCTTGGACTCGGCATCGCCGTCGACGTCTGGATAATAGCGACTTTTCGCCGGGCCAGCGGCACGCCTATGCCCTTCAAGCCTCCATCCCGGCTCGTCATCACCGGTATATACGCCTACGTCAGAAACCCGATGGTACTCGCCGGCATACTCATCGGTGAGGGGCTGGGGTTCCTGTTCGGCTCGCTGTCTCTTGTTGTCATCGTTATACCGCTGCTTACTCTGCTCGGTTTCTTCTATCTCAAACTGGTTGAAGAGCTGGAGCTGGAGCTCAGGTTCGGCAAGGAATACTCGGAGTATAAAAAGCGGGTGCCCATGTTCATTCCCAGGCTAAGGAGGTAAATATGACTATCTGGGAAAGGTATGCCAGGTCTTTAAACAGTGTAATCAAGGGCGATAAGAAACGCCGCGCTATTGTCACGCCTATCGCTGCAATCATCTTCTTCGGCATCATCACCTTCTTCGTCTTCTGCTCCTTCTGGGTAGACAAATGGCTGCACCTGCCATATCTGCCGGAGGCCTGGTGGAGATACGCGCTGGCCGGTATCATCTTCTTTGCCGGTATAGCGCTGGCCGCTCCCAGCGTAATCAAGTTCTTCAGCACCAGGGGCACGCCGGTGCCCACCCTGCCGCCACCGAAGCTCGTTACCACGGGACTGTACGGCTGGATCAGGAACCCAATGGCTCTGGGTATGCTGCTGATACTGGAAGGGCTGGGCTTCTACTTCGGGTCGCTGTCGCTTATTATCTTCTTCGCCCCGCTGCCTGTGGTGCTCTATGCTCTCTACATAAAGGCAGTCGAGGAGCCTGAGCTGGAGATGAGGTTCGGCAAGGAATATGTTGAATATAAAAAACGGGTGCCCATGTTTGTTCCACGGTGCAGGCGTGGCACTGAGAACTAAAGAATAAATCCCCCTTGATCCCCCTTTTTCTAAGGGGGAGTGATTGCCCCTCCCTTGGTAAAAGGAGATTTAGAGGGATTTTATCCGATTCTCTCTCCCCTGGCGGGAGAGAGTCAGAGTGAGGGGGAATATCCGACCTATTTCTTGCCAACTGGATGTCTCTTTAGAAAATCGAGTATAGCTTTGACCGCGTCCGGCGACTCGGTGAAACCATGTCCGGCACCCGGTATCATGACCAGCTCGGCGCCCGGAATCCTTGAAGCTATAATTTTTGAGTTCTCAGGGGGAATTAACCTGTCGCCGGTGCCAGCTATAACCAGGGTCGGTGCTTTAATCTGGGGCAATCTGTCACAGGTATCGTGTCTGGCTATGGCCGAGGCGTGCCCGGCAAAGCCCTGGGTCGGCGTGGGATATTTAACAGTGATATCCACATACATGTCGACAGCTTCAGGATGTTTATCGATAAATTCCTTACTCCATAACCAGGGAGCTGTCTGTCTGGCACGTTCCTCTACGGGCAGTTTGGCCATCTCCGGATTGAAGAGGAATGCCAGCGCTTCGGGAGTTGGTATTACGGATGTTTTACCTCCGCAATTGGTACAGCCCAGCACCAGGTTAAGTACCTTATCAGGATAGTTTAATGTAAACTCCTGGGCAATCATGCCGCCCATGGAAACGCCGAAAACGCTGGCTTTATCGATGTCGATGGCGTCCAGAAGCCCCCTGGTATCAGCAGCCATCATTTTCATGGTATAAGGCGGTTCCAGTTTATCGCTGCGACCGGTGCCGCGATTGTCGAAAATAATGACGCGGTAGTGTTTTGCCAGAGGCGGAACCAGAGTGGACCAGTGGCCGGAGTACTGCCCGTAGCCCTGTATCATCAGCAGCGGCTCGTCTTCGCCCTGGATTTCGTAGTAGATGTTGATGTCATTGACTTTGACTACAGGCATAGTACACCCCTTTATCGACTAATATTCTTCCTCTATATTGCCGTAATTTTAACTATTCTACACCATCAATATGAGCCAGGTCGATAGTTGAGTTTGACGAACAGTGGGCAAACTAATACTATGTTCAATGAACTTTTCATGCAAAATCACAGACCCTCTAGTAAGAAAGGAGGTAGGAGGTCATGGACAAGAGGATAACGTTTATTTTCACCTGCTTGACTATGGTTCTATCTATTGCTGGTTGCTCCAAGCCAGCTGCGGAATTTACCGAGCTGCGATATTTTCCTATAGACAATATGGAAGGAATTATGACGCAGTCGAATGTCCAGATTGACAGCCAGATTTCCAGCGATGGCAATGGGTCCCTGAGGATTACGGCCACAGCACCTGCCACAGTTCAATTATTCCAGGCAGGTGATATTGACATTGAAAACGCAACCGTAATCTATCAGGCTCGGGCTCGAACAGAAGATGTGCAGGGTAAAGTTTACCTGGAGATGTGGTGCAGTTTTCCCGGTCTGGGCGAGTACTTTTCGCGTGGATTAGATAGTGCGCTTAGCGGCACCAACGATTGGACAACAATAATGACTCCCTTCTTTTTAAAGAAGGGGGAGAACCCGGACAATGTAAAGCTGAACCTGGTTATCGAGGGTACCGGAACCGTATGGATTGACGATATAAAGCTACTGAAGTCTCCGCTAAAGCTAAAATAGATGGAATCAATAATCTACGAAGACACCCCGCAGTACGACTCATGGCTCAAGGCGCTGATGGTGCTGCCTGTATTCTTTATCGTAGGTGGCCTTTATTATCTATTTACTGCAGATGTCCCCTCCGCCGTCGGTCTGTTTGCTACGGCACTGCTTATGGGTTGCATCTACTGGGCCATTTTCCCCCGGAAGTACCAGATACACGAGAGCAAGTTCAGAATCGTTCTCGGCGGACAATTTTCTTTCAACATTCCCTTCGAGACCCTGGAGACTGCCGGTAAACAGGAGGGTATCAGCCTGGGCCTCAACTTCGCCACCACGTTTGTCACCGAGCGCATCGTGGAGATAAAAAGAAAAAAGGGCATGAACGTAAATATCACGCCCAGCAACCGCGACCTTTTCCTGGAAAACCTCAACAAAGCCGTCTACGACTGGAAGCGCGGTGCCTCAAAATAAATAACCATTTTTTGAAATTTTGATTTGTCATTTTGGTTTTTAACTTATGTTTAAGCCGGTTGAATATAAGGACAACAAACTAATCATCATCGACCAGACGCAGCTGCCTGGCAAGCTGGTCTACCTCGAGCTGCGCGACTACAAGGAGGTCGTCGCGGCCATCAAAACCATGAAGGTACGCGGCGCGCCAGCCATCGGTGTGGCCGCCGCCTATGGCATCGCCCTCGGCGTCCGGAATATAAGAGCAGAAACCAGGGCAGAATTTCTTAAACAATTCAACCAAATTCTGAAGGCCTTCGCCGCCGCCCGCCCCACTGCGGCCAACCTGTTCCGCAGCATTGACCGCATGAAAGAGGCCGCCCGAACCTCTAAAGATGTGCCGAAGATAGAGCTTGCGCTAATAAACGAAGCTAAAAAGATTCACGCCGAGGAGGAGGCCGCCACCAAGCTGCTCAGTCACCTTGGGGCCAGGCTGATTAAGGACGGCTCCACGGTACTGACCCACTGCAACGCCGGCGCCTTAGCCACCGCCGGCTACGGCACGGCGCTGGGCGTTATCAAAGCCGCATGGGAGCAGGGCAAGAAAATCAAGGTCATCGCCACCGAGACGCGCCCGCTGCTCCAGGGCGCCTGCCTCACCGCCTGGGAACTGATGCAGGAGAAGATACCGGTAACTTTGATTACTGATTCCATGGCCGGCCATTTCATGAGCCGGGGGCAGGTCGACTGCGTCGTCGTCGGCGCCGACCGTATCGCCGCCAACGGCGATACGGCCAACAA
>Ga0116202_10002652_pt1 | contig 10726 bp, 9 predicted proteins | sample LakKivw325mmetaG_FD_94479 | JGI IMG/M metagenome (GOLD analysis project Ga0116202, IMG submission 94479) | Anoxic lake water microbial communities from Lake Kivu, Rwanda to study Microbial Dark Matter (Phase II) - Lake Kivu water 325m metaG | ecosystem: Environmental > Aquatic > Freshwater >... | reverse complement strand
GTATGCATGTTGTTTCGAATTTTTTCATCTTACGCTGTAGGCTACCATCCTAACAGTTTACAGGTTAAGTGACGTCTTCCATCTGTCATTCCCGAATGTCCCCACACCGTCATTCCTGAATGCATTAATCAGGAATCTATGGTTTTTGAGTTTACATCATCTACGGTGTCAGTTCTTTTTTGGCATGAACATCTATCTTCCAGTATGGATTTTCCCAGATCCTGATCAGGGATGACCGGGTAATCGCCGTTAAAGCAGGCATAGCAGAAATGGTCTCCAGGAGCGGAGACGCTCTTTTTGAGGCCGTCGATATCAATGTAGCGAAGGCTGTCGAGACCTAAATATTGTTTGATTTCTTCCTGGTTCATTCGACAGGCTATGAGCTCCTCGCGAGTCGGAAAGTCGATTCCGTAATAACAGGGATGACAATGTGGGGGCGAAGTGACTCGCATATGAACTTCCTTGGCCCCGGCATTTTTCAAGGTTTTAATGCGTTCGCGGGAGGTACTTCCCCGAACGATAGAATCTTCTATAATAATAATCCGTTTATTCTTAAGGAGGTTTCGGATGGGATTGAGTTTAAGTTTCACTGCCAGATTGCGGTTTTCCTGACCAGGACGGATGAAAGTTCGACCAACATAGGGATTGCGGATCATTCCAAATTCGAATGGAATACCGGACACTTCGGAGAACCCAAGGGCGGCATAGATGCCGGAATCGGGAATGGGAATGATCATATCGGCCTCTCGGTCTTCCACTTCTGCCAACACTCGTCCCATTCTTTTACGGGCATCATAAACGCTTTCACCAAAAATGATACTATCAGGACGGGCAAAATAAATGAGTTCGAATATGCAGAACGATTTTCGCGGAGAATGAGCGTAATAAAAAGAACGGGGGCCGTTTTCGTCGATAACCAGCATTTCGCCGGGTTCGATTTCGCGAATAAATTGAGCCCCAATAATGTCAAAAGCGCAGCTTTCCGAGCTAATAAGAAGACCGTTATCAAGTTTTCCAACACAGAGGGGGCGAAAACCCCATGGATCACGAGCTGCAATGATCTTTTTTTCCGACATAATTCCCAGTGAAAAAGCACCTCGAATTTCCCAGAGAGCTTCTTTCACCGCATCTTCAAACCCGTCGAAAGAGCTCTGAGCAATCAGATGGAGGATAAGCTCGGTATCCATTGTTGATTGCAAAACCGCTCCTCGGTGTCCCAATTTTTTCCAGAGTGAATGGGTATTGGCCAGGTTACCATTGTGGGCAATGGATACATTTCCGAAACGGCAATCACCGATAAATGGTTGAATATTCCGTAATGACGAAGACCCGGTTGTTGAATAGCGGACATGTCCCAAACCAATTTGACCGGGGAGTTTCTTTAGAATATCTTCATGAAAAACTTCCGAAACCAGACCCATTCCCTTGTGTTCTTTTACTGTATTGTGGTCTGAAATCACCATCCCGGCGCTTTCCTGACCACGATGTTGGAGTGAATAAAGCCCGTGGTAAATAATTACCGATACGTTCTTTAACCCATACGCAGCAAAAATCCCGCATTTTTCACCAACCATAAAGAAACCTCCTGTGGAGCAAATCGGCATCCATGCCTGGAAACGATTATGAAAATACAGTGACGAGTATACAATTGAAGAGCATTCAATCGTCAACTCTTACTGGGCTTTTCTCTTTTAAAAAAGGGATTGGATTGATTCCAGGAATAAATATTTACAATGGCCGATACCAGGCATTATGTAGTTTTTCGATCGATACTGATAGAATAATACGTTTGTTTTTTCGGATATCGAGCTTGGTACCACCGACTTTACCGATGAGGGCAAAGGTGACGTTTTTAGTTTGTGCCAGTTGTTCCAGGGTATGAATGTGTTCCGGCTGAGCAGTGGCCAGTGCCCGTCCGCAGCTTTCTCCGAAAAGAAGGGTGTCTAAGCGGATGTCAGGTAGACATTCTAAGTCTACATAACATCCTCTCTTCTCGACACCACAGATACACCCTTCGCTGAGAGCACACGCTAACCCGCCTTCGCTGAGATCACTGGCTGAACGAAGGAGGCGACGGCTGATAGCTTCGACCAAAAAATCCTGCAGGTTTTTCTCGGCTTGAAGATTGATCAATGGTACCGGCCCCCATTCCTGGTTATGGATCAACCGCAGATATTCACTTCCACCCAACTCTTCTCGGGTTTCACCGAATAAAAGAATCAGATCATCATTTTCTTTAAAAGCGGCATTGATAGCGGCACCGACGTCTTCGATGATACCGACCATGCCGATGGTTGGAGTGGGATAGATGGGTCCGGTTGGGCTTTCATTGTAAAAAGACACATTGCCGCTGACGATTGGGAGTTCAAAAAATTTACAGGCATCGCTCACCCCTTTGACGGTTTCGATGAACTGCCAGTATCGATCGGGTTTTTGTGGGTTGCCAAAATTCAGGCAGTCGGTGATTCCCGCCGGATGGGCACCGCAGGCAGCAAGATTCCGCGCAGCTTCAGCAACGGCGATTTGCGCTCCTTGGTATGGATCGAGATAACAGAAAACCGGATTACAATCAGTGGTGACAGCGATGCCCCATTTTTTATTTTTAACCCGGAGAACCACTGTCCCGGTTCCGGGAAGAATGGAAGTATTAATCTGTACCATGTGGTCATACTGTTGAAAAACTGAATGTCGGGAACATAGATTGGGAGAAGTAAGCAATCGTAATAGAATATCATCCCATTGATCGGGAATGGGAATATCATCCCAGGTGGATCGGTTAATTGTTTTAAGATAATTTGGCTCTTTGACGGGGGGAGTATAAACTGGTGGTTTGGCTAATTCCTGGGCGGGTATGTCAGCTACGATTTGTCCGTTAGAAGTGATGGTGATATTTTTGCCATCGATCACTTCTCCAACCACTACTGCTTCCAATCCCCATTTTCGGAATATCTGTAAGATTGCATTTTCATGACCTTTTTTCACACATAGGAGCATTCGCTCCTGTGACTCTGACATCATGATTTCCCAGGGTTCCATGGCCTCTTCGCGAACCGGTATTCTGTCAAGGTCGATTTTCACTCCGCTTTCACCGGCTGCTGCCATTTCGCTTGATGAACAGGTTAAGCCGGCAGCTCCCATGTCCTTGATCCCCACTAAGTATCCCGTGGCCAAGGCTTCCAGAGTGGCTTCAATCAAGCATTTTTCAGTAAAAGGGTCACCGATCTGAACACTGGGACGCTTTTCATCGTTTTCGCCGAATTCCTGCGAGGCCAGGATACTGCATCCACCGATGCCATCTCGTCCGGTACGGTTACCGGCGTAGATGATGATATTGCCCTCTCCTTTTGTCCATGCTTTAGCTAACTGATTTTGGGGGGTGATCCCCAGGCACATCACGTTGACTAAGCAGTTCCCTTGATAGGAAGGATGAAAATAGAGTTCACCAGCAACAGTTGGTACTCCAACACAATTTCCATAAAAAGCGATCCCATCAACCACCCCTTTAAAAATAAAATTTGATCGGGCGTTGTCCGGCGGACCAAAGTGCAACGAATCAAGACAGGCAATAGGTCGGGCACCGCTACCGAAAATATCACGGATAATGCCGCCAATACCGGTGGCGGCACCCTGACGAGGTTCAACCTGGGAAGGATGGTTGTGGCTTTCCATTTTAAAAACCACTGCCATTCCATCATAGACAATTCCTCCAGCATCCTCTCCGACTAAAGCCGGGAACTTTCCTTCACGTGGGAACAGTTCGAACCATTTTCGAGAATGGGGATAACCGCAATGTTCTGACCATTCAACAGAAAACATGGCTAACTCAGTGGGAGTTGGGGGACGTTTGAGGATATCTATGATTCTTTCATATTCTTCATCACGAAGACCAAGTTCGCGAGCAATATGGATTCGTTCAGTATTTTTCACGTTGATTTTCCTCCCACCATTGAATCAAAGATAGAAAGATTCTTTTCCCATCTTCTGAACCCAGAAGGGCTTCTGAGGATCGTTCCGGATGAGGCATCATTCCTAAAATGTTTTTGCCAGGAGAGACGATGCCGGCGATGGCGTCAAGTGAACCATTGGGATTTGAATCCTGATTGACATCACCATTGGGATGACAATAGCGAAAGACAATTTGTTTTTGACTGCGAAGATTTTGGAGAACCGATTCAGGAGCATAATAGTTTCCTTGATTGTGGGCAATGGGAATACGAATGACTTCTCCCAGATGAAAAAGCTGGGTAAAGGGGGTCTGAGTGTTTTCTACCCGTAAATGAACATAGCGGCAAATAAAATGAGCGACGTTATTGGGCAGAAGGGCGCCGTCAAGCAGCTGGCTTTCGACGAGTATTTGAAATCCGTTACAGATACCGATGACCAACCCCCCCTGAGCGGCATGGTGGCGGATTGATTCCATGACTGGAGAAAAACGGGCGATGGCTCCGGTCCGCAGATAATCTCCATAGCTGAATCCACCGGGAAGAACGATACAATCACATTCCTGCAAGTCACGATTCTCATGCCAGAGCATAACCGTTTTCTGACCTAATACTTCGGCAAGAATATGATAACAGTCATAGTCACAATTTGATCCTGGAAAAATGACCACTCCGAATTTCATCGAGGTCTCCTCAGCACAGAACGGGTTCAATTTCGAAGTGATATTTTTCAATGACCGGATTGGCCAATAGTTGGTCACACATTTCACTCAAACGCTTGCCGGCAGTTTCCAGATCAGCGGATTCAATCCCGATCTCAAAATATTTCCCGGTCTTTACCTCTTCCACTTCCCGGTAGGCTAACGTATGGAGTGCATTTTTTATGGTGAGCCCCTGAGGATCAAACACACCCGGTTTTAAAGTGATAACCACTTTTCCCTTGAATTTCATAGTAACCACCTCTCCGGCGATACTGATAGCTATTGGAATTGAATGATTGATAAGTATATGCATTCATATTCATCATGCGGATATAAAAAACAGATAATTATATCATATCTAAGCCACGGTAAGCTGGTTAGATGGTTGAACAGTGAAGATGATTTATTTCTTATTTATTGGGGTTCGATACATTGATTTCCTACAAATAAATTTTTTCCACATATTATTATTCCCTTCCCTTGAAGGAAGAGTGGTATCTATCTTAGTCGTAGGAAATCGCTTCTCTCTTGCCGGATTGAGCTGCGGTGAGGATAGTGTCGCAGATGACAGCACATTTGTAACCGTCTTCGAAGGTGGCTCCGTAGGGAGCAATGGGTTTTTTGTTGACGACAGAGTCCAGGAGATGAGATATGGCATGAATGAAGCTGTGTTCCCAGCCGATCATATGTCCATGTGGCCACCATTTATCCCAGAAAGGATGATAACTTTCGGAGACAAGGACCTGGTGGAAGCCTTGGAATACCTTCGGCTCCTCACCGACAATGAAGATTTCGATTTCATTCAAACGCTCTAAATTAAAGCGGATACTTCCCTTGGAGCCGTTAATTTCAATACATTCAAAATTTTTTCGACCAGCACAAAACCGTGAAGCTTCCAAAGTTCCGATGGCATCATTCTCAAACTCCAAGAGAGCAGCAAAGGCATCATCGACGGTAATCGGCACTTTTTGAGAAGGATTATCTATTAAGGGACGTTCTTTAATAAAGGTTCGAGTGAGAGCACTGACGGTGGTAACTTCACTAACTAAAAAGCGTGCCAGGTCAATGATGTGTGCACCCAAGTCTCCCAGTGCTCCCGACCCGGCTACGTCTTTTTCTAATCGCCAGACCGAGGGAAAATTTGGATCCATGATCCATTCTTGAAGGTACTGAGCACGAAAATGATAAATCTGGCCGAGTTTCCCGGCTTCGATATATTCCTTGGCAAGACGAATGGCCGGGAGGAATCGATAATTAAAACATACCATGGATGTTGCTGACGATTTTTGAGCAGCCTGCCACATTTTTCGGGCGTCGGTAGCGTTTCCAGCCAAGGGTTTTTCACACAGGACATTTTTTCCTGCTTGCAAGGCAGCGATACAGGGTTCGGCATGGATACTGTTCGGGCCAACATTGTCCAATAAAGCGACATCGGGGTCAGCGACCATTTTTTCCCAATCGGTGTAGCGCTTTTCATATCCAAAACGGATTTTGGCCTCTTGGAGGGTTTTTTCATTTCTTCCGCTAATAGCGACCAGCTTTGGATAGGCAACCGGGGGCCAGAAGATATAAGGGTATTTTTTATAGGCATTGGTATGTGCCTTCCCCATAAAAGCATATCCGAGCATTCCGATTCCAATTTCCGGTATGTTTTCTGCAATTCCCTTTGCTTCTCCCATACTGATAAATCCTACTTTTTCAGCCATTTTTTATCCTCCTTCTTTCCTTTTTTTTAAATGTATACCGTGGGCTGATTTTCAATGAGACAGCATATTTTCAAAATGGAGAGCAGAATGATCGCTTTTATTTTTATAAATGATTACTTATCATCGTGATAGGGGTTGACTTCATGTAAGATATCCATAATAGTATCGGCGATACAGTTGATATCATTTTCATGAAAGGTTTTCAAATGAATGACGATCGATGCGGTAATAAAATCAAAATCTTTCCCTACCCGCGAAAAGGCAACATGAGAAAGACCGAGTTCATTCAAACGCTTTTGAAAGTGATCACAAACCTTTTGTGCTTTTTCATACAGAGACGGCCATACATTTATATCCTCATCGGCAAAAACGAACCCTACTTCTGCGGTTTCTTCCCGTCCACGAATGAGTGCAAAATCACCGAACGGATAGTGTTCTTCGATATAATAACGAAATTGCTTGGCTTTGGTTAATTGGATAATAAACACCTCTTTTCAATAATATTATTATACCTTTTTTCGGAAAGGAATTTCACCTCCACTTACTCCGTCTCATTTCATTGAACCTATAACATTTATCCCAACCGGTGGGATATTTGGGCGCAATTAATTACGCCCCACCATTGATAGGTGAGATTCATTCTCTGTAAAGGTTTGATTTTATCGAACCCGGAATTGTGAGAAGAACAAGGGGAACCCCTCAAGCACTTGAGTTCCCCTTGTTCCGGATAATCGGTTTATTCGTTCAAGCAGCCGCTGCGGAAGGCGGAGAGATAGTTCATGCAGAATTCATCATGTCCCATTAGGGCTTCACTGGCGTAAAGAATCCCCATAAGTTTTTCATCCAAAGGGTCAATAATGGCGGCGTGGAGTCCGTAGCCAATGCTGAGAGCTAAAAATGCCCGGTTGATAAGACGCCGGTTTGGCATGCCAAAGGAGATGTTGCTGAGCCCACAGATGGTTCTCACCCCGGGATATTTTTTGGGGATCTCATGCAAAGTTTCCAGGAAAAGCTTTCCCTGGTTCTGATCGGTCCCAATGGGGACGACCAGGGGATCAATAAAGAGGTGTTCGTGAGGAATGTCATAAGTATCGACTGCATTCACCAGGATATCCACCAATTTCATTCGATCTTCCACCGATTGGGGAATTCCTCCCTCTCCCATAGCAAGGCCGACGACCAGGGCGTTGTATTTTTTTACGATGGGGAGCAAGGCTTGAATACGGTTTCCCTCGGCAGTAAAGGAATTAATCATGACTTCTCTTTTATGGTAAACCTTAAGTGCTTCTTCGAGGGCCAGATCATTAGCGGAATCTAAGCAGAGAGGAATACCAATTTCGTCTTGGATTACTTCCACCAGCCATTTTAAATCATCCACTTCTTTGGTCGCTTCGGTTCCAGCATTGATATCGATAAAAGCGGCACCAGCTTTTTCCTGCTTTTGAGCTTCCTGGATGAAAAATTGTTGATCTTTTTTTTCTAATGCTTCCCGGATAGCTTTTCGGGTAGCATTGATCCGTTCAGCTACGATTAACATAATTCTACCTCCTCTTTTACAATTGCAAGCTTCAATTTATCATTGAATAGTTTAGCCAGATAAAACGATCCGGCCACCACCAGCGGTAAATGATGGTTTGACGCATAATTTATAGCGCATTCAAAGGCTTCATATGGATCGTTCATGACTTCCACCTGAGAATGGTGGGGACTGAAAAAATGAATGATATCAGTAGGAAGCACGGCTTTGGGATTGAATGGGGTGGTGAGATAGAGTGTACATTTCATCCGTGACAATTCTTCGGCGATTCCCGGATAATCCTTGCCGTTTAAAAAACCGAGCAGAAAAACTGCTTCATTGATATGGAGATAATCCCGTAAGGTATTTCGAAGAGTGGCGAAAGAAGCCTGATTGTGAGCGACATCAAATATCACCAGTGGTAATTCGTTTAAAACTTGAATTCTTCCCGGCCAATTGATTCCGTTCAACATAGTCTGTAATTGGTCATTGCTGAGTAAACACCCCAATTGTTCGGCAGCAAGAACTGCGGTGAGAAAATTGGTGACCTGTTGATCTCCCAAAAGGGGGAGAGAAAGGACACCTCCCTGCCCATTTTTAGTCATCCACTGAAAAACTGAACCATTCTCCCCTCGCCGGAGGATTTGGTAGGAACAGTTCTCATAAAAAGAAACAACTGGTACTGCGAGTCGTTGGGCAATATTTAGAATGGTGGTTTGAGCTTCGAATTTTTCCTGAGGTCCTAAAATCAAGGGAATATGAGAGCGAAGGATACCAGCTTTTTCACGAGCGATTTCCGGGATGGTTTCTCCCAAGATTTCGGTATGGTCATAGCTGATGGGGGTAATAACTGTCAGGCATGGTTCGCAAACGTTGGTCGCATCCAGACGACCACCCAATCCCACCTCCATGACTGCGTAATCGGTTAGGCATTCTTTGAAATACTGGAAGGCCAAGGCAACCGATACTTCGAAATAGGTCGGTTTTCCCAGGAGTGAATGTCGGCCCATCTTTTCAATCACCGGGAATATATCAGTGACTAACTGAGCCAGTTCTCGGGGTTGAATAAGATCACCGTTGAAATGGATCCTTTCCCGGAAAGTGAGGAGATGAGGTTTGACATATAAACCACACTTCATCTGCGAAAACGAAAGAATACGATCGAGAAAATACGAGGTACTTCCCTTCCCTTTAGTCCCTGCGATCAGAATAATCTTTGAGCTTTTTTCTGGATGGTCAAGAAGAGCAATGAATTCCCGCATCCGATCGAGCTTGAGATCGGAATATGTAAAATCAGTTTTTTCGTAATTAATCAGCGAATAGAGGGCGTGGAGACTTTCCTGAAAATCCACTGGAAATACCTCCGTTAATATTCTTCCGGCATATTCTGGAGCTGCTCATAGGTAAAAACCGGTCCATCTTTGCATACATAATGAGGTCCAATATTACATCGGCCGCACTTTCCCAAACCACATTTCATCCTCATTTCCAAAGTGGTAATGATGTTGTGTGATTGGAATCCCATATCCAATAATGCTTTAATGGTGAATTTGATCATAATGGGTGGACCACAGATGATACACGTCCACTCGGGTGGGTTGACGTTCACGCTTTCTTTCAGAACATTGGGAACAAGTCCTACCTGACCGGTCCATTGAGGGTTTCCTCGATCCACGGTAACCAACAGTGATACCTTTTCAAGGTTTTCCCATTTTTTGAATTCCCACTTAAAAATTAAATCTTCGGGTGAACGAGCACCATAGAGGATAATGACCTGCTGAAAATCGGAACGTTTTTCGTCATCTAAAACGTAGTTGATGAGTGATCGAAGTGGCGCCAAGCCGATTCCTCCACCGATAAAAAGAAGGTTCTGATGTTTGAGGTTGGAAACAAGGAAAGTATTCCCATAGGGTCCACGAACTCCTAAACGATCCCCCTGGTTCAGGCGATGAATGGCTGCCGTGACCAGTCCAGTTTTTTTAATACTGAACTCCAGTATCCCCTTCTGGGTAGGAGAGGAAGTGATGGATATCGGGGCTTCTCCGACCCCGGGTACAAAGAGTTCGGCAAATTGACCGGGATAATAAACAAAGGGTGTGCCCTCCAGATTGAGCCGGAAAGTTTTGATGTCCGATGTTTCCGGAATGATGTCCTGAATTCGATGGAGCTTGGGAAGGTAGATATTTTTGGTTTCAGCCGACATTGCTTCCAATTTTTTTCACCATCCTTTCGACCGCTTCCCGAATATCCCAGTTGACCGGGCAGATTTCAATACATTTTCCGCACCCCACGCACCCGTAGCGACCCTCTTCGCGAATGGGGAAATAGGAAAATTTATGTAAAACCCGTTGCCGTACCCGTTCTTTAAAAGTCGATCGGGGGTTGTGTCCCGAAGCATGGAGAGTGAATTTGGGGAACATACAGGAATCCCATGTTTTCAACTGGTAGCCCTTCAGTCGTCCTTCGGTGGAAAAATCAAAACAATAACAGGTTGGACAGAGATAGGTACAGGCTCCGCAATTGAGACATTTCCAGGCAATTTTTTCCCATTCTTCATCTTCAAAAAGCGCGTAAAGTCCTTGCGGAACCTCTGCAGGGAGTTTTTCTTCTGCCGCTTTTTCCAAAGCGTCCCTTTTCAGGGTATCGATTTCAGCATGCTCGGTATCGCTTAAATTGTGCACTTGATTCATAATATCGAACCGGCTGGGTTCGGCAGTTTCCAAATAAAATCCATCCTGATAAGGAAGTACAAAAAGTGCTTCGGGGTGTGACCATAATGGATTTCCACCAACCCAGGCGCAAAAACAGGTTGATTCTGGTTTGGTGCATCCCAAGATAATAATCTTTAATGATTGCCGGCGT
>Ga0116202_10002648_pt1 | contig 10730 bp, 4 predicted proteins | sample LakKivw325mmetaG_FD_94479 | JGI IMG/M metagenome (GOLD analysis project Ga0116202, IMG submission 94479) | Anoxic lake water microbial communities from Lake Kivu, Rwanda to study Microbial Dark Matter (Phase II) - Lake Kivu water 325m metaG | ecosystem: Environmental > Aquatic > Freshwater >... | reverse complement strand
TATCTGATCTATAAACTCTAAAACCGGAGATTCTTCACTTCGTTCCGAATGAATAAGATATTAAAGAAATTTCTTGATTTTCAACTCCAAAGGTAACTTAACAGATCCTATCCCCTTCCGTTCATGAAACAGAGAGCCATGTTCGAGAGCGTAGCAAAACAGTCGCCAGGTCAGGTCAACATCTTTTCGACAATATCTTTCGATCAGATCGATTTTCCCTTCTTTCCACCATTTCAGGGAGACCAAGCCGTCAGCGCTTTTCGGCTCACCGAGGGTGGCGGTTGCCAAATTCCCCAGGCTGACCCGGTAGCCGTGATAGGTCAGAATTTCATCCAAAAGATCAAGGCTGCGAATCTTTCGTAAATCTTCACCGGTATAAGCTTGCAGCACTGAATAATCAAATTGTTTCTGGTTGAAACCGACCACCAATTTCGCCTGCTGCATCCGTTCAATCATTTGCGATACTTGATTTTCCCTGTAAATCATGTAATCATTTGTAAGCGTCTCATAGAGCACCGCCAGCGACACCCGCATCAGGTGAGCGTTGCCCCAACCTCCAACTTCAGCCGCGGAGAGCTGAGTCTCCACATCGATGACGACTAGGTCATGATTCGCAATAAGCGGCAATTGGTTAATGTAGGAACGTTTCGTTCGTCTTGACATCATTCCCTCGTTATTATTATCAACAACCTCTTCTATTTCTTGACGGTTTTGGGAATTCTGATCTGTAATTCTATAAAAATCTCTTGATTCCAGGCTTGATGCTCCTATAAAATACTTGCGTTTTGTCTCTGGGAAATCGGACAGCAGAGTTGGAATTTCCGGCTCAGGAATCTTCAGCTCCTCTTTTCCGGTGAGATGACGCAGCAGATGAATGCACCCTTGTTTGTCCAAGGGGAAGTTTCCATGTCCACATTTTGGGGAGTGAATACATGACGGGCAGCCGTCTTCGCAAGGGCAGGTTTCCACCAGATCACGGACTCGTTCAAGCAGCTCCTCGAGCACCTGATATGCCCGATTCGCCAATCCAACACCACCAGGATGACCGTCGTAAAAGAACACAACCGCGCCGCCGACCCCCGGGTGATGGGTGAAACTGATCCCGCCGAGGTCGTTCCGATCACAAAGGGCGAAAAGGGGCATCAGGGCGAGGGAAGCATGTTCCATCGCATGAAGCGATCCCATAAGATGATAATTCGCCGCTTCCAGGGCTTTCGGAACAACTGAAGACGGTTGGATCCATAAGCCGATGGTTTCATAGATCACCGGCGGCAGGTCTATCTGGTGTTCACTGATTTTTTCCCGGCTATGAGAATGGCGTCGTTCATATCCGACAACACGCTCGGTCACTTTCAATCTGCCCAGGTTTACCTTGTACCTGCTAGTTTCACGTTCCTGGTAAATCTCTAAAATTTCAGTGTCTTTTTCAGTAAGCGCCTGTGTATAGTATGGAACAATATTTTTCTGGACATGAGCGATAAACGTTCCCAGATCTAATTTAGAGACAATAAAAGTCCCACCGTGATGGAGGTAAACAGCTCCGGGATGGCACTCGGTCAATGCCTGCCAGCCGTTGACATATCCGACAATTTTTCCGGATTGATCGTCTATAATTGTATAACTCTGACCGCCTCCGCGGATGTCTATTGCTCTCTGCGGCTGTTTGCGGTTGGAAAACCATATTTGTCCCCCAGACGCCTCCAAGAGTTCTCCACTTTCGGTAAGAGCGTGAATTGTTTTATAATGCTGATGGTAGGGATATATGGCATCGTCATGTCTTAATGGCACTTCCTGGGCAGCGCAGACAAGATGACTTTTCAACAAGTAATCATTCGCTTCATCAACGACCACGGCTTCCGGGTGACGTCGAAAAAAATCTTTTGGGTATCTCATATAATACTGGTCTAAGGCATCCGGCAGAGCGATGAGGAAAATGGCGGATTCCTGCCCGGATCGTCCGACACGTCCCGCACGTTGCCAGGTGGCAGTGATGGTTCCTGGGTAGCCGACCAGAATGCAGACATCCAATCCGCCGATATCGATTCCCATCTCTAAGGCGCTGGTTGAAATTACGCCCAAAAGTCTCCCGGATTGCAGGTTTCGCTCGATCTCACGTCGTTCGCTGGGTAAGTAGCCAGCGCGATAGGCGCTGATTTTTCCCGCTAATTCCGGGGCAGATTGCACTGTCCATTGGTGGATCAGTTCTGTAATACGTCGAGCTTTTGAGAAGACAATGGTTTTGAATCCCTCCGAAGCGGCGGCAATGAATAGTTTTGTAGCTAAAGTGTATAAACTACCGTGAGGATTGAGAAAGAAGACATGACGTGTCGCAGAGGGTGCTCCATTCTGGTCGACAACTTCAAATGGCAGTCCGGTCAGCTTTTCGGCAAGTTCCTGGGGATTGCCAATAGTCGCCGAAGTCGCCAGAAATTGCGGCTGAGCGTGATAAAATGACGCCACCCGACGCAAACGACGCAACACCTGAAGCACGTGACTGCCAAATATCCCCTTATAAGTGTGAAGCTCATCGATTACAACATATTTCAATCCGTGCAAAAATGTCGTCCATTTTGTATGATAAGGTAAAATTCCATGATGCAACATGTCCGGATTTGTCAAGATGAGATTGGGAGGATTTTCACGAAGCTGCGCACGTACATTGGGAGGTGTATCACCATCGTAGATATTGATTGTTGGAGCACGATCTCCAATTATAGAACAGTATTGCCGAAACCGTTTCAATTGATCCTGCGCCAGAGCCTTCAAGGGAAAGAGGAACAGGGCATGGGTGTCCGGTTCCTTGAGGCAGCGTTCGAGCACAGCGAGAGTATAGACGAGGGTTTTCCCGCTGGCAGTGGGAGTTACTGTCACTTGATGCCTACCTTGACGGGCGAGGCGCAAACCCTCGGCTTGGTGAATATAGAGTTGACGCACGCCTTCTTTATGGATAGAATTTTGTAAACATTCAGGTAGAGGAGGATCGATATTTTGAAAACGTGCCTGAACACCCTTAATTAGCTCATGATGAACAATATCCGGTGCATATTGCACATCTTTTTGAACCTTCTTGAGAAACTCGTTAAATTTCAAACGAACTCCATTATTGCCAGGTCAATAGATAAGGCAGAGCCTCCAACACTTGGAATTTCTTATACTTGACTGCCAAGGTGATAGCAGTGTATCGTTCCTCGCGGGTGGCCGCTTTTTTCTAGTATCACAGGTGTCCTTTTTGTATCATAGACCAGCTGCTAATGATATATTTAAAGCTCTTAATAGCTAAATAGATTTGACAAATACTGAATATTTTGGCAACAAAGTTTATAATTGAAGTGCTTTCGCCATATTGTCAAGCATCTCTTTCACTTCTGGATGTATTTCTTCTCGTTTCATAATTGCAGCTATTTGAAAGTATTCCTTTTTAGAAAGACATATATTGGCTTCCTTCAGGAAATCGGGTAGAAGACTTTTACTTGCTGCGATTGAAACAAAGAAATCATGATTGCCCAATGGATCTGAATAAGCTGTTGGTGGCAAATTATCCTTCAGGTATTTTTCACTGGCTTTCCTATTCTCTAATGTAAAAGCCTCCGGTTTTTCCTCCTTGACAAAACGTAAAAGTGTGTCAGGGTGGAGCAGATAATTTTCAATTTCATATCTTTTCCAGCGCAATATATGAAGTTTGATCGCTGGTTTGCCAGGTACCGGCAGATCTACACTTTCCTTGTCCAACAGCAGGACTCCATGTATGGTAGGGTGAACAGCTTGAAGTGCAGAGAAGTGCGCTCTTGCCTCCTTGGTGTCCCTGCCATGTAAAGGATGGAAAAAAGGTTGCATAAAAATTTTTTTCATTGGGTGATCGAAAATACGTGCAAATTCGTGTAAAATTTTAAAATCACTCTCGTCTTCAAGATATATAATGTTCATTCTTTTTTCCGCACAAAGGATGTCAAACGATGAAAGTCGTTTAAGTGCTTTTTGCACTTGGACCGTGTGTGTTTTAATCAAGAGACGATGAGGAGTACCATAAAAAGATAAGATATGCTCTGGATCGGTATCCTCAATGATTGTTCTAGAATGAGTAGAAATTATTAGTTGACATTTGTGTTTTTGCGCTTCTAACCGTAGACGATTATAAACCTGTCTCTGAAGAATTGTCTGGAGATGGGCGTCAGGCTCATCAAGCAGAAATACAGAAGCGGATTTGGCAGAGAAGAAACTGAGGAGGGTGAGCACTTGATGGGCTCCGCTTCCTGCGGAAGCAATATCATACTTGACTTTCGATTTCTTATCTTGATATTCAATTTTGATGAATGGTTCTATTTGTACATTATAATGCGGAACAAGCAGCCTATAACCAAAAAGATCATTAATCGTTTGTTGCAGGGATTTCCAAATGCCACTCTTTTCCTGTTGATCTTTTTGATAAACTTCAAGGATTAGATTCCTAAGAATATCACCAAGCTTACCTTGCCCAACCAACATATTTTGATAACCGTGATTGAGACCGGTCTCCTCCGCTACCATGCCTGAAAAAGGATGTAAACATACAATGTTTAGCTTCTTAACTGCCTCGGGTAATTCAGTCAGCGGATTGCCTTGTGCATCCGTAAGTTTCACATATACATGCTCTTTGCTTTGGTAATTAATAATAACAGAAAGATTCCAATCTTTGTGATTACTTGGATCTATACCCCATAGAGTTATGGAGATATTCTTAGGTTGTCCAGGCTGCCTCGGTCGATCAGATTTATCTTTAAATCTGTATGCTGTAATTCTATTAAACCAGAGAAGATTCATTTCACGGAGAGGAATCATGGAAAAATCTTTTCGTGTAACCGGGAATCCGGTTCTCCTCTTCTCCTTCGAAGCATCCGAAAGTTCAATCAGCCATTTTTGAACACAAAGATTCCAGATAGAGATTGCTTGCAGAAGGGTAGTCTTGCCGGAATTGTTTGGACCAGCCAAGACAACGTTCCCAGCGATTTCAAATGTTACCTCTGGAAACCTTTTAAAGTACTCTATTCTCACTTTAGTTATCATTATGGTTTAACTCCTCAAGAAGATCATCTAATGTTGTAGGTGAGGATTCCTCGCCAAGGTGGAGCGATTTCTCGCGTATTTTTTGCGCCAGTTTATTCTTGCCTTTTGCCTCAAGGATGAGGACAAGATCAGCAATAACAGTAGGTTGAAACGAGGTTAAAGAGGAACTGCCGCAACAGAACTGAAGGGATTTTCTTAGGCAATTATCTGCCTCCTCCAAAGCATTCTGATCGAAACGCAGCATTCCTAATTCATAGTAATACTCTGCTTCGGAGTATAAATCTTTCTTTTTTGCATATAATTCCTTACACTGTTTGAGTACTGTCCCTGCTTTCTCGAATTCGCCGGTTTTACGGTACAACCGTGCTAAAAGTCGGTAAGATTCTGCTATTTCCGCCGCTGTACCATTTTGACGGAGAAGTTCCAAAGAGTTGTACAGAATCCACTCTGCTTGGTCGAAGCTCTCTTTTTGAATATAGAGTTTGGCTTGCACTTGGAAAATCATTCCGGTTTCGCGAATAGTGTTTGAGGAATCCGGAAGGTTGTCGAGTATTTCCCTGGCTTCTTGGATCAATTTTTCTGCGATATTAAACTCGTCGAGCACCAATTTCGCTTGTGCCATGGCGCGTTTGGCAGTCACCAGGGCAAGAGGTGCCAGGTTGATAGTTGCGGCTGGCGCCGGTTCATCCTTAAGCAAATTCTTTAACTCTTCCCGTCGAGAAACCAGGAGTGAGCGTTCTGATTCCATATCAATTTCCTCAAGTTTTACAATTACTTGAGTATAAACGTCAATTGCAGCTTGAACATGACCATGATGTAAAAGATTTTCACCATGTTCCAGAATTATCTTGATCATTTCCTCCGGCTGATCGGCGAGCTTCTCCAGGGCGATGGGGAAAGCCGCCTTGGAATAACGCAAGCCGATGGATTTTTCCCCGTAACTGAACCACCGTCGCGAACTTGCCAGAAGGTAGGGAATCGCTTCCGACCGTTCACCAGCGTTAAAGAGGTAGTACGCCATCGCATCCGGGCTGCACCTTTCTCTGACCTGTTGGATGGCATGGACTATTCTTTTATAGAGACGTCGACGTTGAAGCGCGGGAATCGTTTCGACGATCGAGAGTTTAATCAGCAGATGATTGAAAGTGAAAGTCAACTGGTCGCCTCTCTCGAGGTGATGTAAGAGGTTACGGTGTTCGAGATCGACCAGATGGACTTCAAGTGCTTCCAGGTCCTGCGGCAGCAATTCTTCCAGCAAGTTCAAACTGAATTCACCCAGGATCAGCGAAGCTATTTTTATCAATTCACACTGCGTTTTTTCCAACTGGCTGAGCCGCAGTTGAGCGATTTTGAGCATCAGCGGAGGAATCATCTTTCTCTCATCTGTCGTAGTAAAATCAGGTTGATCGAACAAAATTGGACTGCGGATAAAGTTGAGATGCTCCTCTCTCAGATAATTAGCCAGCTCCACCGCAAATAGGGGGATACCGCCGCTGTATCTGGACAACCGATTGAGGTCTTCCTCCAATATATTTTCGACTATATTCACCGCTTTCTGAGTGATCAGTTGAATGGTTTCTTCGGGTGAAAGCTGTGACAATTCGAGACGTTTCAATCTGCCGGTTCGTGCGATGCTGACCAGGCTCCCGGCGATGGTATTCTCGGTCTGTACTTCAAAGGTTCTAAAGATGCCGACAATTAACAGGGGAAGACGCTTGGCGTCCTGGGCGAGTGTTTCAAAGACGCGCAGGAGCGTGCGGTTCGCCCAATGGAGATCATCGATGGCAATCAAGACCGGCGCTCGTTTTGCCAGACTGACAATCCAGTGATGGACAGCGTCGAGCAAATGGGTTTCCGTGATATCTTCAGCGGTAACTTCGATTTTTCGATGCAGGGAGAAGAGGTTTCGCAATTCGGCTTTCTCGTTCCCAGACAGTCGCGGATCTCTCTCGAAGGATTCCAGCATCTGCATCAGGTCTTCGAGGGGACGTGAAGCGTTGATCTCCTGTGCCTCCGTAGCGGCAATAAAAAAATCGGGCGGTAATTTTCTGATAAGTTCCTTGAAGAGACGGGTTTTTCCGATGCCCATTTCACCGGAGATGATCAAAACCTGACCGCGTCCCGATTGGACTTCTTCGATGCAATACTGAATCTCGCGGAGTTCTTCCTCTCTACCCACTAGAATTGTATCTACTTCGATCTCGATCGGCGCCAGCAGATGAGAGACATCAGGCGGAGCTTCCGCTGGTTGATCTGGCGCTTTCAAGACGACTACAGACGGTTCAGGGGGAGTATCAGCCCTTTCATTGAGAGTAAAAGGCAAAGGGTGATGGAGTAATGGCTTGTTCATTTCATCTGCTGCCGGAAGTCTGCTGCCTGAAGTCTCCTCAGTGGATTCCACCGGCGATTTCACATAAGCGCCAGCTTTAAGCTGTTCGGTCAAAGCGGTGATTTCAACATTTGGTGGAGCATTGAACTCACGTTTCATTGCCTTGACGTAGAGATTGTACTGTCTCAGTGCGGCTGAGGAACGTCCCTGGTCGGCATAAGCACGGATGAGCCCTTCATGAGCCGGTTCGAGATATGGTGCTGCCGAGAGCGCACGCATGAACACCGCAGCGGCTTCATCCGGCTGAGATTTATTGAGATAATTATTCCCCAGTTCAACCGCGGTCTGCAAAAATGACTCGTGAAGTACTTCCCGTCGATGATAGAGCCATTCCTCCCAATCGGGCAGATTTCGAATAGTGAAACCATCGAGGAAGGGTCCCTTATAGATATCGAAGGCTTGCTTGAGAGCCATCGCGCGTCCAGTCCCCTCCGGAGTCGCCAGCAATTTAACGAACTCACTACTGTCGATGGTCAATTGCAAATCTGGATTAAGCTGACAGGAAGTGCGCGTGGAGATGATCGGATCGAAATCTTCACCATTCTTGAACAATTTCCGGATGTTCCAGAGGGCGTAACGAAGATTATAACGCGCTTGGTTCTCGGGAGATTCCCCCCAAAACATCGCCATCAACTTCTCTCTGCCGATGGATTGTTCATGGTTATCCAGGAAATAACAGAAGAGCCCCAACACTTTTTGGGTGGCAAATCCGCTTAGCACCTTTCGTCCATGAAGCAGCTTGACTCCGCCAAGGAAGTATACGGTAATCGATTTTATTGTTTCGGCAGGGATCGCTTTTGCTCCGTGTGGTTATTTTTTCTGGTTCCCGCTGTTTCAAGTAGGTGGATTGAATTCATTATGCTCCGTCGGGGACACGCCTATAAACGATAGATTATAACAACTAGGCAAAGTAGGCGCGCAAGACCTGACGGATCACCAAAAGCGGCTAAATTTAATAATTTCATATCTCATATTCAAGAAAGTGGATTGTTGAAGAATGCCGTCGAGTTAAGTAGCCCGGACGTGCCACCGTCCGGGAGTTATGTAGCCCGGACGTGCCACCGTCCGGGAGTTATGTAGCGTCATTTTCCCGGACGACGGCGCGTCCGGGCTACCCGCCTTTCCCGGACGACGGCGCGTCCGGGCTACCCGCCTTTCCCGGACGACGGCGCGTCCGGGCTACCTGCCTCCCATGGACGGGACGTCCATGCTACGTTTTGCCCCTTCCGCTCCTAGAGAATTATGTCTCTGCTGAGAGCCCTAAAACGGTTCTTAAAACGATTCTTTCACCCGGCTTAAAACACCTGACTTTATCTTGTCTACCAAAAAATGTTTTTTACCATAAGAACGAGGTGAGTCAATGTTGTTCTCGAGAGTAAGTTCAGGGCTGGATTTTCTTGACGTTTCGCTGAGTGGTCTTTATTCCAACCGCAGTTACCTGGTGCGTGGACCGAGTCAATCGGGTCGGACGACATTTGCGTTGCAATTTCTTCTGTCGGGGATCGAGAATGGCGAGACCGGCATCATGATCTCCAGCGATCGGATAGAGAATGTCATCCTGCGCGCCGAGGCGATGGGCATCACGTTGGAAAATTACCTCATGGATAATCGGCTGATCCTCATGGAGTACCCGAAAGCGATCCGTGACGGGCAATATACGTATGGCACCATCGTCCAATTGTTGGGTGAAATCGATCAATACATTCGCCACTATAGCTGTTCCAGACTGGTCTTCGATACTTTACATCCCTTGTTGATAACGCCGAGTGAGCCGCAACTGGTGAATTACATCTATTCCTTGATGAATTCGCTGGAAGAGTTGAATGTGACAACACTGGTAACCACCGGCGAGCCGAACAGCCAGAAAGCCTTGCGGATCATTCAATTATTAGAGGATGCTGCCATTGGCTCCTTTGTCCTTTCTACCACTGGTATTGGTGAACAGGTGCAACGGATGTTTACGGTGCACAAGATGCTGGATCGGATCAGCCCGCCAATGACTTTTAAAATACGTATCGATTACGGCGTCGGCATTGTACAAGATCTGAAAACGGAAGTGGCGAAATCTGAAACCTTCGTCGGTGGGAAACGAGTGGAATCGCTGACCGAGCTGCCTCTATATATCGGTATCCTGGAAAAAGATGAAGACATGATCACCAGCATCGAGGATATGTTTCATCCGGAGAGTGTTATCACCACGTTTGAGAATGAAACCGAATTGCAGTCTCAATTGATGCATCTTGAATGTGATCTCTTCATACTCAATGCGTCTCAAAATGAACATACCTGGCAGCGTATCATTACGAACATTCGCGAATACTTTCCAAAACTCCCAATCTTTCTTTATACCGATAGTAAAACTAGCCGTCTAACTGGAAAAATGGCGAAATTGGGGAATGCGGACGGTCTCTTTACGGTACCGATGTCGAGCCGGGATGTGATCAAGGCTTTGGAAAAAGCCCATTTAAAATTCGGCACCCTGGATGAATTGATAACGAAGCGAAGTGCGCTGATCACTCCGGATTCCCTGCCGGAAGATTTCGAGGAATCCGGAGAACGAAGCAAAGGGGAGGAGGAAGAATCTCATATCCTGACACCAGCGGCATTCCGTACCATGCTCAGTCGTCAAATCTGGAAGAGCAAGCAGGACAACACCAAGTTCGCCCTAGTTTCATTCAAGATGGTCTATATCAGCGAGATGTCGAAAATCCCACACCTGCCGCAGGGATTGGAGCTAGTCCGTACTATTACCAATGTTGTCACCGCCTCCTTGCGAGGGTTGAATGACAGCACCTGCCGCTACATGGATAAAGTAATCGTACTGCTGGAAGATACCGATCCGGTCGGGGCAAAAGCCTTCGCTTCACGCGTGATCGATGATTTGAAGCAGGAGTTGAGCAATAAGCTGAATATCCAGATCGGAAGGCATTTAAATATCCTGAACGCATTCTCCAGCTATACAGGCGAGAATGACAGCGCAAACGATTTATGGGCGCAAGTGACCACTGATGTTTCACGCAACTTCATCAAATTGCATAGCTAAAAGAATGAATTCTCCAATAATGCATAATTCTCTGGATTCCCGCTTTCGCGGGAATGACGCTCTGGGGGACACTCTGGGGGACATCCCGGGTGATTCCGAGACATTCTCGGACAGCATGCTTCGTTGGAATAACATAGCCATGAAGTTTTTCCATCACATATTACCCTTCACCCTTCATCCTTCACCCTTCATCCTTCACCCTTCACCCTTCACCCTTCATCCTTCATCCTTCACCCTTCGCGGGCGGCGGTTCTTGCT
>Ga0116202_10002646_pt1 | contig 10732 bp, 11 predicted proteins | sample LakKivw325mmetaG_FD_94479 | JGI IMG/M metagenome (GOLD analysis project Ga0116202, IMG submission 94479) | Anoxic lake water microbial communities from Lake Kivu, Rwanda to study Microbial Dark Matter (Phase II) - Lake Kivu water 325m metaG | ecosystem: Environmental > Aquatic > Freshwater >... | reverse complement strand
TGTCTATGATAAGATTTCCACGGAGCCCACGGTTGATTATGTAAAGGAGGGCTTAAAAGTCTATAAGGAGAACAACTGTGAGTTTGTGATTGCCTTTGGGGGAGGAAGTTCTCTCGATACGGCTAAAGCCATTTCCATCATGGTCACCAATCCCGGTTCAATTGAGGACTACAAAGGACTGGGAAAGGTTGCGAAAGAAGGTGCTCCTCTTATCGGCATCCCGACCACGGGTGGCACGGGGAGTGAAGTGACCCAGTTCACGATCATCACCGATACCAGGACAAACGTGAAAATGCTCATCGGCAGTCCCCGCATCATCCCTCGTGTGGCCATGGTTGACCCTCTGCTGACCCTTTCATGCCCCCGTGGTCTTACCGCGGCTGTAGGAGTCGATGCCTTAACCCATGCCATTGAAGCCTATGTTTCGGTGAAAGCCCAGCCGATGAGTGACATTTTCTGCCTCTCAGCCTTTGAACTCATTTCCGGCAATTTAAGGCAGGCCTGGGCAAATGGGAATAATGTCGAGGCAAGAGAGAAGACCATGATCGGGGCGTTACAAGCGGGCATTGCCTTCAGCAATGCATCTGTCGCTCTGGTCCATGGTATGTCCAGACCGGTCGGGGCTTATTTTCATGTCCCCCATGGAGTTTCGAATGCCGCTCTCTTGGGTGTGGTGACGGAATTCAGCTTAATCGGAAACCCCTCCCGATATGCTCATATTGCAAAGGCGATGGGCGAAAATACCACTGGCTTAAACGATTTAGAATCTGCCCAGCTCGCAGCGAAGAGTATTAAGAGGCTCATTCAGGATGTTCAAATTCCTACCCTGAAAGAGTTGGGAGTGGAGAAAGAGAAGCTGGATCAATTTGCCTCAAAGATGGCTGAAGATGCGATCGCAAGCGGCAGCCCCGGGAATAATCCCCGTCAGGCGACCAAAGAAGAAATCGTTGAACTCTATAAGATTGCTTATTCGCAATAAGCTGGTGAAAGGAGATTGATTATGGGAATCTTAGAGGAACCGATCAAAGAGGCATTGGAGTTGAAAAACTATATCAATGGAGAATGGGTGGAGTCGAAATCGGAGGAGAGGTGGGATGTCATCAATCCGGCAACCCGGAAGGTATTGGCCAGAGTCCCCATGTCAACGAAGCAAGAGGTCCTCTCAGCCATTGAAGCAGCCAAAGAGGCTTTTCCCGAATGGAGGCGGACCACACCCCTGGCCCGCGTCAGGTGTCTGTTCAGATTGAGGGAGTTGCTGGAGAAGAATTTTGAACGCCTGAGCCGGATTCAGACGATGGAACATGGAAAGACCATTGATGAATCGAGAGGTGAGACCAGACGGGGAATCGAAATGGTGGAGGTTGGGGCAGGGATTCCCTCCCTGATGATGGGATATAACCTGGAAGATATTGCGACAGCGATCGATGAATATGTCATCTATCAACCCCTTGGAGTTTTTGCAAACCTGGCTCCTTTTAATTTTCCCTTTATGGTTCCGCTCTGGTACTCTCCATTCGCTATGGCCACAGGGAATACGTTTATCGTTAAACCCTCCCCGAGAGATCCCATCAGCCAGGTGATGCTCGCCGAATTGATAGAAGAGGCCGGCTTTCCCCCCGGAGTCTATAATTTGGTTCATGGGGGAGCCGAGGCGGCCCAGATCCTGATGGAGCATCCGGACATCAAAGGGGTGACGTTCGTAGGCACCACCTCCATCGGAAGAGAGGTTTATAAGAAGTGCGGCGAGACCTGTAAGAGATCGATCATCCAGGTGAGCGCAAAGAACTTTCTGGTTGTGATGCCCGATGCAGATATCCCTGCAACCGTTGCCGCCCTTCTGACTTCTTTTTTCGGGAACACGGGCCAGAGATGCCTGTCGGGGGCAAATCTGGTGATCGCAGGGAAAGATGATGGGTTCTATAAAAGGCTGTTAAATGCCTTTGTGGAAGGGACCTCCAAAATCAAGGTGGGCTATGGGCTTGATGAATCCGTCCAGATGGGGCCGATGCAGTCGGTGGATGGTAAGGAGAGGGCATTAAAATATATCAATATAGGGATCAAGGAGGGAGCAAAACCCATCCTCGATGGAAGAAAGACAAACATCAGCGGAAATTATCCTGATGCCTGCTTTGTCGGCCCGACCATTTTTGAAAATGTCACCCCTGATATGACCATAGCCAGAGAGGAGATTTTCGGGCCCGTGGCAAACGTGATCAGAACAAAGGATCTCGATGAGGCGATCGAGATGGCAAACAGAAGTAATTATGGCAATGCCGCTGCGATCTTCACCTCCAATGGTAAGGCCGCAAGGGAATTCCAGTACAGGGTGGAGTGTGGCAACATTGGGATCAATATCGGGATCGTGGCTCCCATGGCCTTCTTCCCATTCAGTGGAATGAAGGACTCTTTCTTCGGAGTCTTACACGGCCAGGGCCGGGATGCCATCCGTTTCTTCACGGAGAGCAAGGTGGTTATTCAGAGATGGTTTTAGAAGGGAGTGGGCCTATGATCCTCAATACATGTTCCCAGGTGATGAGCCTTGCGAATGAGCTGGAAAAAAAATCGGCCCTATTTTATGAGGATTTGGCAGGAAGATTTCCTCAAAATAAAGAGCTCTTTCTTTCTTTGACGAAGGAGAATGATCATTATATTACACAGATCGAAAGGGCCTACTATGGTGTAATTACGGATGCCTTTGAGGGATGCTTTGCCTTCAATATCAATTCCGAAACCTATACCTTGAAGACAGAATTGGCAGAGAAGGCAAGCTACTCTGAGGTTTTGGGAAGGGCGATCGAGATAGAAGAGAAAATTATAAAATTCTATACGGAGGCGGCAGAACAATCCAAATCATTAATGGCGGATATCCCAAGAGCTTTCAGAATGGTCTCCAAAAAAAGGGTGAATCGCCTATCGGTATTAAAGTCACTTCTTGATCAAGGGGAGTAGGTGGATCCCATCTAAAAGGGAGGAGACTTTCTGAAGTAATAAGGTGAAGTTCATAAGTTAGAGATAAGATTAGTGGCAATGGATTTACCAGTAACTTATTCGCTCAAAAAGTCCAGGATGGCCTGGTCACGAAGCCTGTTGGGCTGAAAGAGTATCGTGTAATGATTGGTTCCTTCCAGGTCCACCCGCCTGACATTTTCTATTTCCCGGGCCATTCGCTCGGCCACATCTTCGGGAAGCACAAGGTCATCCTCAGCTAACATGCCTTTCGTTGCACGCAGAATGAGGGTTGGACAGGACACCCTGGAATAAAATTGAGTCGAATCTTCTTTTCTCAGGTTGGCTGCTTCCTCCTCGATCGCTTTGGGGGGGACGCGGGACCGGACTCCTTTCTCCACCTCTTCCACCTCATACCGGAAATAAGCCTCCATATAGGAGTTCCAGGGCTGTAAAAAAGGGGCCTGCCTCATTTGTGAGATATAATCCTCAAAGGAAGGGAAGGTTTTTCCCAAACGGTCCAGAGAGGGTTTGATTCCTTCAAAGACCTTGGCCATCTGAGATTCGGAGAGTTTTCCTCCGCCATCAACCAGGATCAGACGGTCCACTTTTTGAGGATGTTTGGCGGCGAAAACAAGGGAGATGAAGGCACCGAGGGAATGGCCCATGAGTACGATCCGTTTTAAGCCCAGGTCGTTCAGCAGGGCGAGAATATCTCTGCAATGGTGTTCAATGGAATATCCCGCAGGAGGCTTTTCAGAAAGTCCTCTTCCGCGGAGGTCCATGGCAATGACTTTATGAGCAGGAGAAAGGGCGGAAGCCAGGCAATCCCAGAAGCGGCTATTGGCCGTCAAGCCGTGGATGGAGAGAATCGTTTTCCCACTCCCTTCCCACACTGCCAATTGAATTTGAATTCCATCCCCTCTCACTTTCGTCATCCTCGGTTTCGTCATGATCTTTTACCTCCTCTTTCACCTTTCAAGAGCCTCTCCTTTTTGAAAAGATCTCCTGAGCGGTTCCTACGATCCCCTTCGGAAAGAAATAGACGATCAAAATAAAAAGAAGTCCAAAGTAGAACAACCATCGCTCGGATAATCGGATAGCCAGGGGGACCCCCGGTAGAAGAGAGGCGATGAGGACCTGTAACTTTGGAAGGAAAGCACGGGTGACCATCAGGAAGGTTGCTCCGAAAATTCCACCATAGAGCGTTCCCATTCCTCCCACGATGACCATTAAAAGGACATCTAACATGATCGGGACGCTGAGACTCGAATCCGGACTGACATATCGCACCCAGATGGCGAAACATCCCCCTGTCACCGCAGCCACACAGCTGGCAAAGGAGGAGGCGATGACCTGGAAGTGATAGGTCCGAAAACCTAATGCAATGGATCGCTGTTCATTGTCTCTGATCGATTGAAGAACACGACCCACAGGGGAGTGAACGAATCGAAGCATGAGAAGAAATAGGATAAGGGAGACAATAATGATCAAATAATAACTGATCAACCTTCCTGTAAACTCAATGCCTAAAATTTTGCCATAACTGAAATCGATCGCTAAAATGCCCGGGAGTTTGAAACTGATCCCATCATCTCCTCCGGTAATGGATCTCAACTGACTTGAGAGAATGAAGGTGAACTCCATAAAAGCCAACGTAACCATGGCGAAAAAGATCGCCCGGATACGAAGGGAGAACAGGCCGATCAGCACAGAGAGGATTCCCGAGATCACGATGGCGATTAAAAAGGAAAGGGCCAGATGGCCGTAAGAGGTCCATCCTAACTTTCCCATGAAAATACCCACCAGGTAAGAACCGATTCCAAAATATAGGACATGGCCCAGGGAGACAATTCCTGTGTAACCCAGAATCACATCGTAGCTGGCTACCAATGCCGAAAAGATGGCAATTTTTAAGATGACGTCAAGCACCTCAAAGGAACGGAACAGGAAGGGGGTGAGGACAAAGAAGGCCAGCAGAAGAATCCGAAGAAAGAAAAAAGGGGTTCTGAAACGGGTTTCCTTCTCCCTTAACCGAAAGTGCTGGACAGGGTTCAAACCTTCTTTTTTCAAGTCAGGTCCCTTCCGGAAATAGTCCTGTCGGACGGATGGAGAGGATGATCACGAGAAGAAGCATCGTGATCCCAAGAGACGCTTTGGGAACAAGATAGGCCACGTAGTTGTAAGAGAGCCCGACCATCAGGGCTCCTACTACAGAACCGGTCATGCTTCCAAGACCGCCGATGATGGCTACGATTAAGGCAAAGACAATGATTTCTCCTCCCATGGCCGGATGAATCGATTTGACGAAAGTGGCCCACATCCCGCCCCCGATGGCGGCAAGAGCAGAACCTGCTGCAAACACCCCCGTGAAATAGCGGTAGATATTGTGGCCCATCACCTGGACCATCTCGGGATTTTCCACACCCGCCCTGACAATGGTCCCTATTTTTGTTTTTCTCAGGATCGTAAAAATGACAAGATAAAGGATGAATCCGATGACAATTGCCATAAGGGGATATTTCGATATCACCACGTCGAAAAGATCCCATGAGCCCATAAAATTGATGGGAACCGGCATCACCTCGTCGTTCGGCCCCCAGATGATACGGATCAATTCTTCCAGGACAATCATGGCCCCTACGGTGATAAAGATCTGGAAAAGATGGCTCCCATAGACAGGACGGATCACCAATCTTTCGGTGATGATGCCGAGGAGGGCAACCAGGAGCCCGGCGAGGATAAGAGCCAGGAAGAAAATGATGAAATTCAGGAGAAGAGAATTCGATCCGCCCCAACCGGTCCATTGGTTGATCAGGTTAAAGGAGGAAAAGCCAATATAAGCTCCCCAGGCGAAGAGGGCCCCATGGGCTAAATTCAGGACGCTCAGAAACCCGAAGATCAGAGAGAATCCGGAGGAGACCAAAAAGAGGAGCATTCCCATGGCCAGACCGGAGATCGTGATGGTGATATAGGTTTTAGGATTGATCAATAGAAGCGGGGAAAGAAAGATGGCTACTGCGATTAATTTGTGAAACCATGATCTCCATTGCGAAGTCATATCATTATTTCCTGAACGTAATTTCCTGAACGTACCGGGGCAAGGATGAGGGGAAACTATCCTGAAATGCCCAGATATTTCTTCTTCAATTCCTCATTTTGAACCAACTCATCCATTTGACCCTGATGAACTGTTTTCCCATCGTCAAAGAGGTAGAAATCGTTACCCAGGCTGCTCGCCATATAGAAATTTTGTTCAACCAGAATGATCACGGTAAATTCTTTGAGTTTTTTCATCGCATCGATGAGATGGTCAATGACAATGGGAGCCAATCCCTTTGAGGGTTCGTCGATCAGAAGAAGCTCGTTACGGTTGACCAGAGGACGGGCAATGGCCAGCATCTGTTTTTGTCCTCCGCTGAGATTACCTGCTTTTGCCTTCCAGAATTTCTTAAGGTCGGGGAAAATATCGAAGACCGTTTCCATCAGCTCGCGTGTCTTTCCATTCTCCTGAAACGAGGCCACCCGGAAGTTTTCCTCAACTGTAAGAAAGTTGAATATGCCCCGATCCTCGGGGACAAACCCAATGCCCAGGCGGGATATCTCATAGGGTTTCAAGTGGTGGATAGGGCGATTTTTTAGAAGGATTCTTCCCCGGGAAGGAGAAAGCAGGCCGATAATCGTACGCAAGGTGGTACTCTTTCCTGCCCCGTTTCTTCCCAAGAGCACGGTGACTTTACCCGGATGAACCTCAAAGGAGACCCCCTGGAGGATATGGTGTTTTCCAATGAAGGTATGGATTTCGTCAACCTTGAGAAGCGGTTCAGACACGGGATTGGCCTCCACCCCAATAAGCCTCCTGGACCTCTTTATTCTGACTGATCCCTTCAGGGGTATCATCCGCAATCAATTTCCCCTCGTGAAGGACAGCGATGGAATCGGAGAGTGCCATGAGCACATCCATCTTGTGCTCCACCAGAAGGATGGTTTTATCTTTTCGGTTCTTGATCTCCCTAAGGAGTTCCAGAATCGAAGGGACTTCCTCAAGAGCCATGCCAGCCGTGGGTTCATCAAGAAGAAGGACTTCTGTTTCCAGAGCAAGTAAAATGGCTATTTCTAACTTCCGCTGTTCTCCATGGGTGAGCCTGTTGGCGGGGACATTCCATTTCGAATCCAATAATACCATCTTCAAGATTTCATAAGCCCGGTCCTCCATTTCGGAAAAGCTCAGATAGTTCCTCCAGAAGTTAAAACCGATATCCTTTTGCGATTGGATAGCCAGCCGGACATTCTCCAGGACGGTAAGAGAAAGAAAGACATTGGTGAGCTGGAAGGACCTGCCGATACCCAATTTCGTTCGATGGGCGGGAGAGAGGGAAGTGATGTCCTTTCCTTTAAAATAAACTCTACCTTCAGTCGGGCGGTACTGTCCGGAGATCATGTTGAAGAATGTGGTCTTCCCCGCCCCATTGGGTCCGATGATCGACTTGAAAGTATGAGGAAAGATTTGAGCATTGACATGATCGACGGCAATATGACCGCCGAATCGAATAGTCAGGTCCCTGGTTTCGATAATAGGGGAATGGGGCATATAAGGGGAAAAATTAAATTATAAAATCCCTCCTTCCCTCCCTTTGCCAAAGGGAGGAAAGATTTCCCCCCTTTAGAAAAGGGGGGAGGGGGGGATTTGAAGGTTACCGTTTCACCAGAATGGGTGGCATTCCTTCCTCGGGTGAGACTTCCCTCACCAGCACCGGGACAGCCCATTCCCTATCCGGCCTTGCCTCCAGCTTAAAGATATACATGGACTGCATGGCCTGATGGTCTATGTTACGGAAATACATTCTGCCCTTCGGGGTCATGAATTCCAATCCCTCCATGGTGGTAATTAACTTTTCGGTATCGGTCGATCTAGCTTTTTCGAATCCTCTCAAAGCGGCCATGGCAGCAGCAAACCCTCCGCAGGTAAAGAAGTCAGGAGGCTCTTTAAACCGAGCCGTATGCTCCTTGACCAGCCAGTCATTGACCGGGTTCTTAGGAAGCTCATAATAGTAATAGGCCCCTCCGGTCAATCCTTTTAGGCTTTCATAGGCCTTGAGCAGGGGAAGGGTGGCTTTCAGAACAGGAAGGATATTTCCACCCGTGGTGATTTTGATCCCATATTTTTCAACCTTCATGACAGCCATCTGTTCGATCGGTGGATTCTTCCCGGCCCACACTACGAAGACATATTTTTCACCCGTTTGTCTTTCAGGGCATCGATGATCCTCTGAACCGAAGAGGTATGATCGGTCTGGGCCATCGGGGCATATTCCTCATGGACCATTTTAGCCCCCAATTTTTCAGCAGCCACCTTGTAAGCCGACACCCCATCTCTTCCAAAGGCGTAGTCCTGGGCAATAGCGGCAACGAAGACTCCCGGTCTGGCGACTGCTTTGGCATTGGAGATGGCATCCTGGCCGGAATTTCTCCCTGTCCGGAAGATATACCGGTTCCAGGCACTTCCGGTGATCGAGTCCGCCACCGCCGGCTCCACCAGTAAAATTTTCTTAAATTCCTGGGCAACCGGAAGCATGGCGAGGGCGGCGGCGCTGCTCGTAGTCCCAACAACCATATCCACCTTATCATCTGCGTAGAGCTTTGTAATCAGCCGCTTGGCCACATCGGGTTTGATCTGGTCATCTTCAACAATCAACTGAATCTTCCTGCCAATCACCTCATTCTTGCCCTTGGTCCCATACTCGAGGCCCATCTTGAATCCGGTCAGCATCTGCTTGGCGTAGGCCTCCAAGGCCCCGGAAAAACCCTGGATGACTCCGATCTTAATGGGTGGTTCCGCTCCCCAAACACATCCTCCGATAAGAAACAGGGTAAGGAAAGCCCCGACAAATACTTTTAGCCCTTTCTTTATCATAATTATGACCTCCTTTCTTTATGGATATGGATCAACTACCATTTTTTAAAAAAAGTGTCTACAGGAAAATATTTCCGGTTCATACTTTCTTCGGAGGCATGACCCAGGCGATTCCATCGACCACCCGTTTTCCATCCTGGTTCATGCAGGTTGTTCTGAACTTCACCCTGTTTTTTTCCGAAAACCGTTCCATGACCTCCACGCTAACTGTGAGGGCATCGCCAATTCTCACAGGAGCGATGAATTTGATCTCATGTGAGAGGTAGATCGTCCCATGTCCGGGGAGGATATTTCCGAGAATATTGGAGAAGAGCCCTATGGAGAGAGCCCCATGGGCAATTCTTCCCTTAAAGATGGTCTTCTCTGCATAAGCTGGATCCGTATGGATAGGGTTAAAATCCCCAATCACCCTGGCAAAATCATTGACCATTTCTTCCGTAATGACCCTGGTGATCCGGGCAGAATCCCCAACCTTCATTTCATCAATGGATTTTCCTTCAGGCATAAGTTAATTTCCCCTCTTCGCCTCCATTCCAAATTCCTTTTTCCTCCCGTTATTCAAACAGGGTCTTAATCTCCACGGCTTAAAACGATACGGTAAGGATCGACTTTTTCCCGAAGCACTTTTAGCTCCTCGTCAGTCGGTGAAGGGATGTGCTTTAAGTTCTCCTTGATTAAAAGCTCGAATCCGGTATTTTCCCTTACATCCTCTAAAGCGATCCCCGGAAGAAGTCCGATCAATCTCATCCTTTTCGTTTTCTCCTCAAAGTCTAACAAGGCCTTGTCAGTAAAAACCCGATAGGGTCCGGTCTCCGGGGGAAGTCCTTCTCTTTCCCTGGCCCCGGGTCCGTCAATATAACCCGGTGTGGTGATGAAATCGACTTTCTTAACGAACCTTCTCTTTTCATGGTTGATGATAATCATCGTCCGCCAGCAGAGGGATCCAAAGGCATTGGCCCCACCGCTTCCAGGCCATCGAACTTCCGGATTTTCATACGGGCCCTTCACAGTGGCGTTCAGGTTTCCGTATTGATCGACCTGGGCGCCGCCGAGAAAGGCATAATGAGCAATACCCAGCTGGGCCATTTCAAATATCTCCGGCATGTCGCAGGTTCGGATCGCCCTGTAGGTGGTTCTCGAACAGCCGACAGAGAGGGGGAGGGTCGGCATCCGAGGGGCGACCCCTCCGGCCTCAAAGACCGGCACGATATTGGGGGCATGCATGTTTTGAGCAAGGCTGGCGGCCAGCATCGGGATGCCCGTCCCGATGTAAATGACCGCCCGGTCCTCAATCTCTCTTGCAGCGACAATTGCCATTAATTCAATCATATTGTAATCTCTCTTCTTCATAAAAACCTTCTTTCCTCTTCTGCCCTGGTCCTCAGATGCTCGAGATCCTCTAAATATTTAAGCCTCTTCTGACCGCCTATTTTTTTTAAGTATCCCCAGAAGTTTTCAACGCCGAAGATATATTTACCATAATATTCGTCGAGTGTGGATTGGTTCCGTGCGGATGCCACATATTCCCTCATATGATCGATATCGACATAATACATCCCCGGCATATTCGTAGGGTGGGCTCCGTGAGGAATCTCCACAACCGCATCCACATAAAAACAGGGGATCAGTGTTCTGTCCGGTGAAAGCCTTATCTCCTCCGTATCAATAATTTTTTCAGTCGTGATGATCAATCTTTTTGAAGACTTCGACTTACCCAGATCCTCATTCAAAGCGCCTTCGATCTGGGAGTTGCCGTACATATCGCAGCGGTGGACATGGATGATACACACATCGGCATAGATGGCAGGAACGAGGATCAACTCCTCGCCGGTGAAGGGGCAACGGATTTTTTTCGCCGCACTGTGCTTGAAC
>Ga0116202_10002645_pt1 | contig 10735 bp, 12 predicted proteins | sample LakKivw325mmetaG_FD_94479 | JGI IMG/M metagenome (GOLD analysis project Ga0116202, IMG submission 94479) | Anoxic lake water microbial communities from Lake Kivu, Rwanda to study Microbial Dark Matter (Phase II) - Lake Kivu water 325m metaG | ecosystem: Environmental > Aquatic > Freshwater >... | reverse complement strand
TGATAATACAGTTAGTAATTACATAAACATTCTTCCCCATAAAAACATAAACTTTTTTAAAAATTCATTTAATAAGTTTGAGTTGTTTATAATTCTTTTAATTCGACACTTAATTATTTTCTATATTTGAAAGTAGAGCAAATGGGCAGCGGATCTCCATGTTTCAATGCAGAATTTATATATGAAATAAATGATTCTGAAAAGTTTTTCTTAACTTCTTTTTCAGTGTCACCTTCAGCAACAAGCCCTTTTAATACCGGGCAATATGCAATAAAACCAGTCTCATCTTTTTCAATAACAACGCCAACTTCGAACTTTATAGTTAATGGAGCAAAACATTTTTTATTAACTGAAGCTGACATTATGGTACTCCTCCCCTTCCCCCTTGTATAAGAAACCTGATTTATAATTGTATTTATATTGTTAATTTTTTCATAAAAATTTTTTAAAGCAAATTTTTTTGTTTAAAACTAAAATAATCATCTTTCCCTATGATAATGTGGTCATAGACATTAATACCACAAACATTAAATGCCTGGCGCAGTGTGTCAGTCAATTTCAAATCATCGATTGAAGGCTCTGAATCACCATCGGTATGATTGTGAATAAAGATAACCCCAACCGCTTTGGATAATATTGCAGGCCGTAACACTTCCCCGGGCTCTACAACACATGAAATTTTGGATCCCTGGGAAACAACGATATAATCCAGTAAATTATTTTTAGCATCCATGCAGATTACAATAAAATTTTCCTTTTTATTATCTGCCAACTGATGGAATATTCCTTTATCTTCCAGGAAAGAATCTGCTACCTCCTGGATATTCCAAAAGCTTATATGTGGTATTTGATTTTTTTCAGAAGCAATGATTATTTTCTTCTTTAAAATCCCATCCCCTTTTTTTACAATATATCAAAAAAAATATTTATATACTATTATGTAAACTTGAATTTGATAATAGATTACCTGATATTTTTTACTTTAACAGTGGATATTTACTTATTTATCTGTTTATTAAAAAGAAGGCTCTGGAAATCTTTTTTATAAAAAAGCTTTATATTCACTTCCGGATATAATTCTTTTATTCTTTTTAATTTCCTGTTCTTCTTTGTGACAAGTTTCTGGTTTAGAGTTGTGAGTTCTATAAAAAGATCATAATCCGGAAGGAAAAAATCAGGGGTAAAGCTTATCTTGGGGTGCCCTTCCCTATCCCATTCAACAGGGAAGGTTTTTGGTTCATATGCCCAGTTTATATCATAAAAATCAAGTATTTTAGCAAATTCTCTTTCGCTTTCATGAGCAAAATTAACGTCTTTGTACTTGAATTTTGGCTCTATATATGACTTTTTCATTTTATAATTCCCCGGTATTAAAGTCCTCCGGCTCGACATGGTCCAGAAAATCCTTGAATTTTTCTATTTCCTCATCAATGGACTGTATCCTTATTCCTGCCTGTTTAAGCACAGTTTCTGATGAAAAAATCCTGCACTTTTCCCTGACAGCAATTGCTATCGCATCTGATGGCCTTGCATCGATTCTGAGGGTTTTATTTCTAGTAAAACTTAAATTAAGATATGCATAAAAAGTATTGTCTTTAATATCACATACTTCTATGGTATCTATTTTTACATTTAAATCGCGAAGGATGTTTATAATCAGGTCATGAGTCATCGGCCTTGGTGTTTTTATATTTGAGAGTTCGAGCGCAATTGCGGATGCTTCAAATGCACCAACCCAGATTGGCAGATACCTGTCCCCTTCCTTCTCTTTTAAAAGCAGTATTGGCCTTTGAGTAGGAAGCTCAATTCTTACACCCTCCAGCGACATTTCTATGAGGTTTTTCTTACTGTTCAATTTCAGCCACTGTAATATATTTTCCTTAAAAAGGATTATAACATTTTTTGTATTTTTTTGCTTGCCAGTGGGACTTTTTTAGATAAGTTATTTTGCGGTTTCTATATCTTTTTTGACAGTTTCAAAATTAAGCCGGTAAATAGCATCCAGGTTCCTGTATTTTTGCTTATAGTCCAGGCCATAGCCTACTACATATTCTTCACCTATAGTAAAACAGGTATATTTTATGTTTATTCCAGCTATTCTTCTTATGTTCCTGTCAAGTAAAGTGCATATTTCAATAGAGTTCGGATATCTTGATTTAAGGTTTCGCAGCAGGTAGCTTATGGTAAGGCCCGTATCGATAATATCTTCAACTATTATAATGTCTTTTCCTTCAACAGGTTCTTCGAGGTCTTTTGTTATTTTAACAACGCCTGAAGAATCGGCAGCTGTGCTCTGATAGGTAGAAATCCCGATAAAATCTATCGATAATTCAAGATCGATATTTCTTGCAAGATCTGTTAAAAAAAATACCCCTCCGCGAAGCACGCTGATTAAAAGGAGCTCCTTTCCAGAGTAATCCCTGGTTATTTCTTTTCCAAGCTCGGCAATCCTTTCCTGGATTACCGGGCCCGGAAACAGTACTTTACCTATAACCGTGCCACCGGTTAAATTCTGTAGACTGGTATTTAAAGGATTTTCCATTTCAGGAGAAAATTAGTACTCCAGCTGCTCAATGCCTGCAATTACAGAAACCCATGTCTGTCCCCTGTTGATAAGGACAGTCTTTCCATCCTTATCTTTAAACTTAAAAGGCTCAAGTGCGCTTAATCTGCTCCATGTGCCCTCAATGACATTGCCGTCAAAGAAGTAATAAGCATCACCGCTCTGTGTAGTCCTGACAAGCATGTGCCCTGCTTCATCACCGGAGTTTTTAATATCTGTTATTAACACTATTACATTATTTACAGTTACCTGGTCACCGGTCTCCCTGTCTGTATTTGCATCTCCTGCAATATACCTCAAATAGGTATTGGATGCGCTGTCATATTTGAATTCTGCTTTAAATGTCTGCTGAGAAAAATTCAATGTTATATCAGCAATATCTCCCCTGTCTGCTTCAGCAGCATCCTCCTTGAAGTGGAAAGGAGACTGGCCTCCCTCAAGAGAATAACCCTGGTTTTGTGCTATCTCAAGCATCCTTGGTATCCTTATGTAAGCATTATGGGGAGCCTGCCTTGTTGTATCCCTTATTGCATCTGCGCCTTCGCCGCTACCGGGATCGACAAAATTTGCTGCAATTGAAGATGCTCCTGTATCATCACCTAAAGGAGAAAGATAATCAAGCCCAAGTCTTTCGACCAGAATGTAAAAATATGGAGCTGTGCCCCAGAAAATATATATGGGGTCAAAACCTGCAGCGATTTCTGCATAATATGGCCTGGTGCTCCTTACAGGACCGACAAGGTCAGGCTGTTTTGACGAAAATATCGATACGAATCTTGTTACTCCACCTTCATCTACCACTTCAAAAACAACATCTGCGCTGGTAAGTCCTGACTGCGGCCTTGCAGCAGGCTGGTTTTCAATCATTACTGCAACCGGCCTTCCATTTAATACAGAATCTGATAATTCAAGTCCGGTTAGAATATTTATATCTCCCTTTATTTCATCAGGATTGGCTGCTTCTGCAGTTGTCTCAGCAGCAGTTTCCTCTGCAGCTGTTTCTGCGCCCCCTTCAGTTTCCTGCACGGAAGTCTCCTGCGCAGCAGCAGTTTCGTCAACGGCAGCTGCAGTTTTACAGCCTGCAAGGCCCATTGCTGCTATTACTGAAAATAAAGTAATTGCCACCAGTATAATTTTAATGATTTTTAAGTTTTTCCTTTTCAAATTGAATACCTCCAGTTAATTTTAGTAATGTAAAGAATAAGGAGTATTATAAAATAACGGCTTTATTCTTTACCCCTTTGTAATAAATTCCTAAATATTATAAGTATAAATATAAAAAAGTAAAATGAAATAAGGAAAATAAGAGTATTCCTGAACCTGCTATCATTTCTTATCTCAAGATTTACATTTACTTCAGGTTTATCGATATTCTGCCCGTAAACAATAGTTAACTTCTCCTGTGGCCTGCCATTTATTTTTACATTGATTTTTCCGGCTTCATCACCTTTTAACAATATATTTACTGTTTCTGAGCCATTAATTAAAGAATCGCTTTTAAAATCAACATCTTTTACCAGGGGTTCACCTGATATTTCAATTTTATCTTTTATATACACCAGTTTTTCAAAACTGCCGGAGGGATATGTTTCTGTATAGATATTTGTACTGTAAGAATATACTTCATCATTCTCTTTTCCCCTGACCAGTGCTCTGCTGTAAACAGTATTTTTGTCAATTATTTTTTTGTTTGCATAGTTTTCATTTGCCCAGTTTATCATATTGAGCATGTCTGATTCCCTCTTGCCTTCCCGGCTCTTCAGAACCACACTTATTATTTCAAGTCCTTCCCTGTTTGAATAAAGAGCCTCACAATACCCGGCATTATTGGTAAAGCCTGTTTTAATGCCTTCGATATAATCAAAAAATAATAATATATTAGTATTAAATAAATATACTGATTCTCCATTTACTGTAATGTTATCTTCTTTTTTGCTGACTATCTGCCTGAAAGTATCATTTTTCATGCTGTACTCTGCTATTAAAGCAAGATCCCTGGCAGTAGTTTTATGCTGAGGTGAATTTGAATCCAATCCGTTTGTATTCTGGAAATTTGTATGCAGGGCCCCGATTTCTTTTGCTTTTTCATTCATTAGTTTTACAAATTCCTCTTCACTTCCGGATATATGTATTGCAAGTGCAATTGTTGCATTGTTATGGGAATTTATAAGGGCAGCTTTTAAAAGATCACCTAAAGATATCTCATCGCCTGTCCTTAAAGGAAAAAAAGAATTGTTAGTGGCAGATGCCATTTTCGGCATTTTTATTATTTCATTTAAGTCCTGGATTTTTTCAAGGGCGACTATTCCTGTCATGATTTTTGTAAGACTTGCAGGAAAAAGTTCTGCATCGGGATTTTTCTGCCATAATATATCCTGAGTATTGCATTCCACTATGATAGCAGCTTCTGCAGTTATATCCGGGGAATTATCTGCAAATAATTTTCCCGCCTGGAAAAATATGCCTGCGGCCGCAACCGCTATGAAGGTAAAAACAAAAAAAATGTATAAAATTAATGATTTTAAAAAAAATAGTCTTGCGGGCTTTTTAAATGATTTCCTGCTGATTTTTTTGCAGGAGCAGGGTTTAAAAAAATCTCTCATTTATGGCTTTCAAGGAATTTCTTATTTTCTTTTTTAAATAGTGTCTCATGCAGCTCATTAAAAAGGGCTTCGAGCCTGTAAAGCATCCTGGCTGCCCTTTTTTTTGATTCTTTTCCAGTCGCCATTATTAATGGATATATAACCTGCTGCAGAAAGGCCGATTGCCTTGATGCAGAGTTTTCAAAAACTTTCAGGTGTTTTACATGTATGCCGAACTTGGAAAGCTCAGCAGCTATTTTAAGGATTTCGATATCAAATCCTTCTATAATCTTTTTACCGTCTTCCTCCTGCCAGCTTATCAGCCCCTCACTTGCCAATTCATTTAATGATTCCATTGGCAGCCTGTATTTATCCCTGACTTCACCAAAAGCAAGTTTTTTTATTTTAAGGTTTTTATCACTTTCATCAAGTTTTGACTGCAGTTCTTTCAAAGCGCCCTTTTGTTCTTCTATTTTATCAAAATCAATAGCATCTATTTTTTCTTTTATAATTTCAAGCGGAAGGAAATACTCCTGCTGCATGCTTAATATAAGATTTATTTTTTTCACATCATTTTTGAAATATACCCTGTACCTGTTATCAGCGCGCCTTGGTGCTATCAGACCTTTTGATTCCAGGAAACGCAGCTTGCTGCTTGTCAGGTCCGGATAATACTTCTTAAACTTTTTTACTAACTCACCTATTGTCAGATAAGTTTTTTTAATGCCGGCCATTTTATTATTAATTAGAAATGAAAAATAAAAAAACGTATTTGCCTATCTGTATCCTGTCTCCATTGCTGAGTTCTTTCTCGTTTACTATATTTCCATTAATATATGTCCCATTTAAACTTTCCAGGTCTTTTATTATATATGCAGAGTCTTTCTTCTCTATAACAGCATGATGCCTTGAAACAGTGATATCATCAAGCAGGATATCTGATTCTGAGCTTCTTCCAATATTTAATACCTGCCTGTTTATAAAAAACTTCTCCCCTATGCTGGGGCCTTTTATTACAACCAGCAGGATTTTATCTTTGGGCAGCTTTTTAAGCTCTTCAATCAGCCCGGGCGAAATATCCTTTATAAGTTCTATTTCCTGTTCCCTGATTGAATCTGTACGGTTATTTATAGAATTATTGTCATCCTGCTGCATATTTTTTACCTGTAAAAGTTCGAGTTCAAGTTTAAAGTTTTATTTTTGCTTTTATCGTATTTATGTCTGGCGTTAACAGAAATACCTGATTTCATTATATAACAAAATCAAAAATTTTCTAAATAAAAAAGAATACTGCAGTTAATACAAACGGATTTATTCAATAATTAACTTTACGCTGGATTTTATAAAACTCTGTAGTATTTCAAAATAAGCCTTATCCATTGATTCGATATAGCATCTTATGAGCGGCTCTGTGCCGGATGCCCTGACAAGTATCCAGCTTTTATTTGCAAAAGTCACTCTTGCCCCGTCCAAATCTGAAATCGAGACCACTTTGTCTCCATCTATTTTTTTACCTTTAAGGTCCATAAAAAACTCAATTACATTGTCTTTTTTGTCGTTTGGGATTTCCATGTCGATCCTTGTAGAATAGAAGTATCCATGCTTTTTATATATGCCGTCAAGGTAGTCAGTGATATAAGCACCTGCCTGATGTTTCAACAAATAAGATTGTATTTCAAGCATTAACAGGTCCGCAAGGAGCCCGTCTTTTTCAGGAATATGGCCCTTAATGCTCAATCCCCCGCTCTCTTCGCCTCCGATAATTACATTTCCTTTAAGCATAGCATTGCAGATATATTTGAAACCGACTGGAGTTTCCAGGATGCCAATATTATTCGATGCCGCAATTTCATCAATAAGATGCGTTGTTGCAATTGTGCGCACTGCAATATCTCCAGCTGAATATCTTTTATTTTCTGCAAGATAATAAAGTATAATAGCAATTGCATTGTTGGGGCTTATGTAATTACCTTTGCCATCGATTATTCCAAATCTGTCTGCGTCTCCGTCGAGGGCAAGGCCGATATCCATTTTATTTTTAAGGACCATATCTTTGAGGTTGGCAAGATTATTCCTTGACGGATCAGGGAGCTTTCCGCCAAAAAGCGCATCCCTGTAATCATTTTTAAAGATTGCGTCAAGACCCAGATTTTCGTTGATTATCTCCCTGAAAATTTTACCCCCTGAACCAAACATTGCATCTGCAGTTACCCTGGGGCGCATTTCATTTATAAGGCTCGTATCCACAAGCTCAAGCAGCTTTGCTTTATAACCTGAAAAATCAGAAACTGTAACAGGTGACAAAACAGATGAACCATTTGCCGCTGAATTATTTTTATAGTTTCCTGTAATAACAGTTTCAAGATTTTCTTCAATTTCTTTTGTGATGCTGTCCTCAGCCGGACCGCTGTAATAAGGTATGAATTTAATCCCGCTGTATTTTGCAGGGTTATGGCTCGCAGTTATCATAAGAGCTCCATCCAAATCAAGCTCTTTAATCATATAAGCGGTGGCAGGTGTGGGAACTGATGTATCCGGCAGATAAGGCCTGATGCCATTTTTCATTAAAATTTTTGAACAATGGGAGGCAAAATAATCTGAAAGGAATCTGTTGTCATATCCGATAAATATCCCTTTTTGCCACCTGCCGCTTTTTTTAAGATGTAATGATATTGCTTCTACGACATAGCCAAGATTTTCAAATGTAAAATCTTCTGCTATTACTGCTCTCCAGCCGTCTGTGCCAAATTTTATTTTTCCCATTAATTCTCTTTTCCGGTACCGGGTAATAAAAATTCAATAAATCTAATCAATATATAAAATGAACTTATATAAATAATATAAAGGTGATGAAGGAAACATATGGTCGGGATGAGAGGATTCGAACCTCCGGCCCCCAGTACCCCATACTGGTGCGCTAATCCAAACTGCGCCACATCCCGACTTGCAGAATCATTTTAAATTATGTTTGTACTTTAGTAAATACTGTAATTAATAGTCTGCAATTAAATTTAATGTTTATATTTAAAAAACAAAGGCGTTCCTTCAAAACCGAATTTTTCTCTTATCCTGTATTCAATAAATCTCTTTATATTGCTTTTTTTTGAAATATCAATATTTAAAAACACTACAAAACCCGGAGGAGATATGCTGACCTGTTTTATAAATTTTATCTTTACTTTTTTTCCACCGGAATATATTCCAATTGCATCCTGGGCAGCTGAAAAAATATCATTCAGCCTCACTTCCGGTATTTTTTTATTGCGCTCTTCTATCAGTTTATCTATCTTTTTGAATATTTTATTGATGCCCTTATCTTCCAGTGCACTTATCCTTATTAGAGGGACATATTTAAGGTAACTTGTCCTGAAATTAAAATCATCTATCTGTTTCTTCAAATCTTCCTGTGATACAGCGTCTATTTTGTTAAACAAGACACAAACGCTTGCACCTTTTTCAAGGCATGTCTGAATGATTTTTTCATCCTGGTTTGTTATTTCTTTAAGTGTATCTATCAGCACAAGACAAACCTGTGATTTCTCTATACTGCGCAGTGTCCTCAATTTACTGTAATAGTCCAGATCATCTTCTCTCGGCCTGTCTCTTTTCAGGCCTGCTGTGTCAATAAATCTGTAATTTTTATTATTGTATTTTATAATACTGTCAATGCTGTCCCGTGTGGTTCCCTCTACTTCATCTACTATTACCCTCTCCTCATTTATCAGAGTATTGAATAATGTAGATTTTCCAACATTCGGCTGTCCGAGTATAGTAATACTTGGAATTTCACTTTCTTCCTCATATTCCTTTTTTGAACTATATAAAAGTGCCTGTACTTTTTTTATATGGCCCAGGAGCTCGTCAAGAAGATCATTGATATTTAAGCCATGGCTCGATGATACGCAAACAGGATATCCGAATCCCAGCTTTAAATAATCCTCAATAAAATAATCGCCATCCGGGTTGTCCCATTTGTTTCCTGCAAAAACGACCGGCTTGCTGCATTTCCGGAGCAGGTCCGCTATCTCTTCATCTAACGGAGATACAGCAGATCTTATATCGACCAGAAAAACAATTATATCTGATTCATCAATAGCTTTTTTTGTCTGCTCGAAAACTTCATTGGATAGCCTTTGCACAGATTTTAAATCTATTCCCGGCGTATCCATAATATAAAAATTGTGTCCGTCCCAGTCTGTACGGTAATACTTCCTGTCTCTTGTTATCATCGGCTCCCTGTGCACAATTGCTTCAACCTGGTTACATATCCTGTTAATAAGCGTGGATTTTCCTGCATTAGGTTTTCCTACAACTGCAATTACAGGTAATTTTTTTCTCATATTTTTTCCCTCAATGTACTGTAAAGTTCCTTTCCGGAGTCTCTTACCGCAATTATCAGCGGACTTGCTTTTTTTAAATCTTCAATTCTTAAATCATCTATCGTCAGGCCGTCTTTATTAAAAATAATTTCCGGTATAAGTATACTTTTATATTTTTCTATATCAAGCAAATAGATTTTTTTAATAATGTCTTTGCCGGAAAGCAGTCCGGTTATTTTCACATTTCCGCCAAAAAAATTGTTTTTAACTGCAATAATATCCGGGATCCTTATTTTGTTTAAAAGTCCTGCTTTATTCTTATGAAACGAAAATACCATCTTAAGCACATGCTTTCCATATTCCGATGTTAATATAAGTGTTTTTTTACCATCATTTTTTTTAGCCATGATACTATAAATTCCGGCCTCTGTATTATTTGCTTTCATAGCTTCTTTATTAAAATCATTTATAAAATCAGCAGTCTTGCCTATGCCGTTCTGAATCTGCAGAAATCTTCCATAATATTTATATTCCGGAAAATCCCTGCCAGCCATTATATAAAACTCGTCTGAGAGAAATATTTTTTTTGAGTTTCTGTTATTTTTATTGGCATTCCTGAAATCATCAGTAAAATCAATCAGCTTTTTACTTAAATCCCTGTCAAATGATTTTAGAAGCCTGTTTCTGTTAAATGATGTAATGCCCACAGGGACAATGCCTATGGATAGGATATTTTTAAACTCACTGATAAGTATTGTAAGAGTATTTTCAAGATCTGTTCCGTCATTTATTCCGGGGCACAGTACTATTTGTATATTGGTCCTTATTTCATTTTTATCAAGTTTATAAAATGCATCTAATGCAGATATGCTTTTACTATTTCCGAACATGATTTCTCTTACTGAGTGGTCGAAGCTGTGTATGGATACATGCAAAGGTTCAATACGGAAGCGGATTATTTTTTCAATATCTTTTCCGGTAAGATTTGTTAAAGTTATAAAATTGCCACTGGTATACGATTCAATATAATCGTCATCTTTAATATATAATGTCGGCCTTAAGTTGTCAGGAAGCTGGTCTATAAAGCAGAATATACATTTATTTGCGCATGTCTTTATTTTATCCAAATTTATTAATATGTTTCCTTTTTATATTCCCATGTCCTTAATATACTGCTGAACCTGCATAATATCTTCCATTGGGGTTGAGGCTCCGCCGCTTATCCCTACTTTCATTCCAGGCGAAAACCAGCTTTTTTTTATTTCCCTGTA
>Ga0116202_10002644_pt1 | contig 10736 bp, 9 predicted proteins | sample LakKivw325mmetaG_FD_94479 | JGI IMG/M metagenome (GOLD analysis project Ga0116202, IMG submission 94479) | Anoxic lake water microbial communities from Lake Kivu, Rwanda to study Microbial Dark Matter (Phase II) - Lake Kivu water 325m metaG | ecosystem: Environmental > Aquatic > Freshwater >... | reverse complement strand
GATCTGGAGCCGGAAGCGGAGCAGGGTGACGACTGAGACCGCGGTGCAGGTGACGTTCCAGGAGGCGGCGTACGGGGCATTGGTGGCGTTGCGGGACAGCAAGCTGATTGCCGCCGGCAGGTTCAAGCAGTTCTATTCGGAGCTGGGCGACATACTGCGGCGGTGGCTGGAATACCGGGCGAATATCCCGGCCATGGAGGAAACCACGGGGATTATCCGCTACGATCTGCGAAGATCGGACCTCCCTGATGACTGGCAGAGGGATTTCATTGCGCTGCTGGGTAGGGGGGATTTGGTCAAGTTCGCGAAATGGACGCCGGAGGATAGCATCGCATACTCCGACCTTGAGAAGGCCATTGAACTCCTGACGCGGGGAGCGATTCGCGAGGGGATGGAGGAAGCAGAAACGGCTCCCGTAGGAAGGGGGGCGATGGCGTGAGCTTCGCCTTCCCCTGGGCATTTGCCGGTCTCCTGGGCGTGGCATATCTGGCGTTGCGGCAGGTGCGGCCCGGTGGCCCCGGCAGCGGTCGCATCCTCTACTCGGACCTGCGCCTCGTACAGCCAAGGGCGACAACTGCGCGGGCAAGACTGACCCGGGCATTGCCGCCCCTGCGCATTGCGGCGCTGGTGCTGTTGGTATTCGGTCTGGCTCGGCCGCAGGTGCCACTGGGTGTGAAGCGAGTTGCCGGCGCGGGGATAGATATGATCCTCACCCTGGATATATCCGGGAGCATGCAGGCCGACGACTTCCGGCCCAAGAGCCGCTTCCACGTTGCGAGGGAAGTGTTGAAGGAGTTCATTGCCCAGGCCGGACAGAACCGGCTCGGGCTCGTCGTCTTCGCCCAACAGGCCTTCACGCAAGCGCCGCTAACTTCGGACCATCGGATGGTGAGTGCGCTGCTGGATGAGGTGTATATCGGGATGCTTCCTGAGGGGACGGCCATCGGCATGGCGATTGCGACAGCAGCTAATCGCCTGCGCGCATCGGATGCCCGCAGCAAGGTCATCATCCTGCTAACCGACGGTGCGAACAACGCGGGAGAGATTGATCCGGTGACGGCGGCACGGGCTGCGGCGGCGCTGGGGATAAAGGTCTACGCCATCGGCGCAGGCAAGCCCCGCAGCCTTGCGATGATACCGCCAGGCATGGGAGCCCAGGCGGGAAATGGCCTGGACGAGGAGACGCTTAACAAGATAGCGGGCGAAGCAGGGCAGTACTTCCGCGCAACGGATGCCGATGCGTTGCGGCAGATATACGCGCAGATCAACAAAATGGAGAAGTCGGAGTACCTGGGCGCGAGGCAGATTGAGTACCGCCAGCTCTTCGGCCGCTTCGTGTGGCCTGCTCTTGTCATCCTGGTGTTGGAATTCGCGCTCGGTTGCACGTTGCTGAGAAAGGCGCCGTAGCAGAGATGGTTGACTTCTTCAAATGGGGCAGTCCGCAAGCTCTCGGGTACCTGTGGCTGGTGCCGGCGCTGTTGCTGCTGCACTTGTGGGCAATGCGTCGGCGGCGCGAGGCGTTGGAGAAGTTCTGTCCCGACCATACGGCGGCAAGGACGGGACTTGTTTCGATGCTGCGACGACGCGACCTCAAATCCCTGCTATTCATCGGCGCGGCGGCGCTACTGGTAGTGGTGCTGGCGGATCCGATGGTGGGAGTGAAGAAGGAGAAGGCGCGGCGCCGTGGAGCGGAGGTCGTGATCGCCATTGACACCAGCCGCAGCATGGGTGTAAACGACGTGCAGCCGTATCGGCTCGAGGCGGCGAAGCAGGCCGCCACGAGTATCATCAGTCGGCTGACCAATGAGCGCATCGCGCTGGTGGTGTTCGCGGGAAATACGTACAAGTACTGCCCGCTGACCATAGACCACGACGCGGCGCTAATGTTCTTGGATTCGATAGGTCTCGATTCCAGTCCGCAGCCGGGGACGGCAGTGGCTGAAGCGATACGGATTGCTGGTGAGGTACTTGGGGAAGCCGAGGGGAAGCATCGGGCGCTGCTGCTGATCAGCGACGGTGAGGACCACGGTTCAGGGGTGCTGGAGGCCGCTAATACCGTCAACCGCGAAACCGGGGCCGTGATAGTGGCCCTGGGTGTCGGCACGCCGGAAGGCGCTCCCATACCGCAAATGGACCAGAGCGGGAATGTGGTGGACTTCAAGCGGGATGAGACGGGCGAGGTGATCGTCAGCAAGCTGCACGAAGGCGAGTTACAGCAGCTTGCCAAAGCGGGAAACGGCCTGTACAAGCGACTATCGGACCCGGGCGCGACTGCCCAGATATCGGCACGTCTGGAGAGCCTGGAAGGCATTCAGGTCGGGACCTATGTCTACACCGATTACGGGCACCGGTTCCAGTGGCCGCTCGTCTTGGCGATACTGCTGCTGGCTATCGAGGCTCTGGTGGCCGAACAACGACTCGCGGCCGGAAGGCGGGGGAAGATTGCATAGGCTGAAGCGCGGCATCATGGGGCTTGTGCCGGGGCTTCTCGTGCTTTCTTTCACGGGCTGCACGGGCGTCAACCCCTGGATGCAGGCAGACATGCTCTTCAAAGAGAAGAAGTACCCGGAGGCTGCGGACGCTTACGCGAAGGCGGCGGAGAAGTATCCCCAGCGGCGAGAGCCAGTCTTCAATCGTGGGGCCTCCCTGCACATGAGCCAGGACTATGACCGGGCGATAAAGACCTTCCAGACGCTGGCGCGAGAGGCAAGTGACGAGCTCCAGCAGAGGAGCGAGTACAACACGGGCAACGGCTATCTGTGCAAAGGTGAGGCCAAGGACGCCATTGAGCACTACAAGCGGGCACTGTACCTGAAGTCGGATGACATGAACGCGAAGTGGAATCTGGAACTGGCGCAACGCAAACAGCAGCAACAGCAGCAGAAGCAGAACCAGCAACAGGGGAAGCAGAAAGACCAACAGCAGCAGAAGAGCAAGCAAGACAAGAAGCAATCCCAGAAAGATCAGCAACAGGCCAAACCGAGGCAGCAGCAGGTTCCCAAGCAGAACGGCCAACTCTCGAAGAAGGAGGCCGAGCGCCTCCTGAGTGCGTTGGCAGGGCAGGACAAGGAGCTCCAGAAGCAGCTCAGGCAGCCTCACGCACCGATTCAGCGGCCGGCCTACGGCAAGGACTGGTAGTGTGCCGACACGATGTGTGGCGACAGCGATAGTTGCGTTCTGCGTGCTGACGGCAACGGCAGAGGCAGCGGATGTGCGTGTCGTCGCATCGGCAGAGCCGTCGTCGGTGGCAGTCGGCGGAACGGTGACGTATGAGATATCGGTTACGATAGTGGGCCCGCTTGCGTTGACCTTGCAGCCGGAGCCATCACTGCCCGACCTGAGCGCCTTTGAGATCGTCAGTACGGGCACGCGGCAGGACCTGCGGATGGGGTCGGGCGGCACCCAGTCCACGCGCACCTACACCTATACACTCCGCGCTACGCGTGCCGGTGGCTCTACGGTTCAGCCCGCCACCGTCGAGGTCGCAGGGCAGGTCTACAGGAGCGGAACCGTCCAGATCAACGTCACGGGCGGGAGCACGCCGGCGGCCCCACCCGTAGCACCTCCGTCCCCGCAGCCCGGTCCGCCGCCAAGCGTCGGCGAGAATTACACGCCTAGAAAAGCCGTTGACCTGCGTCTCACGGCCGAACCTCGCAATCCATACGTCGGCCAGCAGGTCATCCTTACGTTCACTTTCTACCAGTCGCAGAACCTCGGGGATACGCGCTACGAGCCGCCGCAGGTGGAGAACTGCGTGAGTAAGGAGCTGCCACACCCGGACAGCACAACGCAGGTGTTTGGTGGGACCGATTACCTGGTTCAGGAGCGCCGCTGGGCGGTGTTTCCCGCTACGTCGGGGCGCCTGCCGATCGAGCCGGTAAAGGTTACGACGGCGACGCTTCCGCTGGCGCCCCCTGAGGAGTTGCAGACAAACCCTATTGAGTTGAGTGTGCGGCAGCTGCCTCCGGCCCCGGCAGGCAAGCAGTTCGAGGGGGCGGTGGGTAACTTCACCGCCCAACTCGCGACCGACCGCACCTCCGTCAAGGCAGGGGAGAGCTTTACCATCACGCTAACGATTCGGGGCGCAGGCAATCTGCACTCGCTGGGTGCGCCGACCCCGAAGGTGCCTGATTGGGTCAACCTCTACAAGTCGCGGGAAGACCGCTCCTCCGCTCCGGGATATGGGGGTAACCCCGATTTGGTCGGGGGGGAGGGGCGATTCGAGTTCCTGGCATTGGCTAAACGACAGGGCACCGTGAGTGTGCCGCCGATGGAGTTTGTCTATTTCGAGCCGACCAGGGGAAGGTATGAGATAGCCAGAACCAACGGCGTCACCATCGAGGTAACGAAAGGGGCTGTTGCCGAGCCATCGCCCACTGAAGAAGCCGAACAGATGCGACATATCGTCACAGGCGGGCCGGGGAGGCCGGCTCGCGTTCAGCTTGTTGGCATGCCGCTATTCTGGGGTCTGCACGTGCTGCCGCTGCTGGTGTTGGCGGTCCTCGGGTACATGTCACACCGCACTAATGCACTGCGAGCCAACCCGCGACTGGCCCGCTCACTTAGTGCGCCTCGGGTTGCGCAGGCGCACCTGCGGGCAGCGCATGATGCGCTGAAGAGAAATGAGGCCGAGCGTTTCTGCACATGCGTGTCACACGCTATTACGGACTTCATCGCGCATCGCGCCGGTCTGCAGGCGGCGGACATAACGAGAGAAGACGCTGTCGCGAGGCTGCGCGAGGCCGGGATTGATGCGGACCTCGTAGCGCGTGTCGCAGCGCTATTGCAGCGTTGCGACTACGGGCGCTTCGCGCGCGCGGAACAGGCCGAATGCGACGAGATGCTGCGAACTGCCAGAGCGCTGATTGCGGAACTCCATGCGGTCAAGCTGGAGGGGCGTTGAAATGCGCACGGTCGCTGCTACTGTCCCCGCCCTCTGTAGCTTGATGCTGGTTGTGTGCGTGGCGCTGGGGGAGGATGATGCGGGCGAGAAGGCTTCTATGGGTGCCGGTCAGAGCTTCGCGCAGGGCAACACGTTGTATGCTGAGGGTGATTACCGGGCGGCGGCGAGCGCATATGAGGCTTTGCTGAAAACAGGCTTCCAGAGTCGGGCCGTGTACTACAATCTGGGCAACGCCTACCTGCAACTCGACGACCCGGGACGGGCGGTGCTTTGCTACCGGCGGGCCCTGTTGATTGCCCCTCGCGATGCGGATACCTTGCACAACCTGAACTACGCTGAGAGCCAGTTGGCGTACCAGTCATCGGCGAGTGTGGACACCTGGATGCACGCCCTGCTGGCCTGGACGTGGTCGAGAATCACGCTGAACGAATTGCTGGTATTGACGATGATCCTGTACTGGATTGCGGCCGGCGTTGGCGTCGTGCGCCTGTCTAGTCGCAGGCGAAGGGTGACAGTGGCGCTCTGGGCGCTGATAGCGCTGCTGTGCCTCGCTGCGGCCCTGACGTATGGTAAGTGGCACCGGGACTACGGGAGCGGGGCGGCGATTGTGGTCGCGGAGGCCGACATGCTGAGCGGGCCGGGGCCGAGCTTCGACGTGCTCGCCAGACTGCGTTCCGGCGCCGAGGTGCGCATTCTGCAGACGCAGGGGCAGTACTGCGAGGTTCGCACCGATGCCGGCGGGCGCGGGTGGATGCTCAAGCAGCATCTGGAGCTGATCGGGCCGCGCGAGGATCCTGCATTCGCGGCACGATAGGGAAGGAAACCGGGGCACTGGTGAGAAGTCGCAGCCATTTCACGCCCTACTATTTCCTGGTCGCAGGCGTGCTTCTGCAGGGGCTTTCCCCGGTCCTGACCAAGCTGCTGCTGGGCAATCTCTCCTACGCCACGGTTGTGGCGTCGCGCTACCTGCTCGCGGCAGCGTTTCTGTTTCCCTTCGGCTACCGTCACGAGGTCAATGAAGCACTTGCGGGCAAGCCCAGGCGGCGCGACTGGATTGCGCTTTTCCTAGTCGGGGCATTGGGCTCGGGCTTTGGCGCACTGCTGTTCACCGCCGCCATTGACCACTCCCATGCGGGTATCGCGAACGCAATATCGAAGACGGCCCCGATATTCGTCGCTTTCTTCGCATACTTCACCCTCCGGGAACGCATCACATGGGCGCGGTTTTCGCTGGTACTGATGATGGTGGCTGCGGCGGTACTCATCGGGGCCGGCGAACTCTCATTCGGCATGGCCACCGCCAGGCAGCACCTGATCGGCGACGCGATGGCTCTCGGCGCGGGCATCCTGCGGGCGGTGGCCGAGATTCTTGGGAAGGGCGCACTCAGGAGGTTCCGCCCGTCCACAGTTGCCATGTGGCGCTTCGGAGTGGGATTCCTGATTACGGGCGTCATATCCGTGGGCGGCGGGCAGTACATGGGCGTTCTGAACCTGGACACCGGCGGCTGGACTATCCTGCTGATGCTGGCCGGCGTGAGCACGAGTCTGTCAATGTTCCTGTACTACCGTGGCCTGGCGGAGATACCGGCTCACGTCGCAGTGACGCTGAAACTGGTCGGCGCGATCGTCACGGTGGTCGTGTCGTGGATAGTGCTGAATGAAGCACTGAACGCCTACCACATAGCCGGGATTGCGGTGCTCGTCTTCGGCGCCTATCTGATTGTGATGCGTACCGCGCGGCAGCAAGTGGCGGATATCGCCGTTCAGGCCGCTCCCGCTGCCGCCACATGCACCACGCGACCGTGGGCCGCGAGCCTGAAGAACAAGATCGCGCTGCTGGTGGCGGCCTCCATCGCGATAACGATGATGTCCGGGACGTATCTGGCGATCCGACACACCAACAACGTCATCAATGAGCAGGTGCGGTTCGCCATGGGGGAGACGGCGTACATGATGCTGCAGTACCAGACGCTGGGCCGTCAGCCGGATGCAGGCAACTACCAGCAACTGGTGCGCAGGTTGGTTCACCACAAGATGCAGGGGCGCGTATACTCGGTGGAAATACTCTACGTGATGCTGCTGGATGAGCACGGCAGGATCATTGCCTACGCGGCGGATCCGGCCATCAGCGAGTTGACCGCGGAGGGCAGGCGGGCCAGCCCCAACTACGACACGCTCGGCTTGCAGCTTCTTGAGCAGATCAGCGCTCCCGACTTCAAGGCCAAGCAGGATGTAGTGCCACTGACGGCAGAGCTGGAGGGCTATTCGCAGGTCATGAAAATGGGCTGCCGCAAGAGCATAGCGCGGCGCACGGCCTCTGAGATAACAGTCCGCTACTTCAGCCTGGCGGTGTTGCTGATCATTCTGGGAATACTGGTGACCACGTACCTTGTGGGGCATCTGACGCGGCCCCTGGAGCGTCTCAGTGCGGCGGCCGAACGGATTGCGGCCGGAGACCTGAGCGTGCCGCTGGTGACGCGCGGTGACGACGAGGTTCACGACCTTAGCGATGCAATGGCGGCCATGGTGGCGGAACTGCAGACGGCGGCCGTACTGAGGCGTGGCATCCTGGGGGCTGCAGGTAACGGAACGGCCGATGAAAGCGTCAGCGGTCGTCGGGCACCCCCGGTAGTGCTTGTGATCAGCCTGCCGTCAGAGAGTTCCGAGCCGGCCAACACAGAGCAATTGAGCGCGCTTCTGAACGCCTGGGTTGTCGCCATCTGCGAGCATGAAGGTGAGATTCACGAGCATGGCCAGGGGCGGATAGTGGTCGGCTGGGGTACGACGGAGCCGGAACGCGACGATCTGCTGCGGGCCGTACTAGCGGGGCTGGACATTTGTGCGCGGTCCAACGAGCTTTGTGGAGACACTGGAACACTGGGCTGTCCACGTCTCCTGGTGGATTACATGCCGACCGGGACGGCAGCCGACGTGGTGCACCAGCTAGCAGAGCACGTGGCGGACGGCCGGCAGTCGCTTCTGTATTTGACCGGCCGTGCCTACATGGAGGTTAGCGCGTACGTTGACGCGAAACCTATCGCCGGCGGGGACTTCTACATGGTCAACGGACTGCGCGAGGACGAGGCGATGCGGCAGATCGCGCGGTCGCCTGATGAGTGATGATGAGTAGCAGCAGTGGCGTCAGACTAAGGGAATTATGCGGGCCATTGGCTATGGTATCGGCCGCACTTGCAGCGGCGGTCCTGACAGGCTGCCCGCACGCCCCAGGCAACGACGAGATCGTCATCACCATTACGGACGAGAACGGCCCACAAGGCCCGCAGGCTGGCACTCCCGACGAGATAGCCACGGCGGCGTGCAGTGAGGGTGAACTCAATTGGTACACGTCGGTGCCTGAAACACAGGCCACTGCCTTTGCGGAGATGTTCGAGCAGGTATGTCCGTTCGTGAAGGTGCGCATCACGCGAGAGAGCACGTTCGACATTATCAATCGCGTCGAGGATGAGATCAAGTCCGGCCGGACGCGAGCGGACGTGATGCACGTACTGGACCCGGCCATCTATATCGCATTGCGCAAGCGAGGGGAGCTGTACCGCTACGAGCCGACGGAGAGCAAAGCGATAGCACCGGAATACAAGGACCCCGGGTACTGGACGGGGGCGCGGCTGGTGACCGTTTGCCTGGCCTACAACACCAAGACGCTGTCGCCGGAGGAAGTGCCCAAGACGTGGCGCGACCTGCTGGACAAGAAGTGGGCGCACAAGATAGCGATGAAGGATGCTCAAACCGGCGGTTCGGCCTACGCGCAGTATCACTTCCTGCGCGAGAAATACGGCATCGCTTATTGGGAGCAACTTGCGGCCCAGCACCCGGTTATGTACAAGTCAGAAGACCGGATTCTGCAAGCACTGTTGCGCAATGAGGTCCTCATCGGCGGCGGCGTTCTGGGCTACAAGACGTACCAGTACGAGCGCGTGATGAAAGAGCCGATTCGCGCAGTATGGCCGGAAGATGGTGTTCCCGTGTGCCTCGGGCCCGTCGCGATCCTGCGTACGTGCCCGCACCCGAACGCCAGCAAGCTGTTTGTCGAGTATATGCTCTCCGAGGACGGTCAGGCCGCTCTGTCGGAGTTGCTGGGCTCGTACTCAACGCGCTCTGACGTGCGTCCGCCCGAAGGGTGGGTGTCGCTCTCAGAGCTGAACCTGCTACGTGCCGAGGATGGATGGGAGGACTATCTGAACAAGCAGGGAGCGCTCCGCGCAGAATACGGACGTCTGTTCAATCCGGAGAGCGAGTAGCACTTCTGGTTCCGAGCATAACAGCAGCAAGGAAGGTGTGACGGAAATGCCGGTGCTGAAAGCACTTGGACACGCGTGCTTTACGCTTTCGACGGACCAACACAGCATCATATTTGATCCGTGGCTTGCGGACAATCCGGAGGCGGCTTGCGGCCCTGATGACGTCACGGTTGACGCAATCCTGGTGAGCCACGGCCATTCGGACCATCTGGGAGACGCAATAGCAATCGCCAATCGTCTGGGGGTGCCGATTGTCGCGCCCTACGAGCTCTGCACGTACTGCGGCCGCTTCGGTTGCGAGACCAAGCCGCTGCACATCGGCGGGGGCACTACCCTCGACTTCGGAAGGGTGAAGCTGACACAGGCTCTGCACGGCTCTGCGGTGGTTACCGATGACCTTATCGAGTACACCGGCCCCCCATGCGGATTTGTGGTCACCATGGACGGCAAGACGCTGTACTATGCCGGGGACACCGGGCTGTTCTCTGACATGGAGCTTATCGGAGAGCTTAACGATCTGGCGGCGGCCGTTGTGCCGATAGGTGACAACTTTACGATGGGGCCCGAGGATGCGCTTGTTGCGGCCGAGATGCTGGATGCGGATGTGATAGTGCCCATGCACTACAGCGCATTCGACGTCATCCAACAGGACGGGAAAGCGTTCGCCAGTGCGCTGGCTCAGGCCGGGATCAAGTGCAGGCTGCTGAAGCCGGGCGAGGAGATAGAAATATAGCATGATAAACCTGGGTTACCACCCCGCGACATACGTGCGCCAGGAAGTGCCGGTGGCAGAGGCGCTCCAGGACATATCAGACACTGGCTGGGACGGCTTCGAGTGGTCTCCGACGCCGCTGGTCGAGGCGTACGACGACCCGTCCAAGTACCGGGGCTACTTGGCGGAGTTGGACCTCGAGATATCGGGGATCTACTGCCCGTGCGGGTTCGATTGCGACGAGAAGATATTGACGTGGCAGAGAACTATAGACGCGACGATCCAGTTTGCGACAGCCGTTGGGACAAGATATATAATGCTGGACGGCGGGAGCTGTGATTTACCGCGAAACGGTCAGGTAATTGATAGTATTGCGAAACATGCCAATGAAGTGGGGCAGAGGATCGGCAAGGCAGGGCTGATCTGCACGTGGCACCAGCATTGGGGAACCATATTCGAGTATCCGGCTGAATTTGATGCGCTGATGGCCGCCACTGACCCCGATCTGGTGAAATGCACCCCGGATACCGCGCAGCTGGCGCTGGGGGGCTTTGACATACCGGCAACGTTCGAGAAGCACGTGGGACGGATGAAATACGTCCATTTCAAGGATCTGGACACTGACAGACGGTTCATCGAGCTTGGGCGCGGAGTGGTTGATTTCGAGCCACTGGCGGACATATTGAGATCAGGCGGTTTCTCCGGGTGGATCGTGACAGACCTCGACTATACGTCGCTAGACCCGAGGGAAAGCTCGCGCCACAACTTGCGGTATCTGCGCGATACGCTGGGCTTCCAGGGGCGGCGAGGCGGGGCCTGAGACTGCACAGCAATAGGCTGTATGGGCGGCTGGGGGCAGGAG
>Ga0116202_10002643_pt1 | contig 10739 bp, 9 predicted proteins | sample LakKivw325mmetaG_FD_94479 | JGI IMG/M metagenome (GOLD analysis project Ga0116202, IMG submission 94479) | Anoxic lake water microbial communities from Lake Kivu, Rwanda to study Microbial Dark Matter (Phase II) - Lake Kivu water 325m metaG | ecosystem: Environmental > Aquatic > Freshwater >... | reverse complement strand
GACCTAGACGAGTTCCTGAACGTCCTACGATGGAGCACAGACTTCGGCGTAGACACGCCTGACGGCCGCCAACTCAAACAAGGAATCACAGGCGTCCTTGCAGCATCCGCCTTCAACCCGAAAGAAAGAGTCCGCGTTGGCAGCCAGATAGTGAACCTAGCATCGTACGCAGGCCGGCTGAACATGAGCCTCCTGAAAGCTGCAGACTTCAACGAGAAACTCCGCGAACGAGGATGCACCTCCAAAGTGACAATCCAACACGTCTGCAGGGTAGCGAAGGAAGAAAATGAAGTTCGAGAATTACTGGACATGATATGGCACAGCCCCGCAGATGCTGAGCAGACCACAAGCGAAGTCATCGAGAAAAACGCCTCACTATATCAATTCGAGAGAATGCTCGAGCGAGCATCAGCTTAACGTCCATTCACAATGCGACAGACTCCTTGCGGCTCTGCAAGGGGATAACCAGCGGGATCGTGGGTTCAAATCCCACCCCCGGCGCATAATGTTACATGCTGTCTGAGCTGATTCTTCGCTGCCTTTGAGCTAAGGCTGTGCTTTCTTGCTGCTTGTTTCTTGCTCCGTTTTTCAATTGGTTCGAGCGTTCAAGACTGTGAATTTCAGAGAGCGTCATGCTGATTTCCTTTTGTGTGGCGGCTCTGCCGAACTACAGACGGATAGGAAGGTCACCATTCGTCCCATTGGAGCCTGAGGTTGACCAGCTCATAGCGGCTGTAGGCAGGAAGACTGCCACGTTCCTTCAACTGCTGGAAGAAACTGAAACAGAATCCTAGTCAGATTCCTCGGCCTTGTACTCGTACTCATGCTGTCGCATGATCCAGGTTCTGGAGGATCAACCTTGTCGCTATGGCGGTGATGCTGAGGGTGTCGGCTGCTGTCATGTTCTCGACCCGCAAGTGCATGTACACCTTCGGCTGCGGCCTCGCCAACTTAGCAACTCGCCTGGCGAACACGGTATACTTCGCATGCGTCCGGGTCGATGTGGACCGCCGCTCCCGCAAAGTCACGCGTAGTAATATCTCAGCAGTGAATGCGAATTGGTGGGCCTGCCGCGCGCAAGCCGAGATCCTAAGCGTGCAATGGTTGCACCCACATTCCTCGTGAGACCTGTCTTCCTGACAATCTCTTTCGTTCGAGACCCGGTGGCAAGCCTGCTTCACGAGCGCCAGGTCTGACGCAGGGCCGCAATGACGCCAGATCACTTGCTCGGCGTTTTCCTGTCCTTCTTGATGAGCTCGAAGATGTATTCGGAGACCGAAGCGTGGCCCAAGCTCTTCGCCCGATACTGAGCCCAATTCCAGACATCTTTGTCGATTATGAATACGTTCGTTCTTGGATACTTCTCTATCATATGTACCCCATACGCCACATGCAGTACGTGCAGTAAGATTTAAATGTAGTCATGTCGTATGTGCAGTACGTGGTGTATGCATTGGCCCAGATGTTACATGAGAAGCCCGCGGGCGACGCGAGGGCTACGTCACACGAAGAGACGGACGTTCGCTCGCAGGCAGGTTGTGTTGGTCCACGACTGATGGAGAGACGCGGCGATGGTTTTGTCGCTTTTTTCGTGAGCGTCTTCGAGGAGACTGCGAAGGGAAGGGAACGTGTTCCCATTCACGAGTTGCAGCAACGCCTTGCCCGGCTTGGGTGGTATCCATGGAAGTGATTGGCTGCGAGCGTTGCGTACTCGCTAAGATTGATGAACAGAACATGATCTGGCTCTGCAAGCTGGAGGAAGAAGATCGACTGAACTCGACCCTTTCCATGGTCAGGGCGATTGACCAGCAGATGCAGGTTGGTGTTCCTCTCACAGCTGTGGTCCAGAATGCCCTGAAGGAAGTGAATCTAGGGGTCAAACGGTACATGGATGAGCTTCACGGAATGTCAGAGCAGAGCAGTGAACTGATTCGCGAACGGGTAACGGAGATAGTTCATCTTCATTCTGCGCATGTGGTCGACAGCGTGAAACTACTGCTCGAGCAAAACAAGTCAGTTGGAGAGATCGAACACGATCTGAAGCAGTTGACGAGCAATCTTTCGGCACTCTTGGCAAAGTTCCAGCTTCCTACCATAAAAGGAGAACAAAAGGAACTGCAGCTTAGCCAGATCTTGCACGGCGCTTTCTTCGCAAACGCCAACATCGAGATACAAACGCTGGGCGGAGCAGATGCAACAGACTTCCTGGTGAAATTCAAACATGACTCAGTAGTGATTGGCTCAGTATTGGTGGAGAGCAAATCAAACGGAAAATGGAGCAACGACTACGCGCAGCAGGTCGAGAATGATCTCGAACGCTACCATACGAGCATGGCAATTCTTTGTGTCGACACACTGCCAAGAGCCGCTAAAGGAAGAGGATTCACGGTCAATAACGGCAGGGGCATAGTCGTCACAACCTCAATTGAACTAGTCGTTCCAACCATCACCATCTACTACGGCATCCATGCCCAGTACTATGCTATCAAGAAGAAAGCCATCGATCTGGAGGCCCTGATCGCTGACAGGGACATCAGTTACTACCTAAACGACACCTTGGAGGCGCTGGATGAATGCAAGAAGATCAATGATGCCGTAGACGACGCCAAGCAGAAGATTCATGCAAGCACAGATCGGCTGTCGGAAAGGATTCAGAGAAACAATCGGAAGATTGCAGAAGTTCTTGCCAGATACAGCCACGCGCCTGAATGCAAAGACAGGTCGGCTATGCAGGAGAATCTCTGATGAATCAGCCGAAAAAGAACCCAACCCTAGTTGCCAGACTGGAACCGAAACTGTCACGGAGATGGCATATCGATGAGATGAAGATCCGGGGTGGGCGGCGACGCACGAACCCTTTGGAAGCTCTTGGACGATCCACCTCGATCTCACGATCGGTGAACACGATGGTTGCCGAAGAGCGTGGCTCGGCAGCGATCTATGCTAGGACATCACCCGGCAATCGGTCCAATTACAGTATTGAAGAGCAGGTCAATCAGTGTTGGGAGTACTGCAACAGAAGGGGCTGGAGCGTAAGGTACGTGTTTGTTGATGAAGATCGGAGCGGCAAGACGGTTGAGAGGGGCAAGTTCCAGCTCATGCTCGAGAAGGCCAGGTCTGGAGAATTCAGTGTTGTCACATTCTGGAAACTGGATCGATTCTGCAGATCATTGGTGGACTTGGTCAACGTTGAGAGGATGCTCAGACAATGGGGGGTCGAGCTATGTAGTGTCACGGAGTTCATTGACACAACGACATCGGTGGGCAGGTTCAACTATAGAAACTTGGCCTCTGTTGCCGAGTTGGAAAGGGAGATGATAGGCGAAAGAGCAAAGCTCGGATTATATGCATTGGCGCGTGAGCATAGGTGGCCCAACTCTCGTCCTCCTTTTGGTTACGAGAAGGACGACGAGGGAAGACTGGTCGTCAACGAGAAGGGGGCGGACCTCGTTCGAAGAGTCTTTGAGATGTACATTAGCAAAAAATCGCTTCCTGGGTTGGCGTTCGAACTCAACACCATCGGCGTTACAACGAAGAAGAATGGAAAATGGAGCGCGTGCAGTCTGAGGGAGGTTCTAGGCAACGGGATCTATGTAGGGAAGTACAGAGTTGCTGGTGTCGAAGATTACGTCGAGGAATATCGCATAGTAAGTGACGAGATCTTCCAGAAGGCCAGCGAGACTATGGCCAGATACAAGTCCGGGGATGCCGGCCGACCCCGCATGAACGAGGATAGACGGACGATGAAGATTGAGAAGGTGTTCAATACGTATCTTGGGTTCCTACGGGAGCTCGCTGGGGAGGCCTTGTAGACAAAATTGGAACGGGATTTGTCTACCGTACGCGACTCTGCGCAATGTCAAGAATGCGGAAGTAGCAGACAGACGAGACCCAATGGAGGGAAAGGAATCTTCTGCCTAGACTGCGGTGTAGTACTCGGCAAACAGGAAGCAGGCGGTATCAGCAGACCGCAGAGGAACCCTACGCGACCCGCTTCGAGCGACGATGTTGGCAAAGGCGGCGGAAAATCCAATGACCTCGCAAGCAAAATCGCATTGAAAGAAAACGCCCCCCTCGACAGTCGGCGTCTTCTCGAGCAGCTACAAGAACGCATCACATGGTCGGATCAGACCGAAAAGAACCTTTCACTTGCGTTGGTGGAGATTAGCAAGTCAGCTGTCGAGCTGTCTCTTCCGCCAGCGGTTCTACAGCGAGCAGCGTTGTTGTACAAACAAGTCGTTGAGAAGCGGCTCACGACGGGAAGATCTGTGCAAGCCCTATGCGCAGCCGTGATGTATGTCGCGTGCAGACAATGCGGATCTGTTAGAGATTTGAGAGAGATCGCTAAGGTCACGAGAATCGAAAAGCAAGAGGTTATCCGACACTACAGGATCATCTCAAGGGAACTTGACTGTTCTGTTCCCGGGGTGATGCTCACACAATATGCAGCAAGGATTCTCGTCAATATCGGCGTCCAAGGAAAACCAGCGGAGTTCGCGAACAAGATCTTGAACGTCATACAGGAATCGAAAATCGCTTGCGGAAGAGAACCGGCATCGCTTGTATCAGCCGCCGCGTATCTGGGCTCAAAGTTGGTTGGCGAGAAGATGACGCAACGACAGATAGCCATCGCGGCCGGGGTAACCGAAGTAACGGTAAGAAATACCTGCAGAGAACTACAGAAGAAGCTTGTCTTCGTCATTTCAGTCTGAAAGGCGATTCATCAGCAGCCCAGTCCAAGAGGCTTGACTGTGGTGATTCTTCGTGATCGACTCTAGTGACACGCCTCCGCATTCCGTGCATCCGCCTTTTTGCCTCCTTGAAGACCGCAACTGAAGCGTCAGTTGGATAACGTAACGGTCCTAGATCGACGAGGGCTCGGTTGCTCTCAACGAGTCTTTGGGCTGTCGCCGGAGTGCGTTTGGACATCTCCTCCGTTTCTTCAGGAATCTGCCCCTCTATGTCGAAACGGAACCCACACCGCCGGCACGTATGCTTCCTCAGCGCATGCGGTGTCTTCTCAACGTCGAACTCCATTCCTTTGCAGGCAGGGCAGCACAGCCCCTTGAGTTTCTCCAACTCTGACGGTGAAGGTATCATCCTCTCATATTTGCATGCGGGACATATGAAATTGGGCAGCCGAACTCCAAGCCCCTTAACGGGTTTTGAACCATTCCCGGTCATATCGTGCCCGCACCTGGGACAGTGGGGTTTGAGTATGTCGAGGACGTTCATCACTCGATCAAGGCCATACTCCGCTGACAACTCGTCAAGAAAGGACCGAGGCTTCCTATACCTCTCCACCTTGCATCTCGCTGCTTTCTTTTTCATGAGAACCTGCACTTTGTCGTACAAATCATCAGGGACTATTGCCAAGTGCGGAGAAGAGATGCTGACGTGCCCGTATCGGGGGCACCCTTTGTGGATCGGATTGGTAAGTACTCTCCTCAGCTTGTCGGGGGCGAACTTTCCAATCTGAGTTGAGTATGTCTTGGAAACGTAGTCCGCCACTTCGTTGATGCTCCTCTTTTCTAGGTAGGTACTGAAAATATCCCGCACAATCGGTTCGAGTTCCGGTTGTTTTTCTAGCACATCATCCGCGTTTTTCCCATAGGCAAAGGGAACGGGTCCCACCCACTTGCCTTGTCGAAATTTCTCGAGCTTACCTCTCAGAGTTCTCTCGCCAATTTGCTTACTCTCCATTTGCCCTGTGTAACTTCTGAGAGCAGCCAAGACGTAGTCAATGGGGTCTTCAAAGTTGTATTCTTCGCTGATTGTTCTTGTGATGACCCCGTAGAGATTCTTGAGGAGGTACATCAGGTGTGGCGTCTCAGCAGCGTTTCTGCCCAGACGATCGAGGACGTAAACGTAGACGTAATCGATTTTCTTCTCTTGGGCAAGCTTCCACAACTGTTTCAGCCCGTCACGGGCATAGAAATCTCGATAAGAAGTCTCAGTGTCTAGTATCGGATCGTGTACCTGTTCGACCCCGTCACGCTCCATCCTTTCCGTCAGCAGTCTTGTTTGCGAGGGCAAACTGTAGTTCTTCTTCTGCTCCTCGCTGCTCACGCGTGCATAGATCACCCCTCGTTTCCTAGGCGAAGCATTGGACATATCAATCATCCACGAGCGACTTGCGGGTGATGTCGCAGGAGGGATTGCGCACCAAACGAGGATGATCTACAATTGCGTTTGGAAGGCCAGAAATAGCAAGGATGATTGCAGTACGCATGATCGTCAACGATGGAAGCACTGATGGTACGGCAGGAATCGTGGCCCCGTATGCCGCTTCGGGGCGGGTGACGTTGCTTAATCGTCCTGCGAGCGGGGGTAAGGCCGTAGCATTGAATACCGGGATAGCCGCGACAAGTGCAGAGATCGTCGTTGTGGTTGACGCGGATTCCGCGCTTCAGCGTGACGCTCTGATGCGAATAGCGGCGCACTTCGAAGATGACCAAGTTCAAGCCGTCTCAGGAAACGTCAAGGTTGGGAACAAGGTGAATCTTCTGGCGAATCTTCAGAGTCTTGAATACTTGCGAGGACTCAATCTCCGTCGCCGCGCTTTCGACATTCTGGACACGGAACTTGTGGTTCCTGGGGCCGTCGGGGCGTTTCGCAGAAGCACCTATCGTGATGTTGGAAGTCTGGACACCTCGACCGTAGTCGAGGATATGGATCAGACAGTCAAGATGGTGAAGGCCGCCAACGACATACACTACGATCCCTACGTGGTTGCATTCACTGAAGTTCCTGAAACCCTGCGCGGTCTCGCTCGGCAGCGGAGGCGCTGGTACGGTGGGACTCTCCAGGTATTCTTGAAGCATCGACACAAGTGGTGGAAGTATGGCCCTCTAAGCCTGATAGGCTTCCCGTACCTGATTCTTACCATGTTTTTCGTGCCGGTGGTCGAACTCCTGACTCTCACTCTGCTTTTCGTATACCTCTACCAACAACTCTACTTTGGAGTAATGCTAGCAGCGATTTCAATCTTGGCCATCGAGCTGGTCCTGTCGTCAGCTGCGGTATACTTGGATCGTGACGATTGGCGTCTTGTTGCCTACACGCCGATTTACGCCTTTGTGTACAGATACATCCTCGATGTCGTTCGACTGAAAGCCTATCTGGACGTCTATCGCGGCAAGATGAGTTGGACGCGAGTTCAGCGGCACGGAGATCTGTCGGGGAAGATCAGAGAAACCGCGCGATTGTAGTCCAACAGCGAACCACAATAGGTGCATCAACATATATAGTGGAGAAACTCCCGCCTACAAATAGAATTGGTCTCTTGGGATACGCCTTGCAACCAGAAAAGAAGGCGAAGCGACTAGCACTCTATAGGATGAACGAGGTTCGCCGACTGGTTGACAAGCTTCTAAGCGGCAAAAGCGACTTTCGACCCGAACGTGATCCGGTCGCAGGTGACTATGTCTTCGAAGTCGAGGGACTCAACAAATCGAAGACGTCAGCGCTACTTGACGAGCTTGAAACCTGCGATGTACTTCAGAAGTACCGACTTGGTTCGGTTCCAACATGCCCAACATGTGGGCACTCGAACTTCTACATCAACTATGTGTGCCCGTTCTGTCAACACCGGGATCTAGAGCGGGCAACGATGATTGAGCACTACAACTGCGGTCACACTGATTTTGAGTCGAGTTTCACGTCAGGCGACAGACTGGTCTGCCCCAAATGCTCTCGAGAGTTGAAACTGATCGGAACAGACTACCGCAAAATGGATCGCGTGTATCACTGTTCAAGCTGCAAGCGGTACTTCGGAACGCCCGGCATCGAACTCGCTTGCCGCATGTGCGAGAAGATTGTTCCTACTGATCAGGCCCAAATGGTACCGACTTTCGGGTACAGAATCAACGAGGAACTCCAAGACGAATTAGTTTCTCACTGCTCACTCGAGAGCCCGATCGTCGACCTTCTTGGCACACTGGGCTACGAGACGAAGGCACAATGGTCAGAGAAGGGCATTTCCGGTACTGAACACATCTTTGACATCTACGCTCGGAAAGATGGGGCTGAGATTGTTCTGGACATGACATCTGGAGCCCAGGAGATTGGCGCAGAGAGCGTCGTCGCGTTCTTCGGCAAAGTCTATGACTTGAATCCTCGCCGCGCGATTCTTGTTGTGATACCGCGACTGAGCAAAGACGCACAACGACTGAGTGAACTCTACAAGGTTGAGGTCGTGAGCGGTGCATCAGTCGAGGAACTGGTGCGGAATCTCGATCAACTTCTCGGGAAGGGAGTCATACTGGCGCCGAAACCCGAGATCGTGAAGGAAGACTGGTTTGACGCTGTCGACTTGAGAAGCCTACGAGAGAAGATGACCACAGTAATGGAAAAGACCGAGAAGGCACTCAAAGAATAGGATGTTGTCCAATCCGAAAACCCGCCTGGGTCCGCTTCCGATGCATCATCGAATATCCGACCCACGCTGATTCCGAGGTCCGTGTGAGTTGGACAGTGTCGATAGGTTCGAGAGTTGCGCGAGGCCTCTTGCCTTGATACTTTTGTTCTGGAGAAGGTAGCTCTCGAAAACAAGGCATCCCAGGCAATCTGTGTATGGGACAGTCGGATCCACTAGCTGTGTGTGATTGGTGGACCGGGCGGGATTTGAACCCGCGACCTTCCGCACTTTGGATCTGGAGTTTGCCAAGCGGACGATCTTCGGCCCCGTAGGCATACCAGACTGATCTACCGGCCCACATACGTCATCGGAGCTTCAACAGATGACGATCAATCACTACGTGATACGCCATCTATCTATGCACTCAACGACAGCTGTCAGTTGAGGTCGGCCTCGTTAAATGGATTTTGGAAACGCAGCAAATCCCAAATCGAGCGAGCGCCTGGGAAAGTCTTAATTGAAACCCGAAAGGCCTAGTGTCCCATCCCAGCTGTGCCGAGGTAGAACCTCAAGGTTCCTTGAAAGCTCAGCCTGGGAGAGCACCCGATGCCTCTGAGCAGGTGAGGCTGAAGACCGGGCTGACGGCCACACGGCTGGCCCAATCAGGTGTTCAAATCACCTCCTCGGCACCAACCTTGCCTTGCGTAGCCGGAAGTCCCATTCTTCGCATGTGCAAAAGGTAGATGAATGTCAAGGGACCTGAGTGGTTGCAGTTTCAGGGTGACTTCAATGCGTGTCGGTTTCATACAGATGAACCCGAGATTTCTCCGTGTCGAAGAGAATGTAGATCGGGCACTACGTCTCCTCAAGAGATGCAAAGCTGATCTGATAGTTCTGCCTGAGCTCTTCAACACAGGCTATAACTTCTCCAGCCGCCGACAAATCGAGAAGGTTGCCGAGCGCATCCCGAGTGGCTACACGAGTCAGAAGCTTCTGGAGCTTTCGCGTGATCGCGACATGACGATCGTTGCGGGGCTAGCCGAGCGAAGAGGCGCCAACCTCTACAACTCCGCGATCGTCGCTCGTCGTGGACGAGCGTCCACGTACCGCAAGGTTCACCTCTTCTTCAATGAGAAGAAATTCTTCAAACCGGGAAACGAGTTCAAGGTCTTCGGCGATCTTGGAGTCATGATTTGCTTCGACTGGTTCTTTCCGGAGTCGGCTCGGACGCTGATGCTGAAGGGTGCGAAGATAATCGCACATCCCTCGAACCTTGTGCTTCCCTTCTGCCCACACGCCATGAAGACCAGATGCATCGAGAACCGTGTCTTCGCAGTAACAGCCGACAGGATAGGCCGCGAAAGAGACCTCAAGTACATTGGCCGTTCCGAAATAGTTGACACCAAGGGTCGAATCCTCTACTGCGCCTCATCGAACCGAGAGGAAGTAGTCGTTCGCAAGATCGATCTTCGAGACGCCTCCAGCAAGAGAATGACCCGATTGAACGACATCATCCTCGACAGAAGACCAGAACTGTACGCCCGCTAGTTGGGCCGAACGACGCCGGTTCGATTGTGTCGGTCTAATGCTCGATGCTTGTAAGTACTAGTACGTCTTTCAGTTGGTTCCTAAATAATAGATTCCGAAGGTATGTTTGCCTAATAACTTACAGTTGGTGATGAGGTCGTCATCTGAGAGCGGAGAGAGACCAAGCGATTCTACCCGGAGGAGTTTCCTGAAGGCTCTCATAGTATTCTCAGGTGCGCTGGTGCTTCTTCCCCTTGAACGGTTAAGCGCATTTCTCCTTGAACGAAAGTCCGGCACAGCCTCGTATCCACGTGTGAAGATCGCGAACAGTAGCGAAGTCGCGGTCAGAGATAGTCTTCTCTTCCTCTATCCATCGAACGACAGATCATCCGTCCTCATACATTTGGCATCCGGCGATTTCGTAGCCTACGATGCGGTGTGCACTCACCTAGGGTGCCAGATTCATTTCGACAAGGAACCGATCAAGGGCTGGGAGGATAGGAAGGATAATCTCTTCTGCGCCTGTCACGGGGCGGTCTTTGACCCCAAGAACGGTGATGTGATTGCGGGTCCTCCGCCTAGGCCGATGCCTAAGATCAAGCTTGAGATCGATACTAATGGCGACATCTATGCCAACGGATACGAGAGCGGTCTTCCGCTCTACGGAGAGGAGTGAGGAGGCAACCACTTGTCAAACCGCTCTCGGCTTGATCGATTCTGGGATTGGCTTGTAAGTCGAACCAAGATTGAACCATTCATCACAAGCCGCGTTCCCCGTCACGCTCTCAGCCCCATCTATTGTCTCGGAGGAACAACATTCCTACTCTTCGTCGTACTCGCGGTCACCGGTGTG
>Ga0116202_10002641_pt1 | contig 10742 bp, 6 predicted proteins | sample LakKivw325mmetaG_FD_94479 | JGI IMG/M metagenome (GOLD analysis project Ga0116202, IMG submission 94479) | Anoxic lake water microbial communities from Lake Kivu, Rwanda to study Microbial Dark Matter (Phase II) - Lake Kivu water 325m metaG | ecosystem: Environmental > Aquatic > Freshwater >... | reverse complement strand
CCCGCCTGAGTGGTCTCGATGCGCTGACCTGTGGCTGCCGCCACTGCTTCCCAGTCCAGACGTCCGGAATAGGCATCGAGGGCGTGCTTGACCAGGCCCGTCAGGCGACGCAGGAAAGTGTCGGGCGTGTCGAGTGCGGCATCGGCGGCGAAGAGGTACAACCGCTGTGGCTGCGCACGTTGCAGGGCCTGCTGCCATTCTCTTGGTCCAGGAGGCGGCGTCCAAACCGCCAGCCCGGCTGTGGATTGCAGTTCGTGCCGACGGCGTGCAGGCAGCTCTGGCACGTGCACCCCTTCTGCCCACAGCTGCATGTTCTGTGCGTCCCAGAGCGCCAGTAGTAGCGGCATCGGTTGCGCGGCGCTCCGATAGTCTGCAACTTCAGCCACCGCTTTTGGCGCAGGCAGTTCCAACGCAATCTCTCGCTCCCAGCGTGCGTCAACCCACTCGACTTGCAGGACGCGCTCACCTTGGTAGGCGTTGTCGTCCAGCCGGTAGGCCAGGTCGAACCAGCCCTCAGGCAGTGCCTGGTCGGCTCCGTTCCACCACAGTACTGACCGAGTGTGACCTGCCTCGTCCTGCACTTCCAGGCGCCGGTGCTCGCTGGTGCGGCCGACCGTGCGCTCGGTTTTGACGCGCAGGTGGCGCGTGGCTAGATACAGAGGAGGGTTGCCGGGGCCGAACGGCCCCAGGCGTCCAAGCTCGTCCCGTAGTTCAAGGGATAGGCGCGACCAGGGCAGGAAGGCTTCGATGGCCAGCTTTCTCTCCGCTGGAGCCTGCGCAAGCTGAGCAGCGACCGCTTGGGTCAGAGCTCGTCTCAGGTCAGGAATGCGCTCTGGGGCAATCGAAAAGCCGGCGGCCATGGCGTGACCGCCGAAGGACTCCAGCAACTCTGCCTGTGTGGCCAGGGCCGCATGAATGTCGACTCCTGGCACTGAGCGCGCCGAACCACGCGCAAGTTCGCCGGGCGGTGTGGAGATGAGAACCACCGGCTGGTAGTAGCGGTCCACGAGGCGGCTGGCAGCGACGCCAAGAACGCCTCCTGGCCAGTCAGGATGGGTTAGCAGGAGCACGGGCTGGGATGCCATGTTGGGGTTTCTCCGCAACTGCTCCTGCGCCGAGACCGCCACCTGTTTGCTGAGGAACTGACGACGCACGTTCCAGGCCTCGGCTTCCGAAGCAATGGCCCGTGCGCGGGCCAGGTCGTGGGTGAGGAACAGCTCGGCACCTGCGGCGGCTTGCGCCAAGCGCCCCAAGGCATTAAGGCGCGGAGCGAGGGCGAAGCCAATGTCGGTCTCGTCCAGGAGTGCTGCATCCAGGTCGGCCACTTCCAGCAGCGCCTGCACGCCCACGCGCTGGCCGCGACGAAGCGACTGCAGACCTAGCTGCAGCAGGTAGCGCACGTCGCCCTGCTGTTGCGCCAGGTCCGCTACCAGTCCCAGGGCCGCCAAGTCCAGGCCCTTCTCGGGCGCATTCAGCGCCACGGCCAACTCGAAGGCCACGCCTACTCCCGACAGGCTGGCAAGTGCGTGTTCTGACGGTAGGCGGTGGGGATTGACCACGGCAAGGGCGGTAGGAAGCTCTGCTGGCAGAGCATGGTGATCTGTGATTATGACGTCCAGTCCGGCGTTGTGCGCCAGGGCCAAGGCATGATGAGCCGTGACCCCCGTGTCGCAGGTCAGCAACACGCGCACGCCCTGTCCCAGAAACGGCTGTAGCGTGTGCCAGTGGATGCCATGCGAATCCTGTCGGCTGGGCACATGCCAGAACACGTGGGCGCCCAGTGCCTGAAGCGCCTCCACGAGCAGTGCCGTTGAGGTCAGGCCATCCACGTCAAAGTCACCCCAGACGAGGATACGCTCCCCATGAGAGATAGCAGCCTTGAGGCGATCCACAGCTACCGACATGTCCGGCAGCTCGAGCGGAGGGGCAGGACGATAGTGCGTAGGATCCAGGAAGGCCAGGGCATCCTCGCTAGTGTGGAGGCCTCGCCGCACCAAAGCCTGCGCCACCAGATCTGACCCGGCAACTGCCAGCACTTCCTCTGGCACCTGCACCGGCTGTGGTTCTACCCAATCCATGCTTGGCCTTCGTCTCTAGAACGGGATGGGGACGACAGATTCCAGGTCGATTTCGTCGAGCTCGGGTTCGGGCAGTTCCGCCTCGGCTGCCCCGGGCGACTGCGTCATCAGACTCTCCTCCCAACACAGCGAGGTGTAGATGCAGTACCTGCAACGCGACTGGTCTTGCGTCCTTGAGAATCCGTCCGCCGGGCGCGACTCGATCTCCTGCAACAATCGTGTGAGGAAGGCTCCGTCGGCGGCTTGCTGCTGGGCGTTGTAGGCAAAATGCTCTGGCTGGCCCGGAAACGCGGCGAACCAGTAAGTCATCTCCACCTGTTGTGGCGCAACGGGCGCGCCAGCGTTCAGGCTAGCGCCTGCGCTGACGAGCACCCACGGATAGACGCGGGTCTGGACACGCTCCTGGAGCACGTGGCGCTGCGTGCGATGCGCCGTGGTCTTCCAGTCCACGATCACAAATCGGCCTCCGGGTTCGCCTGCCAGCAGATCGTAGCGCGCTTCGAGACGATGAGCGCCGAGCCCCACGCCTAGGGTCAGCTCGGGCTCGCGGAACGCGCCAGGGAGGTTTCTGGGGGGCATGGAGAGGTAATTGTCCCACCAGACCGACAACTCGGCCTCGGCGCGCGCCACGGGCTGCAACAGCTCAGCTGAAACCCCTGAATGCAGCTGGCGCATCAGACGATGGAACGCGTAGCCCAGGCGCATGCGATGTTCGCTTTCGAGGGCACTTAAAGTCTGAGAGGCAGGCCAGGCGCGGTGTTCGAGATGGCGCAGTTGAAAACGGCGCGGGCAGTCCAGGTAGTCCTGGAGGTTGCTTTGGTTGAACAGGAAGCCTTCAGGCAACGTCATCCGGCAGGTCCTCCGTTCCAGATCGCAGCGTGTCTGTCAGTCCGGCAGTGTTCACTGCTCCCTCCGGGGTGCGGCACTGTTCGGCCTGCCTGGCTTCCCAGAACGTGCGCAATACGGTGAAAGCGAGGGCAGGCTGCTTGGGGTCCTCTTCGCGTTTGCCTGTGTTCCAGGTCAAGATGAGCTCGCGTCTGGCGCGTGTGATGCCGACATACAGCAGGCGGAGCCTCTCGCCGATATAGTCCAAACGTGCCTGTTGTGAAGGCCATCCCTCGACATAATCAGTGGCCTCTGGTGGCAGCGCCTCTAGCTGGCCCAACGCCTCTGCCTCGGTGCTGATGTGGTCGCGCAGGTACCAGGGTTCGCTGCGGTAGCGATCGAGCTCGCTGCCGGATGGGAAGTCGTAGTTGTTGAGGGCGGTCAGGTGCACGCGGTCCCACTCCAAGCCCTTGGCCTTGTGCATGGTGGCTACTACCACCTTGCCCTTGTAGCGATCAGCCTCAAAACCTGTGTCCTCCGCCGACAGGCCCATGAAACGCCGTTCGTTTCGCGCCACGCGTCGCAGCTCCTGCGCCAGGTGAGATAGCCTGTACGACGGGTTGGCCTGGCTGTAGTCGCGCAACACCAGGGCAAACTGATAGGCGCGGGCAAGATCACCCGGCTCATCGAACAGATCCTGCGACAGTGTCATTAGCAGTTGGTCAATGGGCAGGCCGGCTGCCTCATGCCAGCGCCTGGCTACCTGCCTGAACTCAGACAGTAGAGCCTGGGCCGGCTGATCGTCACGGAATGCTTGTGCCAGCAGCCAGTCCTTGCCCCCCAGGCGCGGCCACAGGTATTCCTCGACATGAACACACTTGTCAAGCAAGCGCACGATGCTGGCCAGGTGAGGCTTGCGGGGTTTCTCCGTACTCTCGCGCCAGCGCCAGGCCAGGAATGCCTGGCCCAGCCGTGCGGGATTCTCAGGTTCGGACAGATGCAGAAGCAGGTCCCCGAGGATGTTGGCCGTGAGGCGCGTCGGTCCGGTGCTGTTGAGCAGTTCTATGCGCTCCAGACCCACTTCGTCGAGGGCCTTGGCGAACTGCTCGCCGCGCCCATTGTCGGGCACCAGAACGGCGACAGTGCTGTCGAGATGTTCGGGCACCCAACGTTGTAGCGACTTGACCACCATGGAGATCTCGGCCTGGGGTGTCAGGGGACGGGCGTGGAAGTACACCAGGCAGTGCTCGGTGGCTGGGTTGGGCTGTGGGTCCTTGCGGCCAGTGGGGCTGATGTGCTGCGGGCGAAAAGCCTCACGTGCCTCTGGCCTCGGGTGTGAGTCCACGCTCCAATCGACCAGGTGGTTAGCCAGCTCAATGATCGGGAGAGCAGAACGTCCTGACTCGGCCATCTCGATGGCGCGCACGTCTGTGCGCGTCAGGAAGTCGCGCAGGAGACGCGGATTGGCGGTGGTAAACGTGTAGTAGACGGCCTGGTTCGAGTCCCCTACACGCACCCAGTTGGAGTTGTCGCCAGCCAGGAGGGTCAGAAGCTCTTGCTGCACTTGGCTGGAGTCCTGCGCCTCGTCCTCGAGGATAAAGGGCCAGCGACGTCGCAGGCGTTCGAGGTAATCGCCGTCAAGCCGCAAGGCGGTTAGAGCAAGCAGCACCAGATCGGCAAAATCGACTTTGCCCCGGTACGCCAGGCTACGCTGATAGTCCGCGTAGACCTCTGTGCAGAGGCGTGCCAAAGGCAGAGGCTGCGAGTACTGGCTCAGCCAGGTGTGCAACTGCTCCGGGGTCCAGCCCCGGTCTTTGGCCCTCGAGATGAAAGCTCCTGTCACGTCGCACATATGCTCGGGCCACAGCTTGGTCTCCACGTTGCGGATCTGGTATGGCTCGAGCTCGGCGCCCAGGTACTGGTGTAGCACCTCAGGATGCATCGCCAGGCGAGCGCGCACGGCATCGGTCCGGATGCCCAGCGCTTCGCGCTCGTCCGCAATGGCAAAGTCCTCAGATAGTCCCACCAGCGCGGGACGCTCGCGCACGATGTCATGCGACAAGCCATGCAGTGTGCGCACTCGGTAGCCGATGCTGAAGGGCAGATGGTATTGCTCCTTCAAGAAGCGCCGGATACGTCGCGAGAAGTTGTCAACGGCGGCATTGACCAGGGTAACTACGAGGACCTCTTGCCCTTCGTCCAGATTCGTGGCGACCAGGCGAGCCGCAAGGGCCGACAGTATCTCGGTCTTGCCGCTGCCTGGGACCGCGGCGATTCCCATTGGGCCCCCTGGATACTCCAAGGCGCCTTTCTGTGCGCGGCGCGGCCTAAACATCGCCGTCCTCCACCGCAGACAGGTACGGAGCAGAGTTGGCGCCGAAACGAGCCTGGCGTATCAAGCGCTGCACCCAGTCCAGCAAGGGGCCACGTTCCTCCCCACCGCGGGGGTTGAGCTCACTGGCCCCGACGTACACCCTCACGCGGCAGCGGCGCAAGAGGCCCAAGACCACGCGTTGCAGCATTTCCTGGCCACTGCGAAATTCATCTTCTTCGGTCCACAAACGCTCACGCGGCCAGTGGCGTGTCAGTACGAAGGGATGAGTCAGGGGCTGAAACAGGCGCCGCCCCCAGGATGGACTGTTCGCATTGAGCCAGAACTGATAATCGACTGGGCGGTTCTCTGTCAGAAAGGTGTAGGCCGGCCCGAGAAAGGTCGCGTTGGGAACCAGGGGCGCACTGTCTAGCAGGTACTGCGCGGCCAGCACGCCGTCTTCGACCATTCTCAGATAGCGCGGGCCCAACTCGTTGGCGTCCTCGGTGCCCACAGCCCGGCGGAACTTGCCGACGGATTCGATAAGGCTAGCGGCGGCCGCTGCCGCATCATAGTCGCCGTGGAAGCCGTAACCGGGACGCCGCAGAACCTCATCAAACAGCTTGCCGAAGAAGAGGTCGAGTAGCAGCGGCGACCCAGCTTGATAGTCCTGCAGCCACTGCGTGAGACCGTCGTAACCAGCGCCCAGAAGGTAGCTGATTCGCTCCTGCGCCTCCTGTTTGATTTGGGCAAAGGAGGAAAGGCGTGGGCGGTGTTCCTTGACGCGGTAGACGATCTTGCTCAGAAATGAGGCGCGCACCCAGTCCAGCCCATCCAGAGCCTGCACCAATGCCAGCGCCACGTCCCCAGACGGAGGGCACAGTTCCCAATGCGGGTGTGCCAGCGCTGCCAGCACCAAGAGGCAACGCACCGCAGGCTCTTCCCGCAGCGCGCGCGAGGGTCGGTGGGTGCGTACGGGCAGGCCCCGCCGCTGCAGCTCGGTCACCATGGCAAAACGCAGCGAGTCATCCACAAAGGGCGCCAGAATCGCAATCTGAGCAGGAGGGACATGCTCGTCGAGGATGAGGCGTTGCGCTTCTTCGGCCGCGGCGATCAGCAACTGCATGTGGAAATGCCCCGTCATGGACCCCAGAGCGTGCTCTATCTGCTCCTGCGATGGCCAGGCGTCGACCCGTGTGGTGTGTGGCTTTCCAACCTCTGCCAGCCCCGCAGTGAGGGCCTGTACGTCTGGAGATGATACCAGGGATTGATCCAACACCACGCACTTGTCACACAGGTCACGCAGAGCCGAGGCTCCCTGCGGGTCCGCGCCGAGGTAGGAGCGAAAGCCGCCATCGCGGTCGCAAATCCAAAGGGTCGAGGATGCCTGACCGGCAGCTTCGCGCAGCAGGTCATGTGCAACGGGGATGTCCTCCTCGATGTTGTCCACGATCCAGTGGCGATAGCGTCGCAGCAGGTAGGACCTGTACTCGGGCCGCTGCCACAGGTGCTGGGTGAACACCTGCACCTGCATGGCAAAGTCCAGCAGGTTATGCTCGATGCAGAGCTTGCGGAAAGCAGTGGCAGCGCTCTGCACGGCTTCAAAGACGCGCTGGCGGCTGCTCGGCCCACTCCAGGCGGCACTCAGCCGCGCGCCAATCTCCTCCGGAGGGAATCCAACCAGGGCTGCTTTGTTGAGGTTGTCCAGGATCTGACTGCCGAGACGGTTGCGGGGCACCACCACGTCGCCGAAGTCGCCTGCCTGGATATGGGGCTCCAAGACCTGGTTCATGTAGTATTGGGCGGTCTCAAGCGTCAGAAACACCGGCTCACGGGCTGGATCGAAGCCTGCCTGCGCCGCGACGACCGGCCAGAAGAGATCCAGCGAGCGGCGCGCCAGGCCATCGATGCCCAGCACATCCACGCGGGCGCCAGCAGGGACATCGGGGCGAGCAAGGGCCTCCAAGTAGGGGCGGCCGAGAGAGCGCTGGGGAACCCAGATGATAATGGAATCGGCACGCACACCGACATCCAGCAGATGCCGCAACCGCCAAACTGCGGCAGTGGTCTTGCCACAGCCGGCAGGGCCCTCCACCAGCAGGCGGCGCGGGTGCCCAAGCGGGGCGAGAACAATGCTTTCTTGCTCTGGAGTGAGTTCGATCATCTGTTCCACGTGCTCAAGTATAGCACAACAGCCCAAGCTTGGGAAGTAGCAGAGCGCTCACAGGTGTGGTTCAGCTCTGGGGCCAAATGTAGTATCGCCCCTTGCCGTTCGCTTCGCGAAGACGAAGTGGGCGGCGGCCAAACACGGGCACAAGGCCCTAGACTACGTATCACGTCAGATGCCCGCCCCCAAAGTGAACTACACCCAGCGCTCACAGGACTTTCACGGCCTGCGGCCTCATGCTATAATGCATCACCTTGAAGCGCTACGACCTGTGTTTTGCCTGGAATTGGGAGTACGACGCCGACTTGGCGGCGATGCTCGAGACAGCGTGTTGTCGCCGTGAGCGTTCTGTGCTGCAGGTGACTCCGCACAATCTGGCAGTTGTCTGCCAGGCTCTCGAGGCAGGCGATTTGTCCTTTGCTGCTCTGTTCGACCGCGCCTCGGATGAGGACTTGGCCTTTATGCCCATTGTGGAGTGGGTCGCACGCCACCGCTTGCGCTGGATTAACCGTCGAGACAAGGCGGAGAGGGCTTGGGACAAGGCCACCATGCACAGCCTGTTCCTGCAGGCCGGCATTCGCACACCCCGCACGCTCATCCTGCCGGCTTTCAATATGCAGCCAGAACTGCAGGGGCTGGACACCGGCATCTTGGGTTCATCCTTCGTCATCAAGCCCGCTTGCCGTGGAGGTGGCCAGGGTGTGGTCAAGGACGGGCGTTCGCCTGCTGATGTAGCGGCGGCCAGGCCGCTCTACCCGGATGATCGCTACTTGCTGCAAGAATGCGCTGTCCCCGTTTCGCTCGGGGCCAGGCAGGCCTGGTTCCGGGTGATTTGCTGCCTCGGTCATGCCTTTTTGTGCTGGTGGGATACCCAGACTCACGCGTACGCTGCGGTGGCCCCGGAGGAAGAGACGGAGTTTGGGCTGTGGCGCCTGCGCAGCATGGTGAGAAAGATCTGGTATGCTTGTGAACTGGAGCTCTTCTCTACAGAGGTCGCTCTGACGGCGCAGGGGGACCTGCTGGCCGTGGACTATGTGAATGATCCGATTGACCTGCGCCTGCAGTCGCGGGCAGCAGAGGGGGTCCCCGACTCGGTCGTGGGCAGCATAGTGGACCGCGTGGCCGCCTGGCTCTAGGTCGTCTGTTGTGGCGAGATGGTCTGCTGCATCAAATGGTGCAGGCTGCGGCCCGTGGCTCTGACGCGTTGACAGACTGCCTCGGGAGGCCAAGGGCCCATCGATCAGGCCGGACGCAACTCCACCCAGAATCGGCTTCCCTTGTCCGGCTCAGACTCCACACCCACCTGGCCGCCCAGGCGAGTAATGGCAGTCTTGACGCAGGCAAGGCCAATGCCGGTGCCCGAGTAGTGCTCTTGGCTGACCAGCCTCTCGAAAGGCTGGAATATGCGCCCGCGATCCGCGGGGGCAATGCCAATGCCATTGTCTTCCACCCACAGACGCACCCAGCCCGCACGCCTCTGCGCGCGAACGCGAACCTCAGGCACAGTCCCAGGAGCAACAAACTTGAGCGCATTGGACAGCAGATTGGCGACCACCTGCACAAGGACGGTGTGCTGACCCATCACCCTGGGCAGCCTTCCCTTTACTATGATGCTGCCCTGGGTCTGCCTCAAGTCTGCTTCCACCTGTGCTTGCGCCTCCTGCAGGATGGCTCGCAAGCTTACCGGCGCGACCTCCAGCTCGACGCGCCGCAGGCGGCTGTAGGCCAGCAAGTCCTCCATGGTCTTGGCCATGCTTTCGGCGGCGTGGATAATGCGCTGTGCGCAGCGCAGCCCCTCTGGCCCCAAGTTCTCGGCAGGGCTTCTGACCAGAAGCTCTGCGAACCCGCGGATCGTTTGCAGCGGAGAGCGCAAGTCGTGCGAAACCGAATTGGTGAAGGCTTCCAGTTGCGTGTTGGCTTCCAGAAGCTCGATGGAGCGTTGTGTCAGCTCCCGATGCTGGCAGGCGAGTCGATCCTCTAGCAGGGAGAGCTCGTTGCGTCGCTGAGTCAGGTCCTGGTACAGGGCACCCATCTCGGTGATGTCCTGAACCACATGCAACAGGCCGACGATGTGTTGCGATGCGTCGCGGTACGGCAACTCGACGATGGTCAAGTAGAGGGTGCCGCCCTTGTCTCGCTCCCGGTTCACGCCCCAAAGCTCGAAGCGAGGCAGTCTCCCGGACAGGATTTCCTCCAGGATGCCCTCGCTCCCGATGAGCTCGGGTACCCAGTCCAGCAGGCTACTGCCCTTGACCAGGGTGGCGTCAGGGCCAAGGACAGCCAAATCGCCGCCCAGGGCAATGACTCTCAGATCCGCGTCCGTGATGGCGTAGGCGATCCCGCGGTCGTCCAGGATGGCTCGGCACAAGGCTGCGTCCATGACCTCCTCCCCAGTTCCTAGCCGAGCAGCAGGCTGCCGAGGTAGCGAAAGACGTTTTCGACGCCCTCGCCCGTCTTTGCACTTGTCAGGTAGCAGGCGGTGCCGAGGCTGGCCGCGAAATACGCCACCTGCCTGGCTGTGAGGCGCATCTGGTCCGTCAGATCGCGCTTGTTGGCAGCCACCACCAGGTGGGCGCCAGGGCTGGTGCTGCGCAGGTCCTCGGCAAAGCCCTGCAGGGCCTGCAGGGACTCGGGGCGGGTGAGGTCGCACACCAGCACGGCCGCGGCAGCACCCCGCAAATAGCTGGAGCGCACGCGCCGGAACTCCTGTCTGCCATCCATGTCCCAGAGCATCATCGTCAAGTTCACCAACTCCTGACCCGAAGGCAAGGCCAGTGCCTTTCGGCTCACCTTGACCCCCACCGTGCTCAGGTACTTGTCGTCAAACAAGTCGTACACGAAGCGTCGCACCAGGCTGGTTTTGCCTACGGCGAAGCTGCCCAGCAGGCACACTTTCTTGCTCACTTGCGTGGCCACAGCAAGCTCCTTATCAGGGCGATGCCGGCGATGGCGTCACGATGTTGGCTGGTATGGGGTCGATGGTGCCTACCCACATGGCAGGCACCCAGCCGATGACCACGGATTCACCGCGGGGCCGCCAGCGCACCTGGTAACGATCGCCGTGCACGGCGAGGATCTCAACCGTCTCGCCCCGCCGCACAATCACTCCCAGGAGCGGTGCGTCGGGAGACGAACCCTCGCGCAGCCATACATGGCCCGTCATCAGACCCAGCAAGGGCGTGGCGGTGGGCAAGGGCATGGTACCCGGCTGACCATACAAAGCAGTGACGGTTGGCTCGGCAGCCAATCCAGTTGTGGGCGTGGCAGGCGGTGCGGCCTGCAGGATTCGCCAGGCCCAGCGTGCCGCCAGGCCGACTCCGAGAATACTCAATGCCAGCAACATCGCAGACGTGACCAGTAT
>Ga0116202_10002639_pt1 | contig 10745 bp, 10 predicted proteins | sample LakKivw325mmetaG_FD_94479 | JGI IMG/M metagenome (GOLD analysis project Ga0116202, IMG submission 94479) | Anoxic lake water microbial communities from Lake Kivu, Rwanda to study Microbial Dark Matter (Phase II) - Lake Kivu water 325m metaG | ecosystem: Environmental > Aquatic > Freshwater >... | reverse complement strand
GTCCAGTGGTATCGACAACGATGAGCTCCGCCCCCAGTTCACGGGCATTGTCGACAAGCCTCTTTGTCCCGATAGCGTGTTCGAGCAGATGGGCCGCTGGGGAGGTGCTGCCGACGAAGTAGAGCCTGCGGGCTTGCAGTTCGGTCGCGGTTTCGAACTGAGCTTCAGGAATCGCCAGCCCGATCGTTCCCGGAGCGCCGATTTCCGACTGTCCAATATCCGCATCAACGATCGCGGTCTGAATGCCGGCTTCAATGGCACGGTTGGCCAGGGTGACACAGAACCGGGTCTTGCCCGTGTCCGCAGCCCCGATGACCATCACCACTCCGGGCCGGGCCATTATCTCTGATATTACATTTGTCCAGTCGGTAAGTGCCTTCACGTTGGTGACCCGGCTGCTATCTGGAAACGGTCGTCAGCTCAGAATTGCATCGCCTCAAACGCCTGCCCATAAAGCCAGTGCCCAAAGTCGTTGGGATGATTGATGTTGTTGCCCAGCAGAGAAGACTGATCCTTGCGCCCAAGCACCATGACCCAGGTATCGTAGACGTTAACGTAAGCGCTCCTGGTCTCAGCAGCAGCCTGCCTGGTAGCTTCCGCGAACTCACCCATCCTGTGTGTGCCGTAGTGCCAGTCGTCGTGCGGCGGGAACGCGGAGTATAGTATCACTTCCGCGCCCTTGCGCTCTCGTACCATGCCGACAAGAGTTATCAGCTTCTTCTTGAACTCATCCGGCTCCATTCCTCCGCCGACGGGCAGGTTGTGATCGTTCATACCCCATCCAAGAAGCACCAGGTCTGGGCTCGTATCACCCATCTGCTTGTCCCACCACTCGATGCCCTGAGCGCTGCAATAGCCAGGGATGGAGACGTCTCGAGTCTCAATTTGTGCCGCTGGGAACTTGCGCTGCAGGTATTTCTGATACAACGAGGCAAACGTCAGTCCCGGTTCTGAGACTTCTCCTCCGGATGTTATGCTGTCTCCATAAGTGACGATCTTGAACGGTCCGCCGGCTTTGAGTTTGGATCGAGTCTTGCTGAGGAACTGGGCCTGGTTGCTGGGCTTGGCCCACGGTCTTCCATTGGTCGTAGTATAGTCAACCCACACGAAGAACGGGTGGTTTGTGGCGCCGGGGAACTTAGTGTGGTCGAAGTCCTTCTGGCCGTACAGCACGTTCGTGGAGAAGTCAGGTATGCTGGACTCCCCAGTTCGGGCAATTGTGCCCTTTGCGTAGTCCAGGATATAGTCAACGCCTTCCCGATAGACTACACATTTCTCGTTGTCAGACTTGTAGGTGCTGCGCACCAAAACGCTTCCCTTGGCCACGCTGTCAAAACAAAGCTTTCCGGGAATCGTGCCGGCCAGCACGAGGCTCTCTCCCTGAACAGTCATTTTCTTTCCTTTTGACGCAATTTGGAGCTTTTCCAAGTTCCGCGTCGATTTGGTCGAACCGAGAGACTTGTTAATGTCGCCGGCTCCCAGGCAAGCTGTCGCCCACATCAGAGTGATACCAACAGCCAGCAGTATCGCAGTTCTCATATGCCCATCTCCTCCGCAGAACTATTCGGAAGTTTCAAGAATCATAATGCCACTTGCCCCGCTACGTCAAGCGCACGATAGTGCTGAAAGCAGCCGAGCGACCTCAGTTCAAGCATACATGCATAAAAAAGAATGAGTCACCCTATTGACAGACTCGAGTTTAGGTGGTAACCTGAATATGGACATGTATAATCTTGGAGTCACGGGTTTTGTTGGATTATGAAGGCTGAAATAGCAGACTTGGGACCGTTGCGCGTGTGTGTACACGCATCCTCCTTGCATCCTGTAGTTGAGGTTTGCGGGTGTGCGGATTGTGACAGTATTGGCGAAGTGATGGGTGTGTTGGATCATTTTGCGGCCGAAGGAAAGACGTGCGTGTCAATCGACCTGGAAGGGGTCGAGCACATCGACACATCCGCCGTAGAGCGGCTGGCTTGCAGTGCGAACGAGTTCTGCAGGCAAAACCGCAGGCTGCGCATCGCAAGGGTGAGCCGCCCTGTTGAGGAACTCCTGCAGAGGCTCTCTCTGAGCGATGCCTTCTGTTGGGAAGAGGACTGTGCTGACTGCCGGCCCGATACGTGCGGCACCGCACGGCAGCATTCTGTTGCTGATGTTTTCACGATGCCCTGCGACATGGCGGTGGCGCGGAAGGCCAGGCGGCGAATAGCGGATATGGCCAGGCTTGTGGGTTTTGATGATTCCGCCTGCGGCGATATCGCCGTTGCGGTAGGTGAGGCGGTAACCAACGCGGTTAACTATGGTTCGACGGATGGCGAGGGCGCTGAGTTTACGGTCCGCTGTATTGCCAGCCCTCGCAAAGTGTGCATCACCGTCAGCGACCAGGGCGAGGGCTTCGACCCAGACAGTGTGATCTCTTCCGAGACTGATCCGATGCTTGAGCGCGGCAGGGGACTTCGCTGCATAGATGCTCTGATGGATGAAGTCAGTTTTGATTTTGAGTCGGGAACTACCGTGCGCATGGTCAAGTTCGCTTAGGACGCTGTGACCGATGCACGAGTTCTCGGGCGCAGTATGGGCGGTCATTCGCTGTGAAAGGTAGTCGATTTGTCGGGTATAGAGTCGTTGAGTTTTCGGAGGACTCGCACGAGGCGCTCCGCGACATATATGAACGACTTGCCCCCGAAGCCCCGTCCATACTGGACACCTGGGTTGACAAGCAATGGAGTGTGTGGCAGCCGCCCGGCCTGACCAAAGAAGAGTTGTGGGAGATCTTCAGCCGCATCCTCAGGACTCTGCTCGAGATGCTCTGCAGGAGAGCCAACGAGCACGAGTTTATGGCGATCGAATCCATCGGTGCGGACCTCGCGCGCCGACGCTATCCGTTTGAGGCGCTCATAATAAGCGTGCATTTTCTCGAGGAAAGCTATCTACCCATTCTGCTCGATTCCGATCGCCGCTGCACACAGGATCGGCTTCTGGCGATGGATGAGTTCCTTCACTACGTCCTGGCGTCCATCTCGACAAGTTACTTTGAGGCCTACCGCAAGGAACTGATGGACAGGGCCGAAGTGGGACGCATAGTGCAGGAAGGGCTGCTGGCTGAGATACCCAAACGCGCAGTCGGTCTCGAAATTGGGCACGTCTATCTTTCGGCCAGGGAGAGAGCCCAGCTCGGAGGGGATTTCCTGGATTTCTTCACGGTCGGTTCGGACGGGGCCACCTTTGTCATAGGCGACCTGGCGGGTCACGGTCTGGAAGCCGCCGCGGACTCCGTGATGCTCAGATCTCTGTTCAGAGGGTTTATGCGCGAGAAGCCTGATATGCAGGACGCCATGGCGAGACTCAACCGCGTGCTGACCTCTGAGCTGAAATCCGGCCTGTTTGCAACTGCCCTTGCGGTAACCTACGATCTATCCGGCACGGTCAGCCTTGTGAGCGCCGGCCATCCGTATCCGGTGGTGTGGGACGGTCATTGCCGCATGCTCGAGATAGAGGGCGCGGCGCTGGCCATCGACAGGTCTTCCAGCTATGCACTTGAGCGGTTTGCGCTGCCTGAAGGGGGAATGCTGGTTGCCTATACGGACGGGCTGACGGAGGCCAAGGGCATCGCATTGGAGCGGTTTGGCGACAAGAGGATCATCGACGCGATCGAGGAGATGGCGGGCTTGCCCGCGAGACAGGTCGCTGAACACCTGGTAGACAATGCACTCCGGCATACGGGAGGACATTTCCAGGACGACGTGGTTGTGCTGGTCATCAAACGGGGTGGTACATAGCGCAGATTCTCTCGAATTCGGGCCCACTGCGAAAATACTTCGTTTTTTTTCGCGTTTCGAGGTAAGAAAGCTTCCATTTATCGGTATAATGCCAGTATAATAAGTGGCTCTGGCGGAACTCCGCACTCCGGAGTTTCGTCCCAGAGTGAAGTTAATACAAGGAATGGAGGCGACTACGATGGTTCACGAGTCTGAAGAATCTGTTGTCGCTCCCCATGCCTGCGACGAAATAACTGAATACGACAACCGGATAGAGAACGGTATCGAAATCGACCTCGAGGATGAAGAACCGGAAGCGGATGAATCTTCTGTAGTGAGGGAACAGATCGAGCAACAGTTCGCCCGGTATGAGCGGAACTACAGAGCTCGCAGGATAAGGGAGTTGACGATGGCTCCTGTTGTCAGGAGAAGAGGGCGGCCCTCAGCTAAACGCAAGACTGTAGCTGCTGCCTGATTAATGCGCTGATGTTGAGAATTATGGGCCGGGTGAGTATAATTCACTTGGCCCATAGTTGCGTTTCGCCGGTCCTGTCAATCGCGCGGAGCCCGATCAGGGGCGGTAGCGCTTAGGAGTTAGTCTATGCCTGAAAACCAGATCACTCTCACCATCGACGGTCACCAGCTCACCGTGCCGGAAGGGACCACTATCATGCAGGCGGCGGAACGGCTGGCCATCCGTATTCCACGGTTGTGCTATCATCCGCGTCTGCACCTTGAGGGTTCTTGCCGCGTGTGCCTGGTGGAAGTCGACGGGATGCGCAATCCGGTCGCGTCCTGCAGTTACCCGGCCTCTGAGGGAATGGTTGTGCGCACCAACACCCCGGATATCCGCGAACTCCGGCGCACGATAGTCGAACTGCTTCTGGACAATCACCCCGAAGACTGCCAGACCTGTGAGCGAGACGGAAACTGCGAACTGCAATACCTGGCATATTCAAGCGGCGTGCGGGTGCGGCACTACGAGGGAGAGAAGAAGCACTACGAGTCAGATTTGAGCTCCACGTCGGTTATACGTGAGCCCGACAAATGCATCTTGTGTGGACGATGTGTGCGAATGTGCGCCGAGGTGCAGGGCGTTTCGGCCTTGGGCTATATCAACCGCGGCTTCAAGACCGTGGTGGCACCCGCTTACAACGCGCCGTTTTCTGAGAGCGTGTGCGTGGCGTGCGGGCAGTGCATAAACGTCTGCCCGGTTGCCGCTTTCCTGGAAAAAGACTACACAAGCGATGTAATGGAGGCTCTGGCCGACCCTGACAAGCACGTCATTGTGCAGATTGCGCCCAGCGTGCGCGCCTCCATAGGCGAGGGGTTCAATATGGCTTCCGGAATCCCCATGACCGGCCAGACCGTTGCGGCGCTGCGAAGGTTGGGTTTCGACGAGGTGTTCGACACCCAAATGGGCGCGGACGTGACCATCATGGAGGAGTCCACTGAGTTTGCCCGGAGGCTGGCGAGTGGCGGACCGCTGCCGCTGATCACGAGTTGCTCATCCGCGTGGATGAAGTTCGCTGAGCATTTCTACCCCGAGCTGCTTCCGAACATATCGTCGGCGAAGTCGCCAATGAGCATGCTGGGATCACTCATCAAGACATACTACGCTGAGCGAACCGGCATACCCGCCGAGAAGATATTCAACGTTGCAGGGATGTGCTGCACAGCGAAGAAGTTCGAAGCCGCACGCGAGGAACAGAAGATAGAGGTCGCGAGCGGAGCGATGGTGCCGTCTATAGACAGAGTCATTACTACCCGCGAACTGGTGTGGATGATTAAGAACGCATCACTTGATTTTGCAGCCCTCCCTCCTGAGGAATTTGATCCAGTACTGGGCATATCTACAGGAGCCGGGGCGATATTTGGAGCAACCGGGGGCTTGGCCGAGTCGGTGTACCGGACAGCGTACTGGATGCTCACCGGCGAGACTCTGGCGGACATCGTGGTCGAAGACGTGCGCAGTGTGGCACAGGGTATAAAGCGCTGGTCGGTGAAGATCGGGGGCCAGATGATACACATGGGGGTCGCGCACGGCCTTGGCAACGCACATCAGTTGCTTCGGATGGTCACGAGCGGAGAAGAGGAGTTCCATTTTATCGAGATCATGGGCTGTCCGGGTGGATGCATCGGAGGAGGAGGCCAGCCATACGCGCGGGCAGGCGAGGGTATACCGCTGGATGTGGAGAACCTGCGGAAGCGAGCAGAGGCACTGCGCAAGATAGATGCCTCGAAGACCCTGCGGCGCTCCTACGAAAACCCTGACGTAACCCGCGTCTACAAAGAGTACCTCGGCGAACCGCTCAGTGAAAAGGCTCACAAGCTGCTGCACACCTCCTATGTTCCCAGACTCCCGCGCGGGGTGTGGAATCCGGATGTTATGAGGGCTGACTAGCATTGTGAAAGCGGCATCGTGAAGAAAGGAAAGGAACCACGCTTATGTCTTGTGCGTGCGATACCAGATTCGATGAACTGACAGACTACATCAAGGAGAATCTGAACTCGGAGCATCCGCAGTCCTCGCTCATTGCAGTTCTGCACTATGCTCAGGAGTCGTTCGGGTACCTGAACAAGGATATCATGGAGCATATCGCCCAGGTCTCGGAAGTTCCTGCGGCCGAGATATACGGCGTGGCAACGTTCTATGGCTATTTTAAGCACACTCCGCAGGGCAAGCATCGCATATCCGTGTGCATGGGCACTGCGTGCTACATTCGCGGTGCGGCAAAGCTGCTGGAGATGATCGAAGACGACCTCGATGTCAAGGTAGGCGGGACCACAGAGGACATGCAGTTTACGCTAGACGAAACCCGCTGCGTCGGAGCGTGTGGGCTGGCGCCTGTGCTGACGGTGGACGAGAGAGTCTACGCGCGGGTCGAGCCGGAGCAGATAAAGGAAATACTGGACGAATACCGCGCATCAGCCGAATAGGCCGCCGGAGACAGCCCGTTACAGGATTTCCGGGCTTAGCCGGGAATTCCGAGGGATCAGAAACGCGTGTGTGGAAGACTTGTGTGCGGATAGACGCCATCGAGTTCTCGGGAGCAGACACAGACGGAAAGAATCGGCGGCACGTTCACGTACTGCCGGTATTGACCATTTTTCCAAAGGAGGCTACCAGTAATATGAGCGCAGCTCAGTCAGTTACATCAGGCACTTTTGAGCAGGAAGTCATCAAGTGCGACATACCGGTTCTTGTCGACTTCTGGGCGGAGTGGTGTGGCCCGTGCAAGGCACTTGGGCCGACCATAGACGAGATCGCCGGGGATTTTGCGGGCAAGGTCAAGGTTGTCAAACTGGATGTCCAGAACGAACCGACCGTCGCCAGCCAGTTCGGGATTGTCAGCATTCCCACGCTGCTTCTGTTCAAGAACGGCCAGATAGTCAATCGCATGGTGGGCCTGCAGCCCAAAGCTAATATCACCCAGCAACTCAACGCGGCGCTGTAGAAAGAAACGCTACAGTAAGCGGCGATATTCTCCGAAACTAGAATATGTGGGAATGTCCCAACGATATTCGGAGGTATCGCCGCGATGTCTTTCGATAAGGCCAAAGCCGATGGCAGCAATGATCAGCGGCTGGCCGTTCTGTTGGCCGGCACCCTGGCCGAGGGAGAATCGGTTCTTGCCGAGGAAACCGGCGATCAGGGCCAGTCAATCATTCTGACCAATTCCAGGCTGATCGTTGTGAAGATCGGACTTGCGGCCGCCGGCGAGATGAACGCCGAGAAGACCGCTTCGTTTGACTACGCGTCAGTCACCGGCATAAGGCTGCGCCGGGGACCGATGGGTGCCGTCATCCAGATACTCTCCAAGTCCGCCCCTCCCGCTTCGCCCGGACAACCGCCAATGAACCTTGTAGTGTTTAGCGGTGACAAGAGGGTGAAGCAGGCTGAAAGCATCGTAGAACGAATCAGTGAGGCGATGCGGATCGACATCGAACGCATTCACCCACCGCCTGCAAACGCTCCTGAAGCTCCGGCAACACCGGACTCCAGTGCCGCCAATGATCCCGTATCAGGAGTCCGTCCGCGCAGAGCAGGCGCGTCGAAATCGGCGCAGACTGATCCTGCGCAGCAGGCTGATGTGACTGAGCCAACCGCACCTGAACCCGAGGCTGAGTCGCCGCAGTCCTCGCCTGGGTTGGTGAGACGGTCACTCGCGGAAGAGATCTACGCGGACATAACCGGTCGCGTAGAAGAGCCCGCGGCCACTGCCGCACCACAAGAAGCCAGCTCGCTGTACCCCGTGCCCGATCCCGCTGCAGACGAAAGACCTGCGCTTGCCGAGTCTGTTGCAGATGAGGCCGAACCGGACACGCAACCTGCAGGGTGCGGCTCTGGCCAGACAGAAGACTCTGAGTCTAGACCAACCACTTCACCGGCGAGTGAACGCTATGATCTCGGCGATTTGAAGAGACTGGACGAAAGACTTGACGGCGCTGAAGCGGCAGCCAGGGGGGACAGGCCACCCTCAGACACTGAGGACACTTGCGAGCCTGCGCCCCAGTTGGCGACGGAGTTCCGCCCCAATCCCAGACTCCCGAAACCGGAGAAACCGGCATCGTCAAGCAAGACCGCTACCCTTGTGCTGATCGGCATTCTTGCCGCAATGGCTCTGGCGGGTGTGGCAGTAATTGGGCCGATGCGCACCCTGAGCAGTTCACATCAGGCGCCAAGTGCCCAGCGCAAGCCGGCCGTCACCGCCCAGAGCGTCCGTGCGAACCTTGCCGACGCCATTGCCTTTCAAGATGCGGCGGAGACCATTGTTGCCGAGAGTAACGCTCTTTCCTCTCAGTTGAATGAAGCACTTGGTTCACGAGACACCGAGGCTATCGGTAAGATCTTGAGAGCTTACAGTCTGGAAACTGCGATAGAGAGACTGGAGTCTATGGCCCTGGCGGCGGAGATGGTTCCTGCAAGGGACAAACTGACCGCAGCCCTGGAAGAGAGACAGACAATTGCCTCCATGGCGAAGCAGTATGCGGCCAGCGGCGATTCCACACAGGTTCCGATAATGCAGTCCAGGATTATCGTTTCCGCCCGTCTAATCGAGGAAGCGCAGACCGATATGTCTACCAGCGTGCAGGCGCTGCGAGACAGACTTGCGGAACTTGACGGCAGCCCACAGGAATAGTAAGAGCTCAGACTATGTGAGAAACCACGTCATCCTGAACTTGCTTCAGGACCCATCCCTTCTCCGGATGGGTGCCGGATCAAGTCCGGCATGACGACGTACTCAGCGAGACTGAGCTCTTACCAGGAATAGACATCGCGTAGCATATGAGGTGGACTGCACTCAGGCTCCGCTACATCGAATCAGACACGCCCCCGCTTGTCGAGTCTCCGTAGTCCTCGCTTGGTTGTGGACGAATGGGTTGAGGTATCGCCGGTCTTGGCTGAGGCCTGGTGGGAACTACGCCGGGTAGTGTGTAGTTCGATGGCGGCGGCACATTGTTCGTGCCCATCGAGCCTTGTCCGGTATTGCCGGGAGTCTGTTGCTCTGGTCCTCTCCCGACAAGGACAAAAGCGACCACAGCGAGCACGAGAGCCGCTATGACCGCCACCAGAATGTACATCCGTTTCGACTTGGCCAGTGAAGCCGATCTGGCGTCTTTGGCCTTTTGCTTGTCAGCTTCCTGCTTGACCGCACTGGTCGCCGACTCGATGTCTTTGAGCAAGTCACCTGTCAGGTCATTAAGGTCGACTCTGTTTTCATCGTCAGGCATAATTTTTCTCCTGGGCGAAGCGGCACCGGCAGCGGTGACGCGGACAGCGCGGCCCTAGCCGGCGACTTCCTGGATTATCTCATCGGGAATATCGAAGTTGGCGTAAGACTGCTGCACATCGTCGTTGTCATCCAGAGCGTCCATAAGCCTGAGAATCTTCCGGGCTTCGTTGGAATCTTCAATGCGAATGGTGTTCTGAGGGATTATGGTGAGTTCCGCGGAGGTGACGTTGAGTCCGGCCTCCAGGGCCGCATCGCGCACCATTGCCAGTTTGTCCTGCGGGCAGACAACCTCGATTACGTCCTCGTCCACACGGATATCCTCCGCGCCGGCGTCCAACACAGCCACCATCACATCGTCTTCTGTCGTGCCGTCCGCTGGTACCTGCACCAGTCCCTTTGCGTCAAACATCCACGCGACACTTCCGTTCTCGCCGAGGTTGCCCCCGGATTTGGAGAAGATGTTGCGCAGTTCGGCCACTGTGCGGTTTCGGTTGTCCGTCAGGCAGGCAACCATCACTGCCACACCGGATGGCCCGTATCCTTCGTAGAAAACTTCTTCGTAGCTGACTCCATCAAGTTCGCCTGTGCCTCGCTGCACCGCGCGCTTAATGTTGTCTTGAGGCATGCTGGCTTCCCGAGCCTTCTGCATTGCCATCCTCAGCCGGAGGTTGGTGTCCGGGGCCCCACCGCCTTCTTTGGCCGCGACGATGATCTCGCGGGCCAGCTTCGTGAACAGCTTGCCGCGGATTGAATCCTGCTTGCCTTTGCGGATTTTGATGTTATGCCATTTGGAATGTCCTGACACGGTTGGGTATACCTCCATCGTGGGCCGCCTCAAACGCACACGGCCAATCTTCAAACCTGTCTTTGCTTTTACCGAATCAGTATATCACCAGATTTCGCCTATGGTCAATTGCATTAGTCCCGGCGATCCTTCGGTCTTATGCCGACACTGGATGTGTCTATCGGCTTGAAACCCAGTGCGATGGCCGGAGAATCGTCGGGAATCGTGAAGTCTCCGTTTTCCGGCGCCTTGAATCTGGGATCAGCGAAGACCGAGTGAATGTCGTGTCCCGCGTCCAAGTGGTCCTGCAGCGTTACGGTGTTTCTGACGATCACGTTACCGTGTCCGTCCCTGTCGGTAGATCCGCCCCATGGCACGTCTCCACCGGCACAGTTCCAGATAACGTTCAGGTCTGAGATGCATTTTGGCAACCCTTCCGGAGGAATGGGCTGGAACGCAAAGTACGGC